>Ga0209377_1001435_pt1 | contig 16129 bp, 14 predicted proteins | sample GraSoiAngelo_141_FD_185898 | JGI IMG/M metagenome (GOLD analysis project Ga0209377, IMG submission 185898) | Grasslands soil microbial communities from the Angelo Coastal Reserve, California, USA - 14_0929_12_40cm (SPAdes) (version 2) | ecosystem: Environmental > Terrestrial > Soil > Grasslands ...
CTTGGCGCCCGTGACCGCCTCGAACGGGCTCCCGAACGCGTCCCCGCGTCTCGCCTTCACTTCGACGAATGCGACGAGACTTCCCTGCCGGACGATCAAGTCGATTTCCGTGTGGCCGACCCGAAACCGGTGCGCCACGATGTGCCACCCGCGGGAGAGAAGGTACTGGATCGCCTGCTGCTCGCCCGCGAGACCCCGCTTGTGCCGCTCGTCGGTCCACTCCGCCGGGTCGCTGCGCAGGCCGGTCTTCATGCCGGCAACCTAACGGCCTGGCCGGCGAATTTCAGAACCCAATTTCTCCCGACGGTGCCGTTTTCGCGCTTAAGACATCAGACATCAGACATCGGACGTCAGCGCTGAGGTCTGACGTCTGATGTCTGACGTCTAGCTTTTCCCGCAGATCTCATCCAGCTCCTCGAACCCGACCAGCACGTCTCGCGGCTTGCTGCCATTCGCTGGGCCGAGGATTCCGGCCTGCTCCAGCTGATCGATAATGCGCGCCGCCCGGCCGTAGCCGATGCTCATGCGCCGCTGCAACAGCGAGGTGGAGCCAAGCTGGTTCTGGATGCAGACCTCAGCGGCTTGCCGGAACAACGGGTCGCGGTCGCCTGCTCCCAGGCGCGCGTCCCCTCCGCCCTGATCTTCGTCCCCCCGGTCGACGGCGGCCATCTGCTGCTCCCACAGAGCCTTTCCTCGCTCCGCGCCGGCGACCTGCGGCGTGTGCTCGCGATACCAGTGCATGAGACCCTCCGTCTCGTCGGTCGCGATGAACGCCCCCTGGATGCGCATCAGCTCGCTCTTGGCGGGCGGCAGGAACAGCATGTCGCCGTTGCCGAGCAAGGTCTCGGCGCCGTTCTGGTCGAGAATCGTGCGGCTGTCGACCTTGGCCGACACGCGGAATGCGATCCGGCACGAGAAGTTCGCCTTGATCAGGCCGGTGATGACGTTCACTGAGGGGCGCTGGGTCGCGAGGATGAGGTGCAACCCGACCGCCCGTGCCTTCTGGGCGAGCAAGGCGAGCGGTGTTTCGACCTCGTGCTGGACGGTCATCATCAGATCCGCGAGCTCATCCACGATGAGGACCATGAAGGGCAGAACGCCACCCGTGTAGTCCGCGTCGAATGGCAACTCGGTCTGGACGCCGGCCTGCGTTGCCAGGGTCTCGCGCTGTCCCTTCAGCGGCTTTCCGTCCCGCACCTTCCGGTTGAAATCGACGATGTTCCTGGCGTGGTTGGCATGAAAGAGGTTGTAACGCCGCTCCATCTCGGCGAGCGCGCATTTGAACACCTTCGCCGCCTCGTGGTTGTTGGTGACCACAGGCTGCAACAGGTGCGGCAGCGCACCGTACATTGACAACTCCACCATCTTCGGATCGATCATCAGCAGGCGGAGCTCTTCGGGCGGATAGCGGTACAGCAGGCTCGTGATGATCGAGTTGATGCAGACCGATTTCCCCGAGCCGGTCGCGCCCGCGATCAGCAGGTGGGGCATTTTCGCGAGATCCGCGACGACGGGCTCGCCTTCGAGATTCTTCCCAAGGGCGATCGGCAAGATGCGATTCGCCCGATGGAATTCGTCGCCCTCTATCAGCTCTCGGGTGTGCACCATGCGCGGCATGGGGTTCGGCACCTCGATCCCGACCGCCGCCTTCCCGGGAATGGGCGCGACGATGCGGAGCGAGGGGGCGCGCATCGCGAGCGCCAGGTCGTCCGCGAGCGACGCGATGCGCCCGACCTTCACGCCGGGCCCCGGGGCCACCTCGTACTGCGTGACTACGGGACCGACGGTCCGCCCGGCGATCGCGCCCTCGACGCGGAACGTGTGCAGCGTCTCGATCAGCTTCTGCCCCATCTGCTCGATCTGCGCCAGTCCCGCCTCGCCGTCCTCGGGGGGCGCGGGATTCAACAAGTCAATCGGCGGGATCAGCACGCCTGCGGGAACGGGATGCGGGATGCGGGATGCGGGATGCGTCGGCTTCATCTTTCGGGCCTTGGCCGCCGTCAGCGCTGCGATCTTCCGCTCACGCTCGGCCTCGTCGAGCTCAACCAAGCGCGATGGCTGCACCGGTCTCTTCGCATCCCGCATCCCGCCTCTCGCATCCCGCTTCTCGCTTCCCGTCTCCCGGCTTCTCAAGACGACGAGCGGGTGCCACCCGACCGTGAGGATCCCGAGCGCCGACAGCGCGAACACGCCGACGAGCACGCCTCCAGCCGTGCCCACGGTGCGATGCACGGTGCGGGCCAGCATGGCCGGGAGCAGGCCGACAAGCTGCGCCGTGGGAGTCCAGGCTGCGGAGTCGCCGGGCACGCCCACCCCCGTGACGGTGCCGATGCCGTAGGGAACGAGCAGAATGAGCCCGGCGCCGAGCGCGGCCGCGCGGGCCGCGGACAGGCTGCCGAGCCGCTGGAATGCCGCGAGTGCCCAGCCGACCCCCATGGCCGGGACCAGCACCGATCCCACTCCGAACACCCGCCACAGCAGGCCCCCGACCCGCTCGCCCCAGCTCCCCGTGATCGGAAGGCGGAACAGCGTGAGGCCGAGGAACAGCCCCACGACCAGCGCGCCGATCCCGATCAGCTCCCGGCGCGCCTTCGCGTTCACGTGATGCGCCGGTCGGCGTACACCGGAACGACACCGAAGCGGTCCGCCTGGGCGCTGAAGGCCACGTCACCTGCCAGGTCCGCCTCGGTGAGCTGGCGGCCGGCCTCTGAGTGCTCCAGCGCTTCCACCCAGGTGGTGAACTGCTGCGTCAGCGCCAGGGCGGCGGTGGCCGCGTCGTTCAGGGCGAGCTTGCGGAGCCCCTTGCGGATGGCCTTGATGAGCCGCCCCGCTGCGTAGGCGTCCTCGAGGGCGAACTGCTTCTCGCGGCCGGCGCAGACGATGATCAGCTCGCCGCGCTCGACCAGCACCGCGCGCGCCCGCGCGGCCAGGGCCTTGAAGTTCACCGGTGCGCCGACCAGCACCGGGGCGCCCCCCTGCGCCGCCACCAGCGCCGGCGTGCCGTTCGTGGTCGTGAGCACGAGCGTCTTGCCGGCGACGGCCGCCGGGGTCATCTCGACGGGCGAGTTCCCGAGCGCGAACCCTTCGATCTTCAGAGTTTTGCGCTCGCCCGCGAGCAGCACGCCGTCCTTTTCCAGGTTCGACGCCAGGCGCACCGCTTCCTCCGAGGTCGCCGCCGGGATCACGGCCTTGGCCCCGTTCGCGAGGGCCGTGATCACGCTGGTGGTGGCCCGCAGCACGTCGATGACGACGACGCCCCGGCCGGCGAGATCCCCCGCGTTCAGGCCGAGCGGCGTGAAGTAGACGGCGACGTTCATGCCGGGTTCTTGAGGAGTTGCGGCTCGCGCTCGAGGAACATCGTGTCCACCGTGCCGGCGATGAAGTCGGGGTGGCGCAGGACCCGGCCCAGGAAGGGGATCGTCGTCGTCACGCCTTCAATGATAAACGAGTCGAGCGCCTGCCGCATACGGGCGAGGGCCTCCGCACGCGTATTGCCGTGCACGATCACCTTGGCCAGCAGCGAGTCGTAGTAGGGCGGCACGGTGTACCCCGCGTAGATGTGCGTGTCCACGCGCACCCCGGGGCCGCCGGGAGGATGGTAGGCCGTGATCGTGCCCGGCGACGGCTGGAAGTTGCGCGCCGGGTCTTCCGCATTGACGCGGCACTCGATGGCATGGCCGCGCAGGCGGTGACCGTTCATCACGAACGACAGCGGCTCCCCGGCCGCGACGCGGATCTGCTCTTTCACCAGGTCGAAGTTCGTGCACATCTCGGTGACCGGGTGCTCGACCTGGATGCGGGTGTTCATCTCCATGAAGTAGAACGACCCGTCCTCGTCGAGCAGGAACTCGACGGTGCCGGCGCCGACGTAGCCGATCGCCTGGGCCAGCCGCACCGCCGCGTCGCCGATGTCCTCCCGCAGCGTCACGTCCACCGCCGGACTCGGCGCTTCCTCGATCAGCTTCTGGTGGCGGCGCTGGACCGAGCAGTCGCGCTCGCACAGATGCATCAGCTTCCCGTGCATGTCGCCCATGATCTGGATCTCGATGTGGCGCGGCCGGGACAGGTACTTCTCGATGTAGACCTCGTCCGACCCGAATGCCGCGAGCGCCTCCTGCTTGGCGAGGCCGAACGCCTGGGCGAACTGCTCCGTGTCGGGCGCGACCCGCATCCCCTTCCCGCCCCCGCCCGCCGCCGCCTTGATGATCACGGGAAACCCGAGCTTCTGGGCGACCTTGAGCCCCTCCTCCATCGACTCCACTGGCCCGGGAGAGCCGGGGACGGTGGGGACCTTGAGCTTCTGCGCGAGCTTGCGGGCTGCGGCCTTGTCGCCCATCTGACCGATCTGCTCGGCCGTGGGCCCGATGAAGGCGATGTTCGACGCCCGCACCGTGTTCGCGAACTCGGCGTTCTCCGCCAGGAAGCCGTAACCCGGGTGGATCGCGTCGGCGCCCGTGATCTCCGCCGCGGCGATGATGCGGGGAATGTTGAGGTAGCTGTCCCGCGCCGGCGGCCGCCCGACGCAGACGTCGTCCGCGGCGAAGCGCACGTGCAGGCACTCCCGGTCGGCCTCGGAGTACACGGCGACCGTTTCGATGTCCAGCTCCTTGCATGCGCGGATCACCCGCAGGGCGATCTCCCCGCGGTTCGCGATGAGCACCTTCTTGAACATCAGGGTGTAAGCTCGATCCCGGCGGGCGCGGTGCCGCCGAGCTTGCTCCCCTGCGAATCCACGCCCGACACCTTGAGCGCGAATTCGCTCGGGTTCGTGGCGTAGAAGATCGCGCTCTCGTAGCTGATGACGCCCGCCTGGTACCAGGCGAGCAGCGCCTGGTCGAAGGACTGCATGCCGTACTGCACCGACCCTTCGGCGATCAGGTCCGGAATGTTGAGCTGCTTGGACAGGTCCCGGATGTTGTCCTGGACCGCGGCCGTGTTGATCAGGATTTCCGACGCCGGGATGCGGCCCCGCCCGTCCTTGCGCGGCACCAGGCGCAGTGACACCACCGCCGAGAGGGCGGTGGACAAGAGGTGGCGGACCTCGTCGTGCTGGTGCGGCGGGAAGAACGAGATCACCCGGGTGATCGTCTGGGTGGCGTCCGTCGTGTGCAGCGTCGAGAACACGAGATGGCCCGTGTCGGCGGCCTTGAGCGCGGTGTCGAGCGTCTCGAGGTCCCGCACCTCGCCGATCAGGATCACGTCCGGCGCCTGCCGCAGCACGTGCCGCAGCGCCGCGTTGAACGACAGCGTGTCGTTCCCCACCTCGCGCTGTGAGATGTTCGCCAGGTTGTCGCGGTGCAGGAACTCGATCGGGTCCTCGATCGTGATGATGTTCACGCGCCGGTTCAGGTTGATGTGGTTCACCATCGCCGACAGGGCGGTGGACTTCCCCGAGCCCGTCACGCCGGTCACGAGCACCAAGCCGCGCGGCTTGAGGGCGATCTCCTCCAGCACCGGCGGCAGATTCAGCTCCTTGATCTGCTTGACCTCATAGGGAATCGACCGGAAGGCGAACGCGACCGTGCCGCGCTGCTGGTACACGTTGGTCCGGAACCGCCCCACACCCGGGACCCCGATCGCGAAGTCCGCCTCCTTGTGCTCGGCGAACTCCTTCACCTGCCGTGGCGTCATGATCTGCTCGGCGAGCGACTTCAGCTCCTCGGGCTTGAGCGGGGCCGTGTTGAGCGCGGCGAGCTCGCCGTTCACGCGAATCGTCGCGGGCCGGCCGACCTTGAGCAGGAGGTCCGACGCGTTGCGCTGGACCATCTGCGTGATCGCCTGTTTGAAGTTGAACGTCGGGGCGTTGCTGGAAGGGGCGTCAGCCATGTGGATCCACTCGGAAGAGAACCTGCCCGAACTCGACCGGTTGCACGTTCTCGACTGCCACCTCCCGCACCACGCCGGCGACCTCGGACTCGATTTCGTTCATGATCTTCATCGCTTCGATGATGCACACCACCTGCCCCGCGGCAACGCGGCTCCCCAGCTTGACGTACGGCTGGGCGCCGGGCTCGGGGGCGGAGTAAAACGTCCCCACCATGGGGGACTTGATCTCGAGCAGCTTGCTGGCTGGGGCGGCCGGGAGGGCGGCCCCTTCCCCGGGGGCCGTCGGGGCCAGGGGGGCGGCGCCCGGGGCCTGGGTGACCACGATGTGGCCGCCTCCGGCATTCGGCGAATGCCCGGCCTTCGACACCCGGACCGACGACCAGGTCCCGAACAGCCCCCGGCGAACCTCGATCGCGCCCAGCTCCGGAGCGTCCCTCAGGATCTGCACCAGCTGCGCGATGATGTCGAGATTCATAGGGGCAAATAGACTACCGGGTGAAGGTGTCCGTCAATCCAGCTCGACGAGCTCGCTGCGTCCGTCCGAGAGCAGTTCGGGTCCCGCGGCCGCCAGGTGCACGTCGTCCTCGATCCGCACGCCGCCCTGGCCCGCGAGGTACACACCCGGCTCGATCGTCACGACGGCGCCCACAGGCAGCGGATCTGCGTTGGTCTTCGCGAGCCGCGGCGCCTCGTGCACCTCGAGTCCGATGCCGTGGCCCAGTGAGTGTCCGAATGCGTCGCCGAAACCCCGCGCCGCGATCAGGTCGCGCGCCAGGGCATCCGCCTCGCGCCCGGCCATCCCCGCCCGCACGCCCGCGCGCGCCCGCCGCTGCGCCTCCTCCACCAGCGCGTACAGACTCCGCTGCCGCTCGGTCGCCCGCGCGCCCACGACCACGGTACGCGTGATGTCGGCGCAGTAGCCGTCCACCTGGGCGCCAAAGTCTAGCAGCAGCCAATCCCCGGCCGCCACGGTGCGACGGCTGGAGCGCGCGTGCGGCAGGGCGGTGCGCGGCCCCGACGCGACGATGGTCGGGAAGGGATGGCCCTCGCTCCCCAGGCGCCGCAGTGCCCCTTCCAGGAGCCCGGCGATCTCGAGCTCGGTTAGCCCCGGCCGCACGTGCCGCAGCGTGCCCGCGAGCGCCTCTCCCGCGAGCACCGCCGCGCTCTTGATCGCGGCCACTTCACCCGCATCCTTCCGCACGCGCAGCCGCTCGACCAGCTCCGTGGTCGGCTTCCAGCGCCACGGCTTGCCGCCTTCCGTCAGCCGCTCGGCGTCCTTCACCGTGAGCGCGTGCGCCTCGTACCCGACCGCCACCAGGGAGCCGAGCGTGGCCAACTCCTTGAAGAGCCGCTCCCACACGCTCGTGCTCTCGATCTCGACCCGCGCCACCGCCGCCGCTTCCGCGCGCGCCTGCTCATCGTAGCGGAAGTCGGTCACCAGCAGGAGGTCGGCCCGCGTCGCCGCCACCAGCCCCGCCGAGCCGCTGAAGCCCGTCAGATAACGGATGTTGGCGCGCGACGTGACCAGCACGCCATCCAGCCCCTCCGCCTCCAGCGCCCGCGCGAGCGCCTCATGCCGCGCGTGCCGCGGATCAGCGCCCATGGCGGGACGCGAGATAACCGACCAGGCCCTCGAGTCCCAACCGATAGCTGTCCGCACCGAACCCCGCCACCACCCCGACCGCCGCGTCCGCGAGCAGGGAGCGGCGCCGCTCCGGCTCGCGCGCGAAGATGTTCGACAGGTGCACCTCCACGAACGGCAGGCGCACGGCCAGCAGCGCGTCCCGCACCGCGAAGCTCGTGTGCGTGAAGGCCGCGGCGTTGACGAGCGCCCCGTCGGCGCGACCTCGCAGCCCCTGGATCGCGTCGATCAGCTCACCCTCGTGGTTCGTCTGCGTCCAGCTGCACTCGACGCCGAGCGCGCGGGCCCGCTCGCGGGTCGACGCCTCGATTTCCGCCAGGGTGGCGCGACCGTAGATCTCCGGTTCGCGCTCTCCCAGCAGATTGAGGTTGGGGCCGTTCAGCACGGCGATGTGCACTAGGACTTGAGGCCCTTCAGCCAGGCCTGGAACTGGTCGAGGGCCGCCTCGTCCTCGACCGGCGGTCGACCCTTCCCACCGGAGGGCCGGCCCGGACCCTTGGCCAGTGGCTCACCACCACCCGCGCCCGCCGTCCCTTCGGCACCCCCACTGAAGAACTGGTCGAATGAGAAGCCCCCAGTGGCACTCCCTGGGCTCCCCGCAACGGCCCCCGCGGCCCCACCTCCGGGTTGCGGGGCGGCACTGCCAGGAGGTGGCAGCGTCTCGGATCGTGAGGGTCTCGCCGCCTCCTCCCCGAAGACGGCATCGAGCGAGATCGTGTCGCTCGCCGGCCGCGTCGCTTCTCCCAGCACCGGCAGCTCCGGCTCCAGCGTCGCCGCGGCGAACGCCTGCTCGAGGGACGAAGCCTCTCCCCGCACCGGGCGCCGCACGAGAATACTCCGCAGGAACGCTTGCGCCGACTGACCGCTGCGAGCGGGAGGTGGCCCCTTCCCCATCAGTTGGTCCACCTTGGTCCGGAGCTTCACATCCCCCGGCCGTTGCGCCAGCAACGCCTGATAGACGCGCAAGCCATCCTCGGTGTGCCCCTGCTTGATGTACAGCTCCGCCATCGTCTCGGTCAGCACCGGCGCTGCCCGGGACAGCGCCGCCTGATCGGCCGCGCCGTCGTCATCCGACAGGACCACCGCGGCCGGTGCCGGAGTCGCCGCCTTGGGCGGCGGGGGTGGGGGCGGGGGCGGGGGCGGGGGCGGGGATGGAGCAGGTCGCGGAGACGGAGCGGGTGGTGGCGGCGCCGCGGCACGTGGCCTCGCGGCAGGCATCACGTCCTCCGGCATGATGAGGGGGAGGTCCACTTGCGGCAGGTCCTCATCGGGCGACGTGCCGCTTTCGTACTGAGTCGGGGCGAGGCCCTCCACGTCCAGCTTCTGCGGCTTGAGGACGACGTCCTCCTGCACCTCCAACCCTTCCGCCTTCGCGGCGTCGTGCGCCACGGCATCGAACCCGATCGCACCGTCGAACGTCTCGATGTCGTTCGACGGCTTGGGCGCTGCGACAGGGAGCTCGGCCTCCGCCAGAGACCCGTGCTCTACGACGAAATCGGGTTTTGCAGGCGCAGCGGGAGCGGCGCTCGCGGGGCCCGCTGCCCGAGGGGCGGGCCGGGGGGCGGGGGCGGGGGCGGCAACCTTGGGTGCAGCAGTGAAAGCCGGCCGGGGCGTGGGAGCCGCACGTGCGGGAGCGGCGTGGGCCGGAGCTACCGTAGGGACGACCAGCTCCGTGAGCTTCGTGGCCGCCGCCGCTTTGCCCTTCGCCCGCGCGAGGGCCTCGGCCGCGTCGCCATTCATGGGATCGATGGCGAGGAGCTTCGCGAGCCAGCCGACCTCCTCGTCGAAGCGCTTGCCCCGCTCGCAGATCTCCGCCAGGACACGCAACGCGAGGATATTCTCGGGATCGAGCGTCAGGACTTTCTGGAACACCTCACCCGCGGCACGGTCTTGCCTCTGGTCTACCAGGCAGCGCCCGTACACGATGTGGGCGCTCACGTAGTCGGGGTGCCGCTCGAGCCCGGACTTGCACAGCTCGATCGCCCTATCTAGTTCCCCTGCTTTACGATAGGCATCCGCCAAGGGCGCGAAGTTCCGACCCTTGGGGTTCTCGGCCCATCGCTTCTCGAGCTTCTCAATCTCACTGGTGTAGGCCACGGCCTAAGTCTATGTGGGAATTGGACGAAGATAAGATTCCGGCCGCCAGTGTCAATCGGAAACCGTTGCCTTCGCTTGAGTTCCCCCGTTGCCACTCTTACACTTATGCCCCTTCGACCCCCTCTCACCCGGAGCTCGGTGCGCCATGCTGCGTGCGATGCGCGAGAATGCGAAGTGGATCTTCTACATCCTGGCCTTCGCGTTCGTCGGGTGGCTCGTGTTCGACGTGGGGATGGGCGTGACGGGCCGCGGGCAGTACGGTGGGGCGGACGTGGTGCTCAAGGTGAACGGCCGGGCAGTCCACGCGCCCCAGTACCAGCAGGCGCTGCAAGCGGCGCTTGGCCAGTACCGGCGCCAGGGGGGCGCCCCGCTGACGCGTGAAGACGAGCAGCAGATCTCGGATCAAGTGGTGCAGCAGCTCGTCCAGCAGCTCCTGTTCGAGCAGGAGTACAAGCGGCTCGGCATCACCGTGAGCGACGAAGAGGTGATCCAGGCGGCGCGCAGCTCTCCGCCGCCCGAGGTCATGGGCGCGCCGGAATTCCAAACCAACGGCCAGTTCGACATCAGCAAGTGGCAGCGGTTTCTCGCTTCGGGAAGCGACCCACGATTCCTGGAGCAGCTCGAAGCGCGCTATCGCGACCAGATCCCTCAGTTGAAGCTCGCGCAGTACGTGACGGCCGACGTCTACGTCTCCGACGCGAAGCTGTGGCGCATCTACCGTGACCAGCACGAGGCCGTCACCATCGCCCTGCTCGCGGTGCGGCCCGAGCAGATCGCCGATGCCGACACCCCGGTTTCCGATGCCGAGCTGGAGGGCTACTACCGGGCGCACGCCGCCGCCTTCACGCAGCGCGCGACGGCGTCCTTGAGCTTCGTCGCCGTGCCCCGCGTGCCCGACGCCGCGGACAGCGCGGCGGCGCGCGCGCGCGTGCGCAAGCTGCGCGTCGAGGCCGCCCAGGGGCCCGCAAAGTTCGAGGAGGTCGCGAAGCGCGAGTCGGCCGATTCGGTCTCGGGCGCGAAGGGTGGCGACCTCGGCTGGATCCGCCCCGAGGCGAGCGGCTTCGACCCGCTGTTCCTGAAGGGGCTCAGGGGGCTCACCCCGGGCCAGGTCTCGGAGCCCGTGCTCTCGAGCTTCGGATACCACCTCATCCGCGTCGACGCGGCGCGGGGCGATTCCGTGCGCGTGCGCCACATTCTGGTCCCCGTCGTCCTGCAGGGTGCGCACCTGGACGCGGTGGACGCGCGCGCCGACTCGCTCGACCGGCTGGCGGCCGAGCGCACCGAGCCCGGCGCGCTGGACAGCGCGGCCCATCGGCTCCACCTGGCGGTGGAGCGGGCGCCCACGCTCGTCCAAGGCGAGCGCTTGCTGCTCGGTGGGCGGGCCGTGCCCGACGTGAGCGTGTGGGCCTTCGAAGGACGCGCCCCGGGCGAGACGAGCCCGGTGATCGAGGGGCCGGCCGCCTACTATGTGTTCCGGCTCGACTCGCTCACGCCCGAGCGCGTCCCCACGCTCGCCGAGATCCGCGGCCGGGTGCTGGAGCGGGCGCGCTCCGAGCGCAAGAAGGAGATCGCCCGGCAACGCGCCGAGCAGCTGGCGGCGCGCTTCAAGGGAGCGAAGGATCTGCTGCGAGCGGGCGCCGCTGCCGGACTCGCGGTGGAGAAGCTCGGCCCGTTCACGCGGCTGCAGCCGCCCGCCAAGCTCAGCGTGGAGCCGCTGGTGCTGGGCGCGGCATTCGGCCTAAAGCCGGGTGAGACGAGCGGCCTCCTCGCGGGCCAGACGGGCTTCTTCCTGGTGCAGTCCCTGGCGCGCGTGCCGGCCGACTCGGCGGCCTGGCTCAAGCAACGCGACGCGCAGCGCCAGGCGATGCTCGACCAGGCGCGCCAGGCACGAATTCAGGCGTATGTCACGGCGTTGCGCGCGCAGGCCAAGATCGTGGACCGGCGCAAGGAAGTGTTTCGGCCGCAAAGCGCGACCGGCGCGTAAAGCGGCCCGGAGAGGGAGTCGACGCTAGTCGACCAGCCGCTTGGGACGCGCGTCCCGCGGCGGCTCGGCTGGCCGCTCGATAGAGTCCCGTGCCTCGTTCAGGGCGCGGCTGAATTCGCGCAGTCCCTTGCCCACCGCTTTGCCGGCTTCCGGCAGGCGACCCGCCCCGAACACCAGCAGCACGACGAGCAGCAGGATGAGGATTTCGCCGCCGCTCAGGTTGCCCAGCATCTCCCCTCCCGCTACTGGTTGAGGCGCTTCGGCTCCCCGCCCGAGGGGAGGGAGGACGAAGTGGAGGCGGGCGGAGCGGTGCGTGGCGCGGCCGGCTCGTCGCCCACGACGTCCTTCAAGCTCCGCTTGAACTCCTTGATCCCCTGACCCAACGACGAGCCGATCTCCGGGATCCGCTTCGCGCCGAACACGAGCACCAGAACGAGCAGCAGGATCAGGATGTGGCTGAACGACAGGTCCCCAAACATACGTGCCTCGCGTCAGAAGATCGATCGAGCGAAGAAGTAGGCGATCACTACGCCCACGAGCGCCATCAGCGACACGTCGAGCCCGATCGGACCGAGCGTGATCGACACCACCAGCAGGTCGATGTGGACCGGCCCGATGGTGGGGGTCACCGCCCAGGTGAAGATCTCCTTGGCCGGCCCCTGCGGCAGGAAGCGTCGCATGGCGGAGTGCAACAGCCCGCCGAGGACGAATCCGCCCCCGAGCCACCAGAAGTAAAATAGCGGACCACGATCACCCCGCGCCACGGCCTAACTGCGGCGCTCCACGGCATACGCGATGCTGTCGCGCAGTGCCTCGCGCGCGGCCGTGGGCGGGAGCACCTCGAGCTCCGCCTCCGCGAGCTGGGCACGCTCCAGCGCACGCCGCCGCGCGTAGTCGAGACCACCGGCCGCTCCCACGAGCCCGATCACCTCCCCCACAAGGTCGTCCGGGGGGTCGGGCGCCGCCATCAGGTCGGCCACGACGCGCCGCTCCCGCTGCCCCATCTGCCCCAGCGCAGCGATCAGCGGCAGCGTCACCTTGTGCTCCTTGAGATCGAGGCCGACCGGCTTTCCCGTCACCTCCTCCGACTCCGTATAGTCGAGCAGGTCGTCGGTGATCTGGAAGGCCATGCCGAGGTGCTCGCCGAAGCGCGCCAGCGCCTCGCGGTGCTCCGCGGCGGCGCGCAGCGCGCCGACCTCGCAGGCGGCGGACAGGAGGGACGCCGTCTTCGAGCGAATCAGCTGGTCGTACGCCGCCTCGCTGTAGGCGAGCTTGTCGTGCGCCTCGAGCTGGCGCATCTCGCCGATCGTCATCTCGTTGGTGACGCGGGCGAACACGCGCAGCGGCTCGAGGTCGTGGAGCGCCACGAGCTCGATGATCGCCCGGGAGTAGAGATAGTCTCCCATGATCACGGCGACCTGGTGGGAGAACAGCGCATTGACCGTGGGCATCCCGCGCCGCAACACGGAGTGATCCACGGAGTCGTCGTGCACCAGCGTGGCGAGGTGAATCAGCTCGACCACCGCCCCCAGCGTCACCGCGCGTGGGTCGCCGGCGCCACCCGCCTGATGGCTCAGCAGCAGGAGGGTGGGGCGGAACAGCTTCCCTTTCATCCGCACGAGATGGGCGTTCACCTCGACGATGATCGGGAAGTCGGCGGCGATGATGCGACGCAGCTCCCCGACCACGCGCTCCAGCTCGCCCGCCACGGGGCGCTGGACGTCGCGCAGCGAGACGCGCGCGAGCTGCTGACTCACGCTACTTGGCCCTGGCGAGCGCCTTCGCGCGCTCGCCGACGTCCATGAACCGGATGTCCACGGCGAACACTCGCCCGTAGAGCTCGCGCGCCTCGACGCGCTTGCCCTGCTCCTCCAGCGCACGCCCGAGCCAGTAGAGGATGCCGAGCCGCTCCTGGTCACCTGAGGAGGGGAGCTCGAGCGAGCGCCGCAGGATCGATTCCGCCACCACGTGCGCGCCCTTCTCGAGGAAGCAGGCGCCCAGCGCCTCCGACACCCGCAGCTTCCCCTCGGGCGCACGCAGCGCCTTCTGGAGCTCGGCGATGGCCTCGTCGAGCAGGCCCATCTCCTTGAAGGCGATCCCCAAATCGTAGTGCGACTGAAAGTCCGCCTCGTCGATGTTCTCCTCGATCCCCTGGCGGAAGCGGCTCAACATCTCGTGGAAATCGCGCTCCTCGTCTCCCGTCGGCTCCTCGTCCGCGACCTTCATGCGCGTGTCGCGCTGGGGCATCTCCTCTTCGAGGATCATCGCGCTCAGGTCGACGAACTCCCCTGCGACCTCCGCCTCGTCGCGCACCTTCATCTTGGCGTCCTTCGCCGCCACCTTCTTTTCGGGCCTCGCCTGCGGCGGCGCCGGCGCCACGGGCGCGAGCATCGCGATCGCCGCCTTGGCACGCTCGTTCGTCGGGTCGTGCTCGGCCACGCGCTGGTACACCGCCCGCGCCTTGTCGGGGAGATCCTGGCGCAGCAGCGTGTCCGCCAGCTCGAGGTAGGCGTCGATCAGCTTCTCCTTGTCGCCCGTCTTGAAGGCGTACTCCACCAGCTTCTGGCGGTGGCGCACGCTGTTCGGGTCGAGCCGCAAGACCTCGTCCACCAGCCCCTGCGCCTGCTCGAGGTCGCCCCGGTTCTCGTACCCGGCGGAGGCATGGTCCAGCTCCTCGATTCCGCGCTCCCGCTCGCCTTCCTCGATGAGCGCCTCGCCCAGCGCCTGGTGCGCCTCCGGGTCGTCGGGGTCGTCGGCCACGCGCCCTTCGAGCTCTTCGATCGTCGGCTTGGCGGGCGCCTCTTCGATGTCGGCGAACACGAGCGAGCCGGTCTCCTCCGCCCCGCCCACGGCCTCGTCGAGCCCGAGGTCGATGAAGCCGGACTTAATGTCCTCCTCCGTCTCGATGACGCCGGCCGCCGACAGAGACTCGTCGACGAGCGGCTCGTCGTCTACGTCGTAGCTTCCGTCGGTCGCAGCGATGTCGAAGTCCGGCTCGAGCTCGAGGGGCGGTACCTCGACGACGGTCTTGCGCTTGGGCGGCTCGGCCTTGGGGGGCGCCGTGGGGATGGGTGGTCGCTTGGGCACGACCGGCTTGACCTTCGGCGCCTCCGGCTTCGGCGGCGGTCCCACCCTGGGCGCGATCTTCGGCCCGGGCGGCGTCACTTTCGGAACCGTGAGTCGCGGCGGTGGCCCCGCCGTGCGGGCGGGGGTCGCCGACGCGGTCTTGAACGGCGACGCGGGCGGTCGCTTCGGCACGACGGGCGTCACCTTGGGCGCCGGCCGTGGCGGCACCTTGGGCATCGTGACCCGCGGCTTCGGCGCGGGCTCCTCCACCTCCGCCGGCACCGTCGGCTCCAGCTCCTGCAGGGGCGCGATGTCGTCGGCGCTCAGCTCTTCGCGCAGCGACGGCGTCGACAGCCCGTCCTCCGCCAGGCTGGCGTACTCGGACTGCGTCGTCTCGAGACCCTCCAGCATCCCCGGTGAGCTCGGCGCCTCCGCGTCTTGCATCAGGCTCGTGGACTCGATCTCCAACGACAGGTCCGGATCCGGCATGACGTCCTCGATGAGCTTGAGGTGCTCCGGCTCCCGAGACGGGGGGCGCTGGGAGGGCGTGCGGATCGGGGGCGGTGGGGCAGTCGGCCGGCGGGGCGCACCCGGCGCCGCCGGCTTGGTCTTGGAGGCCGGAGGTGCGTCCACGTCCAGGAACACGAGGCTCGTCGTCTTGTGCTTGCCGGACTTCGTGGGGTCCTCTTCGGCCGGCCGGCCGGGCTTGGCCGGGGCGGGTGCGCTCGCACGCCCCTGCGACATCCGCGGCTCCCCGTACATGCGCAAATGCTCCTCCAGCAGTTGCCGCAAGTGGTCGCTCTCCGGCGAGATGTCGGCGAACTCCTTCAGCGCCGCGAACGCCTGTTGCAGCTTTCCCGCCTTCTGCATCCGCTCGGCGTACGTCACGAAGTTCTGCTGGGCCTCGGCCATGAAGCCTTTGGCCGCATACAGCTTGGCGAGCTTGAGGTAGGTGGTCTGCCGCCCGGGCGCGTTCCGGAGCACCTTGTTGCACATCGCGATGGCGTTGTTGTGGAACCCCAGCTCGGCGTACTTGTCCACCGCGCGGTCGTACCACTCGGCCGCGCCGGCGGAGTCCTTCACCTTCGCGGCGAGGTCGCCGATGCGATTGAAGACGGAGAGATCCGGGTTGGGATCGCGCTCGGACTCCTGCTCCTTGATGACGTCCAGCCACGCCGCGATGGCCGCCTTCGCGTCCTTCGCCTCGAGGCCCCGAGCCTTCTCTTTTAGCTTCTCAAGCTTCGACATGAGGCCCTAAAGATATCGGGCCCCGTGGGACGAAACAAGCAGAACCCGCTGTCCAGACGGCGCTTACGCGATTCGGTCCCAACCAATACGCAACCTCCCGCCAATCCGAGACGTCGCACGCGACGAGGTCGGCGGCGAATCCCACGGCGATCTGCCCCCGTTCCCCCGCCAGCCCCAGCGCGGCCGCGGCGTTGACGGTGATCGCCGTCAACGCCTCGGTGTGACGCAGGCCGAGCTGCGAGACGCCGAGCGCCGCGACCAGGGGC
>Ga0209377_1001438_pt1 | contig 16112 bp, 14 predicted proteins | sample GraSoiAngelo_141_FD_185898 | JGI IMG/M metagenome (GOLD analysis project Ga0209377, IMG submission 185898) | Grasslands soil microbial communities from the Angelo Coastal Reserve, California, USA - 14_0929_12_40cm (SPAdes) (version 2) | ecosystem: Environmental > Terrestrial > Soil > Grasslands ...
CCATCATCTCACGCATCATCCCCATCATCTCGTCCATGCCCCCGCGTCCCATGCCGGGGCCCATTCCTGGATGTCGCGCGTGTGTCGTGTCCTGCGCCGCGAGCGGCGCGGCAATACAGCACAAGCTTAATGTGATGAATCCCAGCACTTTCATAGAGTCTCCGTATTCAAAAGGGGTTCACGGTCAAGGCGCTGTTCGAGGATCTCTTACTGCAGTAGAGCGTCAACAATACCCCGATCAGCGATCCTCGCTAGATGGCTCGCTCTCCTCCTTCAGCGCGATTCTCCGCGTGTGCCCATCGGTTGTGGCGTAGACGATCAGGAGGTGTGTCTTGGCGACAAGGTGCCACGAGATTGGTAAAGACAGTCTGAGGGGGGCTTGAGAATGCCTTCACGACGGCGAACTTAGGCAGCCCATGAATGGACTCCAGCGCCACCTGGGCGTGCGGGCGATGGCCGCGCTTGTGGTCGGCGAAGTCATCGCCATCGGGATCTTCCTGACTCCCGCGACCATGGCGCGCTCCGTCGGCTCGCCCCTGTGGCTGCTCGTCGTCTGGCTGTTGATGGGGGCGATGGCCTTGAGTGGGGCACTCTGCTACGGGGCCCTCGCCGCCCGTTTCCCGGAGGCCGGCGGCGGATACGTCTATCTGCGCGAAGCCTATGGGCCCGGCGTGGCATTCCTCTACGGTTGGAAGTGCCTGCTCGTCATGGACCCGGGCATCACCGCGGTGCTCGCCGCGGCGCTCGCGAGTTACGTCGGGTATGCGCTGGGAATCTCCGGCATCGGGCTCAAGGGTGTCGCCGTGGGCTCGGTGCTGATTCTGGCGGCCGTGAGCATGCTAGGCATCCGGCTCGGCGCGCGCGTGATGCAGTGGCTCATGATCCTGAAGATCGGCGCGCTGGCACTCATCGCTGTCCTTGCCCTCGCACTCCAGGCGGGCAATTGGTCGCACTTCGTGCCCTTCATTGCGCAACGGCCAGGATCGGATCCGCTCCCTGGCGCCCTCGCTCCGGCGATGATCGGCGGTTTCTTCGCCTTCGGTGGGTGGTGGGAGATCACCAAGCTCAGCGGCGAGGCAAAGGATCCGGCGCGGACCATGCCGCGAGCGCTCGCGCTCGGCGTCCTCGCGGTGACCGCGATCTACATTCTCACCAGCGCCGTATTTCTGTATCTCGTGCCGCTCGAGCGCGTGACGTCGGGCGAGACGTTCGCGGCGCAGGCAGGAGAGGCGCTGTTCGGGCCCGCCGGAGGCCAGATCTTCGCTGCGATCGTGATCGTCGCCGTGCTGGGAAGCCTCTTCGCGCTGCTGATGGCCCTGCCCCGCGTGTATTACGCGATGGCGCGCGATGGCGTGTTCTTCAAGGCCGTTGCCGTCGTGCACCCGCGTTTCGGCACGCCCGTCCGAGCGGTCGCAGTTCAGGCGGCCTTCGCTTCGTTGCTCGTCGTGTTCGGCACATTTCAACAGATTCTGTCCTACTTCATCTTCGTGACGGTCGGCTTCCTGGCGCTGACGGTGGCGGGCCTGCTCGTCCTGCGGCGCCGCGACGGGGCGGCGGCGTACCGCATCCCGGGCTACCCCGTGACGCCGTTGCTCTTCCTGATTCTGGTCGCCGTCTTGCTGGTGCTCCTCGCGGGCCACGACCCGCTGCAGGCCACGCTGGGCGTGGGTATCGTGGCACTCGGCGCACCAGTGTATTGGCTCGCATTTCGTGGAAGGCTCACTCGCAACCGGAATTCCGCTGATGACCTGGATTCGCACCATCCCGCTGCCCGAAGCCGACGAGAAGCTGCGCTGGGCGATTGAGGCCCAGCGCGCCCTCTATCCCAAAGAATACGCCGACCCGGTCCATCCCACGCCGGACGGCACCACGTCGGGCATCGTCGCATCACATAGCCTGATTCCCGACGCGCTGTATCACGCGTTCGCGACGTTCGGCGCGTTGATGTCGCCGGACCTGCCGCTCACGCGGCGGCAGCACGAGATGATCACGACGGTTGTTTCGGTCGCGAATCGCTGCCGTTACTGAATCGAATCTCACGCAGAGTTTCTGCGTCGGGTGACGTTGGATAAGGAGCTGGTGGCGGCGCTGGAGGACGATTACACGAAGGCGCGCATCTCCGCGGCGGAGCGAGCCATGCTCGATTACGTCGTGCAGCTCACGCGCGATGCGACGCGCATCGGACCGTCCGATCACGCGAAGCTGCGATCGGCCGGTTACGACGACCGAGCGATCCTGCAGATCACACTCATTTCGGCGTGGTTCAACTACATCAACCGCGTGGCCGATGCGCTAGGCGTCGGACGCGGCTAACTGCCGCGGCTCAGGTCACTCAGGCGAGCGCGCTCGCCGGCATGCGCCGTTCGCGCTTCCGCAACGCGTCAGACGCAACGCCCACCGGCGCCACAAGCAGTGAGGCCGGCGCACGAGCGCCCGGGGCAGGCTCAGAAGGGACTGAACCCGGGCGAGCCGAACCGCGCCATGCGCAGATGTGCCCATAGTGGATACGCGTAGGCCACGATCACGAGCAGAATGGCGATCGCCGTCCAGAGCGCGTACCGATCGAATACCGTGCGGCGCGTGATCTCAGGAGACAACGGCTCGGCCCAGAGAATCGGCTCGGGCTCGCGGCGCCGGCCCGCCAACGCGGTCCCGATCATCACCAGCATGAAGAAGCCGGCACTCACAAACAGAAATACACCGCCCACAGCCGAGATGCCGGTCAGGCCGCGCCACGCCGCGGCTGCCGCGCTGCCGCCATAGCTCGCGTCATAAATGCGGCGCGGCATCCCCATCAATCCGGTCATGTGGTTGGAGATCGAGAACAGCATCATCCCGACGAACCACAGATAGGGCTGCACCCGCGCCAGCAGTCCCAACTCGAGCTCGCGGCCCGACAGACGCGGCAGGAGGTAGTACGCAGCCCCCATGAAGGTCAGCGCAACCGCGCTTCCGACCGTCAAATGAAAGTGGCCCTGAATGAATGCCGTGTTGTGCACCACGGCGTTCATGCCGAACGACGCGTTGATCGCGCCGCCAATGCCGCCGATGGCGAAGAGAATCATCGACAGCGCGATGCTCGAGAAGAGCGGATCGCGCCACGGCAACTTGGCGATCCAGTCGAACAGCCCCGTCGCTCCCTTGGCGCGGCCTCCGACTTCCATGGACGCCGTCACCGTGAATGCGGTGATGAAGCTCGGGAACAGAATGGCGAAGGTGAGAAACGTGTGAACCATCTTCCATCCCGCCGACACGCCGGGATCCATGAACTGATGGTGAAACCCGACGGGCGCGGACAACAGGATGAACAGCACGAACACCAGACGGGCGAGCGGATCGCTGAACAGCTTGCCGCCCGCGACCCGGGGGAGCAGCGTGTACCAGATCACGTACGCGGGCAGCAGCCAGAAGTACACGAGCGGGTGGCCGAAGTACCAGAACAGCATGCGCGCCAGCACAGGGTCGATCGTCGGCACCAGGCCGAGGGACCAGGGAATCAGCTGAATCAGGTCTTCCGCGGCCACACCCACGGTCGCGATGAGCCAGACGATCACGGTCGCGATCATCCCGTGCATCGCCAGCGGCGTCGGCGCGTCGGGGTTGGCGCGGCGCCAGGCGCGATAGGACAACAACATCACTGCCGACCAGCACCACGAGCCCACCACGACGAGCGCCAGGCCGATGTAAAAGAGGGGATGTGCCATGAGCGGCGGGTAGAACGTGTACAACACGCTCGCCTTGCCGGAGAGAATCGTCCCGGTAGTGGCTAGCGTGCCTGTAAGGGCAAGCCAGTATCCTGTCCACGCCAACACGCGCGGCGCCGGTTCTCTGCTCAGTGTCCGCGACACCACGACGTATCCGAACGCCATGATGAAGAACGTCGTGAACACAAGCGCCATGAGCACGCCGTGCGCTGTCACGGACAGGTAGTACATGCCGGCGGTGCGCCAGGGCAGATCGAGGCTCGCGCGGGAAAGCGCTTGCATCAGGGCCATCGCCGAGGCGATCCCGAACGCGAGAACGGCCACCCACAGATGCGCCTGCGCCAGCTTTTCCGTGAAGCGCGGACCGGCGCGTGACGCCGTCGGCACCTCGCGCGGACGCCGATCGGCGCGCGTCATGGCTGCGCTCCTTCCACGATCAGCTTCGCGGACATCAGATGATGGCTGAGCCCGCAGTATTCGTTGCACACGACCAGGTACTCCCCCGGCGTGTGGAACACCGTCGTGAATTGGCTGATATAGCCGGGGACGACCATCGTGTTGCCGTTCGTGCCGACGATCGAGAAGCCGTGCGTCACGTCCGCGCTCGTCAAGCGGAATGTGACCGGCTTGCCGGCCGCGACATGAATTTCGGCGGGCTGGTACGCGAACATCATCGCGATGATCACGACCGTCGCGCCGTCCGGCGTCAGGGTTGCGCCGCGGTGCTGGAAGCGCCCGTCGCTCCACACCTTCGTCGGATCGATCGTCTCGACATGACTGGGCGGCTGCAGCGCGCTGCCGGCGAGCCCCACCAGGATCGTCGTCACGAACGCGATGATGAGCGCGCCGGACGCCCACATCCACAGCTTCTCGTAGAAGGACACATTCATGGCGTCACCCCGCCGCGACGCAGATACACGAACACATAGACGGCGAACCACGACGCGGCGAACAGCAGTCCGTACAGCCCAACGAGCAGCAGCGTGCCCTTGGGATGTTGGCCCATCGGCTGGTCACTCATGCGATCCTCCCAGTTCGACCTCGAAGCGCGCACCGCCTGCGGTGCGGCCGAGACGCGCGTGGTGCAGCTGGGCGATGGCGGCCACCATCGCCAGACCCAAACCGGTGCCACCCTCGTCGGCTCGCGTCCGCGCCGTATCGGCGCGATAAAACGGCTCGAACAGATGCCGGAAATCCTCCGCGGCGATCACCGATCCCGAATTGGCGACGGTGATCCCTGCCGCGAGCAATCGCTCGAATCGCTCGCGGATGCGCGCCGCTTCGGCGGGTACCGGCCGGGGGATCATGTAGTAGATATGTCTCATCACTCAAGGAGTGACAATGCGCCCTTCGGCCTTCATTCTTTAGGGACGAGGAGCGCGTCGCCGTCGCGCATGACCGCCACACAACCCTGATCGCGAGGCGACTATGTTCCGTTCCACGATGGTGCTGCCGCTCCTGCTCCCCCTGTCAGTCGTCGCTTGCGGCGCGTCCCACCCGCCGGTTCCGCTGGTTGGCACGGCCGCGGAAGTGTCATCGTTAATTGGAGAGTGGTCGGGCGATTACAGCAGCGCGGAGTCCGGCCGCGCGGGCAGCATCCAGTTCACGCTCCGCGCGGCGGGAGACTCGGCGTTCGGGGACGTCGTCATGGTGCCGAGCGCAACGGGTGTTCCGCTGACGCCATGGCGTTCAGCCGACGCTCCTGGCGCTCAACCGACCGGTGCCAATCAAGCGCCACAGTCTACCGTGCTGAAGATCCGGTTCGTGCAGGTAGAGCAGGGTCATGTCAGCGGTACGCTGGATCCGTACGCCGACCCGCGAACCGGAGCGCGGCTTCTCACCACGTTCACGGGTGAGGTGAGAGGCAAAAGCATCACCGGCAGCTATACCACAAGGCTGCCGTCGGGCGAGACACAGACCGGTCGCTGGTCGGTGGAGCGCCGCTAGGCGGCTACTCCGGCAGAGGTGCGCGGAGCTCAGCCAGTGACGGCTCGCGACTTCATGAAGGCTCCGTGAGGGTGTCTTTAGACTCGCGCGCGACGGTGGGAGTGGCGAACGCGGGACGCGGAACTGTTGGCAGGCCAAGGTATTCGCGGGCGCGATTCAGCGCGTCGTCGATGTTGCCGTGGATGTTGTCTTCGGTGAGTTCGTCGTACAAACCGGAGCGCTCCAGCGCGACTACCGGCTGGGCGTGCACGTCCGACAGGATCACGAGCACGCCCTCGCGGCGGCTGCGGTGCACCAGCTCGCGCAGCGCGTGAAGCCCCGTCGAGTCGATCGCGAGCACGTGCCGCAGGCGGATAATCAGCACCCTGGGCTTGCCCGCGATCCGCCCTACGCGATCCTTGAAGGTCTCCGCCGCGCCGAAGAAGAAGGGGCCGGTGATCTCGTACACCTGGACTCCTTCGGGAATCGCGCGGCTCCGCACCGCGTTGGGGTCATGCTCGAAATCGTCGACCGGATCGGTGAACTCGTGCGTCAGCACGCTGATGTTCGTGACCTCTGCCATGCGCCGCATGAAGAGGAACGCGGCGAGCACCATGCCCACCTCGATCGCGACGGTGAGATCGACCAGCACGGTGAGCAGGAAGGTCGCGAGCAGGACGGCGACATCGCTCTTCGGGGCACGGAATTCCGACGCGAACGTCCGCCATTCGCTCATGTGGAACGCGACGACGACGAGAATCGCGGCCAGCGTGGCCAGGGGGATAAGCCCGGCCCAGCGCCCAAAGAAGAGCGTGATGAGGAGCAGTGTGATCGCGTGCGTCATCCCGGCGACGGGCGTGCGGCCGCCGTTCTTCACGTTCGTCGCGGTTCGCGCGATGGCGCCCGTCGCCGGCATCCCGCCGAACAGCGGCGAGGCGATGTTGGCCACTCCCTGCGCCACGAGCTCCATGTTGGACCGATGCCGACCCCCGATCATGCCGTCGGCAACCACCGCGGAGAGCAGTGATTCGACGGCCGCGAGCAGTGCGATCGTGAAGGCGGCGCCAGCCAGCGGTGTGATCGTGTCCAATGAGACGTGCGGCAGAGCCGGACGCGGCAGCCCCGCATGGATCTCGCCGAACCGCGCCGCGATCGTTTCGACGGGAAGGTGGAACAGCCGTGCGAGCAGCGTCGTCACGATCAGCGCAACGAACGGCCCCGGGATTTTCGTCGAGATCCTGGGCCATACCAGAATGATGGCGAGCGTAGCGACCGCGACGAGGAGCGCCCAGGGGTTTACGGTATCGAATGCGCGGGCGTAGGCATCCCACTTCGGCAGGAACGCCGAAGGCACCGACTGCATCTCGAGTCCCAGGAGGTCACGGATCTGGCTCGAGAAGATGATGAGGGCGATGCCGCTCGTGAATCCGATGGTCACAGGATACGGGATGAACTTGATGGCGCCGCCGAAGCGCAGCAGGCCGAACGCGATGAGCATGACGCCCGCCAGCAGCGTCGCCACGGTGAGCCCATCGACGCCATGCTTCTGCACGATGCCCGACACGATCACGACGAACGCACCCGTCGGCCCGCCGATCTGTACGCGCGAGCCGCCCAGCAGCGAAATGAGAAACCCAGCGACGATCGCCGTGTAGAGACCGCGCTCCGGGCTCAGCCCACTGGCGATGGCAAAGGCGATGGCGAGCGGTAACGCGACGATGCCGACGATGATGCCGGCGATGACATCCCGAGTGAACTGCGCTCGGGTGTAGTCTTTGAGTGTCGTGAAGAGCTTGGGGACGAGCACGAGGGCGAGAAGATACTAGCCTTCCGGCCGGGATGGTGCTGCACCAGAACGGGCAGCACCTCCCCGGCCGGAAGATTCAATAGGCTTCTACGGCTGCGATCGTAGCTGCACGCGCCGGTTCTTTGCTCGCCCTTCCGGCGTATCATTGGGCGCGACCGGTTGATCGGGGCCAATGCCTACCGTGGCGAGCCGGCTCGCTGCCACACCTTTTGAAATGAAGTACGCGCGCACGGCGTCCGCCCGCGCCTTGGACAGGCGGATGTTCGCGTCCCGATTCCCGACGTTGTCGGTGTGCCCCTCGATCAGCACTTTCACATCGGGGCGCTGCTGTATTCCCTGGACCGCGCGGTTGAGTGGGCCCTGCGAATTCAACGTGAGCTTCGCACTCCCCGACAGGAAGGTCACACCCTCGAGGACGACTACCGCCGCTGCCGCGGCGGGGCAACCGGTGGCGTCGACGGCTGTGCCCGCAGGCGTGCCAGGGCACTTGTCAGTTGCGTCCGGCACCCCGTCGGCGTCGCTGTCCGCCGGGCAACCGTTGGCGTCAACCGCGACGCCTGGCGGTGTACCCGGGCACTTGTCCTGCGCATTCAAAACACCGTCGCCATCTGCATCCACCGGGCAGCCGTTCGTCACATCCACCCGGACGCCGGCGGGCGTGTTGGGGCACTGATCGGCGGTATCGGGGACACCGTCGTGGTCGGCGTCAGGCTGGCAGCCGGTTGCATCCACCTGCGTACCCGCCGGCGTGTTCGGGCATTGGTCCTGCGGATCGACGACGCCGTCACCGTCCGAGTCCGAGCATCCGACGGCATCCACCGCTTTGCCGGTCGGTGTGTTTGCGCAACGGTCGCCCTGGTCCGCGACTCCATCGCCGTCTGCGTCGGGGCACCCACTCGCTTCGACCCGCGTGCCTTCGGGGGTGTTGGGACACTTGTCGAGGTTGTCCTTTACCCCGTCGTGGTCCTTGTCTCCCGGCCCTCCCCAGAGCTGCACGCTGACGCCTGCCTGGACTGCGTAGTGCAGGGTCGCGCTGCCGGACCCCGCGTGGTCGAACATATAGTCGGCGAGTCCCTCGCCGCGCACGGAAACGCGTTGACCCAGACTCAGTCGCAGTCCGGCCAGACCTCCCACACCATTTTCCGTTGCGGTCAACCCCTTGCTGAATTTGTTGTATGCCCACCCTCCACCAATCAGAAAGGCCATCCGTTTCCCGATTGGGAGATTGCCCATCAGGCGCACGTGCAAGGGAGTGTGATCAACGTCGGTGCCGCTGACCTTTGTGGCTGCGAGCGCGCCGTCGCCTTCCAGAAAAACCTTGTCTGAAAGAAAGAACCCCAGTCGGCCGCCCCACCCCGCCGCGTTTTCCAGACCGAGGTCGGTATCGTACTTGCCGTACCGCGCAAACCCGCCGAGCTCCACGGTCCCACGGTGCTGTGCGTACACTTGGGTGGTGGATACGGCCATCGTGGCGAGGGTCAGCGCCAGAAGTCGTGACGACATGGGCAGTCTCTCCTTATATGGTGCGGTCATGCTGATTAGCCCACATTGCGCACGCGACTACACGCGGGGGAATACGCCCTTAGTCCCATCCCGGCACACTCACGCGGAGGCATACTTTATCAGGTACATGAAAGCATTCACTCGAGCAGTCGCCGTTGGTTTGGCGCCGCTCGCTCTCGGCGTTTCCGCACTGAACGCGCAGGACTACAGTTGGCCGCGCGAAATCCCCGTGTCGGGCGGCGCGGCGGGCACGATCGTACTGTACCAGCCGCAGGCCGAGAAGCTCAGCGGCAACGAGTTGACGGCGCGAGGCGCGATCGCGCTCAAGGTGACCGGCAGGCCCGATCCGATCTTCGGTGCGATGTGGATGCGGGCCACCGTAGACGTCGATCGAGACTCCGGCATGGTGTGGCTGCACGATCTCAAGATCACGCGGGTCCGGTGGCCCGACGCGACAGCGGAGCAGCAGGCGCGGTTCACGCAGTACGTCGAGACGGACTTTCCGGCTTCCGGCTTTCGTATGACAATCGCGCGGCTCCAGGCGAGCCTCGCATCGGCCGAGGCGGAGCGTAGCCACACCGACGGCCTGAAGAACGACGCGCCGAAGATCGTATTCTCCGAGCAGCTCGCCGTGCTGCTGTTGTACGACGGCGAGCCGCGGCTCCAGCCGATCGACAGCACACCGTTGGCGCTTGTGGTCAACACGCCATTCGGTGTGGTGAAAGACACGACCACCGGCATCTACTGGCTGACCGACGGCACGACGTGGTACTCGGCAACCGATCCCAAAGGCCCGTGGCACGCGCCAGCAACGCCGCCCGACGTCGTGTCGAAACTGCAATCGGCGGAGACGACCGTGGCACAAGCGGACACGGCGACCGCGCCCGTAGCGTCATCTGCGCAGTACGTCAACACGCTGGCACCCAAGCCCGATAGCACCGCAGCTCGGCCCGATTCCGCGCCAACGCGCGCGGATACTGCGGCCGCCCATGCGGACACCACGATCAACGCAGACACGCTGTTCGCGCCGCCCCCAGCCATCGTTACGGCGACAGAACCGACCGAGCTGGTGGTCACCCAGGGTCCTCCCACATGGAAGACCACGGCAGGCGGCAAGCTGCTGTACGTCGAGAACACGGAGACGCCCTGGATCCGCGAAACCGAAGGGAAGGACAACTACCTCCTGATTTCCGGCCGCTGGTTCAAAGGCGAGTCACTCCAGGGGCCATGGACGTTCGCCCGACCGGATTCGCTCCCGGCGTCGTTCCAGGAGATTCCGCCCGAATCGCCCATCGGTGGCGTGCGGAGCTCGATCGCGCTCACTGTTGAAGCGCAGGACGCGGTGCTCGATCTCGAGATTCCGCAGACCACAGCGGTGCAGCGCAGTCAGGCGACCCTCGCCGTGAAGTACGACGGCGAGCCGAAATTCACGGACATCGCCGGCACCACGGTCGCATACGCGACCAACACGGCGTCTCAAGTGCTGCGCGTGGGTGGCGTCTTTTATGCGTGCGACAATGCCGTCTGGTTCAAGTCCACGAGCGCGCAGGGACCGTGGGCGGTTGCGGACAGCATCCCGAAGGATGCCATCAGCAAGATCCCGCCGAGCGTCCCCGTCTACAACCTGACCTACGTGGATGTCTACGCCTCGACCCCTGAGGTCGTGTACGTGGGGTACACGTCGGGGTACACGGGAGCCTACCCGTACTACGGTGTCCCGGTGTACGGCACCGGTTGGTACTATCCGCCCTACGTCGGCTCAGTCTACTATCCGCACCCCGTGACGTATGGCGTGGCGGTGAGCTACAACCCCTACACGGGTTGGGGGATGGGAACGACGTTCGCCGCGGGGTTCTTTGCCGTCGGCATCGGCGTGGCGATCGGCAGCAGCAGCCGCTACTACCCGGCAGGGGGTTATCGCGCCTGCTACAACTGCACGATCAACACGGGAGGTGGCCGAGGCAATTCGGGACGCGGGGGTCGCAACAGCGTCAACATCGGCAACACCGCCGGTGGCGGAAACCGGCAACGACCCAGTGCTGGAGCGAAATCGTCCCAGCGGCCCGCCAGCTCGAACCTCTACAACCGTCCCGAGAACCGGGGCCGCACAGCGAACCGGCAGAGCCGGGACAGGGCATCGAGTCAAATGGGGGCGAACCGGACGGCGCACGGGCAGAACAACGTGTTCGCCGACCGGAATGGCAACGTCAGTCGCCGCACGTCGAATGGCTGGGAAAACCGTCAGGGCAGCAGTTGGTCGCAGGACCGTGGCAACAACGCGGGCCGGGAGCGAGAGTACCAAGCACGCCAGCGCAGCTCGACGCGTTCCTCCGGCGGCAGTCGTGGTGGTGGTGGGCGAGGCGGCGGCGGGCGCCGCCGGTAGCCTCGCTAGTTGCTGACGGTCACCGTGACCGCGGCCGAGGTCGTTGCATGGCCGGCCGCGTCGCGAGCTGTGGCAGTAAGTGCGTACGTTCCGTTCGGCTCGCCGTGGGAGTCCCACGTGAGCGTGTACTTCGTGGGCGGAGCAGCGACGGCCACCGTACCGATGCTGTCGCCGTTCATTCGGAATACCACAAGAGCCACCGAATCGTCGTCGACCGCCGTCGCGGTGAGACTGACGCCGCCGGTGAGAGCGGCGCTCCCGGTTACCCCCGGAGAGAAGAGCGACACGATCGGTGCTCCGATGTCCGCCAGCGCGCTCGGGTGCGCCGTCTTCCACTGCGCGACTCGGTTGTTCCAATAGTCGAGACCCGTGGCACCGGTCATGAGCGTGAAACAGGACTTCCCGTCGAACGTCGTGGGCAGCGCCTCTGGGAACGCGCCGGGCCCAAGCCACACCATGACGTTGTTCGCGCAGTCCGCCAGCTTCCCGGGGGGCGGCGCCATGAACATGCCCGCGCCGTTCCCCTCTTCCGATCCCGCGTCGGCGCGGAACACGTTGCCGTATAGCGCCAGCTTAGGAGCGTCGGCGCCCCACTTCCAGAACGCGTTGTGATTGGGCAGGGGACCCGAGTAGGCCTGGTCCATCGCCTGTAGCCGCCACAGCGAGTTCCTGATCACCACGAGGTTCGCGCTGCCGTCGAGGACCCTCGTGTACTCGAGCGAGCTCATGCCGTCGTAACAGCCGTCGAAGAACGACGAGTCGATCGTGCCGCTGTTCAAGAAATCGTTCTCGACACAGTCGTCCCGGCTGTACTTCACGTGCACGTTGCGGATCGTCCAACCGTCATCGCGCTGGTCGTCCATGCTCATGCCGTCGCCGTAGTCGAAGAAGGTCACGCCCTCCATCAGGAAGCGCGGCGCGTCACGCACCACCATGCCGTAGCGGTCGTGCATGATGGTCCACGTCGTGGACGGAGGACCCTGGCCCACGACCTGGCCGCCGTGATAACACACGGCGCTGCCGCCTACCCGCGTGGCCACGTCGGCAGTTGTGAGGAATTGGGCAGTGGACGCGTCGAACTTCGTGTCGGCGGCGGCGCTCGTCTTGTCGAGCGCGGAGTCTTGCGGTCCCGATATCGTAACGGTGGGCCCGGGCTGATTCAGACACGGCACGCCGCGGACCGTGATCGCCGCCGTGGCCGTGTCGCTCCCGCTCACGACCGAGATCTCGGCAGATCCGACCGCGGATCCGGTCACGAGCCCTTTGCCGTCGACCCGCGCCACCGACAGGTCGCTCGTGGCCCAGCTGACCGTGGCCCCGGGCACCGGATTGCCGGCGCCGTCCCGGACCGACCCCGCAAGCTGCACGGTCTCCCCGACGACAAGCGTAAAGGCCGTGGGAGCGAGCGTCAGCGAGCGCTGTCCCGGTCCTGCCGGACCGCCGCAACCCGCGAGCAGCACAAGGGTCGCCGTGAGGAGGGATCGTGTCGATGTCACTTGGCGCCCTAACTCCTTCGCTGCCCTGTCATGTCGAGCACGTCGCGGACTCTCTGCGCGAGCGCGTCGGGCGTAAATGGCTTTTGCAAAAACGCAGCGCCGCGCTCCAGCAAGCCGTGTTCGCGGATGGCCTCACCGGTGTAGCCGGAAACGAACAGGACTTTGAGGTCGCTGCGCTGCGCGGTCATGAGGCGCGCGAGCTCGCGGCCATTGATCCCCGGCATGACGACGTCCGTCAGTAGTAGGTCGATGCGTTTGAGATAGCGGCTCGCCACGTGCATGGCCTCGTTCGCGTTTTCAGCGGCCACCACGGTGTACCCACGCGCTTCCAGGATACGCGCCGTGAGGGCGCGAACATCCGGTTGATCTTCTACCACCAGCACGGTCTCTGATCCCCGGGCAACGGTTGCGACGGCCCGCAATACGGTACTCTCGGGAGTTCCCGCCACGGCGGGCAGGTAGATCTTGAACGTCGTCCCTTGAGCGAGCTCGCTGTAAGCAAAGATATACCCGCTGCTTTGCTTGACGATGCTGTAGACCGTAGCCAGCCCCAACCCCGTGCCTCGCCCTGGCTCCTTGGTGGTAAAAAACGGCTCAAACAAACGAGCCTTGGTTGCTGCATCCATCCCGACGCCGGTGTCGTGAACCGCGAGCAGGACGTACTTGCCGGGGCGCGTCAACGACTGGGGCTCCAATTCTCGTGGATCGAGCTCGACGTTTGCCGTCTCAATCGTGACACGACCGCCCTTCGGCATGGCGTCCCGCGCATTCACGACCAGGTTCACGATCGCTTGTTGCAGCTGCCCAGGATCGGCGTGCACCATTTGCAGTTCGGGTACGAATCGTGTTTGCAGCTGGATGTCTTCCCCAATCAGCCGCACCAGCATCCGTTGAAGATCTCCGACAAGGGCGTTGAGGTCCAGGATGCGCGGCTCGAGCACCTGTTTGCGACTGAAGACGAGGAGCTGACGCGTGAGTCCAGCCGCGCGCTTGGCGGCCTTCTCGATTTCCTCGATATCCAGGCGTGTTTGTGATTTCGTGTCGAGGTTTTCGAGAAGTAGACCGGTGATCCCGAGAATCGCGGTGAGCAGATTGTTGAAGTCATGCGCGATGCCGCCGGCCAACCGTCCCACGGCTTCCATCTTCTGCGCCTGCCGGTACTCGACCTCGAGTCGCCGCACCTCCGTGAGATCGGCGGCGATGAACAGCACGCCGGTCACGTGCCCCGACGCGTCGTGGAAAGGCGCGGCGGCGAGACTGAGGGTAACCGACGACCCGTTCTTCTTGTGCGCGGTGGTCTCGATTCCCCGGAGCGTCTCTCCTCGGAACACGCGGTCCCGAAGATCCCGCTGGTCCTCCAGGTCGCGCGTGATCAACGTCAGCGGGCCCCCGACCACCTCGTCGGATCGCCAGCCGTACAATGTTTCGGCGGCGGGATTCCAACTGCGTACGTCTCCATCAGCGTCCATTGTATAAATCGCCAGCGGCGAGCTGCTGATCACCGCCTGAAGATGCCCGTGCGCTTCACGCAGCAGACTTTCGGCTTTCAGCCGCCGGGCCACGGCCGGGCTGAGGAACAGGCCGGTAATTGCAAGGACGGCAATGTAGATCAACAGGGTGACGTCGGTGCTGGGGACGCTGTGCATAACGAACGGCCCCCCGCCTCGCACCGTGTACCCAACCGCGAGCAGCGCGACCGTCAGCGTCAGCACCGAAGCACCGCGCGGTCCAAATCGCAACGCGGCCCCAATCACGAAGGGAAACAGGAGGTAGGGGTATTGCGCCGGTTGGAGAAATGATGAAGGAACGAGATTGCCGAACATCACCACCGTGGCGACCACGGCGCCAAGCACCCACAGGCCCAGCTCGACGATCGCGCGACGATCGAGGCGCGCCCGCGCGGCGCCAGCGAAGGTCACCAACACCGGCGCGACAACCAGGGCACCGAGGTAGTCGCCTGCCCACCAGAGACCAAGCGCCGGCAGCAACCCGCTTCCCGGTATCACCTGCGCGGCCCAAAGCGTCGTGATACCAACTGTCGCACTCGCGAGTGCGCCGAGGGGGGCCGCGCTGCCTACGAGAACTCGAACGCTCTCGAGGTCATCGAAAGCGACGCTCGTCCTTCCGCGCCGCAAGAGATGTGCGGCGATCGCCGCCTCGACGGTATTGCCAATGCCGATACCCAACGCGGCCAGAATGGGGACGCCTGTGGTGGCGTTGGCGAGGAATGCCCCGGCGAGAACCGCCGGCCAGAAGCGCACGCCCAGGATGACCAAAGCGCCAATGGCGAGTCCCGAGGGCGGCCACACCGGCGAGATCGACGGCCCGATCGTGGCGTACCGAAGCCCGAAGTTGGCGACCAGGAAATAGGTCGCGGTGAGGGCGGCAGCTCGCCACAACCAGGACAGACCCTTCAATCGCGGCTCGGCAGCCATGGAACTCCAGTTGCGGGTCACGCCATGTTAGGAGGAAACCGGCGTAACGCAACGGCGGTGGTCAGCGAGCGGTTGATCGCCCTCCCGAGCCAATCATTGCGGGTGCACGTCTCGCAGGAGGTTGGGGCCGAGCCAGCCTGAAGGTTGCCTCGACGAGCCGAATCGAGAGAATCAGCATGATGATCGCAAGAAATACGTTGCTCCCACCGGAGGACATCGCACCGATCCGATTGAGGACGGTGATGACCGCTTCCGCCCCCGTCAACAGTACCAGCGCAAGCGCACCTACCCGGGACTGCGCCTTCCAGATGATCAGCGCGAGAACCGCCACAATTGCCGCATCGAGGAGCATGCCGGGGGCAATGAACACTCCGATGAGCGCCTGCAACCCGGCCAACACGAGAAACGCAATGGAGCCGTCGCGCACAAGCTTCAGCGCGTCTTCGCGTGTCTCGATTCGAGAGAAGAGCGCCAATGGAGCCTCCGGTTGTGGTGGCACCGCTCGGGCGGGGCCCCATTGATAGGGCTCCAGGGCTACCATGACCAGGGGCTATGTCACAACCGGGGGTCCTGCAAAACGCGATACCATCCTGCGGGAGAGGCGCCGGTCGGAATCGAACCGACGAATCGAGGTTTTGCAGACCTCTGCCTTACCACTTGGCTACGGCGCCAGGTAATGCAGCGCTTGAACCTAGCGGTTCGGAATCTTCTGGAGAACCCCTCGGCCCCTACCGCACCTGTGCCATTGTACCGCTTGGCCACGGTTGCGGCGAGATCCGCGTCGTTGACGATGTCATAGCGGTCGAACATGGCCCGCGTATTCCATCCGCACAGACCATTATCGCGCCGTTGCCGAGT
>Ga0209377_1001444_pt1 | contig 16072 bp, 10 predicted proteins | sample GraSoiAngelo_141_FD_185898 | JGI IMG/M metagenome (GOLD analysis project Ga0209377, IMG submission 185898) | Grasslands soil microbial communities from the Angelo Coastal Reserve, California, USA - 14_0929_12_40cm (SPAdes) (version 2) | ecosystem: Environmental > Terrestrial > Soil > Grasslands ...
CGTTGCATGGCATGAAGAGGGGAGCTCTCTGGGTTGAGATGAGCACCATCGATCCAGACGCTTCTATCAGGCAAGCAGATCAAGCAAAGAGGTCAGGTATCGATAGGCTTGATGCCCCTGTCATAGGCAACCCAGACATGGCTGCCCAAGGACATTTGGCATTGCTCGTCGGCGGAGACGAGAGAGTGTTCGAGAAGAACCGAGAACTTCTCAACCAGCTCGGCTCGACCGTCATCTATCTCGGAAAACCTGGCAGCGGCCATAAAATGAAGCTCATCCTCAACCTCCATCTCGGAACCATCGGACTGGCCTTCTCCGAGGCCTTCGTCCTTTCGCAGAAGCTAGGTTTCGAACCTGGAGTCTTCGTTGATGCTTTCAACAAGACAGTTCAGAAGAACTATTTCTCGGAGGTTAAAGGACCCTTGATCGCAAAGGGAGACTATGCTCCGCGTTTCACTGTGAACATGTTGTTGAAGGATCTGACGTTAGCCGAGAACCAGGCAACGCGACGGAGAGTGGCTCTTCCTGCCGGAAGCCTGGTGAAACAGCTTTTCATGACCTGCGTGAACCAAGGCCAGGGCGAGATGGATTTCAGCTCGGTCGCACTGACGATGCAAAAGCTCAATGGAATAGAGCCACACTCCCGGGAATCTCAACCGCGCTGATGGGCGGGAGACATTGTGTCGAAAGTCAGGAAGGTAATGTTGGCTAGCATTCCTTTGTTGCTGTGAAGGGTCCTGCGAAGGTCGCGAGTTTGTCGGCTAAGTAGGAGAAGCCATCGTTGACTGCTCCAATATCTGAGTTCGAGACTTTTACCGTGGCCGTGCTGCTCGTGTCTGATGCCGTTTTAACATCACCACAGTTCGGGATGTTCCCGTTGGAGTCGGTCTTTACAAGCCACATCGAGGTGTACCCGTTGTTGTACTGGTTGGTGAAGCCTGCGGCTATGAATCCGCCGTCGCTCGTCTGCTGGAAGGACAGGAATTTTCTGTCAGAATACTGAACGTCCGCACCATAGATCTTGTCCCATTGCACTTTACCGGTGGAGTCCGTCTTGACCAGCCATGCTCGCTCGTTGTAGATTGTGTTTTGGAAGTAGTATCCCGCGAACGCGTATCCTCCATCAGTGGTTTGTTGTGCGCCCGTGATTGCTAGGTCGCTGATGCTGCCGGATGGGGTATAGGTCTTGGCAAATTGCGGGTTGCCGGTTGAGTCGAGCTTTAGAAGCAAGACACTGCTGCTGTACGATGTTGCAGTACTTGTGGATACTAGCCCGCCGAGGATGAAGCCACCGTCAGATGTCAACCCCAAGGTCTCAGCGTAACTGTCTGTTCCTATGGCGTAGACGTGCTGCCAGAGTAGCGTACCTGTCGAGTCGAGTTTGAAGACGAGTATCTGGTTGTAGTATATCTCGCCGGCGACCACATAGCCGCCGTCAGGTGTCTGCCGGATCGCGTAGGCTGCGGAGTACTGGCTGTTCGGGTCAGCGAAGACGTGTTGCCATTGTATCTGCCCTGTTGAGCTTAGTTTCACGACGAACGGGTTGTAGATCGACGCCGGGGCGAAGGTGTAGCCTGCTATGACGTATCCTCCGTCGGTGGTTTGTTGGAGGTCGAGAGGCCATGTGAGGGGGCCGTAGGTGGAGCTGGTCGAGAATTGCAGGTCGTTTGCCCATTGCACCTTCCCGTTCGAATCCACTTTGACGATCGCAGCACAGCTGGTCTGTCCGGTTGCGGGACAGCCGAATTGAGCGTTGCCCGCGAAGATAGCGCCTCCGTCCGAGGTTGGACGGATAAGGTCCAATGCTGTAGAGTAGGGATAACGCGTGTAGTCGTACTGAGTCTGCGATTGAATATTTCCGCTTGAGTCGACCATCATGACCATTGCAGTTGGCTCTGAGAGTGTGTTGCAGTTGGGAGTGGTTACCGCAGCTGCGGTACACAAGGCTCCCACGACATAACCACCACTGGACAGCTGCGAAACGCTGTAGGCCGCAGCGTAATCATACGGGATATTGTACTCCTTGGCCCAGGTCGTCGAGTTTGATGGTTGAGGCGAAGGCGGAGGCTTTGCACCGGAGACTTGCGAAAGGTAAGGGCTCATCGTAAGCGTCAAAATCAACAGGATTCCGGCGGCGCGGGTAAAGCTCAGACTCGAAGGACGACGGATCTTTCCTCCAACTCTTTCTCTAATGTTCCAAAACGATGGAGACAAACTTCTGATCCTCGGTTAGAAAGCAACTATTTTCATAGGACGTATATAAAAGGTACTATAGCCATAGCTAGTAAAAGTCCGATATCCATTCGTAGCCTTCGGGCACGAGGCAAGCATCCTTGGGAAAGACCGCAGATCAGGGGAGCGTTCAGTCTCCAATCATCGTTCCTATACCATTCAAGAAAGGCAGGATAGCCTACGGTGAGGGCATTATTGCTAAATTCTCTTTCAGGAAAGATAGGTGTGAAGCCCGATTATTGTGATTCCGACAAGCTCGCCCTTTCTGGTTCGAATCACAACACCTTCTTGCGGCTCGATACTATCGTCAGCTTCCCGGGGTTTGCCCGTAGAAATGTAGAGTACATCGCTCTCCTTGTCGTACTCGACATCAAGCTTGCTTGGTTTCAGTACTATGCTCTCCATACTACTTCGCCTTTCAGCTTCTTCGGATCTGATGTGAAGTATGCCGTTATTATACGCTTCTGGCCCGAATCTTCTCGATAGACCACTACAAGATACTTAGGTCCAAGATGCGTCTTTGGGACGAATCTAACTGCCTTCAACTCAGCCTTCTTGCCCTATACGATAATCTCGGGCTTTGCCAACACTTCCCCAATCAGCTGCTTGTAGGAAGAGACCTCAGGATGTCTTTCGCGAATATGTTTCCAAGCCCTCTCAGATAGAGTCAAGAGCGAAACGCTTCGATACGGGTCCCAGCTTATGAACCGTCCAATCGATGAGTCGCAACAGTGCTGATATTCAAAGCCTAACCCGTCACTTGGCTACGAGCTTCTTACTCTAACATACACGAACTGTTCATTCAGCCCAGTCTGGTGTCCCTGAGTCCCTCGATCTTTGGTCTCTTAGATTCTCGGGACGCACTTCTACCTTGTAGGTTCTGGAGGCTTCGAGCGGACTACTGTGAAGAGAGGCGTTGTTTTCGAAACGCAGTTGTCTTCCGAGCATCATTGTAGGCCAATGTGATCAATTCCTTCGCTGTCTCAACATCTCCATCGGATCGTACGTGGAAGGTAACCCATCCCGCCCGCGCTGGTGTGAACCGGTGCCGCTCAGCCTTGCCCTCACGGAGTACCCGCTGCTGGTCTTCCCGCGACAAATGTATATCCAAATATCTTGGACCATGGTTGTGCATGAACTGGCGGCCGTTAACCTGATACTCAGTTCCGCCGAAACTATGTGGTGCCTCCACAACATCCGGCAACTGTAACAACCACTCTTTCAGTCCGTTAATCACGTTCTCAATCTCTCTCGATTGTCGGTCAAATTTGACGTAACTGGCAATGGGTCATATCTGTAGATTTGGGGTCTGCATGCCAGAGATTACCAAATCGACTTCAGTCGTCATTCGAGCCACTCTACCCTCTTCTAGCACCAAAATCATGTTGCAGTTCCTTAGCGTGCTTGGGCGATGGGCTATCATCAAGGTGGTCTTGCCTTTCATCAGTTCCTGAATTGTCTCGAGGATAGCCGCTTCAGTATGAACATCCAATGAACTGGTAGGCTCGTCGAGTATGAGGATGGGCGCGTTCTTGAGAAATGCGCGAGCTAGTGATATGCGTTGACGTTCTCCGCCGGAGAGCTTCATTCCTCGCTCGCCGACCAAGGTGTCGTATCCGTTTGGTAAACTTGTGATGAAGTCGTGAGCTTTCGCGGCAGTTGCTGCTCCGATAACCTCGTCCATGGTTGCATTGGGCCGGGCGAAGCGAATGTTCTCGGCTACGGTCGTTGAGAAGAGTACAGTCTCCTGGTGGACGACTGCATACTGGTTTCGGAGATCCGCCAGCTTGTAGTCTTTCAGGTCGATATCGTCCAGAGCAATTACGCCATCAGTTGGGTCGAAGAGGCGTAGCAGGAGGGTCGACAGTGTGGTCTTGCCTGAACCGGTCGGTCCAACTACGCCGAGACAATTGGCCGACGGCAGTTCGAAGGATACGTCGTTGAGTACCGGATGGCCCTTCGTATACTCGAACGATACTTTCTGGAAGGTAATCTTGCCTTTAGCTCTCGCTAGTGGAAGCGCGTTGGGCGACTCGGGTACGTCGGGCTTCTCGTCGAGAACGGCACGATATCGTTCTACTCCAGTCAGCGACATCTGAATGTCAAGTATTGACTGGCCTACGTTCCTTAGGGGACCGTAGAGCTGGGTCACATAGTAATTTACGACTAGAAGGCTCCCGAGCGTCAGCACGCCTGCTTGAACATGGCCTATTCCGATGTAGAACACGGCCGCCAAACCGGCAGCTGTCACAATGCCCACGAGTAGACTGTAAACCGCGCTGTCTACCTGTACCTTGAGCTGAGCGGACAGGCTCGCATTGTAGTGAGAGACTAACTGCTCGTTCTTTCGCTCTTCTTGACCGTACGATTTCACTAATCTGGAGGCGCCTAGGCTCTCCTGGGCCACTGCCATAGCGGCGCTTTCTGAGGCCCTGAACTTCCGCCATCCAGCGCGAATCCGTGGCCGAAATACAAAGGTGAGAAGGAACATCACGGGAGACACGAGCAGCGCGACTAGGGCAAGCTGCCAGTCAAAGTAGACCATGACAAGAATCATTGCGCCAATAGTCAGGATGGAGGTAGCCAGGGGAATCATGCTATCGATTCCGAACGAACGCAGCATTGGGGCATCGTTGAGAGTACGATATGCCGAGTCTGCCGCCCCCATGGTGTCATGGTAGGCAATGGAAAGACGCTGCATCTGGCGAAAGAGACGGGCCCGGACGTCAAGTGTCATCCGATTTCCGACCTTGTTGGTGTACCAGACATTCACCAGGTTCTGCAGGTAAGTCAGGACAGCGGTTCCCATGAGTATGATGATCGCAAGCCATAGGGTGAGACTTTTGGAGAGTTGGGATCCAACGAAAACTGTGAGATATCCGGGCAACGGCTGAGAACCGAGAACGCTGTCAACTAACAACTTGATGGGCAGGGGAAAGATCAGGGTTATCGGTACTGCTGTCAGAGATATTATCAGCAGGACGACGATTGGCCAGAGATACGGTCGAAGATCTTCAAAGGCTCGTTTGAGCATGAGGAGACCTCAACCCCACCAGTCTGGCAAGTCTGTCGAATAGACCCCGTGATAATGCAAACTCCTTCAGTCCGTTAATCAAATGCTCAATCTCTTCGCGAAGATTCTAGTGGGTTGAATTATCCTAAAAGGACTGGATTCTCATCTGCTTCGTCACAGGACGAGGGCATCGCACCGTATGCGCATTTTAGGTCGGACTAGGGACTCCGGTTAGGTCGGCTTAGGAGGATGTGGGTCTAACTTGTAACCGTTACTGTCGCGGTAGAGGTGTGCGTCAGTGAGCCGTTGGTGGCGGTCACCGTGATCGTGTACGTGCCTAGTTGCGTGTTGCGTGTTGTTGAAACAGTGAGGGTTGAAGTGGAATAGGGGCCGACGGGCGAGGGTAGAGAGATTGCCGGACCATGACGTGTGATAGGCGCGATGGTTGCGGTTAGGTCGATGGTATTGTTGAAGCCGTTTGTTCCTGTTACCTGTATCGTGAACGTTGTGGTGGAGCCTTTTCTGACGGTTTGGGAGGATGGGCTGAGTGTGATTGTAAAGTCTGGGGATGGGGTGATCTTGAATGACACGATTGTGGAGTGTGTAAGGTTGCCGGTGTTTCCGTAGACGGTGACATTGCCGTACCCTCCCTGGGTCCCGTCAAAGATTGAGAGAGTTGCGGTGGCCGTTCCGTTAGGAACGAGATTGACACTTGTCGGATCTATAGACCAAGTGCTGCATGCGGGTGATGGGCAGAGCGGGGACGGGGACGTGTAAAGGTTCACGGTTCCGCTGAAACCGTTGAGACTCGTAAGAGTGATTGTCGATTTGCCCGTGGTGCCCGCGGGAATATTGAGACTACTAGGGTTGGCGGTCATTGTAAAGTCCGGAGCTGGAGTGGACGAGACCACGATGAAGGTTACATTGACATTGTGTGATGTGCTGCCGCTTGTTCCGGTCACTTTTACGACCCAGTTGGTAGGTGGAGTGCCGGTTGTGGTGTAGAAGGTGAGGGTCGAGGTGGCAGTTCCGCCGGGTGAGAGGTCGACACTCGACGGGCTGATGCCCCAATTTGGGCATGAGACGCAGAGTGGTGCGGGAGACGTTGTGAGCTTAACGGTTCCATTGAAACTGTTGATGCTGGTCAGTGCGATCTGGGACTTGGCGGTATTGCCCGCAATGACTGTTTGGCTCGGCGGATTGGCTGAGATTGTGAAATCCGGAGGGCCGGAGGCCACGACTGTAAATGTGACGGGTGCAGAGTGGGAGAGGTTGCCACTCGTGCCGGTCACGGCCACATTGTAGGTTGCAAGGGGTGTCTGTGAGAAGGTGTAGATCGTGAAGCCGGCTGTCGCGTTTTGGTTCGGGGCTAATTTGACGACTGTCGGGCTAATGGTGTACTGGGGGCAGCCAATTGCCAAGCATGACACTGGCGGGCTGAGAGTCACGTTTCCTTGAAAACCGTTAAGGCTCGTCAGGAGGATCATGGTTTTTCCGGCTGAGCCTTGTGGAATCGTGAGCATGTTTGGATGGGCGGACATTGTAAAGTCTGGTGTTGTCGCGGCTGATGTCACACCGGTCCAGCTGCCTGATGGAACCGCGAAGACCAATCCCGTCAATAGTATAAAGAGGAAAAACAATTTCATTATGATTCTCAAGAATTACACCGATGGCACGGTATAGCTACCCGTACGGTTTTTTGTGGGGTTAAGTGTTTCGGTCGTCCAGTGTTTACCTAACTAAGTTCCCTTGCGATGATTCTTACACTGGATTAGAGGCGGTGGCAAATTTGGGCTTTGGCTGGTCCAGACCAGCGGGGAATTGAGTCTGGCGGGAAGCCTGCCTTTCGATCCGGAAAAATCGAGTGAAGATATCTAATTTACGTCGGGGCAGTCGGCTTGCCTGAATATCTTGAACTGTACCCGAAGAGTTTTCCCAGCGGCCAGAAGAGGAAGACGCCCACGCGCTCGGAGCGCTGTAGGACCTTGACGTCGTTTTTGAAGTCGTGGCAGATTACGGCATATCGTAGCATTGTTTTGAAACCCTTTCCTAGCTCTCCATCCTTGGCAAGCCCGAAGGTTGTCTCGAAGAAGGATTTGATCTCTCCGGCTGGTCGAAACTCGACGATGGCGTTAGCCTCAGTATCCCCAACGTTCCACCAAGAGTGAGGCGTTCCTGGAGGGACTATTACTTCTTGTCCCTCAAGCATTGTCTTCTCGACTCCTCCAGAACGAAACCAAATCTTTCCGCTTACTATTCGAATTCGTTCCTCTGAAACCGGATGCGCGTGTCCAGGATATTGCTTGACCTTATCCGGCAACGGACCTTGCGGGCGAACGGACCACTCAAAGCGAAGCAGATCATTGCTAGTCGCTGGTTCCTGCTCAGGAAAAGTGACGCGTTCCCCGCTCAAAGGGTTCTCAATCACTGCTTTCGCCTGCAAAACCCCTAACCCGAACGGGATTCAACAGGTATTAAGTTGTACTTCTGAAGTCCTGCTAGAAAAACAAGGGAGTTTGTGTACCGTGGACAGGAGATGCGCCTTGCGTAGTCGAGGATCCGCGATTGGCGGGATCAGTGGGATTCGATCATCAGACACGAGTGGATGAACGAAGAAAAAAAATTGGAGGTTGATGCTAATTCGGGGGTTGGCACTGGATTTCAGAAAACTATCATTCTATCGATATCTTCGGCATCCTCAAGATTCAAATCATGTTAAATAAACAAGAAGAATAGGTCGCGAAGAAGAAAAATTGGTTAGACCGAGGACAATTTTGGAATTCGCGGCTCTCAGCGCCATTCTCGCAGTTCTACCGCTTATGTCAGCTACAGTTCCTGCGGTCCATGCCTATGGAAACACCGCCCTGTGGCAGATCGGCCTCTCTTTCAACTGTAACAACCCGTCGGTTTGCGATTCAATGCTAGGCGGCTTCTGGGGCTGGATTGAGTTCGACAGCGGCGGCCTCGGAGACGCAACGCTTACCGGATGCAGCCATCTAACGGGTCCAACAAGCCATGGATCAGCGGGCGCGGACCACTTCAACGCCGAGATTACAGGATGGACAATCATGCCAGGGAGCGTGGGTCCCTTGACCTTCTTTGTAACCAGCGGAACAATGACCTTCACCGGCACGGTTCCAAGGGGACCACCGATAACGATGCCCATATTACCGACCCCACTCGACACAGGAATTCCCGCTGTACCGGGTCACTTCTCAATGGCATCCGTACTCGGCTTCACCCCGCCTCCAGGCGTCAACTTCCAAATCCAAGTAGTTCAACTGACCCACTAGAGAAGAGGGCCGGCGACGGCTCTCCCTCGAAAAACCCCTCTTTTCTTACAGTCTAAGCCAGTCATGGAAGAGAATATTCGAGTGGCAATGCTCTTGTCGGTTCCGTTGTTGAATTCAACGGTGAAGCTGAATTTGTAAGGTGTAGAGAACATGCCTGGCGGAAAAACTAAAACCAACTGATCAGAGACGTCTCGGAAATAAGCGAAAGATACCCAATAGCCCCACACACAACACTCTCTCAGTCATACTGACAGCGAGAGGAGAATACCAAAAGGCCGAAGAGTTCTCAAACGAGGCCATTTCCTCGTCCGAGAAGATTGGGTCGTCAGAGTCCTTGGCATACTCCCACGCGGTTAGAGGAGCTCTCTACCTTGAGCAGGGGATGCTGGAGAAGGCCGAACGGGACCTTCTCGACTCGTGAAAGTTCGCGAAACAGTCGCCGTTCGACGTTTCCATTATTGCCACCCTGTTCATGCTGGTGCTGGTTAACCCAAAGAGGGAGGAAGAGGCGGCTTCGCTTTACCAAGAACTTCACAATGTTGTCTTGGCGTTAGACGAGAACTGGGCCGAGGCCTATGATAAGTGGGCGGAAGGCCCCATCGCAGAAGCGAAGGGTGAGGCTTCCAGCAGCTTGTTGCTTCTTGAGGAGTGCGTTAGCAGATGGAAGAGGGTCGAGAAACGTTACGAGCTGGCGCGGGTCTATGGGGACTTAGCTCGGTCTAGGAAAAGATGGGACGAAAGGCTGAGGCTGAGAATAGTCTAGCAGTGGCTCGGAGACTTCTCACCAGCTAGGTATCCCCAGCCGCGCTGATCGGTAAAGGGGCTTTGAACCGGGGCTTTTAGAGTTACATTATGCATAAGAACGAATAACGCGTGAAAGGCTCAGACTAGGCGCTGATCTCTACGAGTTCTGGTTCAAGTCCAAAACCTGGTTCCGAGAAAGGACTCGCCGGCTTTGGGGTGGCCATGATTGTCGTCTCGGCCCTGAGCGTTGTGTACGCTTCTTGGCGGTTCTATGGGGAATACCAGAATAACACCTACTTCCAGCAAGGAGACTTCACCGCGATCCGGAGACGATAGGCTTCGTCGTTCTGGCCATCGTCCTCGTCATGGTCACCGCGATAATAATTCTGAAAGGGAGAGGCCGGAAACCTTCACCATGGATACGTGCCTTAACTAATACTGTCCCCTTTCGGAGTCCCTAGGCAACAGCCGGCTCAAACAACAGCCTAGGTCCTCGACATGTCTAGCTGAGGAGTGTCGGAGGTTTGCGCAGCATCGGTACTATGCCGTCGCGGCGATAATCGACGGAGTCTTATTCATCCCATTCGTGGGACTTAGCGACTATCTTCCCAATGCTGGATCACTTATCGTCGGTCTTTTGTTTGCCGCATCACTCGCGCTGTCCTCTATTCTTGTATTGATCGGGGAGAAGCGAAAAAGGAATTTCCGGGACTCTTGGAAGAGAGAACATTTTGAAGAGTCTAATTGACGTCCGACATCCAGATGTTTTCGGCTGGGTCCAGGAGCACTCAGCGAAGAGAATTCTTCCAAGCCCCCGGGACCCGAGCCGTGTACACAACCGCCTTCGCCCCGAGAAATTCCGCCAACTGTCCTATCGTCTCTTTGATCTTTGACGAGACCTCCTTATCGCCTGGTGCGGCACGCTCCGCATGTACCGAATTGACCAAGAGCTTCTCGTTCTTCCTGTCCATGAGCAGGTCAGCTCTGCCTATGAGCCTGTCACCATACAGGATGGGGTGGACGAAGGTGCCGAATTTTCGTTTGCTTTCTGGCAGAAAGTTTTCGTGGAGGTAGTCGAAGCCGAATATCTTATTCGTTCTAGATCTGAGGCAGATGAGATTGTCGAATGGAGCCAAAAGCGACATTCGCGGTTGCCACGTGTCAGAATTCATAGATTCAAGGAGCCGGATGTCCTTGTCATGGACATACCGCTCGTCCTTACCGTCAAGCCCTGTGACGTGAACTCGATGTATTATGGACTCCTCCTGCAAGCGTTCTAAATTCTTCTTCAGGTTCAGATAGCGGGCGCGCGGAAAATACACGTGGATCTCGCGGGGGGAGGCTGTGCCGAGGGCTCGGATGGCTCTCTGGGCCGCCTCTCGCTCGAAGTCTTCTTCCGTCAGATTCTTCTTCTCCACCCAGGAGGGGAGGAATTTTTCGGATAGGCCCCAGATGTTCTGATTTCCCTGATGGCCCACGATCATCACGTCTCCGGTCATCTGTAGATGAAAGAGCATGTGGGAGACATCGCTTGCGGAAGTCCATCCGTCTGCTGCTCTCCCGGTTCGAACGTGATCCCGGAACTGGTTTAGGCGGAGGGGTCCGTCTTTGAGTTCGTTCAGTATTCGTTTCCGCAGTTCGTGTTTGGCCAGATATTTTCTGGCTCTCTCCTTCCATCCTCCCCAAGATTTGGAAAGGGATTCTGGGTATCTTCTCATCAACGAGTAAAAGAGTGGATAGTCTTCTGTCACCACGATCATGGCGGGGGCTTGGTGGAGGAAGAGCTTCTTCTCCTCCCAGAGTAGAGCATCTAGGTCGGATAGTCGGAAATTGCCGATTCTGCTCCAGAGGGCGATAATATGTGACGGTGCGACCGCCTCTATTGGGTCCCACTGAACGTAACACAGGTCGCGCACAACGGACAGGATGTGTTCCCTTGTTGCCCTTGACGGCAACCTGCCTGCAAGACGCTGCTTCGTGACCGCTAGACGCCTTACATTTTTGATAGAAGTCGATATGGTTGGTTTGCTCAACTGATCTAATAGCCCGGTCTTGCACGTCTTCGGTAATGAACTGATAATGTTTCTTGGATTCGGGCCCGGTTTTACAGGTAATCTAAGATGCTAGTCTTTAATGATCCAGAGCCCATGAAGATTTTTCGTTCTTCCTATGTCGTCAAGCTTTGGCCGTGTTAAGCCCGTGTGCGGAAGCGGGACCGGTGGGATTCGCCCGGTTGCTCGGTACTTGTGTATCGTCCCCCTTTTCTCCTAGTCCTTTCAAATAGGGACCATCCAACTCATGTCGGGTCGGGTGGTATATTCGGCTCGTTCTTCGGGGGTGCCCATATGCTTCAGTCCGAGAATTCTGGGGTCTACACCATGGTCGGTCGAAGGATAAGCCAGCTTCAACGTTAGGGCAGCTGAAGGTATTAGCTGGCCTTAATTGATCGCGCCCGTCTTGGTACATACAGGATAAGTTTCCCTTCTGTCTAACTGGATATTGTAGCCTAGGTGGGGTGTTCGATGAGAAGGATCGCTGTAATCATGATTCTCATCCTTCTCCCCGTCGCAACTGCTTTCGTTTGGCAGGTGGTGCCGGCTGAGGGAAGCCCAAGCGTGGCGCACTCGCCCATCTATATCAACGGTAACTCAGCGTTTACGTCGGCCAACGGGGTTACAGCTGGCACTGGGTCTGCGACCAGTCCCTTCATCATAGAGGGATGGAATATCACCGCGGCCGGCCAGTACGGCCTCGTCGCGCTAGTAGGAACAACGGCTCACGTCATCATACGCAATCTCATCCTGAGCAATACAGGAAGTTGTTCCGGGCCTGACGGATTCTACCTCTCAAGCGTTTCTAACGTTCTGATTGCCAATTCGACTGTAAGCAACACCAACGATGGCATACTCCTATCCGGTTCTACAAACATCACTATAGATGGAACCGCTTTCACACGCAACTGTCTCGGAATAGAAATCCAGTCATCCTCAAATCTCGACATAATCAACGACACTATTACCGACTACGGCTACGGAAACAGCGTCTACGCCCATCCTGCAACGAACGTCTACTTTGCCAACAACAACGTCGTTTCCGTCGGGTCCGGAGCACAGTTCACAGGCAGCTATACTAGGATTGTGAACAACACCTTCAACAACGACGGACTTGCGGGGCTGCTGGTTCAAGGAAACAATTTCATCGTAACCGGCAACACCGCGTCGAACAACGGAGACGGATTGGATATCTACGGCGACAACAATCTGGTCCTCGACAACACCGCATCTCTAGACACGAAGGGCGTTGTCGTTATCGGGTCAAACAACACTATCGCCAGGAACTACATTCAGTTGAACACTGGAAATGGACTGGTCGTCCAGCAGGGCACCTCGAACAATGTTTCCTCAAACTATCTCTCCAGCAATGGCGGGACAGGAATCACACTCCAGTCCGCGACAAACACGACAGTCTATGGAAACAATCTGTACAAGGACGCGACGGGAGTGAGCGTCAGTGCCTCGAACCGGACCCTAGTCTACCACAACAACTTCTTGTTCAACGCTAAACAGATTCTAATCACCAGAGCATTGTTGTTCTGGCTCAACAGGACATACTCGGTCGGCGGGAACTACTGGTCTAACTATACCGGGGTCGACAGGTGCAGCGGGCCGTTGCAGAATGTCTGCACGAGTCCTGATGGTATCGGAGACACGCCAATGATGATTACGACCAGCACGGGCACCTTTCAGGACGCTTATCCGTTGATGAAGACGAGTGGAACGGATCCTGCGCCAGTATGGCCCTTGGGTAGCCAGATTACTGCCTCGAACTTCGACTTCTACAGCGTCACCCTATCCTGGACAGCGGCCGTCGACGACACAGCCGTCGTCGCCTACCAATTATATGAGAACAACAGCATACTCGGCTCATTCCCGCCATCAAGCCTTTACTCGAATGTGGCCGGGCTCACCCCAGGCGACATCTACCGGTTCACGGTACAAGCAAACGACACTGCGGGCCTTCAGAGCTCTAAAGGACCGTCACTTCTGTTTACAGCGCCACGGACACTGCCTGCGCCGCAGCCTCCACCATCTGCGGGAGTCATCAGCAATCAAGCCGCTGTCTTCAACCCATCGAGCGTTACGATATACCAGGGACAGACGGTGGACTGGTGCAACGTTCGGGTAACACCTGTCACAGTCATATTCTCTAGCACGCAGAAGTACACGGTCAACTCGGTATTCTATAGCACTGGAGATCCGTGCCTATACTTGACCTTCTACGACCCGGGAACATTTGGATACTACGACGTCTATACCGGCGCCACTGGACAGATCATCGTCCTACCCGTCCCTCCAGATTTTTCTCTGTCCTCCAGTCCCTCTCAGATCTCTTCTTTTTCCATTGTGCCCGGAAGATCAACGATAACGATCACTCGTCTCGGGTACTTCGCTGGAACCGTCAACCTCACACTCAGAATTTCCAATTCAAGTCTCGTCTGCTCTTTGAGCGGTCAACAGGTCACGCTCGGACCCTCAACCATCGTCGGAATCTTATGCCAAGGTCCCAAAGGCACCTACAATGTCACAATCACGGGAGCCAGTGGCACAACCAGCCGCTCCACATCCCTCATCTACTCAAGTGGGAACCCACCTGGACCGGGACCGCAATCGGGTGGGAATGGTTGGACTACAATCCCGGGAATGATCATTTCGATCATTGACAGGTTTGCAGTCTGGATTGGTCTCGTTATAGCCATCGGAATCTCCGTAACAGTCTTTGCGATAATAAGAGACCAACGGAAGAAGAAGAGTGCGGGTAAAATCTCCAAGCAATGGCTTCAATGATCAAGTAGAAGCGAACTTTCTCGTATCAAGGGTGGGCGAAGGATTTGACTACCTGGATTGAGTCATTGAAGGGCCATGGGTATGGTCATGGTGAAATCGAAGGACACCGAGGTCATACCATTGACAACACACTCTTGTACAAGGAAAGAAACCAGCCGTTCAGCCTAAGCGCACCGGAGAAAAGGAGGTCGGCGTGTAGTATTCATGGAACTCCCGGTTCAGCCTTCTTCAAACCCCTCTCGTGGGAGAAACTTCGAGAGGGCTCCTTGGTGGTATTTGTTGTGGGGTGTGCCTGCTGTTGTTGCAGTCGTAGCGGGCATGGTCTATGGTGAATCTGTGAGATCGCTTACCGCTAGAGGAGTTGTCTGGGTAGTGGCTGTGGCGTGGGCTGGAACAGGCTGCCTCATAAACGGCCGGTCCTGCGGGAGAGTCCACTGTAGAATAGATGGAATCCTCTTTCCACTCCTCAGCATCGTAGGCGCGTTGAATGTGCTTTCGGTCATCTCATTCGACTGGAACCTGTTCTGGCTCGCTTTCCTTATCATTCTAGTCGCTAGCTTTGTTCCCGAATGGACTTGGAAAAAGTACTCCTGACTCACTCGGCTCGAAAGGCTCTCACAACTCACCTTATCCGATAACGATCACGCCGATAATGAAGGGGCTTGGCCCTGATCTTCTTGTGCCCGCGTGCTTTCGAGGGGTCCCACCCGCCATCCTTGGTTCGCTTGTAGCCTTCATCGTAGTATTTTCCGAAGTCGCTGGGGTGGAGGAGGGCGTCTGCTGGGACTAGAGCGCCCCAGCCCCGTCCTCTCATGAAGATCTCATTGAAATCCGGATTATGGATCAGATCCTTCGAGTTGTCGGGACGGTCGTGCCACACTTCCATATCGAGTATACGCAGGGCTTCTCCCTGATCCGCGATCAGTTGGGAAGCGTCATCCGGCCCCGTTGGCTTTTCTACCAGGTCCCCCCGATGGACGGCGATTTCTTTGTCGTTGAATCTGAGGGTTCCCGACCCTTCGAGAATCAGATAGTATTCGTCGACTTCGCTGTGGCTGTGTAATCGAGCGGATGATTCGCCATTTTCGATCACTTCGACCCTGAAGGCAGTCCGGCCTGGCCCGAGCAGCGGCATGAGGAACCGTGTATAGTATACTTGCCGTTTCCTCGTTAGCGAACGTTCAGATCCGTCTAGCCTAGTATCATCAAAGACGTTTATGACCGGTTTCCTCCAGAGGTTCTCTGAAAGCACCCCGTACTTCTTCAGGTAAACTTCGTTTGACCAGAAAGATGCTAGACGTAACAGGAAGTCCATTCCCTGCTCGCTTAGAGAGGGTATCGTCAGAGTCAGCTCGCTCGGCGAATTTCTGTTAAGATTTCCTGCTTTCTTGCCGAGTTCGTCCCAGAGCCAGTTTGTAAACGGTAGTAGTCTTCCTCCATGTCCTTCGGGGATTGTTGGCTTTTCAAAGAATAGGTTCCAGGCTAGGTCTACTCTTATCGCCCCTTCACGGACGGCCTCCTCTAGTATTACCTTCATAGGAAAACCGGATGAGGACCGGGACATTTCTAGCTATCGGATCATAATCAGTGCCAGTCAAGTTTGGGCTTATTACTAGCTTCTGACTGCTGGCTTATCGGAGAGCTTTGTCAGAAGTGACGGAGACTAATGCTCCGTCAATCTCTCTAGCTGACTAAGATGGTCCCGTGCATCCAAGGGTGAAGAATGCAATAGTAATAGTAGTTGCCGGGGGTGTTGATGGAGTATGTGAACAGTTGACCCTTGCCCAGGGTGCCTGAGTCGAAAGCTCGGGACTCGGAAGTATTGGAGCCTGCTCCGTTCGGACACGCATTTCTGGTATCGGATGTGGTGCACTCACTAGCTGTGTGAGGTTGGCCGCCGGTGTTTGTCCATGTTAGGGCTGTTCCAGATGTTATGTTCTTGGGTA
>Ga0209377_1001447_pt1 | contig 16052 bp, 14 predicted proteins | sample GraSoiAngelo_141_FD_185898 | JGI IMG/M metagenome (GOLD analysis project Ga0209377, IMG submission 185898) | Grasslands soil microbial communities from the Angelo Coastal Reserve, California, USA - 14_0929_12_40cm (SPAdes) (version 2) | ecosystem: Environmental > Terrestrial > Soil > Grasslands ...
TTCGGACTCAAGGGTATGGGCTACGATGTGGCCAGGAAGGATTGGGTCCCGTTGGCTGAACTCGGGAAACCAGCGCCTGCGGGAGCACACGCGGCCGGCGGGGCCACCCCGGTGGCCGGCGGTGGCAAAGCTCCGGCAGCGGCACCTGCCAAAGATGGCGCCAAGAAGGGTGGGAAATAACAGGTCCATGCGCGGCGTTCTAAAGATTGCCCTGGTCGTAGCGGGGCTCCTGTTCGTCGGAACGGTCGTCGCTTACGCCCAACTCCCTGAGCCCAGGGCACACGAGTTCCCCTATTTGGGAAACCGTGGGGCTGTCTGGATCGTGGCCCAGCTCCATATCTTGTTTGCGGCGTTCATCCTGGGAGCGCCGATCTTCGTGGTGGTGAGCGAGTTCCTTGGCTGGAAGAACCAGGATGGCCGGTACGAGCGACTGGCCAAGGAGGTCACCAAGGTCACGGTAATCCTCTACAGCATGACGGCGCTGACCGGTGGCCTGTTCATCTTCGTGCTGCTGGCCACCTACCCGCAACTGACGGCGTGGCTGATCAATCACTTCTTCGCCGTCTTCGCCGTGATCTATCCCCTGCTCTTTATCCTCGAGACGATCGTCCTCTATCTCTACTGGTACACCTGGGACGCGCTGCAGGGACCCAAGAAGCTCCGGCACATCGCGCTCGGCGTGCTCTTGAACATCATCGGGTTGGCCACGCTCATCGTGATCGACGGCCCGACGGCGTTCATGAACACCCCGGCCAAGTTTGCAGAGGGGGGGATGGACCTCAGGACGTTCATCGAGACCACGGCGACGTTGTGGGACAAGATGAACAACTACAGTTGGTGGCCGCTGAACCTCCACCGCACGGTCGGAAACGTGGTCTTCGGCGGGTTCATCACCGGCCTGATCGGGGCCTACCTATATTTGGCTGCCAAGAATGACGAAGAACGGGCCTTCTACGATTGGTTCGGGTTTGTGGGCAATCTGATCGGGGTGGGCGCGCTGTTGGCCCTGCCGTTCGCCGGCTACCTGCTGGCCTACGAGCTCTGCGACTACGATGCCTCCATCTGTCCCTACATGATGGCCGACCAGTTGTCCATGTTTTTTGAGATGCAGGGGGCGATGGTCGGGCTGATCTTCCTCGCCAGCAATTATTACATCTGGCTCAGCATGAAGCGGATCGAAGGCTTGGAACAGATCCGGATGAGGACCACCACGCTGGTCCTCATGGCGAGCATCCCGGTGGTCTTCATGCTGATCTGGACCAAGTTTCCGATCCCGGACAAATTCGCCCTCATTTTACCGGCTGTGTGGGTCGCGCTGTTCCTGATTGCCGGCCGATTCCTCAAGTGGACCGTCGGGGCACAGACCCTGGTCAAGGTGGCGTTTCTGATGGTAATCATCGGCAATGCCATCTGGATGACGCCCCATGCCTTCGTGGCCACCCAGGCGCTGGCCCCCGATGATGGCTCGCTCAGCCTGCCGCATGGGGAGCTCAGCCTGGGCTTTGTGACGATATCGTGGGGTGATTTGGCGCTGATGCCCGCCAAGAATGCCGCGGCGTTCACGTTGGTCTTCGTCACCGTCGTGAACTACATCCTCTACAATCGGGCCCTGCGTCGTGGGCGGATTGTGTGGGGCAAGATCGACTTCGCGGCCCAGTTCGTCCTCGTCTTCCTGGCCTTCAGCGCGATCTGGACGATGACGCTGATGGGCGCAGTGCGCGAACTGACCCGCAAGTACTTTCACGTGTTCAATCTCCAATATGATTTCACGCCTGAGTCCTACACGCCCACGCTGGCCTATTCCAGTTGGGTGTTCACCGGCGTCACGCTGACCTTCTACATCATCGTCAGCTTCGCGATCGTCCTCACCCTTCGCACCGGAAAGGAAAAAGCCACCGCCGAGGCAGCGAAAGGAATGCCGGCCGTGGCCGGGGCGGAGTAGTGGAGTCACTGTGGCGGCGCAAAGAAGTTTCATCGGGGTGATTGTCAAAAGAGGGTTCCAGGGAATCGTGGCGGCCGTGGTGCTTTGGCTAGCGGCCCGGTTTCTCTTCCACTTCCCCCCGGTGTTTCAGGTCATGTTCGTCTTGTACGCCTTCCTGGGGACGGGCGTCTTTATCTTGCTGGACGCGCCGTCCCTCTCTCCCGTCAGTGGTATCAAGGCGGTGGCCCTGCTGGTGGGGTTTTACGTGGTGATCTCGCTGGTCTTCATTGCCGGCGCCAGCGCGCTCCCGCAGTACGACCCCATGGTCGAAAAAGGAAAGATCGAGAAGATTGTCAAGCCCAAGTTGGCGGCGACCGAAAAGGGCAAAGTTGATGAGTTGCTGAAACGCACGAAAGAACTCGATGCCGAGAGCCAAGCCATCCTCAAACGGCTGGAAACGTTGGGGGGCGAGAGGGCGAAGAGGATCGAAGCCTCAATCGGCGGTGGGACGGCCGCTGGCGCAGCACCGAGGGCAGGTGGCGAGAACCTGGTCGCGCTGGGGAAGGAGCAGTACGACCTGCAGGAGTGCTATAACTGCCACAAGATCGGCGGGAAAGGGTCGGTCAAGAAGCGGGGGCCGGTGCTGGACAACATCGGTAACCTGATGAAGCCCGAAGAGATGAAGGAAAAACTCCTGAACCCCCGGGCGTGGATGGCCGAGGGCTTTGAGAAGGAATACAATAAGAAGCTCATGCCCGACAAGTACAAGGAGCTCATGTCGGACCAAGAGATCGACATGCTCGTGGCGTATCTGTCGACGCTGAAGGACACGTCGGTCCAGACACCCAAACCCGTCAAGAAGTAAGCGATCGCCGGATCCCAGCGCCATGGCCAGTCTGCAACCCAAGATCAAATCCAAGGTTCGGTGCGAGGACGCGGAGGTCGGGGAGATCGTCCACGTCATTGCCGATCCGCTTTCGCTCGAGGTCAGCCACATCGTCGTGCGCGCGAACGGGACCGAGCGGCAAGTCCCGGTCAGCGCAATCGGCGCCGTCCGTGGCGAGTCCGTGGAGCTGACCTGCAACGCCGCGCAGTTTTCAGGTTTCCCCGAGCTCAAGCGCCAGGATTATGTCTCCTCGAAAGAGGTCGAGATCCCGCATCTGGAAAACCGGATCCACGTGGAGCCTGGGGAGTTGCTGGTGCCGTTCCCCGAGCTGGAGAAAAACTGCGCGCGGCGGTCGTTCTTCGCCGGCTTCATCAACGTCCTTGGGGCGCTGATCGGCCTTCCCCTGGTCTGGCCTGTCCTCCGGTTCATCATGAAGCCGATGTATGCCCCGTACGACGACCACTGGATCAAGATTGGGAACATTAGCAAGATCAAAACGGAAGATGTGGGCGTGCAGTTCATCTTCAAGAAGGCCTTCAGGGACTCGGTGCTCCAGCGGGAAGAGGACAAGAATCATTGGGTGGTCCGGGCCTCTCCCGAAACGCTCAAGAAGATCTACGCGCACGGCGACATTTCGTTTTACGACGAAAACGGCGAGGTCGTCTGGGTCAACAAGCAGACGGTCCCGTACGTGGTCTTCTCCGGCAAGTGCCCCCACCTCGGATGCGGCTACAAATGGCGGTCTCACAAAACGCGGGGCCAGGTCTTTCTGTGTCCGTGTCACCTCAGCATCTACGATGCCGCCGGGATTGTGCTGGACGGACCTGCCCCCCGCCCCCTGGACGTGATCCCGAGCAAGGTCTCTCCGACCGGTGACATCGAGGTCATCGATGTCGAATACAAGGCGGGGAAGAAAGAACAGGTCCGGATTGCCTAGATGAACGGGCTAAGCCAAAAAGTGTATGACTTCGTCGACGAACGGATCGATCTGAAGACGCTCGAGGCGAAAATGATGAACGAGCCGATCAAGGGCGGCTCGCGCTGGGCGTATATCTTCGGCTCGTGTCTGCTGTTCATTTTTATCATGCAGGCGATCACGGGCATGCTCCTGATGTTCTACTATATCCCCAGCGCCGACCATGCCTACGCCAGCACCCAGTTCATCATCCACGAGGTAGACTACGGGTGGTTCATCTTGAGCTATCACTTCTGGGGCTCGTCGGCGATGGTCGTCATGGTCTTCGCACACATGTCCCAGGTGTTTCTGTGGGGGGCCTACAAGAAACCACGCGAAATGATCTGGCTGGTCGGATTGGTCTTGTTTGTGATCGTGATGGCCTTCGGCTTTACCGGCTATCTCCTGCCGTGGGACCAGCGGGCCTACTGGGCCACGACGGTCGGCGTCGAGATTATGGACAAGACCCCCATTGTGGGCGATTTCCTGGCCCGGTTCTTAAAAGGTGGGCCAACGCCGGGGCAGATGACTTTGAGCCGGTTCTTCGTCATCCACGTCATGATCCTGCCGGCTGCCCTGATGGGCCTGGCGGGTCTTCATCTCTTCCTCTTCCGCTCGGCCGGGCCGGCCGGTCCGTTCCGCGGGACACCGGAGGAGTTGAAGGCCAAGACCGATTTCTTCTTCCCGCGCCAGGTCTGGAAAGACATCGTGGCGATAGCCGTCGTCTTTCTCACGATCTGCTCGTTGGCCTTCATCGAACCAGTGCAATTGCTCGAGCAGGCGACGCCGGATCCCGGCGATTACCATCCGGAGCCGGAGTGGTATTTCCTCTTTCTGTTTCAGATGCTGCGGTTGAAGGTCTTTTCCGGCGAGGTCGGCCAGTTCGTGGCTGGGGTGGCCATTCCGGGCGCGTTCATGTTGCTCTTGGCCGCGCTCCCCTTCATCGACCGGAGTCCTGAGCGCAATATTTTCAAGCGGCCGCTCGCCTTGTTGTCCTGGGCTGTGGTCATGATCGGAATCCTGGTCCTGACCGTCTCCGCGATCCTCAACCGTGAATTCTTGGAATGAGGTGAGCCAAGGACATGGCCCATCCCGTTGAAAGCATCTCCTCCATCAAGCTGGCCTGGGCCGTGTCATGGTCGGCCTTCTGGACGGGATTCCCGTTCAAACTGATCGTCGCTCTCCTCCTGCTCGCGGGGCAGGTTCACCCGTGGGAAGGCGCGGGGCTCGTCACGCTGCTCGTGGTGTCGGTCCCGATCGATATCTGGGCGGTGGGGCTGACGGCCAGGACGGTCTTCCTGGAGCGGCTGGGCATGGAAGTCAAGGGCCCGGTAGGGGTGAGCTTGTGGTGGCAGGGGGCGGTGCTGGGCGCTCTCGTGTTGGGCAGCGGCTATTACGCGGTCGGCACCACTGTGGCCGTCGGCCAAAAGGTCGCAGCGGCTATTATTGCTCTCATCAAGAAAGTCTACCCGAAGCTTCCGATCGCCGAGCAGATCACGCTCGAGTTGCTGCTGTGGACCATTCCCACCGCGATCGTCCTTTTGATGGTTGTTTTGCTTTGGCTGCAACTCTTCGGATGGCGGGTGAAACGGTTCGTCGTCACCTCGGGCCAGACCAGTGCGGCAAGTTTCGTGGAGCGCGTCCGTCAGTGGGATTACGCGCGCGTGCCGGCCGATCCGACACTGGTTCTGGTCTCGTTCGCTGGGGTCATCGTGACGCTCACGGTCGTGTTCTGGGTCCTGCTGCCGGTCACGACGCCGACCCCCCACCCGGATTATCCGCTCCAGCAGGTCGAGAAGGTCAAAAAGCCGGTCAAGCCGGAAGAGCTCATCAAGAAGACCGAGGCGACCCTGAAGAAAGCGGAGGCCGTGCTGGCGGCCCTTGAGAAGGAAAAGAGCAGGGAAACGACAAAGGGCAAAAGCCAATAAAAGGAGAGACCGCCATGGGACCGCATACGAGCCATCGGCGCTCGGACAACAGACAGGCACGACAGGCCGGCGCAGTCGTCCCGGCGACGCGCGTGTGGGTATACGCGGCGCTGGTCTTCATGCTGTTCACGGTGGCCGCCCCTCTGGGCCTGGCCTGGGCGCAGGAAGCCCCCGCGGGGCAGGCGACGGAGTATCGGGACATCCTTCCCGGTGTGGTCGGCAGCCGGAACCTGATCTGGATCATCGCGCAACAGCACCTCCTCCTGGCGGGCTTCGTGCTCGGGGTGCCGATCTTCGCCTGGGTCTGTGAGATCGTCGGGGTGCGGACCGGGGATCCGCGTTACGATACGCTGGCCAAGGAGTTTACCAAGTTGTTGACGTCCGCCTATGCCACCACCGCCCTCTTCGGCGGCATCCTCTTGTTCCTGCTGATTGGGCTGTATCCCAAGCTCATGTCCTACCTGACAGATGTCTTCTTCCCGTCGTTCCTCGTGTACTGCGTGCTGTTCCTGCTGGAGACGGTGACGCTGTACCTCTACTGGTATGGATGGGATTCGATGCAGGGAGCCACGAAGGGGCTCCACCTCTTCCTGGGTTTCCTGCTGAACGTGTTCGCGTTCTTCATCATGATCGTGCCCAACTCCTGGGCGACCTTCCAGGCCAGCCCGGTTGTCATCACGGAAGGGAGCATGTGGGCTAAGGCCTGGGCGGCGACCTGGAATCCCACGTGGTGGCCGGTGAATGTGCACCGGTTGATCGCCAACGTCGTGCTGGGGGGCTTCATCTGCGGCGCCTATGCCGGGTTGAAGTATCTCATGGCCCAGAGTAAGGAGGAACGCGTCCACTACGACTGGATGGGGTACGTCGGGAACTTCATCGGCGTATTCGGGATGTTGCCGCTGCCGTTCGCTGGGTATTGGCTGATGCGGGAGGTCTACCAGTACAACCAGCAGATGGGGATCACGCTGATGGGCGGCTTCCTCTCCTGGCTGTTCATCCTCCAGGCGATGCTGATCGGCATTCTGTTCCTGGGGGCTAACTATTACTTCTGGCTGGGCATCATGTATCGCATCCCCGGCTCCGAAGCCAAGTATCGGAAGCCGATCCTGACGATGCTCGTGATCTTGCTCATCTGTCTCGGTGTCTGGATGACTCCCCATTCCCTGGTCGCGAGCCTAGAAGAGGCGCGGAAAATGGGTGGCACGCACCATCCGATGCTGGGGGTTCTTGGGGTGATGTCCGCCAAGATGACCGTGGTGAATGTCATGATTCTTGTCACGTTCATGAGTTTCGTGATGTACTGGCGGGCCGGCAAGCAGGAGACCGCCACGTGGGCCAAGGCGGCCAAAGTAGGCCAAGGCGTGATTCTGGGGATTGCGACGGTGGTCATCCTCGTGCTGGGGGTCTGGGGCTATTTCGTGCCGGCCATCACCCGCATCAACTACTTCTCGACGACGCAGGTGCTGGTCATGCTCTTCGTCCTGTTGACGATTACGCCTTTGACCGCGCTCGTGTTGAAAAGCGCCAAGACGACCACGGAGATGGTCTGGGGCATCATGCCCCCACGGGCCGCGTACGCCCTCGTGTTAAACGCGGTCATGGTCATCCTCCTCATGACCCTCATGGGTTACGCGCGGTCATCGTCAAGGGTCCACTGGCACGTGTACGGGGTGATGCAGGACACCTCGCCATACGCCTACTCACCGGCTTTGGGCTACGCTGCGGCCTTCATGGCGCTGAATACCTTTCTGTTCTGTCTGATGGTCGCGTTCATCTTCTGGGTCGCCTCCCTCGGCGGAGAGAAGAAGGGAGGCGCTCCTGGGAAGGCCCGTCTGAAGGAAGCCGCGAGGCCGGCTGTCGCAGGGGCCCGGTGACCGCGACTGCTCAAGAAGAGGGGAGGCAGGCGATCTCGTGACTGAAGTCCAGCTGCTGCAGACGATCGGGTTGAGCGTGGTGGGCCTGGGTGTGGCGATCCTGCTTTTTGTGCAGACCCGCTTTCTCCGGGTGGTGGCCTTCGTGGCGATTGTGCTGGGAGGCTTTGCCTTGGTCGCTTTAAGCATCCCGCAGATGGCCTCGATGCCCCCCGCCGTTGAGAAATTCGACGTGGCGTCCATCAAGGACAAGAAGGAACTGGCCTCGATCGGCCAGAAGATCTTTTTCGGCAAAGGCCAGTGCGCCCTGTGCCACACCATCGGCACTGGCGAGGGCCGGTGCCCCGATCTCAAAGGAATCGGGTCCAAGCTCACCCGCGACTTCATGTATGAGAGCCTGACCCAGCCACAGGCCTACGTCTACATGGACTACCAGCACGTCGGCCCACCGAAGTTCTTCCCGGCCAAGATGCCGTACATCAACAAGAAGCCGATCGAACTGAACAAGAACGAGATCCTGGCGGTGATCGCGTTTTTGCAGAACATGTCCGGCGAGGAAGTGACCGTCGAGCTGTCCGAGATCGAAGCGCCGGGCTCAGCAAGCTCGGCGAGCAGGAGGGGAACGCTATGACATTGGCCATGAAAGGGGCCATCCTGTTGGTGGCGGTGTTTTTGGTCCTGAAATTTGGCCTCCCGCTGATTACCGCGCCCTTGCCCATGAGTCTCATCTGGCTGTATCTGTTTCTGACCACCGTCGGCGTTGTCGTGTACGGGACGCTCAGCGGTGAGACCACGCAGGAGTTGCTGGGCCCCATTTTTCGGTTTCTCGGCGGGGATGGGTTGAATGGGGCAGCCAAATTCGCTCGTCTCGCGGTCCTGGTGCTTGTTCCCCTATTGGTAGGGTGGCAAACCTACAGCGAGTTGGTGCCCAGCTCGCAGCCACCCGCCGAGAACCGGACCATCCATCCGGCCCCGCCGGGCGAATTCGTCGGGCTGGCGAACCCGGTGCCGAACACGCCGGAAAACGTGATGATGGGAAAAGGACTGTATGCCGCCTTCTGTTCTCCGTGCCACGGCCCCAAGTTCAACGGCAACGGCCAGGCCTCCGATGGGTTCAACCCGCCGCCGGCGAATTTTGTTGATTCGGGCACGATTGCTCAACTGCAAGAATCCTACCTGTTCTGGCGCATCAAAAAGGGTGGAGTGGGGCTGAATGTGGAAGGTCACCCTTGGAAATCAGCGATGCCACGATGGGAAGTGGAGCTGCCGGATGAGTGGATATGGAAGATCATCATGGCGGAATTTGCTGGTTCGGGGCATAAGCCCCGGACGTGGGAGTAAGTGATGGTGGGGATGCCGTCTAAACACGCGCGGCTGGCCGTCCTGGCTGTGGTGGTCGCTTTTCTCTGGTGGGCGCCCGTCTTGGCGCAGGAGACCGTCGTCGTCCGGGTGAAGCTGATCCAGGGCGAGATTCCGACGGATCCGATGGCGCCGATCTGGAATACGATCCCGGCGACCGAGTTTCCGATGTCGCCGCAAGTCCACTGGCCGAAACGCATTCTGCAGGTCACCGTCAAATCGATCAAGGTACGCGGCGTGCACAACACCAAGCAGATCGCCTTCCTGCTGGAGTACGCCGACCCGACCCAGGACCCCGCCGATGCGGCCGCGCTGGAGTTCATGGTTGGCGACAAGAAGGCCCATTTCGCCCACGGCCAGCCGATGGCGCAGGTGCAAGGCGGGCCGGTCAACATCTGGTACTGGCGGAACGATACGCCCGGCGCCGCGGACATGAACGCCCAGGGCTTCGGCACGCTGAAGAAACAGGCCCAGCAGAATGTGCAGGCGAAGGGGGTCTGGAAGGACGAAAAGACCAAGGTCCGGTTCAAGGAACGGAAGCTCATCCCCCGGAAGGACGCCAAGGGTGAGCCGGCGAAGGACCCCAAGACCGGCGACCCGCTCTTCGATGAGGAGACGAAAGTGGTCGAGCAGGACGTCACCGGCATGTGGCGCGTCGTGTTCATCCGGGCGCTCACCACGAGCGATCCGAACGACGCCCAGTTCCAGCCCGGCACGTTCCCGAACATCGCGTTTGCGGTCTGGGACGGCAAGAAGCTGGGAAGCGGCGATCTGAAGGAGTCGGGCTCGCAGAAAGCCGTCACCTCGTGGTGGTATTTCAACGCGGAGCCGCCGACCAACTATGCGATCTACCTCTACGGGCTCATCGCGGTGGTGGTGGCGGCGGGGGTGGAGTACGTCATCGTCCGCAAGGTGAAGAAGGGGCCGCCGGCATGAGCAGGCAGCGCATCCTGGGGACGGTCGCGGTCGCGGCGGTGGCGCTGCTGGTCGGGCTGGGCGGGTATGCTCTGTTCGAGAACGAGCACGTCGCCAAGGGGCGCGCTCTCTATGCCTATTACTGCTCCCATTGCCACGGCGAGCACGGCAGGCCCGGCGAGGGCTTCAACTGGAAATTCATGCCCGATCCCAAGCCCAAGGACCTTTCCAACAAGGACGAGATGAGTACCCTGAAGGACGAGGAGATCTTCGCGACCGTCTCGCGCGATATGAAGGACACGACGCCGGAGGTCGGCGACAAGATCGGCGAAGACGAATTCGCGGTGCCCACCATGCCCACGTTCAAGTACACGCTGTCGGAGGAAGAGCTCTGGTCCCTAGTGGCCTTCGTGCGGACCCTGCATGGGACGAAGCTGGAGAAGGCCGACTGGGCGTCGCTCAAGAAGGAGCGCCCGAGGTTCGCGCCCGTCCCCAAGCCCATGGTGACGGCGCCTCCGGCCCAGGAAGCCAAGCTCGCGGCGCGTGGCAAGCAGCTCTATTACAACAAGTATGGGTGCAACGCCTGTCACAGGATCGGGCAGAGCGGGGGAGAGGTCGGGCCGCCTTTGGATCGGGCCGGTTTTCGCTTGAACTCATCCTGGGTGTATCGCTGGATCAGTTATCCGCAGAGCATGAAGCCGCAAACCAAGATGCCGAATCTGGGCGTCAGCGATGACGACGCCAAGGCCATCATGTTTTTCCTGAAGACGCTGAACGCTCCCCCGCCCAACCAGCCGCTGCCGGCCACGTCCTGATTTCGAATTGAACATCCGATCCGGAAGGGGCACAGCATGCTGTGCCCCTACATTATCGCAAAAGCGCCCCGGTCCAAATTCCGAGAAGAATCAGCGCGCCGGCCCAGACGTGCTGCTTGAACAAGGCGAAGGCCTGGGCGGGCGCGACTGGGTGTTGGATCCGGCGCGCCTGCCAGGCGAACAGCCCGCCCGTCAGCAAGAGCGTCACGTAGAACGGCCAGGCGAGGCCCGTCGCCAAGCCGACCAGGCCCAACACCGCCACCATCGCGGACAGCGCGCTGCCGACCGCCACCCATGTCCATGCCCCGAAGAGAAGGGCGGCGGAATGCACGTCGATCCGTTGATCATCGTCCAGGTCTTGCAGGGAGTAGATCGTGTCGTAGCCGATGGCCCAGAAGATGGTGGCGACGAAGAGGCCGACGGCCGGCCAGCCGATCTCGTTGCGCACGGCAGACCACGCCATGATCGCGCCCCACCCGAACGCCGCGCCCAGGATGGCCTGGGGGAGCGGCAGGACCCGTTTGGCCAGCGGGTACAGGACTGCCAAGAGCAGCGCGATGGGCGACAGGGCGATCGTGAAGGGGTTGAGCAGGAAGACCAGGGAGGCGGCGATCCCGATCAGCGCAAGAAAGACGGCCACGGCCGCTCCCGGTTGCATGCGGCCGGATGCAAGGGGGCGCTCGCGGGTGCGCTGGACCCGCCGGTCCAGGTCACGGTCCCAGAGGTCGTTGATCGTGACCCCCGCGCTCCGCATGACAAACACGCCCGCCACGAAGATAGCGGTCAGCGGGAGTGGCGGGTGCCCGTCACCGGCGAGGACCAGCGCCCATAGGGTCGGGAAGAGCAGCAACAGGGAGCCGGTTTGATTGCGTAGGCGAATGAGGTCGGCCACATTGGACCAGGAGAGCGACGGTCCTCCAAGAGCGGCCATGGGCGCACGGTACCGAATCGGTTGTGGGGTGTCAAGGCGGCGGCGGTGCGGGTTTTCGTTTGCGATTGCCTTGCATTTCTTGTATAAGGCGGCGGGGACACCAGTCAGCCGGGCGCTCGCCATCGAGCGCCGGAGACCTTGGCACATGCTGCTTCCTAACTCGGCCCTGCGACCTCTCATGCGCCTCGTCATAGTGGCGACGGTTGTGGCCACGCTCGGCTGCGGTCAGAAGCTTGTCTTTCCGCGACTCGAGTTCAAGTCCGATGAGTCCAAGGCCCCCAGCATTCCGCTGACGGTTCGCCTCGAGGTCCCCGAGGCACTCACACACGCGCAGTTGTTCTATAAGGATTCGTGCGGAGCGCCCCAGGCGGTTCCGCTGGGAGAACGGCTCGCCGAGCAAGTGAAGGCCGATGCCGCTGGGGTGTTTGAGAAGACTTTCGAGGGAAGCCCGAAAGAACCCGCGGACGCCGTGCTGAGCGCTGCACTGGAGACCAGCGAGATCAAACTCTATATTCCACGTCGGGAAGTTGGCGAGTATAAGATGACCACACTCATTCGCGTACGGGTCACGGTGGTTGATGCGGAGGGCAAGACCCTTCTCAACGAGCCGGTCAAGGGCGAAGGCAAGTGGACCGTGACGACCGACGGCACCAACTGCACGGTTCAAGGGCTGATGCTGCCGGTGACGGAGGCGTTGGAGAAGCTGTCGGATCGGTTGGTGGACAGCCTGACCCAGTCGGTCAAGATTCGCGACTGGGCCATTCGCTTGGGGACTCGCAGGGAGATGATGGCCACAGGCCGGCTTGGCGGGAGCGGGGGCACGGGCGCACCGCCAGCCCCGACGACCGGGGCGCCGACCCTCAGCTTCCGGGCATCCCTCGAGGATGAGAACCGCAATCAGGTGCTTGAGCCTGCGGAAAAGCTCGTCGTCCGCGTGGAGGTCGCCAACGCCGGTCCGGGCGTCGCGCGCGGCGTGGCGGTCGAGCTCTCGGGCACGCCGGCCCTGGTGAAGGAATTCGTCAATCCGACGTTGCTGGGCGATATCCAGCCGGGCGAGAAAAAACAGGTGGCGATCACCACGACAGTGCCGGCGTCTCTCCCCGAGCAGCAGGCGGAACTACTGGTGCAGGTCACCGAAGCCGGAGGCAATGGGCCGCCGACCCGTAAGCGGTTCGTGGCGTCCTTGCAGTCCGGTGTGGGCGCAAGCGAACCGCTCGAGGTGCTCTCGGTGGACGTGGATCAGATTCCTGCCAGAGTGCAAGGATTTGAACGTCGCACCTCGTACGCCCTGGTGGTCGGGATCGGAGGCTATCGGGAGGAAAGCGTCCCACGCCTGAAACATGCCCGGCGGGATGCCGAGGTCGTCGCCAAGCACTTGACCGCACTGGCGGGGTTCCCGTCTGAGAACGTGCGGGTCTTGGCGGACGAGCGCGCGCTCCTGGTCGATCTGCAGGACAGCTTCGAGGACTGGCTGCCCCGCCAGGTCAAGGCGTCAGGCATCGTCTTCGTCTATCTGGTCGGCAACGCGGTCCTGAATGCGGAGGCTACCGACATCATCCTGCTGCCCTACGAGGGCCGGCCCGACCTCTTGCGCCGGGGCTACTCACTGAACCGACTGCAGGAAGTCCTGGCGCGCTTGCCGTCCCGGCTGAACCTGGTCTTCGCCGACCTCTCGTTTCCGGCCGGGGACGGCAAGGGCGACGTGCGACCGCTCCCGTGGAGCGCGCGCAAGATTGGCGGCAAGACCCGCACCGTCCTTATCGGGTCGTCCTCCACGAACGGGCCCAGCCTCTCTTGGGATGCCGGACAGCACGGGCTGTTCACCTATCACTTTCTCAAAGCCATTCGGGGCCAGGGTGATGCCGACAATAATGGTTGGGTGGACGTGGGAGAGATCCTCGCCTACCTCTGGGAGCAGGTACCCAAGGGCGCTGCCGAGCTGAAAAAGCAGCAGATGCCGGCGGTGAGCCCAGAGGTGGAGCCGGACGGTCCGATCAGCACCTTCCCCTTCAGCAAGGCGCGGCGGCGGGGTTGAATTCTCCAAGACGGCTTGTTAGAGTGGGCGCCCGGGCCGGCGTAGCTCAGTGGCAGAGCAGCTGATTCGTAATCAGCAGGTCGGTGGTTCAATCCCACTCGCCGGCTCCACCTGACCTATTTTCATCCACCATCCGTTTCGGAAGGAGGCCAGCAATGAAGAAGTTAAGAGTGCCCGTCATCTTCCTCTTTTGGGCTATTGTCGGGCTCGCATTGACCCCTAACGTGTCAAGCGCGGGTCCGGAGCAGGACGCTGCGGAAACCGGCCGGCTGCTGGCGATTCTCTTGGATTCCGGCCGGGTCACGGTCGGGGCCAACCAAGCGCTGATCAACGACGCCGAAAAAGGCGACAAGGGCTTTACGCCCGAAGTGTTCGAAAAGCAGTTGGTCGAGAAGTTCAAGGAACGGTCCGGAGTCGACCTGACCAACCTCAAGTCCGCCAACGTGCCCGAGATGGCCAAGAAACTGTTGCCTCAACTGGTCGAGGCATCCAAACAGACCGTCGCCGCGAATCAATCGATCATCAATCAGAAGGGGGTCGGCTTTAAGGGCTTCATTCCGGCGACCTTCGGCACCCAGGCGGCCGCCAAGTTCAGCGCCCAAGCGGGAATTTACTTGAAGCAAACCACGCTTGATGGCTTCTTGCGGAACCCCGCCAACAAGGCCGACGAGTTCGAAGCAGGCGTGCTAATAAAGTTTGCCGATCCGGCGTACCCCCGCAAGGGCGAGAAAATCATCAGCGAGGCGGTGGAGGGCGGGAAAAACCTCCGAGTGATGCTGCCGCTTTTTTACGGCAAGGGATGCCTCACGTGCCATGGGGAGCCCAAGGGCGAGACGGACATCTCGGGGTATAAGAAAGAAGGGGCGAAGGAAGGGGATTTAGGCGGAGCGATCAGCGTCAAGCTGCCGCTGAAGTAATTCGCATACGTCTCACTGCTCGTTGTTGGCGAGGGCCCACACCAGCGCCAGGGTGTAGCGCGTGATCAAAGCGAGTAGCTCGGGCTTGATCTTCTCGGGTGTATCGGTCGGCTGGTGGAAGTCCGGGTGGGACCCTGCCGTCACGATTGCAGCGGTGGGAAGACCGGCTTCTGCGAACGGCACGTGGTCCCCGCCGGGAAACAGGCCGTACAGTTCGAGCTTGTCGGCTGCGGCGACCTTTTTGGCCGCAGCCTGTGCGGCGGCCTTCTCCAGTTTCGAGAGCCCGACCATGATGTGGCCGTTGCCGACCCCTGCGTGATCGACATTGATCATTGCCTTGACGGCGCTCAGGGGATGGCGCGGGTGGGCCACATAGAATCGTGAGCCCAGCAAGCCCTGTTCTTCGCCGGCGAAGGACAGGAACAGGAGGCTGCGCTTGGGCCTGCTTCCGGTGGTCGCGAGGACGCGGGCGATCTCCAGTAACACGGCCGTACCGGATGCGTTATCGTCCGCGCCAGGGAACAACAGGCCGGCTTGGACCCCGAAATGGTCGTGGTGGGCGCCCAGAATGATGGTCTCTTCGCGGAGCAGTGGATCGGAGCCGGGCCAGAGCGCGAGGACATTCGAAGCCGTCGCGTCGAGCCGGCGTGCGACTAGCTCTAGGAGCAGCTCCGTTCCCGTGTCCGCGGAGCGTGCGGCGAGCTGCCGGTCCATCTCCTCTTGAAAGGACCGGACGGAGCGGCCGACGGGTTGCAGGAGGGCATCCGCTGCGGCGGAGGTGATCCACAGCCCGGGCAGGGCTCCAGACGCCGTCCCTTCGTACAAGGCCACCGGACGGGTGGTCATTCCGCGGCGCTCCTCGTAAGGACTCAAGATCGGGCCGGTGACGGTCAGGTACGCCACGGCGCCCTTGGCGTGGGCTGTCATGACCTTGTCCGCGTAGGATACGCGGCCCGCAAAACCCTTGGGCTGGCCACGGAGGAACAGCACGACCTTGCCGGCGACCGAGAGGCCCTGGTACTCGTCGAGGCCCTGGCTGGGCGAGGCGATTCCATAGCCGACAAAGACCACGGGGGCTGAGATTTGTCCCGTGGGAGCCAGGTTTATGATCGGGAGGAAGTCCTGACCCTTTTCAAGAGCCACCACGCGCCGGTCGACCCGAAACTCCACGCGTACAAGAGGTTCGATTTGGACCGTCGTGATCGGAAACGGTTGCAACGCGGCCTCAGGCAAGCGACTTGCTACATAAGCTGCGGTCGCCTGGCCGCTGGCTGTCCCGGATTGTCGCCCGTCGAAATTGGAAAGCTCTCGGACGGTGTGCATGAGTTGAGTGGGGGAGATGTGGGCGGCCAGCCTGGCGAGGTCGTCGGGTTCGGCCGAGGTCCCCGGTGAGGAGATGCAGGTCAGGGTGATGACCGACAAGACTCTCAGCACGCGCATGGCGCGGGATTATAGCACGGAGCTTGCAGGCGCCTGGTCTGGTCACATTTTGATCATCTTTCCTCTTGCTTTCTGCCCC
>Ga0209377_1001457_pt1 | contig 15989 bp, 15 predicted proteins | sample GraSoiAngelo_141_FD_185898 | JGI IMG/M metagenome (GOLD analysis project Ga0209377, IMG submission 185898) | Grasslands soil microbial communities from the Angelo Coastal Reserve, California, USA - 14_0929_12_40cm (SPAdes) (version 2) | ecosystem: Environmental > Terrestrial > Soil > Grasslands ...
ATTTTTTGTTGCGGTTTAATAAAAGCCTTGAGTGTCGCGCTGGACGCTCACTTTTCCGGCGTAGCGTCGCGAGATAAAGACGAAATAGAAGACCGCTAGCGCGAAACCCACCGGCCACCAAAAGCTGGCCAGACGTAAGGACATAGGACCGGCCGCGACAGCGTAAGCAGTCAGAGAATTCTCGGGCGCAAGCGTTGAATGAAGCATTACCGGAAAAATGGCGGCTGCTCCGGTCGCCAACAGACCGAAGATGACAAAGTTCGATCCGATGAAAGCACGCAGTTCGCGGCGACTCGTTAGGCCAGAAATGAGCGTGATAGTTGAGGCGATGATTATAAATAATCCCAGCCACCAAAATGGGTTGGCCCACGCGCGTCCGGGCAGATCCGGACGCACGATTCTCGATTCAATCAAAACTACAAGAAGCAGGGGAACAACCGCGATCCAAAGATACGTCGCCCATTTTTCCGAACGATCGTGCACTGGACCTTCGGTTTTGAGCGTTAGATAGGTCGCGCCATGCGCCGCCAGCATGACAACGGCGAGAATTGCAATCGAAACGGTGTACCAGTCGAGCAGGCCGACATGGCCGCGCACATTGAAGTCGGTGAAAAACGCCATCGAGAAATTCCCTTGTGCGTCAACAGGAACGCCGCGCGCGACGTTGCCCGCAGCTGCACCGAAAAGAATCGCGAGAAGAAGATTGGAAAGAACGAAATTGAAGTCCCAATATCCCTGCCAGAGGCGATCATTGATGTGGCCGCCGACTTCGATCGAAACTCCGCGCAGAATCAGGCACCACAAAATCAGAAATAGGGCCAGATAATAACCGGCGAAGGCCGACGCCATTAGGCGCGGGAAGATCGCGATTAATGTTCCGCCGAAACCGAGGAGCCATACTTCATGCCATGTCCATAACGGCCCGATCGCCGCGATAACTTGGCGACGTTCGTTAGGCGTCTTCGCAACAACCCAGTGCAGCATGCCGGCGCCGAAATTACGTCCGTCCAAAACGACGTAGATGATCAGCATGAAACTAACGACGGCGTACCAGACGGCGATCATATGGACACCGCCTCTCTTTGATCGACAATTGCAGTTGTCTCATTCCCGGGACCTTTTGCGATTTCGCGCCCGGTCAGGGCGAGAAAGAGCAGTCCGAGAACGAAATAAAGTCCGGTGAATCCGATCAGCGTGAAGATCGCGTCACCATTGCTAACTACTCTGCTGTAGCCGTCGCGGGTGTGAAACAGTCCGTAGATCAACCATGGTTGACGCCCCAACTCGGCCGTCATCCAACCGAGCGTGTTGGCGATATAGGGATACGGAAACGCCAGCATCAAAACCCATAGCAACAAGCGACTTGATTCGAGTTTTCCTCGCCAATTCTGCAAGGTGGCGAAACCCATGAGCACGATGAACAACGTCCCGAGGGTGATCATGAGATGGAATGAGTAGTAGAGAAGCTCCAGGTTGTCCGGCCATTGATCCTTCGGGAAATCGTTTAGCCCATGGACAAAACTTCCAAAATGTCCGTACGCGAGAAAACTGAGCGCGCCCGGAACTTCGATCGGATTTTCGAGCTGCTGTTTGGCAACGTTCGGTTGGCCGATGAGAGCAACCGGCGCCATCGCCCCGCCTTCGAACTTTCCTTCCATAGCGGCGAGTGTGATCGGTTGGTGATTGCCAACCATCTTGGCTTGCTGGTCACCCGTCGGAAAAGCAACAAGCAGCGATGCGATCAGGCCCACGAACGTTCCAGCGCGCAAATAAAGTCTGGCTTGGACTGGATGAAGATCGCGCAACGCGTAGAACGCTCCGATCGCAGCAACGACAAACGAGCCGGTCACAACCGCCGCCAATTGGTTGTGAGCGAACTGCACAAACGCCCACGGATTCAACAAATAGGCGCTCATGCTGGCGATGCCTAACGAGCCGTTCGCTTCGATCTGATAACCAACCGGGTGCTGCATGAACGAATTCGTCACCAGAATGAAATAACCCGAGAGCCAACTACCGAGTGCAACGGCCAAGGCTGCCGCAAAATGTCCGCGCGGTCCGAGTCGTTTCTCACCCCAGATCAGCGCACCAACGAACGCGCTCTCCAGGAAGAACGCGAACATGCCTTCCATCGCCAGCGTTTGTCCGATGACGCCACCGGCGTATTTGGAAAAGTCCGCCCAGTTCGTTCCGAATTGAAACTCCATCGGAATGCCGGTGACGACGCCGACCGCGAAATTGAGTCCGAATATCTTGGCCCAAAACCGGACAGCCTGATTGTATTTTTCATCACCGGTCCGCAGCGCGCGCCATTTCCAATAAACCAGGAACCACGCCAGCCCCATGGTGAGCTGCGGAAACAAGTAGTGGTAAACGATCGTGAATCCGAACTGTAATCGGTGCCAAAAACCCGGATCGTTAAAGATCGAGTTCATTGTCGATCTTTAGGCCGCGGCGCGTGTCGTCTTTCCCTTTGTCGTCCGGTTTTCCGATTGTGCGCGTGAACGCAACAGTCCGATGAGCAGTTCGTTCTCTTCCTGTGCGAGCGCGTCCACCGAACGATTCCCCGCTTCGCGCAAGACTCCTTCGACAATCGTTTGCTTCAGCTCCGGCGTAACGTCAGGCGTACCCAGAGTTTTGATCATCGCCGCCAACGGATCCATGAGATGGTCCATGAAGTGTTTGATGCCGCCGGCGCCTCCGCCGAGATGCCATTGCAAACTCGGCCCCATCACTCCCCAGCGCGGCCCCGGCCCATAACTCACGGCCACGTCCGCATCTTCAACACTCAGCACGTCGTGCTGAATCAGATACATGATCTCCTTGTAGAGCGCGGCTTGCAGCCGGTTGCCGACATGACCGGGAAGTTCCTTTTTCAATTGGATAGGTTTCTTCCCAATCGACGCGTAAAACGCGAGCGCCTGTTGAATCGCTTCCGGCGAAGTCTTCGTTCCCCCGACAACTTCCACTAACGGGATGATGTGCGGCGGATTAAACGGATGGCCGACGAGAATTCGCTCGGGGTGTTTGGATTTTGATTGCATCACGCTCGGCGTGATTCCCGACGAACTCGACGCGATGATTGAATCGATGGGAGCGGCATCGTCCATGTCCGCGAACAACTTCATCTTGAAATCGGGACGCTCCGGTCCGTTTTCCTGAACGAAGTCCGCTTTCGACAGCGCTTCTTTGAGATCTTTTGTGAAAGTTAAGCGGTCGCGCGACGCGCCCTTGGCAAGGCCGATGTTCGTTAGGTCCTTCCACGCTTCATCGATATATTTGCGGAGATTGGCTTCGGCGTTCGGTCCGGGATCGGTTGCGATGACATCAAATCCGCGCGCGAGATATTCAGCGGCCCAACTGGCGCCGATGACCCCGGTGCCAACAATTGCGATCCGACGCATTGGTTTGTTGTATGACATATTAATTTTCCTTTGTGTTGATTTCTGCGTAAGCGATTCCGGTAATATTTCCCTGCGCCACGAGCAGCGGCTTCTTTTCCGTGCCGTCGAGTTTGGCGGAATAAACGGAACCGGCCAAATCAGTGAGAAACATTCGTTCATCTTTGAAATCGAGAGCGATCCCGATTCCCTCCATCAAATGCGTGAGCAAAATGTCCGGCCTCGGATGTTTGGTGAAATCGGCATCAATCGACGCGCGGTTCACCGTGTTCCCGCGAGGTGGATCTCCGCGGTCGGTCCAATACAACAATCGCTTTTTCAGATCGAGCTCGAGATCGATTGGTTCGGGCAGACCGTCGAACAGAAGTTCGATATCGGTGCGGTTCGCAGCGGTCTCACCTTGCGGGATGTCGATCTTCGCGCGGAAGATGCGGCCCTTTCCCGCATCGTCCGGTCCTTTTTGGGTCCAATAAATTTGCCCGCGATCCGGATCGACCGTTATCCCGACACACCATTTTGTCAGATCGGTACCCGGCCGCGCGTCGCCTTTGCTGGTGTCGACCAGAGTTTCGATGTTTGAACCATCGACGTTCGCGCGCATCACGCGCATTCCTTCGCGGTCGCACCAGTAAAGTTTCCGGCTCTTCTTTTCGAAATGGAGTTGCTTCGGCGTGAATGTCTTGCCTTCGCCAATGATGGTTACACGATTTTGACCGTCGAGATCGGCGCGTTCGATCGAGCCGTCGTTGCGACTCGGAATTCCCATGTTGGTCCAGTAAATGTGTCCCGCCTCAACATCGACAACGATGCCGTCCGGAACTCGACACCCGGTTACGATGACTTTCCGGTCGGACCCGTCGGTGTTGACTGAATGAACCCGTCCTCCGCTAGCTTCGAGGAAAAATAGTCTGCCAACGGTGTCTTTGCCGTGCGATGTGCGCGTCCGTGGGGCACTTTGTGTTTCAGTAATTGTTTTCATCTAGAGTTCTTGATTCATTCCTTTCTCAAGTTTTAGAAGATCGACATCTCAGAATTTGTTAAGCTGCGCGCGTTTTTGGTTGCGAGATGGCGCTGAAGTTCGGCTTCCGTCTCTCCATGAAAGCCGTGAACGCTTCCTTGGCTTCGGCCGATCGTACGCGCGCAGAGAATTCCTCGTTCTCGAGTTTTACCGCTCGCTCGAGCTGCTCGCGCGTTGACGATCTCATCAGCCGCTTGCAGGCCTGTAGCGCGGCGGGCGCTTTCTCCGCCAATTGGCGCGCTGTGTCAGTCGCTGTGTCGAGTAATTCCTGATCGGGCACAACTCGCGTCACCAAACCAAGCTCTGCAGCGCGTTTGGCATCGAAGCGTGATCCGAGCAGAATGAGCTCGGCCGCGCGCAGGTATCCGCTCCGCGCTGGAACCGTGTAGGTCGATCCGAACTCCGGAACCAAGGCGAGATTAACGAACGGCATTTGAAATTTTGCGCTTTCGCCCGCAAACACGAAGTCGCAGTGAGTTAACATGGTGGTCCCGCCTCCGATCGCGGCGCCTTGGACGGCGGCGACGATCGGTTTGTCGAAGTTAATCAGCGCCTGGATCAAGCGAGCTTGTGGACTCTCACCTGGACCGGGCGGGTTCTTTAGAAAATCTTGTATGTCGTTGCCTGCGGAAAACGAATCCCCCGCACCATGCCAGAGCACGACGCGAATCTGATCGTCTTTCGCAGCGTCATTCAACAGATCGGCCAATGTGATGTACATGGCCGACGTCATTGCGTTTTTTCTCTCCGGCCGATTTAACTCGACTCGCAAGATGCTTCCGGAACGTTCAGAAATAATGTCACTCATCGCCCACCTCCCATGGTTGCCTTTTCCGACTGCCGAACCTGCGGAATCGCGCCGCTTGCGCGCAAGTCATTGATTGCTTTCGCGTCGAAACCTAGCTCAGCAAGAACTTCGTCGTTATGTTCTCCGATTTTTGGCGCGCGCTTGGCCGGGACCTTACTAACGCCATGCACCTGAATAGGACTGCTAATCGTCGAGTTCAGCTTGTCGCCGGCGCCTTGGAGCGGAACGACGATGTCGTTCGGTCGCAGTTGCGGATCGTTGATGACTTCCTGCGGATCACGCACGGCGCCAAAGGTGACATGAACACCATTGAAAACTTCATACCAATGCGACATTGGCTTGGAGCCGAAGATTTCATCTAGCATTGCCGTCAGTTGCGGCCGGTTCTCAGCCAGTTTCTTCGGATCGGAGAATCGCGGATCGGTGAGGAGATCCTCGCGACCCATCGCTTTGAGCACGGCAGGTATCTTGTCCGGCGTGACGACAAGAAGGAACCAGGTGCCATCGGAAGAGCGATACACATTCAAAGCCGCATTTACCGGATGCGCGCGATCGTGCAGCCCGTAGAAATTCGCACCGCACAGGGCGGCTTGGATGAATACACTGGCCGACCAGACTCCGGCAGCGAGGAGCGAGGTAGTAACATAGGACCCTTTGCCGGTGCGTTCGCGACGATAAAGAGCCGTCACAATCGCTGCATAAATGGCAACGGCAGTCGCATTGTCACCGCTGCCTGCGACTGGCCACGTCGGCGGCGATCCAGCATCACGGGTCATGGATAACAAACCGCTTCGTGCCCAGTAGGCCGTGATGTCGAATCCTGGAAGAGAGGCGTCCGGACCCTTCTCGCCGTAGCCGGTGAGATCGGCATAGATCAGACGCGGATTCCACTGCGCGACATCGTCATATTCGAGTTTCAGTTTCTTACGTGCGGGATGCGGTGTGTTGACGATGAAGACGTCAGCCCATTTGACCAGGTGTTCGAGAACCGCACTAGCGCTCGGAGACTTCAGATCGAGTGTGAGGCTGCGCTTGTTGCGGTTAGCGAGCTGGAAGGGATAAGCTATATCCGAATTCGGTTGCGGCGGGATCTTCTGTCCGATTCGCCACAGCTCGCCTTTGGGTGGCTCCACCTTGACGACGTCCGCGCCAAAGTCGGATAAGATTACGGCAGCGCCCGGGCCTGCGATGAAGCTTGCGAAATCAACTACTTTTAGTCCTGAAAAGATATTGTCATTAGGCATAAGTAAGTCCTTTGTCTTATTGGTTCACTTTCCTTGAAACTGTGGTTTGCGTTTTTCGAGAAACGCCTGTGTACCTTCCTTCTTGTCGTCTGTGCCGGCGCAAAGGCCGAACAGAGAAGCTTCCAATGCCAAGCCTTCGGCCTGACTCGCTTCCAATCCCTTGTTCACCGCTTCGAGCGAATACTTCACAGCCACTGGAGCATTTGCGAAGATCTGATTAAGCATTGCTTCAGCCCGCGTGATCAGATCAGCGGATGGGACGACTTCGTTCACCAACCCGATGCGATAAGCTTCCTGCGCGCTGATCATTTCTCCGGTGAGGATGAGCTGCAAGGCGCGACCCTTTCCGACCAGTCGCGGCAAACGTTGTGTTCCACCGCCACCGGGGAGTACACCAAGCTTTACTTCCGGCTGCCCAAACTTCGCGTTCTCCACAGCTACTCTGACGGTGCAAGCCATGGCTGTTTCGCAGCCGCCGCCGAGTGCGAAGCCGTTGATCGCTGCGATGACGGGCTTACCAAGATTCTCGATAAGGTTCAGAACTTCCTGCCCGTAACTACTCGATTTCTCTGCTTCAACTGCCGTGAGGTGAGTGAGCTCGCTGATATCGGCGCCCGCAATGAATGCCTTGTCGCCGGCGCCGGTCAGGATAACGCCACGCACTGCGGCGTCATCCCGCGCATTCTCGAAAGCTGCTCTTAAGTCTTCCCACGTTCTCTTACTTAGCGCGTTGAGAACCTTGGGACGATTGAGCGTTACATACGCAATAGCCCCTTTCTTGGCATACGAAACGTTTTCAAGACTTAGTTCTGTAGCAGTTGTGTTCATAAGGTGAATTTTGGTTTGAATTTTTGTTAGTTCGTTGGGTTTTGGTTACAGAAAGGCGCTGAGCCCGGTGATCGCCTTGCCAACGATCAGGTTTTGCATCTGGAAGGTGCCCTCGTAGGTGTAGAGCGCTTCACAATCGTTGAAGAAGCGAGCGACCTTGTAGTCGGCCACGATGCCGTTACCGCCGAGAATCTCTCTGGCCCACGCGACCGTCTCACGACACTTGGAGGTACAGAACGCCTTCGATAAGGCCGCATGGGCGTCGCTGAGCTTTCCTTCGGCATGCAATTGCGCCTGGCGCACGATCAGGCACTGTGAGGCCGTGATGTTTTCGATCATCCGAGCCAGAAGGTCTTGAATAAGTTGGAACGAGGCGATCGGTTTTCCGAACTGCAAACGCTCCTGGGAATATTTAAGTGCAGCCTCGTACGCGCCCATCGCGCAGCCCGTCGACATCCAGGCCACTGCGTAGCGGGTCATCTTCAGCACTCGCGCAGTATCGCGAAAGGAGTTACCGCCCTGAAGACGATTTTCTTCGGGCACTCGCACATCCTTCAACGTGATGTGGCCGTTCTGCACGACCTTGAGCGCGACCTTGTTCTCGATCTTGTCGACGCTGAAACCGGGTGTCGTTTTGTTCTCGACGATGAAGCCTTTGACCTGGTTGTCAGCAACGTCTCGCGCCCAGATGATCGACACATCGCACCAGGGAGCATTGCCGATCCAGCGCTTCTCGCCGTTGAGTATCCAGGTATCGCCATCGCGCTTGGCGGTAGTCATTAGTCCACCGGACGCACCGGAACCTACGAGAGGCTCAGTTAATCCAAAGCAACCGATCTTCTCGAAGCGTGCCATCGGCGGCAGCCACTTCTGCTTCTGCTCTTCCGATCCATCTATATAGATAGAGCCCATCGCGAGGCCGTTGTGCACGCCGAGGAATGTCGAGAACGATGGGTCGATGCGCGCGATCTCCATTTGAATAAAGCCCAACAGAGCGAGGCTTCCGCCGGCACACCCGTAGCCCTTCATGGCCACGCCACCGATGCCCAGTTCCTTCACCGCCGGCAGTAGCTCGAATGGAAATTCATCCCTCACCCAGTAGTCGGTGATCACGGGCTCGACCTTTGTTTCCATGAACTCGCGCACGCGCTTCACGATGGCGAGCTCCTCGGCCGGTAAGGTTTCGTAGAGATAATAGAAGTCGGTGTTAGGTGCTGGCAGTGGCTTATGCGGCTTAACATCTTTTGTTACGGTTGGCATTTTAGTTCTCCTTCAGTTTAATAACGTTGAGTTGGTTAGTTAATGGCTCGGTTTAGTCGTGCTTGCTTATGCGCTGACTCCCGTCGTTGCTTTCTGCGAGGGTGACTTAGGCTTCTCCGATTTTGTCGTCGCCCCTGACGCCTTGTCTATACCCCTTAGCTTGAGCAGCCCGATTAACACTCGGTTTTCATCTTGAGCGAGCTGATCGACCGACTCGTCACCCGCTTCGCGCATCACTCCGTCGACGACCTTTTGCTTTAGCTCAGGCGTGATGTTTGGAGTGCCAAGGGCCTTCATCATGCCCTGCAATGGATCCATGAGGTGATCCATGAAGTGCTTGATTCCGCCGGCGCCGCCGCCCAGGTGCCATTGCAGGCTTTGACCCATCACGCCCCAGCGAAGTCCCGGCCCAAAGCAAACGGCTGCATCAGTGTCCTCGACGCTGAGCACGTTTTCCTGAATGAGATAAAGCATCTCGCGATAGAGCGCGGCCTGGAAGCGGTTAGCCACATGCCCGGGTAGCTCCTTCTTCAGATGAATAGGTTTTTTGCCGATTGAGGCGTAGAACTCCATCGCCTGTTGGATGGCTTCCGGCGATGTCTTAGTCCCTCCAACTACTTCGACTAGCGGGATGATATGCGGAGGATTGAAAGGATGGCCGATGACCACACGCTCTGGGTGCTTGCACTGCGATTGAATGACACTCGGCGTTATCCCCGATGAACTCGAAGCGAGAAGCGAATCAACCGGAGTAACCTCGTCCATCTGGGCGTACAGCTTCATCTTGAAGTCCGGACGTTCCGGTGCGTTTTCCTGGACGAGATCGGCGTGCGAAAGCGCTTCCTTCATGTCAGTGGTGAAGCTCAAGCGATCACGCGATGCGGCCGAAGAGAGACCGATGCTCGTCAGGTCGGGCCAGGCTTCATCGACATACTTGCGTAAGTTAGCTTCTGCGTTAGGCGCGGGATCAGTCGCGACGACGACGAATCCACGAGCGAGATATTCAGCAGCCCAGCTGGCGCCGATGACTCCAGTCCCGACAATGGCTATTCGGCGGATAGGTTTGTTGTATGACATAGGTTTTACTTTCTGTTGTTAGGTGTTTCTGCGTAGGCAATGCCGGTAAGGTTTCCCTGCGCGGCGAGCACGACCTTCTTCCCGGAGCCATCCAGCCTTGCGGAATAGATGTCACCAGCGAGATCGGTTACGAACATGCGGTCGCCCGCGAGATCGAGCGCGATCCCGATCCCTTCCATCAAGTCAGTGACGACGATGTCGTGCGGCGGACGCTTCTTAAAGTCGGCATCCATAGGAGCGCGACTGACGCTGTTACCGGTCGGGGGATTACCGCGGTCGGTCCAGTAAATCAGCCGGTTCTTAAGATCGAGCTCGAGGTCGATGGGCTCCGGCAAACCTTCGAAAAGAACTTCGATGTCGCTGCGATTAGCCGCAGTCTCGCCCTTTGGGATTTCGGTGTTCGCGCGAAAGATGCGACCTACCCCTGCGTTATCGGGACCTTTTTGCGTCCAGTAAAATTGACCACGATCGGTATCGCCGGCTATTCCTACGCACCATTTTTTGAGGTCAGGACCTGGGCGCGGATCGCCCTGGCTTGTATCCACCAGGGTCTCAATCTTCGAACCATCCAGGTTCGAGCGCATGACGCGCATCCCTTCGCGATCGCACCAATAAAGCTTCCGGTTCTTCTTATCGAGATGCATCTGCTTCGGCGTGAAAGTTTCGCCTTTGGGAATAATGGTTGTGCGGTTCTGCCCATCGAGATCGACGCGCTCGATTGAGCCATCGTTCTGGGTAGGCACGCCCATGTTGGTCCAGTAGATGTGGCCGGCCTCAGTATCGACAGCTATCCCGTCGGGAACGCGACCGCCGGTGGCGATGACTTTCTTGTCTGCGCCGTCCGGATTCGCCGAAAGCACGCGTCCGCTGCTTGCGTCGAGAAAGAACAGGCGCGCAGTCTTAGTTTTACCTTCAGAGTCCGTTGGGCGTTGCTCGGTTGGTTGTGTTGATGTTGTTGCCATAGTTTTAGTGAGTTGGTTGTAGTTCGGGTTTTGTTTGGTTGGGAGGAATTGTTGCGGAAGGTGTGTTCGCCTTACCCGGTTCTTCGGCTGTCTTTTCAACGATGAGTCGCGAACCGCGTTGACCGGTGAAGAAAGTCCAGAGCCACTGCAAGAAGACGCTGATCCTCAGGCTATTTTGTGACAGGTAGAGGATATGGATAGCGGCCCACGCGAACCAAGCGAGAAGACCATGCATTTGAACCTTGCCGCTTTGCAGCACGGCGTAGCCTTTGCCAACTACCGCCATGTTACCCTTGTCGAAATAACGAAAAGGCTTGAGACTAGTCTTCCCGGCAACATGCCGGTTAATTAATTTCCCGACGTAGCGTCCCTGCTGCATCGCTACTTGAGCAACACCAGGTAAAGGCTTGCCGTCCTGGTCGAGCGAAGCGGTATCACCTATGATGAAGATTTCGGGATGACCCGGAACGCGAAGATCTTTTTGCACGCGAACTCGACCGGCGCGATCAGTCTCGACGCCTAACCACTTCCCCGCCGGTGAAGGCGCAACGCCCGCAGTCCAGATAACAGCCTTGCTCGGAATGCGCTCGCCGCCGGCTATTACACCCTCTTCGTCGATCTTCTCGACGGCATGGCCGAGACGAACTTCGACCCCTAGCTTCTGCAGACGGTCCTCGGCCGCACCAGAAAGATCAGGCGCAAAGGATCCAAGAACCTTCGGTGCAGCGTCAAGCAGGACGATCCGGGCTGAGGTAGGATCGATCCGCCGGAAATCCGAACGCAGCGTAGTCCGAACAAAAATTGCGAGCGCCGCGGCCAGTTCTACTCCGGTAGGACCAGCGCCGACTAGGATAAAGGTTAACAGGTCGCGATGACGGCTAACGTCCTCTTCGGCCTCGGCTGTTTCAAATGCCTTCAGAATCTTGTTTCGAATATCAACCGCATCAGCCAGGCTCTTTAGACCTGGCGCGAATTGTTCAAATTCATTGTGCCCGAAGTAGCTGTGCCGCACTCCGGTAGCGAGGATGAGATAGTCATACGGCACGGGCACATGTTCGCGATCGGCGTCATTGACAAACACGCAGCGCTGCTCCTTATCCACGCCGGTGACTTCACCCATGATGACGGTCGTGTTTTTCTGTTTCCGCAGTATTGAGCGGATGGGAGAACTGATTTGCGCGGGGCCGAGCACCGATGTCGCCACCTGATAAAGCAACGGCTGAAACACGTGATGATTCGTTCGGTCGATCACGATATTCTGCGTTGGCGCTTTCCCGAGAGCCTTGGCCGCAGCAAGTCCGCCAAATCCTCCACCGACAATCACGACTCGTGCGCTGGGCTCAGTCATAATCTTTGCCCTGCCTTTGCAGTACGTACACTAGAGGCGTTGCTTCTTCGTGTGCAACCTCTACTTTAAACCTTTCATCGGTTAGCAAATCGGCGCGCGCGTGGGTCCTTGCATCCGATGACTTTTGTTGAGCAACGACTCGGTCTCGTTTCGTCGTGTGTATGGTGGCCATGGATCGTTTGTCAGAGTTGAACCGACCAGGTGTCGGTCTGATTGTGACCCGCGGTTAGCTTCGACCCATTGGAGCTGCAGAGTGCCCAACCGAGCACGTAGTCCGCGACTCTAGTCTTCTGAAGGAGCGCGAAATGCGCTTGGTCGGAAAATTCTTTGTAATCCGTTTCGGCTTTCGATTCTCGGTACAGGTCGAAGTTTGCTTTTACGATTGAACTGGGCACGATGCGGTCTTTGCCGCCGGCGACCAGGAGCAACGGCGCGCGCGTATCGTTCCGAAAGTTGACTGTAGTTGCGCTGTGCGGACTGAAATTTGCGAACGCTGTCTGCAACAGAACCCGATTCGGAGCCGGCACCGTGTAACGATTGAAGGCGTCGAGCGATTCCGATTCCGTCAACGAGTTTGTAAACGCGCGGCGAAATTGCTGCGCTGTCAGCGAGGCGGCTTTGTTGCTAAGAGACTTGCCGAGAACTGAGAACGCCAGCTTCAACATCGACAACGGCAGCCGAGCAATTCCCTTTACGGGCGCACTGGCGATCGCCACACCGGCCGCGCCCCAGCCGCGGTCGAGAAGAATTTGCGTCACCAAACCGCCAAAGCCATGTCCGATGATGATCGGCGGAGTTTCGAGCTCGCGAATGATTTGCTCGTAATGATTGACAACGTCTTCGAGTCCAAGCGAGGCGAAGCTGCTTGGATCGCGGCGAAGTTGTTCGATGTCGCCTTCCATGCCCGGCCAGCTTCGGGCGACGACGCAATAACCTTTGTCCGAGTAATGTTTAACCCAGTGCTCCCAACAGAGCGCTGTCATCCAGAGGCCGGGGATGAGAACGATGGTGGTGATGTTCATTGCGAGGAGCTGGCGGCGCGCGCGAGTCGTTCTCCAGGAAACTGGAGCCTGAGCGGCGGGCGGAAATTGAATGCGGCCAAACTGTTGATGAGCAGTGGATCGTGTCTGTAGTTGGACTCCCAAACAACTGGCCGCAAAATTCGACGCAACTTTTGAAGAAAGACGTTCGCTTTCATGTGAGTGCAAGCCGTGCGCTACGTGACCGGCTCAGCGGCGTTCGCGTTGCGTTCGTTTGTGAAAGCGGAACTAAGAAAAATCTGGAATTTGCGCGCCGCGCGTCCGCAGCGTCGGCTCCAATAACCGAACGCGCCTAACGAGAGGTCGCCGAGCACCTCCTCGCGAACGGTTTCCGGCGCCAGATTCAGCGCCTGGCAGACGTTTAAGAACGAAAATGGCCAGGAACAATCATCGGACATGACCCAGCGATAAGCATCGAGATAGAATTCCCGCTCGATTTCGCTCGTTCCGCCATGGAACCGTCGCAAATCCAGCGCAGCCTGTTTGAGGATTCCGGTCGCCAAATCTTTCCGGCTCGTCTCGAAATGGTAATCGTCGGCAGCGTTCATGCTATTTTGATTTGGTTCGTTATTTCTTCCTCAAGCGTCCGAAGATCGAGATTTCAGAAAATCTCAGATTTCCTTCGCAAATTTTCCGTGCGGACGCTCGTTGTTAGCTGTTGGCGTGCTCCGCGCGGCCTTTTCAGTTGTCCCGCCAAATCGAAGCCAGAGCCGCATTAGTCCGCGATCGATCGCATCTACCCACCTGGGCCGGAAGAGCGGATGCACTAGCAAGACGAGGGATTTGGGTTTCCTGAGTAGGATTAGGTATTTCACTGGATTTGATTTGTTATTTGTTTCTCAACCTTTCGAAGATCGAGATTTCGGAAAATCTGAAATTTCTTGCGCGAGGCTTTCCGCGCCGCCGCTTGTTGTTACCCCTGAGTGTGTTTCCGGCGGGTCTTGACCTGTCCGGCCGAATCGAAACCGAAGAGTAAAATTACCAAGAGGAAGATGATTGGTGTTATGCTCATGGCTTCTTCGATCATCGACAAAAAATCGCCGCGGCGAGGAAGGCGAGCAGAACACCAATCAACGGACTCGAGACGGCAAACCAGAGGGAAACACGCCATCCGGACTCTTGAGCGGTTGGATTTGTCTTCACGCTATTTTCTCAAGCATCCGAAATTCGACATTTCACGTAGCGCGAAATTTCTTTCGGAACGTTGAACGAACTCAGGAGAACCTGGATCGTCGCGTCGGGACTAGAGGACTCGGCGAAAACGCCACCTGGTTACGACCGCATCACGATTTTCGCGCAGGCAGCGCAAGCCACCGATATCGAGCAAAGCAAAATTGCGACACCTTCCGTCTTTGTCTCTTTCGAGACGAAGCCCCTCCGCTGCCCGAGATCGAGGCTTAAGGCTGGTAGCCCTCGTTCTGCCACTGGGCGAACAACGCGAGCTGGTCCGCTGTCCAATAGGGCCCTCCGGGTGGCATGGAAGGCGGGTCGCCTTCGTGCGGCGAAAGTGTTTCGAGCACTTTGTTAGCATTGTCCGGATCGGACATGAAGGTGTAATCGTCCAACTTTATGCCGTGCGGCTCCATGTGCGAAATATCGACATCGCGAAACAATGGCCTGATATCACGCGCGAAAGAAACCTGGGGCATAACGTTCTCCTCCCGACAGGAAACGCAGAATGCGAAATTTGTAAACAAAACATCAAGACAAAATTGAATTTGCTTGGGTGCGCGTCGCGGGGCGGTAAAGGCAATTAGGCTGGTCAAAAGGCCACAGTCACCCGGCTAAGAAATACATCGGCCCCGTTTTCATGTTTGGACACCTGAGCGGCAATCGGATCCCAGATGTGTTGATAGCTTGGAATGAACCGGATCGCAGGAGTGATGGCGAAATCGTAGAAAATTTCCATTCCCATTTCATCGTTAACTGAAGCCGTGTTGAACGTCAGCCGCTTGATACTGTTCTTTAAGTCGTTGCTGATTGCGTTGTAGTAATAGCCAGCGCCAAAGCTGTCATACTTCCTCACCTCGCAGAGACCGTGCGCAAACAGCGCCACGCTGCCATGGACAGTGACTGTGCTGGCTTCCGGAGGCGAGTACCCAAACCGTGCGAATATTCCAACTCCGTTAAGCGGCTGGCCACTTTTCAGTTTTTCGGCAATCGTGGCTGGATCATCCCTAACGTAGAGGTACTGCGAAATGTTCTCGATCGTACCCCAGGTAGTTGGCTTGTAATTAGTCGGGAGCTTCTCATTCGAAGGACTGCCCAGAAGAACGCCGATCGCACTTGGAATCTGCGCCAAGGATAATGAACCAAAAGGTGACTCCAGGTCGATCTTTGGCTTATTGGTCCAATTGTACTGCGGCTGAAACTGGCCGGGCAGACCGCCGACCGTGTACGAAAATATCCATGCGGTATAGAGGTTTACCTTGTCAAAGGCGTGAGCGACGAAGTTGTTTGCCTGCGTATTCGGATCAAACACTCCCGCAGCGATCGTTAGCCATTTGGTTGGCGTCCACACTCCAGCCGCCGCAATCGTATGCGTATTATAGAAAGTAAGCGCTATCGGGTTCTTGTTGAAATTCAGGTTCGCAAAATAGTATTTCGCGCTATCGCCGAATAGCGTTTGGTCGGCGATGTTGACGATCGTCAGCTTGCCTAAAAGAAGACTGAATTTCGGCGTCAGCGCCTGAACCAGAAAGTATTCCGTCGGATAAATATCGCGGTCGAAGAAAGGACCGGGAAACGCGAGTCCGGTGTTCTGCGGTACCGAGGAACCGACCGTAAAAGTATTTTTCGCCGAGTCCCCAAATCGGGACCCCACCGTAAAGTGGAAAAGACCCCCCGGCCAGAGCCCTGCGCGTCCCGTGTCGATGTTAATAGAGAGCTGAATATTCTCGACGAAAGAACTGCCGGTTTTGAGACCGCCTGAGGCCACATCCTGGTAGGCGCTCGTTGAGTATAGATCAAAGAAAATGCCATGCTCCGCCAGGCTTGTTCGAA
>Ga0209377_1001459_pt1 | contig 15977 bp, 12 predicted proteins | sample GraSoiAngelo_141_FD_185898 | JGI IMG/M metagenome (GOLD analysis project Ga0209377, IMG submission 185898) | Grasslands soil microbial communities from the Angelo Coastal Reserve, California, USA - 14_0929_12_40cm (SPAdes) (version 2) | ecosystem: Environmental > Terrestrial > Soil > Grasslands ...
AGATAGCATGGTCGCACCTGATTTCAGTAGGTCCGCCATTCTTTTCACGTCCTCAGACAATTTTCGAATGCTCTCCGCGACGGTCTAACACTCTAGGTCTCTAGGCGATGTATAAATCACACGATAGACCCGGCAGGCGAAGCCCCGATAATTTCGGAGCGGTACGAAGGCTCAGCTGTTTCAACGTACCCTACATCCCAAAGTGGTCGAGTCTGACGGCTAAGTTCCAAGGGTACTTTGGTAGAATTTATTAGCGTGGTTGGCGAGATTCGAAAAGCGTTTCTAGGGATCGAATTTGCCAGAGAAGACGGCAACTCTACGAGTCGCAGATGCTCTCCAACGAGACGTGGGGCGAGGAATAGCTCGAATTGACCCGAAAGTTGTCCAAGAACTCGGACTAACCTCGGGCGATGTCGTTCAGATTGTAGGGAAGAGAAAGACGAATGCGCTGTGCTGGCCTGCTCACGAGCAGGATTACGGGAAGGGGATCGTCCGTATCGACGGTTATCTTCGGAACAATGCAGGAGTCTCGATTGATGACAAGGTTACTATTCGGAAGATAGACGCGAAGATCGCGGAGCGTTTGACGCTGGCTCCGACAGAGCCGCTCCGCATTGTTGGCGGCGAAGAGTATCTTAGCCAACTCCTGGAGGGCCGGGTTCTGTCGCGGGGAGACTTCGTCCCGATCAACATCATGGGACGGACTGTCAACCTAGTCGTGACTAATACGAGTCCTCCGGCGGAGGCGGTGATCGTTACTGAAGGAACGGAGGTTCTTGTCGGCGAGCAGGTTAAGGAAACGATCCGCGCGATTCCCAAGATCAGCTACGAGGACATAGGCGGGCTGCGGCCGGTAATCCAGAAGGTGCGGGAGATGATTGAACTCCCGTTAAGACATCCGGAATTGTTTGAGAGACTTGGAGTCGAGGCACCTAAAGGGGTCTTACTTCACGGACCCCCAGGTTGCATAGTTGGCGACTCACTAATTGCTCTCGAAAGCGGCGGACTAGTCCGAATAGAAGATCTTGCCAGAGGACTGTTTCCGGGACTCTACGTTGCAGACCTTCCTATCTTCCCTCCGGGAAACGCGAAGGCACTCCACATCTACGATGTGCCTGAAACAATGGAGATAATCACCGAGACTGGAAAGAGGCTACGGACGACTCTAAACCACCCGCTCATGACCGAGGGCGGGTGGGTTCAGGCAGAGAAACTCAACCATATGGACAGAATCAAGACTATCAAGTGGATTCCCTCACCTACGCAATACGTAGCTGTCAGTGATGCAATTAACACAAGCCGGTTGCATACCAAACCCTCGATACCAAGATTCTGGGATGAACAGTTGGGGGAGCTTCTTGGAATATTCATAGCAGAAGGAACCGCAAGCAAAGACAGAGTCTTCTTCACAATCGAGAATCACGAGAACGAACTCGCAACTTCAATAATGAAGGGGATGAAGGCCTTCGGGGTTGAAGGGTATGCTGTTCCAAAGCAAGGAAAGCAGTGCCACCTACTAAGATTCGACAACAGGGGACTCGCAGATTTCTTCAAGAACTATTGGTCGCGCACGGAGAAGAAGATACCAGCCCCGATACTGATGTCCCCGAACACTGTTGCGGCAGCCTTCCTCAAGGGCCTATTCGAAGGGGACGGCTACGCGAGAAAAGCCAACAACTACTATGGCGTGTTCCTAAAGAGCAAACACAGGAAGCTGTTGGAAGAAGTGCAGACCCTCCTCTTGAGGTTCAAAATCAGTTCAAGGATTCACGGTAAGCCTTACGTGACTGGAGCAGGAAAGCAATCAGCTTCCTACGTTCTCGCAATCAGAGGTAAGGATGCTGTAAGCAAGTTCAAGCAGCACATAGGCCTCATCTCAACCCGGAAGAAGACGCGACTGGAAGACATAGTCAAAAGCTACCGGCGCAACCTTACCTATCTCAAGGACGACTTCGAGGCAGTCAAAGAGGCGAAGAAAATCGAGGGCTGGCAGAGAGTATACGATTTCGAAATTCCAACCACGCACTCCTTCTTTTCCAACGGTCTACTGAGCCACAATACGGGAAAGACATTGCTGGCGAGGGCGGTTGCGAGTGAGACGAATGCGAACTTTCTCAGCATTGGCGGACCGGAGATCATGAGCAAGTACTATGGTGAGAGCGAGGAGAGGCTGCGGGACGTTTTCAAGGAGGCTCAGGAGAATGCTCCTTCGATCATATTCATCGACGAGATCGATTCGATCGCTCCAAAGAGAGAGGAGGTTACCGGAGAGGTAGAGAAGCGTGTTACGTCGCAGCTCTTGTCTTTGATGGATGGTCTCCAGTCACGGGGGAAGGTGGTGGTGATCGGGGCGACTAATCGTCCGAATGCGATAGATCCGGCTTTGCGTCGGCCGGGCCGGTTTGACCGTGAGATCGAGATTGGTGTTCCTGATCGTGATGGCAGGCTGGAAGTGTTGGAGATTCATACACGTGGAATGCCGTTGGCGGAGGATGTTGATTTGAAGAAACTCGCAGATGTGACACATGGGTTTGTCGGTGCAGATCTCGAGTCGTTGGCGAAGGAGGCGGCTATCCGGGCGTTGCGGAGGATTCTGCCGGAGATCAACCTCGAGGCGCAGAGCATCCCGGGCGATATTTTGAACAAGATCATTGTGAAGATGGCGGACTTTCAGGACGCGCTGAAGGAGATTGAGCCTTCGGCGATGCGGGAGGTGCTGGTTGAGATTCCGGACGTGTCCTGGGATCAGGTTGGTGGCTTGGAGGATGTGAAGGAAGAGTTGCGGGAGGCCGTGGAGTGGCCGTTGAAGTATCCGGACCTGTTTGCGCAACTGAATGCGACTCCGCCGAAAGGTCTACTCTTGTATGGTCCGCCGGGCACGGGTAAGACATTGTTGGCGAAGGCCGTGGCTCACGAGAGCGAGTCCAACTTCATCAGTGTGAAGGGTCCGGAGCTGTTGAACAAGTTCGTGGGAGAGTCTGAGAAGGCGGTGCGGGAGGTCTTCCGGAAGGCACGGCAAGCCTCGCCGTGCATAATATTCTTTGATGAGATCGACTCAGTTGCTCCGACCCGCGGCAGTAGCTTGGGAGACTCCCACGTGACCGAGAGGGTGATCAGCCAGTTCTTGACAGAGATGGATGGTCTCGAGGAGCTTCGAAACGTCGTCATTATCGCTGCTACGAACAGGCCGGATATTATTGACTCTGCTCTGTTGAGGCCGGGAAGGTTTGACAGGTTGCTGTTTGTCCCGCCCCCAGACTTGGAGGCGAGGAAGCAGATTTTCAAGATTCACACTCGTAAGACTCCCTTGGCAGATGATGTGAACTTGGACGATCTGGCTAGGAAGACGGACGGGTATACCGGTGCTGATATTGCGTCTCTGGCTAACACGGGCGTGATGTTGGCTCTGCGGGAGCACATCTCGAAGGCTAAGGATCCGGAGGATGCGAAGAAGCGTGCGAAGGGTCTGAAGGTGGCTAGGCGGCATTTTGAGGAGGCGTTGCAGAAGATTAAGCCAATGTCGTCTGAGGAGTTGAAGATGTACGAGCGCTTCTCAGAGCAGTTTTCGGATTCCGCCCGGCCGAAGCTACGGGCGACTCCCGTGGCTTGATGGAGCCTTCAATCTGCATGGCTGTGAGCGACTTGGCGGGCTGACGACTAGAATCTCGCGTTCTTAGCTGTACTTCGGATGGTGAGAAAAAAGGGAGCGGGGCTAGGTTCTAGCCCGTCCGATAGTGGTGTTTAGGAAAGGCCTTCGGGCCTGCTCAGTAAGGATGCCTGTTCGGGATAGTACGCTTGTTGGTTGCGCTAGAGTGTTCTGGATGTTTACTTGTCCCGTTGGGGCTGCTTTCAGCCAGTCTGGGACGACTATGGTGCGGATTAGGGCTTGTACTGTGACGTCTCTTGCTTTTGCCTCTGCGAGGAGTCGGTGGTAGTTTTCTTCTCCGAGTGACTGCATGAATTTGGGCATAGAAGGATATCTTATGCTTCCGTTGGAGATAAACGTTGAAATTTGAACAAGAAGGAAGGAACAATTGCCTGCCTGTTCAGCTAATTTGAACGAGTCGCGAATGGTTTTTCTGGGATTTGATTACAGAATCATGAGACATTTTCTAGCTGAGGGCTTGGGTCTTGGATTTTCGGGGCACTGGCCTCGAGGCGTCTCAGAAGAAAATCTTCCGAAGAGATTGTTCTCCCTGTCTAGTGATTGGCTGGTGTCGCGGATCGAGGCTTGCTCTGGGTGATTCTTTGCGAGATTGTTTAGACTATATTGAGAATGGGCGATTGTAAATTGTTGCTTGCTTGAGTCGGGCCGCTTTGGGGCCTTGGTCGAGCTGTTTTTGAGGTCTTGGGTTTCAGATAGCTATTTAGGGGTCTTCCGCCTTAGTGGCGTTTTGCCGGACATCGTACTCGCGCTGTCGGAGGTGAATTGCTTGTCTGAAGAACCAAGGAAGACGGAGAGGGCTCCTGCTCAGGTGCGTAGAACTGATATTCCTGCGGACACTATACTGATCGGTAAGAAGCCGATCATGGCTTATGCTACGGCTGTCATGATGCACTATAACACTGGTGCCAAGAAGCTGACCCTAAAGGCTCGTGGAAGAGCCATCAGCACTGCCGTCGACGTGGCTGAGGTGGTGAATAACCGCTTCTTCCAGGGCGGCTTGTCGAAGCATGTGAACCTGGGCACGGAGATTGTCGGTGAGGGCCAGGATGCACGGAACGTCTCCACCATAGAGATAATACTTGAACGGCTAAAGTAGGAATCTATGGAGACCGCCTGGGACACCGACCCCCTTTTTCTAACATTCTCCTTCTCACGGGTCCACATGGGATTGGCCGCACTTTCGGGTCGACTGGAATAGAGCTCTTTCTTGTGTCTGTGGAAAGATTTGATGCCCCCCCGGGGGTTGTTATGAATGCTTTTTCTTACTAGAAAACGTATTTTTCTGTCTGTCTCGGACGCTAGAATACGCTTAGGATCATAGAACGGTTTCGCATCATGGTTTTCTCTGTGCCATCTGCTGCTCGGGTCTTCGACGACATCGTTTATTGGTAGGAACGGCTCTCGCCCTAGTGCCCTAGAATCATAGGGAAGTCGCGTCTCGTAGACTGGTCTTGACGTATTTTCAGGGTCTCGCCGCGTCTACAAAACGTGACGCCTGAAGACAAAGGGCACTAGGAGAAAGACGAGATAGAGAATGGTGGAAGAGGATTCTGGAAGACCAGGCGGACGACACGAGCTACTGGCCAACATTCGCAGGCTGACCATCGCGGTCCTGGACAATCTCGAGGAAGGGTCCAGGGACAAGACCCTCGACCAAGGGCAGAAGCGGCTGCTCAGCAGCACCGGTTCCAGACTGCTGAGGCTATGGAAGAGTACCCTTAAGGATGATGCGGCCAACCAAGCAAGGGGTCAGGCTCGAAAGACGCCGCTCGCGTCCGAGGAGCTGAAGAGGAGCCTAACGTCCTAGCATTGATAGAGAAGAACGACCCAGAAGAAGGTGCGGTCCGAACCCAGATCATAACAGAGCTACTCAAAAGCCTGGCAGAGTCTAAGAAGATCATGCTTGACCATGACAAGGATCTGAAGACGCGGGAACGCTGGACCCAGCTCCACATGAACACCAGCCAAATACTCAACACAGTCCTCCGAGACAGACAGATGAGAGACTGGGAGAAGAGGCTCAAAGATATCGAGGAGTACAGGCATATCCGACCAAGAATCTAGACAATGAGAAGACACTTCTTGCGTAGCCACAGAGTTTTGAAGGCTTTATCAGACTAGTTCAAAATTCTCCCGTGCCAGCGGGGGTTGCCAAGCCAGGTCAAAGGCGCGAGAACTCAACCCTGCCAAGAATGGTTGAGGAACGCGAAGCTCAGGACCTCGTCCCGTAGGGGTTCGTGGGTTCAAATCCCACCCCCCGCACCATTTTCACCGGTAGATACAAGTAGACCAGACTTCCTGTGTCAATATCTAACGATATCAAATTAAAGCGACGGGGATTTTGTTCAACTTCTCACCATCTTTCTAGAGTTCGCATCTTTCGTCGGGCAGGAGCGGACTTTTCAAGCAAAAACGAAATAGCCGCCTGTCTGCAAGCTCCCACCATGCGGCGAGTCTACTTTGCGGCTCTCTCAATGGGTCGCAGTGCAGAAATCGAGCCGGTCTTCTTAAGAAGTCTCTTGCACTCGACGCTTCGTTCTGTTATCCAAGAAACATTGTGAGACAATCCACCCGCCCGTCGATCATCGAATGAAGGGAACCTGCCAAATTCCTTGCGTGTGCTCGTGTATGTGCGGTTTGAGCCGAAAGGGAGATCCAGGTAAACGAGATCCACAGACCCGGAAGGTATAGGCCTCATCATGAGGAGACAATCCGAAAAATAGACCGCATTGAGGATAGTATCTTCCCCAAAAAGAGTGGGCACTGCAGGCTATCAGAGGGCTCATCGATCACTTGGAAGGTATGAAGAGAGAGCTTTGTCTTGAGTCGACAAGATTGTCAAGCGACGAAGCGGCAGAGTATCTAGGCCCTCGCACTGAAGTCGCTCTTGCTGGAATAAGTTGAATCAAGCTATCCAGAAGCCACGCGATCGACTATCTGTCGTTGTGTAAGGACTCGGATCATGGAGAACGATCTTACTCTAGCTGGAAGAGTCCAGGCTAAGCTGGAAGCGTCCTCCCGTAAGGGATTTATCGCTGGAGACTGAGGCAGACATCCGTAACAGGGCTTGTCCCACAGGCGACGAAGACTAGCCGCAATAATGTACACTGATATGGTGGGATACACCGCCCTTGGCCAGGGAAACGAACAGCTCTCACTCGCACTAGTCGACGAGCAGAGAAAGCTGATCAGGCCAGTTCTCGCTAAACACAATGGGAGAGAGGTGAAGACGATGGGTGACGCATTCCTCGTCGAATTCTCCAACACTCTCGACGCTGTCAGGTGCGCCTATGATATTCAGCGGACGACGCGCGAGTTCAACATTTCACTGCCCGAGGAACAACGAATCCACCTCCGAGTAGGGATTCACCTCGGAGACGTTGTAGAATCTGTCGGTGATATTTCCGGAGACGCGGTGAATGTCGCTTCGCGGATTGTTCCTCTCGCCGAAGACGGGGGCGTTTCTCTCACGCGCCAGGTCTATGATCAGGTACAGAACAAGTTCGACTTGCCGCTAACGAGTCTCGGGAGCAAGAAACTGAAGAACGTGGCCGCTCCGGCAGAGGTCTTCAAGATGGTTATGCCGTGGAGTGAGAAGAAGGCATCATCTCAGGTTCAGCTTGAGAGGAACAAAGTTGCTGTTCTTCCTTTCGCGAACATGAGTCCAGACCCCGGCGATGAGTATTTCGCCGATGGGATGACTGAGGAGTTGATCGCAGCTCTTTCAAAGTTGCGGGGGGTCGGAGTAATCTCCCGGACATCGGTGATGCAGTACAAGAATCAGACCAAGAACGTTGGAGACATCGGCCGCGAACTGGGAGCTGGGACGCTTCTAGAGGGTAGTGTAAGAAAGGCCGGCAATCGTGTCAGGATCGCTGTTCAACTGATTGACGCGAGCACGGACAACCATCTTTGGGCTGAGAATTACGATCGTAATCTAGACGATATCTTCGCAATCCAGAGCGATGTAGCTTCGAAGGTGTCGGCCTCGCTGAAGGCAGGGGTCTTCGTCAGTCCCGCTGATGCAGACACAGATAACGTCGAGGCGTACACGATCTACATCCGCGCAATGCAGCTCTCCCATGAGAGTTCTGAACAAAATCTGAGAAATGCAATCAGACTGCTGGAAGACGCGATTGCGAGAGACCCTTCGTTCGCTCGAGCGCACGTTGGTCTCGCTCATGTTTGGGTCCGAATGGGCAATTATGGATATGAGAACTTCACAACGACGCTCAACAATGCAGTGGCTGAGGCCCAGAAGGCGTTGGAGCTTCAACCGTCGTCGGCAGAGGCTCACGCTGCGTTGGCGGAGGCTTTTCAGTACCAGGACCGGTTTGTAGAGTCAGCGTCCGAGGCCGAAATAGCGATCAGGAGCAATCCGAACATCGCTGAGGCTCACAGCGCGCTTGGACTCACATACTCCACAGAAGGAAGACTCGAGAAGGGCCTAGTCCACCTTCGCAAAGCACTCGAACTGGACCCACTATCAGTCTATCACGCGAGGACAATGGCCCTCGTCATGGGAGTCGCGGGCAGAGCGGATGAGGCAAACGCGCTGATGTCAAGGATGCAACAACTCTTTCCAGACAACTTCCTAGTCTATCTAGGCCTAGCAGACTCCTACATGTTCGCGAGAGACTTCGTAACGGCTCAAAAGATGTTGGACAAGGGTCTAGAGATCGGACCAGATGAACCTCTACTCCTGATCGACCAGGGCCTGCTCTACGCGTTTACCGGACGGAATGAAGAGGCCGAGGAGGTTCTTCGACGGATTCAGAGAAACAAGAGCGAATCTGTGCGACTATTCTCCCAACAATTCATTCAAGCAGCCCTAGGGAACACTGAGGAAGCCATTCAAGCGTTGATGCGGGGACCCGAAACCCATGCGTGGCCATTTCTGATCAAGACGCTTCCAGTCTTCGAGGAACTCCGGAAGGATCCTCGCTTCAAAGAATTCAGTCTGAAGATGGGCATTCCAGCATAGCTCACGTCCCAGGCGTAGATCAGATAGATTACTTAGGCCAATACGGGATTCTAACCTCGTCAAACATGAAATACGCAAAGAGTAGCCTCGTCACGATTCGAGCCGTGGAACTGAGTCCCCCTTATATGTACCGGTAAACTGGTGCTAATCTCGCCTTTACCAATCTGATCTTGCGAGGCCAGGAAGGATCCGGCTTGGCTCGACTAAGGGCCCAGCGAGATTTCACGTGGCCTGAGCAAATCAGTCGCGGTTCCTTCGAGCGGTGGTGATTTGTATGTATAGTATAGTGCTCACCCCCCGCACCAGTAACAAACCCCCTGCTCCGAGTTTGATTATTGCGCATTCATTTCTGGATGAAGAGGGAAGGCTACAAACCATCCACCATCGAGCGACGCGCAAAAATCCTCAAAGTCATCTCGCGAAAAGCCGACCTGAAAAACGCGGAGGCCGTCAAGAAAAGCAATCGCCGAAATGGACTAGTCCGAAGGAACCAAAGAACTCGCATGCGACGCCTATGCGCTACTTGCACGTTCTCTCGGATTCACGTTCGAAAAACCGCGATACGAACGAATCGAGAAGCTTCCCTTCATACCGTTGGAATCTGAGATTGATGCTCTCATAAGCGGAACTGGACCCAAAACATCCGCGGTCCTACAACTATTGAAGGAAACTGGGGCACGAATAGGAGAAGCTTGGACTCTCAAATGGACAGACATCGACTTCGAACGAGGCATAGTCACTCTTACGCCAGAGAAAGGCAGCCATCCGCGCCAGTTCAAAATCAGCCTAAGAACCTGCTCCCCAGTCAACATGCTTCCAAAGAAAATCCTTAGAATCTTCGCAACATGCGACGTTGAGAAGTTCCGGCGAAACTACGAGAAGCAGAGAAGAAATCTTGCTGTGAAGCTCGGCGACCTACGACCCAACCAAGTAACACTTCACACATTTCGGCACTGGAAGGCGACCTACGAGTATCATAAGACCCACGACATTCTCCATGTCATGAGGCTCCTCAGGCACAAGTCGATTCAGAACACGCTACGCTACACCCAACTTGTCGATTGGAAGTCGGATGATTTCACGTGCAAGACAGCCGCGACAATTGGGGATTACTCCAAGCTCATCGAGGTGGGCTTCGAATACGTCACAGAGATGGATGGAGTGAAGCTCTTCAGGAAGAGAAAGTAGGAAAATCACGTTCAATCCATCCGTTATTTCCCTTTTTTTCCATTATTTCGCAAATCCGGGGCGGACTCGCAAATTCGCAGGCGTGGTAGTGTGGTGCCAGACTGCGACGAGGCGTTCATTTCGGCATCGATGTGCCCCAACGATAAGAGAATAGTATTCATCGCTTCTGTCGCGCTTTCAGCCAAGGACGAATTATCACGTAATGAGGATTAGTTCTGCTAAGCCATGCCCTTTCGTCGAGGAGTCGCCGGCCTAGAGGTGTCATTCCTTTGCGAAACATGGGAATGGTTCTGAGTCTTCCTCTCTCGTGAACATAAAAGTCGAAAGGGCTCCGTACCTCCGGACCTGCGAGGAGGTCGATCTGGTAAAACACTTTTGAGGCGTTCCTTGGATATCCTCCTGATCTGAGGTCCAGCCGCTTCACGTCTCCAGACTTCATTAGCTCTTTGAGGTGGAGTGAGACAGTGCGGGTGCTGTGGTTTGACTCTTCGGCAATTTGCTTGAGAGTGTGTGCACCCGATTCTAGAACGCTCCATATGTCCTTGCGAGCGGGGTCTTTCTTACGGCCGATATGTAGATTGATTTTACTTATCGCACTATTTTCGTGTTGCGTTTGGCTCAAGAGAGTTCTTGCTGTCCTTGCGCTCTATGATCGTGAACGACTATGGTCAATGTCCGACTTGGCGTGTGTCTCTAACCCAAGAGAAGAAGGTGTACTTCTGCTTCCGGTCGCTGAAACCGAAAACGTACGCGAAGTTTAGAATCGCATAGACGCCGAAGGTCAGTAGCCAAGACCCGGAGAAGTTCCCAAAGACGTTCACGTTGCTTAGGGGTACATTGACTATGCCAAAGGTGTTCAGAAGAAACGTAACCCCGACACCCAAGAAGAATATCCGCGATACGTTGAAGAATATGAGAAAAGCCGCCCTGAACCTCGTCTTGTACTTTACCGCGAGGATTCCAACAACCGCGGCGAGGAAAAGCAGTGCAGAATATTCCACCAAGCCAAAATATGTACTCACTATCGAAATGGCGTAGGTCAACCACAGAAAATAAGCTATGACGAAAGACGCCACAAGGACCGCCGTTCTAACCCTCAAATACGTGCCTTTGTAAAAGGAGTTTCCGAGAAAAAAGGATTGCTGGTCGGTAGCTCCAAGCCCAGAGAAGGATGAGGTCATCCAGCATGACAAGGACTGACCCCGTCATGACCCATCTGAAGTGGGATCGTTCACGATTCTTCGGTAGGTTTTGCGTTGGGTGGTGGAGGGTGGTGGGTTTTCTCCCAAGCATCTCTGAATGAGAGTAGCTTCCTCGCATGTAGTCCATAAGGAGAAAGCAAGTACCGAGCAAGTACGCTGGAATGATATACTGATTCAGAATCGGGTTCAGAGAGCGAAGGTACAACGCATCCACGATGACGAGCAAGACACCGGAGCCCAGTACCAACCCTATCAATGTGTGAGACTGACGACCCCACTTTGCGTACTCTGGATGAGTTGTCTGATAGTGGACTTTTACCTGGGTACTCTCGACCTCGACCCCACAAATCCTGCATTTGTGTCGGGGCAACCACAGCTTCACATCGTCCGAGGCGTTGGATCGAGACGGGAACATTCGAGAACAAAGTAGCCAAATCCGACTAATCAAGAAAGCGGTGAATTAGCTCGAAATAGAACGAAGGAAGAGGTTGAATCCGCGAATGGGGGTCTTGACACACGAAATATTTTGTTTATTTTCGTGAGGGCGAGTTTTGTTGATTGGTGAAGCTGTCGGTTTCTACGGAGAATGCGAGAAACAGGCTCGATTTCTTAAGCTAAGATAGAGTTAGTTCGCGGAACTTGCAAGAACGGCGATCATGCTCGGAGGGGCGAGCGTCCACCGCCACCTCCCCCGACTGCGGGAGGATCCGCGGCGAAGGGCGTCATCAACGGATAATTGTCTTGAGCCGAGCTGAATGCGTAGGGTGTATCTCCTATTCCATCTGGACTCGGACACACGTTCTGCTGGGCTCCGCTACAGTTATCGACGCCCTTGTAGTCGGACCAGTAGTTGCCCCCGGTAGGATATCCGTTGTCCCACTGGTTCTTGCCCGGATTATCATCAGATGCCTGGACCGAACTGTTGACGAGATTGTTGTGATAGACTAGGCTTCCGGTCGCTGACTGAAAAACTATCCCAGAGCCGCAGGTGTAGGACGACGTTATGTTGTTTCCAAAGATCTGAACGTTGCTCGAACCTCCTACTATCATTGACATGGCAGGCGAGTACGCTGAACAGGCGGAATCGCGGACAGTATTTTGAGAGATCTTGACATTTCCAGAGGAGGATACCACGATTCCGTTGCTCGGTGCCCACGGAGCCCCAATCGGGGGGAGACCGTTCATGAGGATTGTATTGTCTAATATGCTCACGTTCGACGAACCTCTGACTCCGAGGACGTTGCCAGACGTATCGGCTCGTATGCTGTTGCCAGAGATGGTAACGTTGGTACTCCCGTAAGCTCCAACAGTGTCGTAGGTGCTGCAAGAACTGAAATTGTTACAACTTCCCGCCTCCACATTGTTCGCGTTGACAACTATATTCTTTGACGACTCCACAATAATCCCGCCGCAACAGAAGATACTCTCGTCTTCGACGATTGAGTTGTCTATCCTACCGTTTGTCGCATTGTTCAGGAGGATACCGGTTGCTGGCTGTGCAGTAATCAGTGAAGATACGGTCACGTTGAAAATTCTGAAGTACGCAGTTGTGTTTGCAACTTCAATTCCGTAATACGGGCAGTGCCAACACACGGTTATGTTTTCATCCCTGGATCACATAGGGATCAGAAGCCGTGCCAGTTCCAGATGTCACGCCGTTTGCAGAGGTAAACCCACTGTTGCCGACTATCAATATGTACGGGCGGGTCTGCAGCGCAATAGCGCTTGGGAATCTCGGATTGATCGTAAAGATTGAAGCGAGCGAGATGGCGATCAACAGTACGATGACAGCGATGAGTCGTCTTCGCATGATTACCATCGTCATCCAGTCATCCCGAGACGTCCGAGGATCGGCATAAGCAGAACGCTCCCAGTGGAATCAATTGTAGTCATATGGAACATGAGCGCTCCGATGATCATGCTCGGAGCGGAGGCCTCCCGCCACCTCCTCCGCCTACTGTTGAGCCGTTAGCAGGAGGATCCGAGATGAACGGTTTCATCAACGGATAACTATCTTGAGAGGAGCTGAATGTGTAGGTCGTGTCTCCTATTCCGTCGGGGCTGGGGCAGATGTTCTGTTGGGGTCCACTGCATTTGTCTGTGCCCTTAAAGTCGGACCAGTAATTGCCACCGCGGGGATAGCCGTTGTCCCAAGAGTTCTGGCCCGGCTGATCGTCCTGGGCCTGAACCGTATTATTGACCAGGTTGTTGTTGTAGACATGGCCTGTTGTGGATGAGAACAGGTGGATTCCTACGGCTTCCAGTGTAACGTTGTTACCGATGATTTGGAAGATGGGGGAAGATTCCAGCACGATTCCTTGGTCCCAGTTGCTGTAGCCGTTTACTCCTCCACCAGTCACTCGGTTGTTCGTTACGATTGTGTTGTTAGAGTTTCGGAACCAGATGGCATAGGAGAGATTGGCTTGGACAGAGTTATCGGAGACGGTGACATTTGTGGAGCGTTCGAAAAAGATTACCCCTTCGATGTAGGCTGCTGACTCTATGTCACTAGAAATAATGACGTCGGACGAGTCTGAAACCCCGGAGCCATAATATGACGACACCGTATTGCCTGAGATGATAACGTGTTTCGACTTGCTGATGCTATACCCGTCGCCCTGGCCGCTGCCAATAATCGCGTTTCCCTTCAAGGTGAGGTGTGTGGTCCCTGTCACATCCACGTTCCCGTACGTTCCGCTGTAGAATGTGTCGCCAGAGAGAGTGATATTGGTCGATGATGAGATTTGGAGAGTGTAACCGCTGCCACCTACAATTGACGATTCGAGTCTCGCGTTCGAAACTCTATCGAATATGATACCAGTGCCATTATTGCCACAGCTTATCGAATCGTTCTGCATGAGGAAGTAAGCAGTCGTGTTCGCTATTCTTACGCAGATGCTTGTTGGCGATGAGTTGATCTGCCAGCCGGATATTACGTATGGGTCGCCAGATGTGCCAGTCCCGCTCACCACACCATTTGCCAGAGTAAACTCGCTGTTCCCGACGATGAGTATGTTGGAGTGAGCCTGTAACGCGGCGGCCCTCGGCAGGATGGGATTGAACACAGCAAACGATGCGACCAGTATCGCAACAGGTATGATTATGCTAACAATCTTTCTGTGTCTTGTTCCGATCATAAATAAACAGCAATCTCCGGACATCCTGGCTTCGATATAAGGAAGACGCTTCGAATGTAATCAAATGCCAGCAGACAGGTCACGCGGCGCGAATAGCTGTATACGCGTGGGACATTGGGACGTTTCTGACTCGCCCCGGAAACTCCAATTCCTTGTTGTGGAGTTTTCACATGCAAACTAAACCGTGTCCGTGCTCGCGCTTTTGTGCCGGGCGTGTGTTCCGAGGAGCTTTCTGTTACGAATTGTGGAAAATCCTAGTTATAACGTCGCCTTGTGCGACCACTCACCCGATTGCAGACGACAATGATCTCGGTCGCTTGTTCGGTGGCTACTTGGGCAATCGGAGGTGCCATTGTAGGAGTAGTCATTAACATGGTTAGTGGTGACGGTTGAGCGTATTCGGTTCCTGCTACACTCTGGGGATATCGAACTGTGGCTTTTCTCCTCACACTTCCTGTGGCTTACGCAATTTTCACGTACGCATCTTTCCGTAGGCTTCGACGGCCGAGAAAGGCGATATTATTCTCTTTTACGTCAATGATGTTCGGCAAAGAGGCTTTCAGCGAGAGCTTGGAATCTCTGCCGTTTCGTGTCCGTGCCTAACTGAATGTTATGGAACCTGTCGCGCTAGCTTCGTTGGATGCCTCTACGCTCAGAGTCATTGGCTTTTGAGTCCCGGTCCCGGACAGAGAACCGGTTGCAGCCGTGGCCCCGTTTTGGTCGAATATGGTGATGGTAATGGTCCATTTCTTCAGCGTCAGGGGTGCACTAAAGGTCTCCGTTGAGGTAAAAGTCCCGTTATTGATGCATCTTGTCGTGTCGGTCCCGCTGATCTTTCCGGGGGAAGTCGTAAATGATGTTTCGAAGACTGCGGTAGCACTCCACAGGCTTGGTAGATTGCTGCAAACCAAAGTATTCGTCAGTACGTTACTGCTCGCACCTGCAATCGGAACGTACGAACCGATTGAAAAGAGAGTTAGGACGAAGAACAGCAATGGCATCCGAAGCATGGGAGTCAGTTATCGACCGAAAATGTAATAAGTTTTGCGAAAAGTCATCACAAACAAAGACACACCAGCAGGGACTCTTTTCCTCTGGAAACAATGCGTTCTCTGTTCCTCAACCAGCAACCAAAGGGGACAGTAACCCTTAGAGGGTAACCTCTTGCCCTTGCTATATGTTGAGAAATAGCTTGGTGTGCACTAACCTCACAGTCCAGTCTGGCTTTCCCTTGAGAAGTGACTCTAGGGCCTCCATGGGATTGTAGGCAAGCCGGGGTCACCCAGAAATGCAACAGAGACACAAATATTTTCAGATGAAAGAACTTAGCGCTTGAAGCTTCATATCAAGCGATCAAGCATTCTTTGTGCCTGTCTCTGTCTTCCAGATTGTGACCAACTGGCTGAATTTTCTTGCGGCTCACCTGTTCCAGTGCTCCATACCCTGTTGCCCTGGGTTTGGCTTTACTGTTCTTCCACAACACCCCCGCCCGCAGCCAGAGCTCGCTCTTCAATTCTCTACAATTATTCTTCCCGATGGGAGGGTCGCGATGTACTTCCAGCCTTCTGCCAGATGGGAGTCAAGTTCCCACTCTGTCACCACTTTCTGAGGAGGTTTGAATGGCGCGGTGGCGTTCCGCATCCGTTTTGAGGCCAGAAGCTTCATCGGCAGATCCGCTAGTTGACCTGTCGCGCCATACGCGAAATTGGACCATATGCTTGTGTCACATTATCGAAAACCGAACCAGGCGAACGAGTTTTTCCTGCAGCACAAATCTTGAGACATCTTCTTGACTTTGC
>Ga0209377_1001460_pt1 | contig 15973 bp, 12 predicted proteins | sample GraSoiAngelo_141_FD_185898 | JGI IMG/M metagenome (GOLD analysis project Ga0209377, IMG submission 185898) | Grasslands soil microbial communities from the Angelo Coastal Reserve, California, USA - 14_0929_12_40cm (SPAdes) (version 2) | ecosystem: Environmental > Terrestrial > Soil > Grasslands ...
TCTACCGCGACTTCCGGGGATAGCTCGCGAGTCTATGTGGCAAGTTGCGACGCGGGAAGTGTTGCCGTCATCCGGACATCTGATGACACGGCCCTGCGGAACCCTAACGGCACCATATACACTTTGCCGGCTCCGGTGAGCGCCGCAAATCCGCCCGGGCCCGGACTACCTCCGCCGCCCCAGAACCCGGTTTTCGTTATCGCAGGCCCCTGAGCTTAGCGTCGTTCCGCAGTTTCTTTGTTGATACCAGCCTGGCGAGCCCCATACTTCATTGGTCGTCAGCGGCAGAGACGCCTTGATTGGATGAGCAGGGATATCCGGGGAAGTGATGATCGCCAGCGCGTGCAGGTGAGAGCGCCCCTTGAGCATGCAGCATGAGCTTTGGCGCGAGTGCCTACTTCGTTTTAATGGCTCGACAACAGATGGATTGTTATCCAGCAACCGCCGCGCGATCGGGATGGCGGCGACCGGTATATCGTAGCGCGATATTCATGAAGATCTTGCCGCTGATGGTTTCGAAGCACATGACGAGGGCTTCGGTATCTTCACTGCTTCGGCTACCTTCTTCCGAGGTGTGCAGAACGGGGGGATGCACCCTGAAATGAAATCCTTGATCGTTGAGCGAGGTAATGGCATTGCCGATCACCTGGTTGGCCAGCTCAAAGACGGTTTCCCGCACCAGTTCATCGGATTCCGGCAGCTCCCCGCCGGCCATACGGCTGGCCACCCTCACTGCGGTTTCAGGGTCTAGATCAAGAATGATCCGCCCTTCGATGTCTCCGGTAAGCCATACCAAAGCGGCGATTCCCTTACGACGATACGCCTCTTCCTCCATGCTGAGGTTCGCAATGGACGTAGTACATTGCAGCCCCTGCGCCAGCACGGCGTCGGCCGCGTTGATGAACGGCTGAATCAACTCCATTTTCATAAATCAGGCTCCCGCGCCGGCAGCATTAGTTACTGCGGCATCGTCCCCCAGTACGTATTTGATCACTTCGTAAAGCACATCCGGCTTGACCGGCTTCTGTACGAAGTGGCGCGCACCTCGCTGCAGCGCGGCGACGATGTTTTCCTGATATCCCACGGATGACACCATCACAATGCGGGCCTCGGGATGCTGCTGTACGATTTTTTCCGCGGCCTCAATGCCCTCCATCTGGGGCATGGTGATATCCATGAGCACAATGTCAGGACTAGTGCGGTCATATTCCGTGATGGCCGTCAAACCATCCCCCGCTTCGCTAGCTACCTGCCCACCAAATGACTCAATCATGCGCGCCAGATTCTTACGCGCGAAAACCGAGTCATCTACGATTAAGTAACGGACCGGTTGTCCGTCCTTGCTGCGTCGTACCGGCGCAAACTGTTCCATAACACGACCTCCTCCTACCTACCTTCAGCACTGGCCGTCAGGTTGACGGCCGGGAACTTCAAACTCGTCCGGCGCCTGCCGCTCTGCCGCCGCTGCCGCCGCTCTCAAGTCTTTGGTCATGTCCCCGTTCGGGCGCGCAATGTGCTTGCAGAGTATTCGCAAGCGCGTCCAGAGACACGATCCGCACCACATATCCTCGGTCGATAGCCGCTTTCGGCATCCCGAATACCACGCATGAGTCTTCACTCTGTGCGATGGTCATGCCGCCGGCCGCTTTCACGTACCCCATGCCCTCCGCGCCGTCGTCGCCCATGCCAGTCATCAACACCGCGATGCCTCGCGACCCAAATTCTTCGGCAACACTCTTGAACAACACGTCGGCCGATGGCCGGTGTCCGTGGACCCGGGTATCATCGGTCAGAACCACTACATCTCCCAAAGGCAATCGCTTTACCTTGATGTGCCGGCTGCCGGGACAGATCAGCACCCGTCCCGCCAACAATAGGTCAGCGGATCTTGCTTCCTTGACTTTTATCGCACAGCTCTCATCTAGGCGGCGAGCGAACATGTCGGTAAAGCCATCGGGCATGTGTTGCACCACCACGATGCTTCCCGGGAAATCACCAGGCAATTGCGACAACATGTACTGCAAGGCGTTCGGACCGCCGGTCGAGATCCCGACTGCCACCACGCGGGTCGGAGCATTGGTAGAAACCGACGAAGGCTTCTCCGCGCGGCGCCCATCTTCCGGCAGCGGCTTCATTCGGGAGCCATTGCATTCAGCGGCGGCCTTGATTTTCGTGATCAGTTGCGTTGCGATCTCAGGCATGCGCGCCGACACGTCTTGCGGTTTGGCTACGAAATCAAATGCACCCAGTCCCAGGGCCTGAAGCGTAATCGAGGCGCCTTGCGTGCTATGCGAACTGACCACGATAACTGGCACCCGGTAGCGCCGCATGATTTCCTTCAAAGTGTCGATGCCGCTCAAGCCCGGCATTTCGAGGTCTAACGTGACCACCTGCGGCTTGAGCTCAGCAATCTTCTTTAATCCAAATGTGCCGTCCATGGCGGTGCCCACCACTTTGATGGAGTCATCACTCGCGAGGATCTGGGGAATGAGTTTCCTCATCAGTGCGGAATCATCCACCACCAGCACTCGGGTCGGATCGTTCATGCCTGCGCTCCTCTGTCAATTGGCCCCAGAGGAGAGCGCTCCTCGTGAGAAAGCAGCATTCCGGATCCCAGCACTCCGGAGGACTTAAAGCGGGAACGAGAGAAATGTTCCACCACCGCCGAAAGATTCAGAATCATGACCACCCGGCCGTCGCCCATAATGGAGGCCCCGCTCACCAAGTCGGTGGAGATGGCATGGTCATCCAGTGCCTTGATGACTAATTCTTGCTCGCCTTCGAGTTGGTCTACGATGAGCCCAAACTTCTTATCACCCGATGTGATCACCAGTACGAATATTTTGTGCGATCCATGATCCGCACCAACGGGGAGCCTTCCCAGCCTTACCATCGGTAATACCTGGTTACGTAGCTGCAAAATCTCGCGGTTGTCCACCTGGTGAATTTCTGATTCGATAGTTCGCGCAATTTCCGCGACGCTGCTGAGCGCGATGGCATACAGCCGGTGTTCTACGCGGAACAACAAGGCTTTGATAATTGCCAGAGTCAGCGGCAGTTTCAGCCGGAAGGCGGTGCCGCGGCCCGGGTTGGTCTCTACCTCCACTGTGCCTTTCAGGCGGCGCAACACACTCTGCACGACATCCATACCCACACCCCGCCCGGAAACCTCAGTGATTTGTTCGGCAGTGCTGAGCCCTGGCTGGAAGATCAAGTCCAGAATTTCCGATTCGCTCAGCTGGGCGGCTGCCTCCGCAGTAATCATTCCCTGTTCGACGGCTCTGGTTTTTACCCGCTCGGCATTAATGCCCTGGCCATCGTCTCTGACTTCCACAACCACCTGGTTGGCTTGATGGTAGGCCTGAAGCCGTATTGTGCCATTCGGGGATTTGCCCGCCCGCTGCCGTTCCTCGGCGCTCTCGATACCGTGGCTGACCGCATTGCGAATTAGATGGGTAATTGGTTCCGCAATCGCATCTAGGATGCTTTTGTCCAAATCTGTGTGTTGACCGCTTATGACCAGCTCCACTTGTTTCCCACATTGCCGTCCTACATCTCGTATTAAGCGGGGAAAGCGGCGGAACAGTTGCTCCACCGGCACCATGCGGATCTTCATCACCGAACGCTGCAGATCATTCAGTACTCGTCCCTGTAAGGCCATGGCATCGGCAAATTTGCCGCGCATATGGTCCTTGGGAAAGCGCTTGGCGAAATCATTCAGCGTCTGCTGCAGCATGGATTTGCCGATGATCAACTCGCCCACCAGGTTGAGCACGTTGTCGATGCGCTCCGCGTCTACTCGCAATATATTGTCGGCCAGCGAGGCCATGTGCGACGGCGTGGTTGGTTGCTGATCGTCTTCGGATTCTGAGAGTGGCTGGCTCGCCGGAGAATGCTCTAGCTTCGCCGCCGACTCGCTCGTAAACGTCGCTATGGGGTGGGGGATCGCAAAATTCGGATCTTTGGCTCCCGTTGCATCTGCAATGAGCCCGACTGTGACCTTCGAAATCACCGTCGGAACCTGGCATCTGGCGGCGATCTGCTCCGCAGTTTGGTCGCTCGCCACAGCGAATTCCACCAGCCGTTCCGCCTGCGATGCCCCTGCCTCCGGTCGAATCGCCAGGATTTCGCCGATCGCGCTCAGCGCGACTTGCACCAGTTGACGCCCGGCAATCGGCATGCCGCAATCGAGATCGATGTCTGCCAGAACGTGATATAGTTTCTTACCCTGACGCAGAGCCTTCTGGATAGCCAGCTTTTCGTACTCGTTCCATGCTGCCAATCGAGCTCGGGCGGGCACCCGCGATTCCTCGCGGCGGTTCCCGGCGCTATCCCGTGTCGCGGGCGTCTTCGAGCGGGATGTCTTGTTTCCCGCCAGCTTCTTTTTAGGGGCCGGGACGTTCCCCGCATACTCTGCCATAGCGTGAATCATTTTCCGCAAAGGCTCGGTAGAAGGCACTTTGACCCGGCGGCGGTAAGCCGTCAGGATGGCGCCAAACACGTCTGCGGCCGTGAAGGCGACCTGGGGCAGGGAAGTATGCGCGGAAGCAGTTTGCAGCGCCAGGACGTCTTCCATATCGTGCGCCAGTTCGCTCAGTTCGCGATAACCGCAGGCCGCAGCATCGCCTTTCAGAGTGTGCACAATCCGCCGGATGGTGCGTACAATCTCCGCGTCACCTGGTTCCTTCTCCAGTTTCAAGGCTTCATCGTTCAGCGCCTGCAACAGTTCCTGGGCGCTCTCGAAGAAGATCTCGCGGAGTTCTGCCATCCGTTCATCGCGACCGGTACTCACGATTTGATCTCCACGCGCTGATATGCGGTACCACTGTTGCGGTGCACCATTTGAAATTTGTCGGTCAGCCCCAGCAGACTCTCGGCATGTCCCACGAACACGTAGCCCTCCGGGTTCAGGCAGCGGTAGAACTTGTCGATCAGCCGTTTCTGTTCAGCTTCGTCGAAATACATCATGACGTTGCGGCAGAAGATCACATCATTGCGTTGCGGCAAATATTCCGTCTTCAAATTGTGGAAATCGAAGTGAACCTGTTCCTTGAGCGCCTTTTTGACCGCGTAGTGGTCGCCCACCTTATCGAAATAACGCAGGCGGTAGCTGTAATCCACGGTGGACATCTGGTTTTCGTTGTAGGCGCCCTGCTGAGCCACCCGCAGTACCGAATAACTAATGTCACTAGCTGTGATCTCGATCCGCCACGGGCCAGGAATCAGCGGTTTGGGCAGGGGCATTTCATAGGGCAAAGGGTTACGCAGATAGTAATAAGCCAGGGCGTCCGCCACCAGCATGGCCAGCGTGTACGGTTCCTGACCGGTGGAACAGCCCGCGCTCCAGATGCGCAGGGAATAATCGCGGCTCTCGTGCTTGCGGCGCAGAAGATCTTCCAGCACATACTTGTGGAACAATTCCAGTTGGGCCTTATTGCGGAAGAAACTGGTTTCGTTGACGGTCAGGTTTTCCAGTAGGCGCGCCAGTTCGTCCTTGCCCTCCTGACTGATGAGCAGGCGGTAATAGCTATAGAACGAGTCGACCTGGCACTCTTTCAAACGGCGCTGCAAACGGTCTTGCAGGAAGTGTATCCGGCGCTCGTCGAAATGCATGCCGCATTCCTGGTAGACGAGCGCTTGCAGTAGTTTCAGTTCCGCGTCGGTCAGGGCTGCCATTGACGTGCTCATGGATTGTCCAATCCTGCCTGGATCTACCTATTTCACGCCGGCGCCCCGCGCCTCTGCTTTGCCCGTCCCAATGTTCTTGGCCTCGCCGGCGGCATTCCTTTGCCGTACGGCGCTATGTTCGAGCAGCTTGTTCATATCCAGCAGCACGATCAGGCGGCCGCCGAATTTGCCCAGCCCGGTCACACAGTTCAGCCCGCCCTCTTGCAGTACCGCCGGGGCCGGTTCCACATCGCCGGCTGGAATCTTCAACACTTCCGAGGCTGAATCGACAATCAATCCGGAAAGGCGACCGTTCCATTCCACGACCAGAATGCGGTTTCGCCGGTTTACCGCCAGTTGCTTCTCGCCGAATTTCTTGCGCAAATCAATCACCGATACAATCTTGCCCCGTAGATTAATTACGCCCTCCATGTACTCGGGCGCGTCCGGCACTGCCGTGATCTCCGGTACCCGCACGATCTCATGCAGCGACGTAATGGGCACGCCGTAAGTCTCCCGGCCCACTTTGAATCCGACGATATGGAGTTCCCGGGTCATGCTCTCGCGCTAGTTCTGTCCTGCAGTGGCATAACGGGCCACGGTTTTGGCCGCCGGTTTTTCTTCGCGGTGTGCAACATGTCCGCTGTCGGCGTCGCGCAAGGCGAAACGATCCATCGATTCCAGAAGTCCGCGCGACATCTTGGACATCTGTTCGGCCGAGGCCGCGAGTTCGGTCGAGCCTGAGGTGGATTGCTGCGTCAGTTCCCGCATGCGCTCCATGGCTTTTACGACTGCCTGTGCCCCCGACGCCTGTTCCTCCACCGCCGAATTGATTTCGTGGGTGATCTCGTTCAAACGGGTGGTGGCCCTGGCGATCTGCGAAGAACCGTGCGACTGCTCGTTGGTGGCCGCCCCGATTTCCTGGGCGAACTTGTAAACTTCGGTGACTACGTTGGAAATCTTGCGCAGCGCCGCATTCAGCTCCTGACCCAGGTTCAAGCCTTCGTTCACAATGTTGGTGCTTTTGTCCATGTTCTCGACGGCCTTGCGCGCTTCCTTCTGAATACTCTGGATAAGTTCGGAAATCTCCTTGGTGGATTGCGCTGATTTTTCCGCCAGCTTTCTCACTTCGTCGGCCACCACCGCGAAACCCAGTCCGTGCTCGCCGGCGCGGGCGGCTTCAATGGCAGCATTCAGCGCCAGTAGGTTGGTCTGTTCTGCGAGATCGTCGATGACCTCGATGATTTTTCCGATGTCATCAGCACGCTGTCCCAGCGCGTCAATGATTTCACCCGAGGAGTGAATGGTGTTGTTGATCTTATTAAGGCCATCGGTGGCCTTCTCCATAGTGGTGATGCCGCTGTGCACTTCCTCGCGCGAGCGATTGGAAATGTCCAGCAATACCTTGGCGGTATCTGCCACGCGCTGGATCGAGGCCACCATCTGGTCAATCGAAGCCGAGGTTTCACTTACGCTCGAGGCTTGCGTCTGCGTGCTCTTCACCATGTTCTGCACGTTCACACTCATCTCGTGCATGGTGCTGGTGACTTCATCAATGGCGGAGGAGGCCTGCAGGCTGATCTTGGCGGACTCGTCGGAGGCGCCTGCAACCTGGTTGGAAGCGCTGGCCACTTGCGAGGACGCGTCTCGCACGTTGCGTACCAGGCTTCGCAGTCCCTCCACCATGCGGAAGAACGCATTGCCCAAAGTGTCATGCTTGGAGCGCGGCTGCACCTGCACGGTCAGGTCGCCGCCGGCGATCGCTTCGGAAACCGCAGCCATCTCTTTCAGATAAATCACCATATTGCCAAAGGTCCGGGCCAGTTCGCCGATTTCATCCTGGCGCTCTATGTCGATGGTGTGGTCGAGGTCACCAGTATTTCCGATCTGCCTGGCCACCATCATCAGATTGGTGAGGGGTTCGGTGATGGTCTTGGAACTCCGATAGGCGATTGCGATTCCCAGACCAAGTGCCAGCAGAGTGCTGAATAAAGCGACCAGTACGGTTGCGGTGGCGGCGGTCTCGTCCGACTTGCGGCGTTCCTCCAAAATCTTTTTGCTTTCCTGGTCCGCCATGTCCAGGTACTCGGTGGAGGTTTTCACCCAGGCGGAAGCATCTTTCTGCAAATAAAAGATCTGCAGCTCAGCCACAGTACCATTGCCGGCATCCACATCTTTGCGTTTTTCTACCAGCGGGGTGGCGAATTCTTTTAGCCAATTCTGTTCCTGCTGCCGGACCTTCTCAAGCGCCGATTTCTGCTGGTCTGAATTCGAAAAGCCTTCCGCCTTGAGTAATTTCTCGTTCAAGAAGCGGATGCCTTCATTCATCCGCTCTACTTCGCGGGTGTCCCCGCTCAACAGGTAATTACTCAGGTATAGACGGTTCTGCATCATCTGAAACTTGACCGCGTCGGTGGCATCGGCCAACTCGATCGAAGCGCTCGCCGCCGCTTTGGCCGAATGCTCCCGCTGCACCGCCGTGAGGTTCACCAGAAACAGCACCACGACCATCGCAAGGACGGCTCCGAAGTTAAGGTAGAGTTTCTTGCCGATTGTCATTGCTGTTCCTCCATCAAGTACCTTTTCGCAGATCGCACTTGTATCTCAGTCTCGCTTTCGGGACTCCTCCATTGGTAAATCTGCATCACTGCTGGTCGGAGGCGAACTTGAATTCGACTACCCCTGACGTTTCCTCGGATGCGGCTTCGAAACGCCACTTCCTGACCGCATCTACGGCAGCATTCGCCAGCAGGGGATGTCCGCCCAATACCTTGGCGGTTTTGACAGTTCCATTCGCTGCCACCAGAACCTCAATTTTCACCGTGCCGGTAATGTTCATTCGCTTGGCCAGAGCGGGATAGACGGCCGCCACTTTTGTCTTGGCCTTACGAGTCAGTTCAACCGATTTTTCCGCGGCGGTTGCCAGCGGTATCGCACATGTCATGCCCGCTAATATCGTTAAGACCCCTGCCGTCTGCCAGCACAGCGCCCTTGCTGAAGACACAGTTCCTCCTCGGACAAAAGTAGTGACCCTTTATGAGCAATGCCGATGCCAGCCTCGACCTGCGATTGGTTACGTGAGTTAACTAGCTGTGACGATGACTACTTAAGCCAGTAAAGACAGCTAGAATGAGGCTCTCCAGTCATGAGAAACGTCTCATTGAAGCGTTCCTGACTCGCTTTATCTCTCATCTTGAGACACCTCACAGCCAGCGCTTAAGATTCACAGTTAGACACCCCGCCCCTATTTTGCTTGACTCAAAATGAGATCGCACGATACTTTTCCCTTATATTCAAGCACTTGTGAGTTTGAGCGAGGTGAGCAGGCGGTGTTCTTCTGACCATGCAGCCCGGGAACACGACGATAACTCCGGAGTTTGGTCCCCCGTCCAGCGACTCTTTTCAAAAGTTGCTCTTGCGCATTTCCGATGCCGCCGCTCGGGGCACTTCTGCCGACTCTCTCATTCAACTGTTCTGTCGTGCCACGCGCGATTTTTTTCAGGTCAATGGGGTCTATTTCTGGCAAGTTGCTTCTCCCGACGAACTAGTTGGCGCGGAAGCGGATGGCTTGCTGGCCGAAAGGTTCCGCGGAGCCCGGCTCAAGGCTGACGAAAGTGCCGTCGCCATGGAAGCGGTTCGCAGCCGCCGCACGGTGTTCGTCAATGACGTGGATCCGCACCGCTACCCCATGGCGGCCGCATTTCAGGCCCGCTCGATGATGGCTGCTCCATTGGTAGTTTCTAATGAGGTTATCGGTGCCGCCGCGTTTCTGCATGACGCCGACGCCAATTTCTTCAATGAAGACCTAGCAGCTAAAGCCACTATCCTCGCGGGGCAACTAGGAAGCCTTCTCGAAGCCACGCGCTTGACCCAAGCCTCCCGCGAAGAACATCGGCGGGTCGAGATTCTCGCCGAGGTGGCACACGCGCTGCACGGCACGCCGGATGTCTCGGCGGTCATCGAAGCGCTGGCGGATCGGATTCGGGTTCTGCTGCGCACCCGGCTGGTATGCGTTCTGTTGCGTCAGGAAGGTCCTTTCCAGTTGCGTGCTGTGGCCGCTGAGACGCCTCAGTTCGCCAATTCCATTCGTGCCCGGCATGATCGTCGGGCTCTGCGTTTCTCGGCTGATCTGGCTGGGCGGGCGGTGGCGGCAGGCGAACCTATCACCGTCTCTATCGATCCCGAGTCGCATGCATTCGGGGACATAGTGCCCTCGGGAATGCTGATTGCCGCCCCTTTCCGCACTTCACGAACCCAGGGTGCGATTCTGATTTATCCGCGGCAGGAGGGAACCTTCAGCTCCGAAGAGAAGTCGCTGGTCTCGGTGATTGCCGGCTTCGGCGCCGTGGCGATCGCCAACGCGGAACTCTACGGCACTGCCCGGGCGCACGCCCAGGAACTGCATCAGTTGCTGGAGATTTCCTCAGAGCTGGGTTCCATCGGCAAGCTGGATCAATTCATGCAAGCCATCGTAGTGCGAGCTGCTGACTTCCTCGGATTTGAATTTTCCTTCGTTGGCTTGATGCAGCGTAGCGCCTTCCATGTTCGCTGGGCTACCGTCAAAGGGAAACCCAGCCGCGTGGATCACATTTTGCCGGAGGGAGTTGCCACCCGTACCCTGGCTGCCAAAGAAGTGTTCTGGGCCGATGAGGCCAGCAAGATTGTGGGTGCAGACCTGGAATTTATTGCCAAACTCCCCATTCGGCAGATAGTGGCCGTGCCCCTGCTGGGTTCTGACGGCCAGATCTTAGGCATGTTCGGCGTATTGGATCGCCTCGATCGGAAAGGCATTTCCGAGGAAGACATCCGCCGGGCGCGCGTGCTGGCGGGTCAAGTTGCGATCGCCCTGGAGTTGACTCGCAACTTGGACCTTTCTGAGCAGCACCGCCAGGGAGCGGAAGCTCTCATGGGTTTGGCCCTCGAAGTGGGCAAGCTACTCCATCTACCTGACTTCGCCAAAAGCTTTGCAGCGCGCGCCGCGGACATCACTGGCGCGCGGGGTGTGGCTCTCGCGCTGTCGCAGGACGGCGTGCTCGAAACGATTGTTCTGCAGGGTCCGACCCGGGTGGTTTGCCATGACCGCTCCTTGTTGCGCCGCTTCAGCCAGGCACTTACTAAGCTGTTGCTGGAGCGCAGCGAAGACATCGTGCGGGCCAGCGCGACCGAGTTGCTCGGTTCCGAATTTACTTCGGCCCTGGGCTGGACGGATTGCACGCTGGTCCGCATACCCAGTTCATCGGGAGATCTCGGCGGGGTGCTTTGCCTCGCCGATCGTGATCAGCCTTTCGGCCAGGAAGATCAGCAATTACTTCACGCCATCGCCAGCCACGCCTCGATGGCGTTGGAAAACGCTCGCCTTTTCACTCGCATGGATCAAGCCAACCGGCACTGGATGGAAATCTTCGATGCCATCTCCGACTACATCGTGGTCCATGACGAGGCCCACAATGTGTTGCGTGTGAATCGTTCGCTGGCGGAATTTATCGGGGTCGAGCCGGTTCAACTGGTGGGACTTAATATGCGGGCGCTCCTGGCCTTGGCCACCGAAGCTCCCCCTCACTCTTGTCCATTCTGTCGAACTGGTGATGGCACCGATGAATTTGTTCATCCCGTGCTGGAGCGCACTTATCTGGTCTCGACCTCGCGTATTCATGGGGCAAACAATGAGAGGCTTCAGACCATTCACGTTCTCAAAGACATCACCGATCGCCGCGAAGCGGAGCGTCGCTATCGAGAACTGTTTGACAACATTCAGGAGGGCCTTTTCTTCTCGACGCCGGAAGGACGCTTTATTGAAGTGAACGATGCGCTGGTCCGCATGCTGGGTTATGGCAGCCGGCAGGAGCTGTTGCAAGTGGATATCAACGCCGTAATCTATTCGTCCCCCGAGGTGCGGGAGCGGCTGGCGCAATTCATGCAGCAACATGGGGTGTTGCGCAATCACGAGGAGACGCTTCGACGCAAAGACGGTTCCGCTGTGCACGTGCTCATCAACGCATTCGCCGTGCTGGACGCGCAGGGCCGAGTCGTCCAGTACCGCGGCCTGATGCTCGATATCACGGGGCTGAAGAATTTTCAGTCTGAACTGCAGCGCGAACGTGATTTTTCCAGCAAGATCCTGAATCACACCCAGAGTCTCATCCTGGTCGTGGATACCGCCGGGCTGATCAGCCGGTTATGAACAAAAACAAATTCTAGGACGGCCTCTGCTTGAACTTGCGGCGCCGGCTCGCCGCCAGGTCCTAAGCGATGCTCTCAATGCCACCGTGGCCGGTCATCAAGTAGACAATCTTGACCTGCAAATCTACCGTGGCGACGGCCGGTTGGGCCAGTTTTCCGTCAATCTCAGCCCCATGCGTGATGAGCAAGGGTCCGTCACCAGCATCGTGGTGGTAATGACCGACATCACCGACGCGGCCATGTTGCAATCCAAACTCATGCACGCCGAGAAGATGGCAGCGGTAGGCCAACTGGTTTCGGGCGTCGCCCACGAGGTTAACAATCCACTCACGGCCATTCTTGGATTTGCCGATCTGCTCATGGAAAATGCCGAGGTCCCGGAAAGCGCCCGTAAGGATCTGCGAGTGATTCTTCAAGAAGCCCAGCGCACCAAGCAAATCGTGCAAAACCTGCTCAGCTTCGCGCGCCAGAACCCGCCACAGCGCAAACCTGTTCAACTCAACACCATTCTCATCCGCACCGTGCAATTGCGCTCTTATGATTTCACCAGCCATGGCATCGATGTGGTGGAGCTATTCGATCAGAATTTGCCTTATGTGATCGGCGATTCCCATCAATTGCAGCAGGTCTTTCTCAACATTCTTAACAATGCCTATGACGCGGTGCGCGAAACCGGCCGCTTGGCCCGTATTGAAATCATGACCGCAAACCTGGGGGATTTCGTCGAGGTCTCGTTCCGCGATAACGGCGAGGGGATTGCCACTCCTGACCGCATCTTTGATCCATTCTTCACTACCAAAGAAGTAGGGAAGGGAACTGGCCTGGGTCTCAGCATCTGCTACGGAATCGTCCGCGAACATGGCGGCGAGATTCTATGCCACAACAACGTCGGGGGAGAGGGCGCGACTTTTATTGTCCGCCTGCCTGCCCTCGCTGAAACGGCCTCTCTGGGGGCCGCCGCCGGAGTGATACAACGATGAGTCAACCTGCCGCAAAACCCATGCCTCTTCCGGTCCTCTTGATTGAAGACGAACCCGGCGTAATGGCCTATGTTCTCGCCACTTTGGAGCGCAGCGGTTATCCCGTCGTCTGCGCTGAGTCGGGCATCAAAGCGCTCGAACTGCTCGAAGCTGGCGACGATTTTCTCGGTGTCGTCTCCGACATGCGTACCCCAGGAGGCGTGAATGGCGTGGATGTTCATACCTGGATTGCCAAGAACCGCCCGGAATTGGTATCGCGCATCGTTTTCATCACTGGGGATATCGCCAACGAAGAGACGGTGGAGACCCTGCGCAAGACCGGCGCCCCCTGCGTGGAAAAGCCATTTCGGGTGCGCCAGTTTATCTCGGTTGTCGAGAAAACCATGGGGAAGGCTTTGTGAGCAGCGACGATCTTCGAATCCGACTCTTAATCGTGGATGATGAGCAGAGCATCCGCAAGCTCTGCGTAACCGTCGGCGAATCACTCGGCTTCGCCTGCCTGGAAGCTGAAAATGGCGAGTCCGCTCTGTCCCTGCTGGAGGACCAGCCCGCCCATATGATTCTCACCGATATGGTGATGCCTCACATGTCGGGATTGGATTTTCTGGAGAAGGTCAAGAAACTATTACCGCGTACCGAAGTGGCGGTGATGACAGGACATGGTTCGATTGAAACTGCCGTACAAGCCATGAAGCTGGGGGCCTACGACTACATCACCAAACCCTTTTCGCCGCTCGAGGAGTTGCGCCTGTTTCTACGGCGGATGGCGGAAAAAGTCCGCCTGGTGGATGAGAATCGCTTTCTTCGCGAACGCATGGACACCGAAACCAAACTGCATGGCATTGTGGGTTCGTCGGCCAAAATTCAAGATGTACTGCGTCTCATCTCGCGATTGAAAGACACCCGTACGCCCGTCCTCATTACCGGCGAGAGCGGGACGGGTAAAGAACTTGTGGCTCGCGCCATTCACTTTCGCGGAACCTTTGCCACTCGCCCATTCGTAGCCGTCGACTGCGGATCGTTAGTGCCTACGCTCATCGAGAGCGAATTGTTTGGCTACGAAAAAGGAGCCTTTACGGGCGCCCTCAAGTCGAAATCAGGGCTCTTTCAGACGGCGGATGGGGGCACCATCTTCCTCGATGAGATCGGCGAACTGCCGCTGGAGATGCAGGCCAAACTGTTGCGCGTATTGCAGGAAAAAGAAATACGCCCGGTAGGCAGCAATCAGAAGCTTAAGGTGGACGTGCGTGTCATCGCCGCCAGCAATCGCGACCTCGAGTCGGAATATCGCAACGGGACATTTCGCAAAGATCTCTATTTCCGCTTGAATGTGGTGACGCTTCACGTGCCAGCACTGAGGGAACGTCGCTCAGACATTCCTATGCTGGTGCACTGGTTTCTCGATCGCTATGCCCCAGACCATGCCATTCAAGTTACTAACTCAGCCATGAAGTCGTTGTTGCAATACGATTGGCCGGGGAACGTGCGCGAACTGGAAAACTGCATCGAACGCGCCGTCGCTTTGGGCGACCATCAGACCATTGACGTAAACGACCTGCCACCCGCCATCGCTTCCGCCTCCCCGGTGGCGGAGTTATTCGCTGAATCATCCAGAGGGCTTACCTCGACCGATCTGGAGGACATCGAACGAGCCACGATTCAGCGCGTCTTCGAGCAGGTGAAGGGAGACAAAGTTCTGGCCGGCAAAATGCTAGGTATCAGCCGCGCCACCCTCTATCGCAAGCTCAAACGCTATAACATCGGTTCACGGGCGGCTTCAGCTTCGAGTCAAGCACTGCAGTGAATGTGGGGCTACAATCGTTTCGTTCGCGAGCAAAACGTGAGACCTGCGAGCCGCTCCCGCTTGAGACGGTGTTTCATTGTGAGACATTCGCCTAAGATATCTCTCACCTTGCCACCCTCATTGTGCCGACTTCCGCATAATCATCAATAACTTAGTGCGCCGCACATCACTTCAGGACTTTGGCTGTGATCGTGCACTCTTGAAGTACGGTGCGGTCCCACGGCTCCCGTTAAACAGTCTTCCTAACCGGGAAGATGGGAGTCGGACCGCTGTTAAGTGCAACTTGTGAGGTCACGCCTTGGCAAGAGAGGCCACAGCTAGCGCGCGTTCGCCCGAACCCAGCCTCGTCGGCCGGCTTGCGAAATTTTTCCCCGAAGCGACACCTGTGCGGATTCCGATCAAATTGACCCGCACCGGCTGCGAAACTGGGACATCTACAGAAAACACCATCATCGAGTTTGGCACGCCTCGCGAAGTTCTCTTCGTCTCCAACATACCTTTGGAATTTTCGGAAATCCTGCGGCTACAGAACCGTGACAGTTCGCTCGACGCCGAAGCTACTGTAGTCGCCGTGCAATACCACGACGGGCAGACGGCGGTTGCCGCCCGCTTCACCCATGAAGTCCCCAATTGGATTGTGAAATCATGACTGCCACATCACAACTGAGTGGACTGGCTGCGGAATGGCACACCGCGCGCCTTCTGTTTCCCATTTATTCCGCCTTGGCGCGGGAGTTCGTCATCGACCTCCCCGCCTGTAGTGACCTGGAAGCCGGAGTGGAAGCGCCGCCGCAAGAATCTGTCGAACTGGCCAAGCAATGGCTGCGCGAGGTTGATGAACGCATTCAGGTCCACCAGTTGCGGCAGTTTCTGCAAACTACACCGCTCACCACCCAAGAAGTCCTGCAGACCATTCTGGTGCACCACTTACAAAAGGAGAAGAGGTCGGCATCAGATCGCGACAAGATCGACTTTCTGCTGGTGCAGTTCTTTTCCCATTGCGCTCCCTCCGGTCTCGATGACGGAGATGTGGATCTGGAATACGTTGCCCAGGTCCTGGAACCGGCGTTGGGTGCGGTCGACTCTGTGCTGCCGCCTTGGCTCAAGCCACTGGAGCAGTTAATGCAGTCCGCCAAACATTGCCGGCGTCTCAGCGAGCTGCTGCACAGCGGCATTCTCGAGCAAGGAAGAAAACTGAAAGTGCAATGCGGGGACAAATATTTCTTGCCCGCCGCAATGGTGGCCTTTACCCGTTTCAGCTTCATGATGCGGCGTGTCTTCTTTCACCTGATGCATGAAGACCTCAACGCTATTCTTGACGGACTGCGGGATCTGGAGCGCC
>Ga0209377_1001469_pt1 | contig 15925 bp, 14 predicted proteins | sample GraSoiAngelo_141_FD_185898 | JGI IMG/M metagenome (GOLD analysis project Ga0209377, IMG submission 185898) | Grasslands soil microbial communities from the Angelo Coastal Reserve, California, USA - 14_0929_12_40cm (SPAdes) (version 2) | ecosystem: Environmental > Terrestrial > Soil > Grasslands ...
CCTCCGCGTTGAGCCGGGCCGAGGACGCCGCGATGCCAACCCGGATGGAAAACGCATTCGGAGGGAGCGAAGCGAACAGCGCCTCATCCGTCCAATCGTCGCCGATCGCGAGGATGAAGTCCCACGACTCTCGAGAGAGTTTCGTCGCAAAGAGGCTGCCCTTGTTTACCCCGGCACGGCGGATCTCGACGACCTTGTTCCCCGGCAGGACCTGAAGATCGAGGTTTGCGGTCAGCGTGGTCAGGATGTCGACGAGGTCCTTTGCCGCGAGGGTTCCGGATTCTACATCCGCCGAGCGGTAGTGCCACGCGATCGAGAAGTCTTTCTCTTCGAGCGAAGACCCGGGGACACGGTCGAGGAATCGCTCCATGACGGGGCGAACCCGGCCCTTCCAGCTCTCCTCGAGCGGGATCGTGGACCTCCACTCTCGGTCCTCGCGATCGCGAACCCACGCGCCATGTTCCGCGATGAGCGTTAGCGGGAGCTCCCCGAACCATTGCTCCAATTCTTGTCGGCGTCGACCGCTCACGAGCACGACGTGGTTCGCGGAATCGGCGCCAAGTCCTTTCAGGATCCCCGCAGCGCGGTCGTCCGGGCGTGCCGTGTCCCGACGCGGCGAGAGGGACACGAGCGTTCCGTCATAGTCGAGGAGCAACAGACGTCGGCCTGCCTTCCGGTATGCCTGCCGGATCTCCTTCCGATGCCGGTCCGAAAGGTCCTTCGCCGCGAGATCCTGGGACATCCGGACGGCGTCCTCCAGGCGCTCGAGGAACCGCGTCGCCCACGTCCGAGCGTCGTAGCGGCGGAGCCGTTCCTGCATTGCCCGGATTCGCGCGGCTTGTTCGTCCAACGGCATCGAGAGCGCTCGGTGGATTGCGCCGACGACATCCTCGACGTCGTTCGGATTCACGATGAGGGCCTCGCGCATCTCCTTCGAGGCGCCAGCCATCTCGCTCAGGATGAGCACCCCACGCGGTTCCTGCTTTGCAGCGACATACTCTTTCGCGATGAGGTTCATCCCATCCCGCAGGGGAGTGACGATCGCCACATCGCTCACCCGGTAGAGCGCCAGGAGCTCGTCGAAGTCCAGCTGACGGTACACATATCGAATCGGCGACCACGCGATTGTGCTGTACCGGCTGTTGATGCGCCCCGCGCGTTCGTCAATCGTCCGCTTCAACCGCGCATACTGGGCCACTCGCTCGCGGGAGGGCACGACCGCGAGGAAGTAGGTGATCTTCCGACGCCACTCCGGGTGCACTTCGAGGAATCGGCCGAACGCTTCGAGCGCCTCCGGGATGCCCTTCGTATAGTCGAGGCGGGAAATCGAGAAGAGCAGCTTCGAGGGCTCCACCCCTTTCCTCAATCGTGCGATCGAACGCGCGGCGGAAGGACCGATCGACGTCGAATTGAACTTCGTGACGTCGACCCCGAGCGGGAACACATCGACTTGAACCGCTCGATGGCCTGCGACGACGGCGCCGATCCGGTTGTCGAGACCCAGGTCGCGCAGGAGGCTTCCGAGGAAGGCACGGGCGTAGTCGTAGGTATGAAAGCCGATCAGGTCGGCACCGAGCATGCCTTGGAGGATTTCCTTGTGCCATGGGAGGAGACGGAACACATCGTACGGCGGGAATGGGATGTGGAGGAAGAACCCAATCCGCGCCTCGGGCAACCGCTCTCGAATCAATCGGGGCAGGAGGAGGAGATGATAGTCATGGATCCAGAGCTGGTCATCAGGGCGGAGAGCACGCACGATCGTGTCCGCGAATTTCGCGTTGACGGCGCGATATGCCTCCCACTCGGAGGCTGAGTACCTCGCGTACGTCGAGAAGGAGTGGAACAACGGCCACAATGTCCCATTCGAAAAGCCGCTATAGTATAGGCGGGCCAGATTGTGAGGCAGGACGACCGGATGGCAATCGAATTCCTTCTCCAGGCGCGCGGTGACCTGCTTAATGTCGCCCGGGGCGATCGAGCCGGGCCATCCGAACCAGCGACCTCGCAATTCTCGATGAATGGATGCGAGGCCCGCCGCGACGCCGCCGGGATTCGGCTGAACGTCGAGGTGGTTCCCGACGCGCCGAACCGTGACCGGGAGACGGTTCGAGACCAGGATAAGAGTCATGTCCGCAACGAGCCCATCATGCACCCGATGGCCAAGTAATCGTCTTGGATGGCCACGCTTCGATCTGATTCGGGGATACGGGCTTGTCCGGAGGCGGGAGGACATCGCGCGTTATAATGCTGTCTCGCGATGGCCTTCCGATGCGCCGGTCGAGTGCCACGAAGACGATGAAGACAGGTGGTTTCCCGCAGCTCGAAACGATTACGCGGTCGCATCCCCGAAAGCGTTTATAGGTTGTCCCTTGATAGGCGCCGGCTGCGGGGATCGCCTAGCCTGGTAGGGCGCGGGATTGCTAATCCCGTGCGCTCTGCGCTCGGGGGTTCAAATCCCCCTCCCCGCGCGGTTGCCCCATGCGCGTGCGAACGTACGATGAGATCGATCCCCTTGCGGCATTCCGACTTGGCGTGGTCTCCTTCGGATCTGCGTGGGACGAAGCAAAGGTGCGCCGAGTTCGCGCGCACGACCGGACGTACCTCGAGGAGTTCGCGCTGTACGCGGAGGAGCGCGGCCGGGTCCTCGCCCAAGTCGTCCCCCGACGCTTGGCCGTGCGGACGACGAATGGAGTCGAAGAAGTCGGCGGCCTCGCAGCGGTGTGCTCACACCCGGGTGTGTGGGGCCGCGGCTTCGCTCGCCGGCTCATCGAGGCGACCCACGATCGGTTCCGCGAACTCGGCTTGAGCGTGTCGGCCCTGACGACGAGCCGCAACATCCGCGGGTATGGCGTGTACGCGAAGCTCGGCTACGTGGACCTCGCGCCGTTCCAACAGGCAATCCGCCAGGTGACCCGGCGAATGGCCCCGAAGGGGTACCGACTCCGAGCCGTGAGGCGTTCGGACATGTCGACGATCCATCGCCTCTATCGAACCCAGACGCGGCGGATGCTTGGCTGGACCGAACGACCGGAGCGGGCTCTCGAATGGGGCGTCATCCGGACCCGCGACTACCTGGAGAAATATCGAATCGTGCTGCGAGACGGCCAGGCGGTGGGGTATCTCCGCACGCGCCCGCACGACGGGATCACGATGGAAGAGGTCGTCGCTCCGAACCCTCAGGACTTCCGGGCCGCGGTCGCGCTGATGGAGGCGAAGGCGGAGGCGGGAATCGCAACGGTCAACTGGATCACCGCGCGGTCCGATGTCACGCGGTTCCGAAGCCTCGGATACACGGTCGACGGTCCGTTTCCTGACACCACGATGGCGGTCTCCCTGGTGAAGGAGATCCGTACAACTGATTTGGCTCGGCGCTTCGGAGGAACGACCGGGAAGTTCGTCCAGTATCCGACCGACGACTTCTGATTTCATGCCGACGAGACGCCGCGGACGACCAGGATTTGAGCGCCGCCAATCGCTTGTGCGTGTGTCCCCTGGCATTAAGTGCTCCCGATGAGAACCACGGGGAACGGTTCAAGAAGGGGGCTCGGGGATAGCCTTCGTCCTTCGATGCCGCGAGAGCCGATGAAGTCGAAGGTCGTCCTCCTGGGCGATGGCGGCGTGGGGAAGACCTCGCTCGTCCGTCGATTCGTCGTCGACCAGTATTCGGACGACTACATCACGACCGTTGGGACGAAAGTCTCGAAGCGGAGCCTGAACCTCGGATCGCCCCTGGCCGAGGTCGAGATGGTCCTGCAGATCTGGGATGTCCTCGGGCAGAAAGGATACAGCGGGGTGCAAGAGACCGCAATCAAGGGCGCCCAAGGCGTCCTGCTCGTGTACGACGCCACAAACGACGAGAGCCGTCGGGCCCTGGAGGACTACTGGATCCCAGCCGTGTGGCGGCTCGCAGGGAGAATCCCGACGGTCTTCGCAGGGAACAAGTCCGACCTCGTCCCGGATCGGGTCTGGGCCGAGGAGTACCTCTACTTCTTGACTCAGAAGTACTCGTGTCCCGGGATCCTGACGAGCGCGAAGACGGGGGACCGGGTCGAGATGTCCTTCAAGGCGCTCGGAGAGCAGATCCTGCAGGCAGCCGGCCATCCGATCCGACGGATCGCGCTCGTGACGCCCCCGCAGGAACCCGTCGACCGACTGATCCGGGTAACGGACAAGATCATGACGGACTTCTGCTACCACATGGGCGGCGTGGAGACGGGCATGCCGATCGTGAAGCGTCAGCTCGGCCTCGCCGGCCTCGATGTCCGTGCGCCAACGACGGATGCCATCCGGACCCTCATCGAGAGGCTCGCGGTCGTCGAACAGGACTTCAAAGGTCCGGAAGAAGTCCTATCGAACCGCGAACGCCGACTCGAGTGGCTCGATGGAATCGACGCGTGATGTGCCGACGAACGCTAGTGAGCTAGCGGGAAGTTCTTCTCGCCCGCGCGGATCGGCATCGTGAGCCAGTTCTCCCGAGGCGGGAACGGGCATACGTAGTCCTCGCTGTACGCGCAGTACGGATTGTAGGCGAGGTTGAAATCGATCACATACTCGTCCGTCGGCTGCTCTTCGATGTCGAGGTATCGGCACGCACCGTACGTCTCCTTGCCGGACGTCGCGTCGCGGAAGGGGATGAACAAGCTCTCGTCCGCGTGGTGGTGACCGGGCTGCGGGACCGACTTGAACGCGGCGAGCCGTTGCTTCGTGCCCTCGACCTCGAACTCGAATACGCCGTACCGGATCATCTCCCGGGGGACTCCCTTGGAGGTCGCGAGGACCACCCGCTGCGGGTTCGGGTCCTTGATCAACTTTGCGTGAACCCGATAGGCCGGATCGGGAGGAAAGTACGCGAGGCCCTTGAAGTCGTGACGAAGTCGATGCGGGATCGGAGACTCGGCGTCTTCCTTGAAGAAATAGTCCTTCTCGCGACGCATCGCCTCGGTCTCTTTCACATACTCGTCGGTGGAACCGATGGACGACATGGGCCTCCGACCGTCATCGTCCGCGATAAATGTGTTCGAATCACATCGAGTACAGGTGCTCTTTCGCCTTCGCGAGGAGCTCCTTCTCGGTCTGGCCGAGGTGTGCTGCGGGGATCTTCATCTCGACGAGCTCGACGATCTGGGTCGCGGCTCCAATCTTCTGCGCTTGGATCGCTTGATGGACCATCTCGGTGGCGACCCGAACTTTCAATTTCGACAGGCCCGCGTCCTCGGAGGCGATCTCGAGCATCTCCTCGATGAGTTTGAGGGATTCATCGAAACGGCCGGTCTTCGAGAATGACTTGACGGCCCGTTCGAGCATCGCGAACCGATGCACCGTGCCGGGATCGAGGGGCATGGATGCCGGCAGAGTTCGCCACGGCTTATGACTTGTGGCAGGCGAACTAGTATCGAGGCATCTCGGGTTCGACTTTCTCCGCCCACTCGTCGATCCCGCCCACGAGGTTCTTCACCTTCCGGAAGCCGATCTCCCGGAGGAAGTTCGTGATCCGCCCGGAGCGGACGCCGGTCTTGCAATACACGACGATTTCATCCGCGGTGCTCAGCTCGTTCACCCGGCCCGGAACCTGGGCGACGGGCATCAGGACGGCCTTATCGAGTCGCGCGATCTCCCACTCCATCGGCTCGCGCACGTCGAGCAGGACCGGCTCCCTCCCCGCGTCAATCTTCTCTTTCAACTCCTCGACTGTGATCTGGAGATCTTCGCCGACCTGCTCCGATGCGGCACGGAGTCCGCAGAACTCTTCGTAGTCGATGAGCTCCTTAATCGTCGGATTGGTTCCGCAAATCGGACATTCAGGGTTCTTCCGCAACTTGAGCTCGCGGAACTTCATGCGGAGCGCGTCGAACACGAGGAGGCGGCCGATGAGCGTGTCGCCCTTCCCGAGGAGGAGCTTGATCGCCTCGATCGCTTGAATCGATCCGACGATGCCCGGGAGCACGCCGAGCACGCCGCCTTCCGCGCACGAAGGTACGAGGCCGGGCGGCGGAGGCTCTGCGTACAAACACCGGTAACAGGGGCCTCGCGCGGCGTCGAAGACGCTCGCCTGGCCCTCGAAGCGGAAGATCGATCCGTAGACGTTCGGTTTCTTCAAGAGGACGGTCGCATCGTTCACGAGGTACCGGGTCGGGAAGTTGTCCGTCCCGTCGATGACCACGTCATAGTCTTTCAGGATGTCCAGCGCGTTGTCCGACGTGAGGCGGGTCTCGTACGTCTGCACGTCGACGTTCGGGTTGATCTGCGCGACCCGCTCTTTCGCGACGTCGATCTTCTTCCGCCCGACGTCCTTCGTGCCGTACAACACCTGGCGCTGAAGGTTCGTCTCGTCGATCACGTCGAAGTCGACGATCCCGAGACGGCCGACGCCGGCGGCGCCGAGGTATTGCGTGAGCGGGACTCCGAGCCCGCCCGCGCCAACGATCAGAGCGGACGACTGCTTGAGCCTCAACTGCCCCGCCATCCCGACCTCGGGCAGGATTAGATGTCGGGAGTACCGTTTGATTTCGGCCGGCATCAGGACATCTTTGCGCTTCGAAGCGAGTCGGTCCATGAGAGAGAACGAACCGCCCGCGATGCTCGGGACAATCGAAATCGTGTCACCGGACTTCAGAGGCGTCGCATCCTTCTGCAGATAGCGGATGTCTTCTTCGTTCACGTAGACGTTCACGAAATTTCGAAGCCGCCCGTCCTCTGCGTACAGATGACGCCGGAGTTGGTCGAATTGGCTTACCAAGTCGCCGAGCGCTTGTTCGACGCTGGCCGCCTCGACCTCGACGGCATCGTGATTCGCGGCGTATTGACGGAGGGCCGTCGGGATGATGACTCGGACCACTGGCATCGTCGCATCGGTTTCATGACGGTGTTATACTTAAGGTTCGCCCCACCGCTATTCATATCTGAGTGAAGGGAAAGTGCGGCCCCTATCCACGGTGCTATGTTCGACTAGACGCCAACACGACCTCGCATCGATGTGACTCCACGCCGTTCCAACCTGACCGGTCAACGGATAACGATCGCCTCAGGCCGGAATCGTCGCGTGGTCTCGTCGAACTGCCAAGCCGTGACCTCTTTCGGCTCGCGGTCGACGACGCTTACGATCACGTACGATAACCAACCCGCTGCGCGCGATCGATCGTATTCGGAAGGGGCGGCAGGATGATCCGGATGGCTGTGGTAGATCCCGATGAGATCGAGATTTTTCTTCCGCGCGTCATCGTCAGCGTGAAGGAGGTCGAGCGGATCGATCATGTACCGCCGCGCTCGGTTCTCCGTCGCGACGTTTCGCGCGCGACGCGATTCCTCGATGCGCCGCGGTGTACCGGAATGACCGAGGAGAAATCCGCAGCACTCCTCGGGGTACGCCTCACGGGCATGGTCGTGAATCGCTTGAAGGACCGACTTGGGGATCTCGATCGTCACCGACCCTCCTCCCAGTATCGCTCCCCGACGTAGCTCACGCCCGCATCCGGGAAGACTGTTACGATGACGCCTTCGCGGATTCGCTCGGCGAGCCGCAGCGCCGCATCCAAGGCGGCTCCGCTCGACGTCCCGACAAGGATCCCTTCCGTCCGTGCGATCCGACGCGTCGCGGCTTGAGCGTCCTCCGTGGCGACGGACATCAATTCGTCCGCGAGGTTCGGATCCCAGATCCCCGGGACGAGGGCTGTCTCGAGATGCTTGACGCCCTCAATGCCGTGAAAGGGACCGTCCGGCTGGACGCCCACGAGCCGCACGTTCCGATTCATCTTCTTAAGGTAGCGTCCCACCCCGACGAACGTGCCGGTGGTTCCGAGGCACGCGACGAAGTGCGTGACCGTCCCCGCCGTCTGCTCCCAGATCTCCGGTCCGGTCGACTCGAAGTGGGCCCGCCAGTTCGCCTCGTTGTTGTATTGATCGAGATACTGGTATTTGCGCGGCTCCGAGGCCGCGAGCGCTTTGGCCGCCCGCTGCGCGCCATCGGTCCCGTCCGGGGCGGGGGTGACGACCAGCTCGGCGCCGTAGGCCTGGAGAATGCGCCTCCGCTCTGTGCTGAGGTTCGCCGGCACGCAGAGGGTCACCCGGTATCCCTCCGAGGCTCCGAGCATCGCGAGCGCGATCCCGGTGTTCCCGGACGTCGCGTCCAGGAGGATCCGATCCTTCGTCAGGCCCGACCGTTCGGCCGTTCGCAACATTTCGAGTGCGGCGCGGTCCTTGACGCTGCCGCCGGGATTGCGGAATTCGGCCTTCGCAAACACCTGTACCCGGGGAGCCACATGGGATGCCAATCGATCGAGTCGGAGGAGCGGAGTGTGGCCAATGAGATCCGCAACGCGCGGGGCCTTCGGCGGCTTCGCGGCCGAACCCATGGGATCGAGAGCCTCAGGTCCCGACGTCCGCCTTCTGGCCGAGGGCGAGCTTGAGCACGTGGAGAGACAGGAGGGCGCATTTCAAGCGGACGGCGCTCAGGGGGATTCCGAGTTTCTTCAAGACCGCGTCGCGGCCCAGGCCTCCGGCCTCGGCGAGCGGCATCCCCTTGACGATCGTCGTGAGCATCGATGCGCTCGCCTGACTGATTGCACATCCCTGGCCTTCGAACTTCACCTCGGCGATTCGGTCGGAGCCATCGACCTTCAGGTGGAGGACGACCTCGTCCCCGCACAACGGGTTCGAGTCCCGCGCGTTCTTCGAGGCGCCCGCGAGCGGCCCCTTGTTCCTCGGGTGCTTGTAATGGTCCAGGATCTGCTCCTGATACATGTCGTACGAGATCGACATCAGGCAAACACCTCCTGCACCTTCTTGATGCCGGCGACGAGCGCGTCGACGTCGTCGAGATCGTTGTAGACGTAGAAGGAGGCCCTCGCGGTCGCGGGGAGATTGAACCGCTCCATGAGGGGCTGGGCGCAATGGTGCCCGGAACGGACGCAGATCCCCTCGACATCGAGGATCGAGGCGATGTCGTGTGGATGGGCGCCATCGATCGTGAACGAGACGACGCCGGCTCGCTTCGTGACGTCCCTCGGACCGTACGTCTGCACGCCCTTCAGGCGGGCGAGTTTCTCGAGCGCGTACTCGGTCATCTCCATCTCATGGCCGCGGACCGCATCCATGCCGATCGTCGTGAGGTAATCGACGGCCACACCGAGGCCGATCGCACCAGCGATGTTCGGCGTACCGCCTTCGAACTTGTACGGGACGTCGTTCCACTTCGCCCATCCGAGGTGGACCTCGCGGATCATCTCCCCACCGCCGAGCAACGGCTCGGTCGCCTCGAGCAGGTCCTGCTTGCCGTACAGAATGCCGATCCCCGTCGGGCCGAGCATCTTGTGACCGCTGAAGGCCAGGAAGTCGGCATCCAAGCTCTGGACGTCGATTGGCATGTGCGGGGCCGCCTGGGCCGCGTCGACGACGCAGATCGCGCCGACCTCGTGGGCCCGTTTCGCGATCTCCTTGACCGGGTTGATCGTGCCCAGCACGTTGGAGCACAGGGTCACCGTCACGATCTTCGTGCGGTTCGTCAGGAGAGCATCGTACTGTTCCATTTTCAGGGTCCCGTCGTCGTTGACGTCGACGTACTTCAGCACGGCGCCTTTGTGGTCTTTCACGAAATGCCACGGCACATGGTTGGAGTGGTGCTCCATGACGGTCCCGACGATCTCGTCCCCTTTCTGGATCTTCCCCTTGAGGCCGTAGCCGTACGCGACGACGTTGATCGATTCCGTCGTGGACTTCGTGAACGCGATCTCCGTCGGCGATTTCGCCTGGATGAACGCGGCGACCTTCTCGCGCGCGCCCTCGTACTCTCGCGTCGACTCTTCCCCGAGCTCGTAGATTGCGCGGTGGACGTTTGCGTTATACCGCGAATAGAAATCCGACGTGGCGTCGATCACCTGCTTCGGTTTCTGGGAAGTGGCCGCACTGTCGAGATAGACGAGTCGCTTGTCCCGGACGGTCCGCTGGAGGATCGGGAAGTCCGCCTTGATGGCGGGCACGTTCAATAGGACTTTCGCGGGTTTCGCCATGCGGTGCCCCCTTGCCATGACCGGCTCAATACTTGAGTCTTCTTGCGCAGGGGCGTCACCCGACCCCGCCACCCAGTTCCAGTTCGATCAGGCGGTCGATTTCGACCGCGTACTCGACGGGGATCCGCCGCGTCACGACCTCGGCCGTCCCGAGGACGACCATCCGGAGGGCCTCGTCCTTCGTCACCCCGCGAGACGCCACGTAGAAGAGCATCTCGTCGCTCACCTTGCGGACGCTCCCGTCCTGGACGATCTCCGCATCCGCCTCGTCGAGTTCAATCGCGGGGACGGCCTCGGCCCGCGACTCCGCATCGAGCATCAACGAGGACCATTCGACGCTCGATTCGACACCCGTGGCCCCCGGCGCCACCCGCACCGCGGAACGCAACGTAGTCCGACCGCCGCCGCGGACGATGCCGCGGTTCACGATCCTCGATCGGGTCCGCGGGGCCATGTGGATCATCTCCGCGCCTACATCCTGGTACTGACCTTTCCCCGCGAGGGCAACCCCGACGAATTCCGCGGAGGCCCCGGGCCCGAGGAGATCCGCCCGGGGAACCTTCCAAGTGCGGCGGGAGCCCAGGTTCGCGTCGACCCATTCGACTGCGGCGGCCTCGTGGACGAGCGCGCGCTTCGTCACCAGGTTGTCCACCTCGCGCGCGAAGTTCTGCAGGGCGATGTACCGCACCTGGGATCCGGGCATCGCGATGACCTCGATGGCGGACACGTGCAGCTGGTCCGGCGTGTACACCGGCGCGGTGCATCCCTCGATGTATGTGACGTCGGCGCCCCGATCGGCGACGATGACGTTCCGCTCGAACGGTTCGACCTTCGCGTAATCCGACCGGATCTCCGCTTGAAGCGGAATTTCGACATGGACACCCGGCGGCACGTACAGGAATGAGCCGCCCGACCACAGGGCCGCGTTGAGCGCGGCAATCGGGTGATCATCGACGGCGATCGCCTTCGCGAAATGGGCCTTCACGAGGTCCGGTTGGTCGACGAGAGCGGCCGCGAGTCCGCGGAACACCACGCCCTGCGATTCGAGTTCCTTCCGGACCGCCCGATATGCGGCTTCGGATTCTTCGAGTGCCCCGAGGCCCGGGAGTACCTCAGACTCACGGACCTCGACGACGGAGGTTTGTCGGATCGGTTCCGCCTGGACCATCCCGTCGAAGTCGATGTCCCGTAGGAACGAAGCCCACGCCGGGACTCCGTCGGAATGCAATCGCTCCAGAGCGCGGAGTCGGAGACGCAGCATCCAGTCCGGCTCGCGGCGCGATTTCGAGAAGTCCCGAATCACATCGGCGGTGGGACCCGGGCCAATCGCGATGAGACCGCCCGCCTCCTCGGAGGCGGTCCGGGGAGCGTCCGCGGACACGATCGTCACTCCAGGGAAACGGTCTCCTGCTTCCGTTCGAGGGCCGCTTCGAGAGTGTGCCAGGCCAGGCTCGCGCACTTGACGCGGACCGGGAACTCGCAGACGCCCGAGAGGACGGCGAGCTTCCCGAGGGAACTGTCGACGGGATCTCCCGGACGGGCGGTGACCATCTTGTGGAATCGCTCGAAGAGGCCATGGGCTTCCGACTTCGACTTGCCTTTCACCGCGTCCGTCATCAAGGATGCGGATGCCTTCGAGATGGCGCACCCTTGACCGACGAAGGAGACATCCGCGATCGTCCCGTCGTCCAGGCGCAGGTACACGGTCACGCGATCCCCGCAGAGCGGGTTGTGACCGACGGCCGTTGCGCTTGCACCGGCGATCTCGCGGAAGTTCCTCGGCCTCTTGCTGTGGTCGAGGATCGTGTCCTGGTAGAGTTCGCGAAGATCAGGCATTCAGCGGACCTCCCGCGCGGGCGCCCGGGTCCATGAGGATAGAATCGGGCCGCGCTTCATAAGGTCTCCCCGAGGCCCGCGCCTCGCGGTAGGCGCGAGACGACAAGCTGATCGAGCTTGATCCGGACGGGGGCGACCTTAACCTGGTTGATGACGTCGGCCGCGAACGCGTACGTCAGGATGTTCCGAGCCGCCTCCTCGTCGATACCTCGGGAGCGGAGGTAGAACACCGCGTTCTCGTCGAGTTGCCCGATCGTGGAGGAATGGTTGCACTTCACGTCGTCCGCGAGGATCTCCAGGCCCGGCGTGCTGTCGACGAAGGCCTCGTTCGACAGGAGCAGGTTCTTGTTCGTCTGTCGCGCGACCGTCTTCTGCGCATCCTTGCGGACGTAGATGTTCCCGTTGAACACGCCCCGCGACCTGCCGCCCAGGATCCCGCGATAGAGCTCGATGCTCGTGCACGCGGGCGCGACGTGGTCGATGCGCGTGTAGTTGTCCGCCTGCTGCGTCCCCGCGGTCATGTACAGACCGTTCAGGGTGAGGCTTCCGCCGGGGGCCCCGAAGAGGGTGTGCACGTAGTTCCGCGCCATGCTCCCTCCGAGGGAGACCGAATGGGCCGAGACGGACGAGTCGCGATCCTGGTGGATCGTCATCGTCGCGATGTGAAATGCGGTCTCGGCTTCCCGCTGGATCTTGTAGTGGTCGAGGACCGCGGCCGGGCCCGCGGCGACCTCCGTGACGGCATTCGTGAAGGTGACGTCGGGGGCCCATCCGGCGTACGTCTCGATGACAGTCGCTTGGCTGCCCGCCCCCATGAGAATCAGGTTGCGGGGATGCGCGACGATCGGCAGCTCCCGAGACGTCGACACGAGGAGAAGATGGATCGGCTCCCCCACGACTGTACCCTTTGGGACTTCGACGTATGCGCCGTCGGAGAAGAACGCGGTGTTCAAGGCGACGAACGGGTCGTCTTCGAACCGGGCGTACTGCGTTAGATGCTTCTGAAGGGTCTCCGGCTCGGACCGAAGCATCTCTGCAATCGATGTGACGCGAACGCCTTCAGGGAGAGACCGCAAGTAGGAGAGACGCGGCGCATACCGGCCGTTCACGAAGACGAGTTGACTCGTCTTCAGGATCCCGAACTTGAACGGCTCGAGGTTCTCGGAGACCACGCCGTCCGGACGGCCGAGAATCGCGGGCTTGAACGGGAGGCGGAGCAGGGTCGCGAGGTTCGTGTACTTCCAATGCTCGTGCTTCTGGTTGGGAAAGCCGAGGGCCTCGAAGCGCTCCATCGCCTTCTTCCGGACCGCCCGCAGCCATTTGGGTCCCCCGAGCTCCTTCTCCGAGGACGCGAACTCGGCGACATACGTTTGTTTCGCGTCGACGGACACCGCCACGGTCGTCACCGGCCTCATGCGCGTGCGGCCTGCGGCGGCCTCGGGGTTTCCTCGAGGATCCAACCGTACCCGTGTTTCTCCAGGTTTCGCGCGAGATCGGCGTCGCCGCTCTTCACGATCTTGCCGTCGACGAGGACGTGGACGAAGTCCGGGACGACATAGTCGAGGAGGCGCTGGTAGTGTGTGACGACGAGCATGGCCCGCTTCGGGCTTCGCATCGCGTTGATTCCGTTCGCCACGACGCGCAACGCGTCGATGTCGAGCCCGGAGTCGGTCTCATCGAGCACACACAGCTTCGGCTCGAGGACCGCCATCTGAAACACCTCGTTCTTCTTCTTCTCGCCGCCGGAGAAGCCCTCGTTCAGGCCGCGCTTCATGAAGGTCTCGTCGAGGCCGAGGAGTTTCGCCTTGTCCTGGACCAACGTCACGAAGTCCATCGCGTCGATTTCCTCCCGGCCGTGGTACTTCCGGATCGCGTTGACCGCCGCTTTCAGGAAGTACGCGTTGCTGACCCCTGGAATCTCGACGGGGTACTGGAACGCCATGAACACGCCCTCGCGCGCGCGATCCTCAGGTTTCATCGCGAGGAGGTCTTTGCCTTCGAAGCGGGCCTGGCCCCCGGTGACCTCGTACGTCATCCGGCCCGCGAGGACCTGCGCAAGCGTCGTCTTGCCGCTCCCGTTCGGCCCCATCACCGCGTGGACCTCGCCGTCGTTGATCGAGAGGTCGATTCCCTTCAGGATTTCCTTGCCGGCGACCTTCACGTGCAGGTCCTTGATTTCGAGCATCGTCGTCCCCTCCGTTGCGCGCGGCGCGCTCACCCGACCGTGCCCTCGAGGTTCAGGCTTACGCCGATCAGCTTCTGGGCCTCGACCGCGAACTCCATCGGGAGCTTGAGGAAGACCTGCTTGCAGAAGCCGTTCACGATCATGTTCGTCGCGTCCTCCGGCGTGATGCCGCGCGCCTGGCAATAGAAGAGCTGTTCCTCCCCGATCTTCGAGGTCGACGCCTCGTGCTCCATCTGCGCGGTCGGCTCCTGGACCTGGATGTCCGGGAAGGTAAACGCGGCGCACGTCGAACCGATCAGGAGGGAATCGCACTGGCTGTAGTTGCGGGCATTCGTGGCGCCCTTGTGAATCTGCACGCGGCCGCGGTACGTGTTCCGCCCGTATCCGGCGGAAATGCCTTTCGAGATGATCGTGCTGCGGGTGTTCTTCCCGATGTGGAGCATCTTCGTGCCGGTGTCGGCCTGCTGATAGTTGTTGACGAGCGCGACGGAGTAGAACTCGCCCACCGAATTGTCGCCCTGGAGGATGCAGCTCGGATACTTCCAGGTGATCGCGGAGCCGGTCTCGACCTGCGTCCACGAGACCTTCGAGTTCGCGCCGAGCGCCTTCCCGCGCTTCGTGACGAAGTTGTAGATGCCGCCTTTGCCGTTCTTGTCCCCCGGGTACCAGTTCTGGATCGTGGAATACTTGATCTCCGCGTTGTCGAGGGCGATCAGCTCGACGACTGCGGCATGGAGCTGGTTCGTGTCTCGGATCGGGGCCGTGCAGCCTTCGAGGTTGATCCGGAAATACGTCGACAATTCCATCGGACACCGGACGCCCTGCGGGACGTACGCGAACGACCCGTCGCTGAAGACGGCGCTGTTCAGACCTGCGAAGAAGTTGTCGTTGAAGGGCACCACCGTGCCCAGGTACTTCCGCACGAGGTCCGGATGTTCCTGGACCGCCTCGGAGAACGAGCAGAAGATGATCCCGAGCTCCGCGAGCCGGTCCTTGAACGTCGTCGCGACGGAAACGCTGTCCAGGACGGCATCGACCGCGACGCCAGCGAGGCGCTCCTGCTCCTGCAGCGGGATCCCGAGCTTCGCGTACAGGTTCCGGATCTCCGGATCGACGTCGTCGAGGCTGTTCACCGGCTTCTTCGGCTTCGGAGCGGCGTAGTAGATGATGTCCTGGTAGTTGATCGGCGGATAGGTGACGTTCGACCACTTCGGCTCTTTCATCGTGAGCCAGTGGCGGTACGCCCGCAGACGCCACTCGAGGAACCAATCGGGCTCCTTCTTCTTGCGGGAAATGAGCCGGACGATGTCCTCGTTGAGGCCCTTCGGGGCGGTGTCCTCGTCGAGATCGGAAACGAAGCCGTACTTGTACTCCTGCTTCGCCATTTGCTCCTGGATTACGCTCTTGGAAACCATGGTCAGGCCTCCCGTTTTCGAGAAGCGGAATGTAGACTATAACGTTGTTATATATATCTTTGGTCGTGCATGCGGCGAATGACGTGCGACCGACGTCGCTCGTGCGACTCGCGGCGGAAGACTTAAGTCGCGGGCCCGCGTTCGAACGATCCGAGACGCGATTCGTTTGATGGCCCCCCAGCAACTGCCGCTCACCGTCACCGAGAGCGCGGTCCGACGGATCCGCGTGCTGCGGCAGAAGGAGAAGAAGCCGGCCGCCTCGCTCCGCCTCCGGATCATCGCGGGCGGGTGCAGCGGGATGCAGTACCGGATGGATCTCGCGGAGGCCGCGCGGCCGACGGACATCGTCGTCGCCGAGGAGGACGTGAGCGTGTTCGTCGACCCGAAGAGCCTGACGTACCTCCAGGGGTCGAAACTCGAATGGGAGGAAGACCTGTTCGGCGGCCAGTTCAAGATCACGAATCCCAACGCGAAGCACTCCTGTTCGT
>Ga0209377_1001472_pt1 | contig 15904 bp, 8 predicted proteins | sample GraSoiAngelo_141_FD_185898 | JGI IMG/M metagenome (GOLD analysis project Ga0209377, IMG submission 185898) | Grasslands soil microbial communities from the Angelo Coastal Reserve, California, USA - 14_0929_12_40cm (SPAdes) (version 2) | ecosystem: Environmental > Terrestrial > Soil > Grasslands ...
TCCCTCCAGGGCGCCGTACGTGTTGGCGCGGGCGAGCCTCGCGGCGTGCGCGACGGCGTAGCCGGTAGCGGGACCGAGGCGCAACAAGGTGGCGTAGGCGTGGGACTCGGTCGGCGTGAAGCCGAATGGTGTCAGATCGAGACGTGGAGGTGCCATACGGTAGTAGTAATGACTACTACTCATCGGCGGGAGCGACAAGACCCTTAGACGACCTCGATCGGGAGGGCGAGCAATCTGGCGATCAGGCCAAGTCGGAACGTCAGGTCCGTTTGCCGCTGGGCCGGGCTCTTGCCCGGCCCCTCGAGCGGGAAGTAATGCGCCGTGAGCGGATTGGTCGCCTTGGGCATGGCGCGGAGATTCTTAGGGCTCCAGATCCCCTGGTCGTCGCACTCGCTGTACAGGCGGGCCAGCACCCGGCTGGCGCTCGGAATGCGGCGCACCAGGCCCAGACGCGCCAACAGCTCGAGCCAGTAGGCGGCGAACGGCACGTCGCTCACGTGCCCCTGCGCGTCCGCCCGCAACGGGTCGCCCAGCAGCTCGAACACGGGCTTCAGCAGCTTCTTCCCGGCGAGCACGAAGAATGCGCGCCGCGGGGCCGCCGTGGAAAAGTAGGTGCCGAGCCGTTCTATGAACCCGGCGCGCTCCCGCTGTACTCCCGGCATGAAGGCGAGCATCTCCACCGCGAAGATCGTAGGGGGAGTCGCCGCCGGATCGAGCACCGTTTTGCCGTGAGCCTTCTTGAAGGGTTTCTCCGCCAGCTCGCTGCGCAGGAACTGGGAGATGGTGCTGGCGATGTTGTGCGCCGTTCCTCGCACCCGCGGGTCGTCGGCGTGGCCGCCGCGGGCGAGCGCGCATGCCGCCGCCTCGCGACCCATTTGTCGGGCCCAGCGGCCGAGGCCCGCGTCGGCCTTGGCGGGCTTGTGAAACTCGACCAGCAGCTCGTGGGCCCGCTGCGCGACCGTCTTGTCGGGGTCGTCCGGCTCGATGCGCGACAGCAACTGGAAAAGGAATCGGTCGGCATCCCGGAATGGTCGCTCGAACGGCGGCCAACCCAGTTCCAAGAGACGCCGATACTGGTAGACGGTCCCGATCTCCGTCCAGCCGTGCGCTTTCGAAGGGCGCGGCGCGAGCAAGTTTCCGCCCCACAGGCCCGTCGATTTCTGCTTGCGAGCGATCGCCAGCGCCGGCTTGTAGTCGAGCACGGATTGCCGCAACGCCGCCAGCCGCTGCGGATCCCGCTGTCCCTCCGCGACGACCTCGGCGTAGGCCCGGTAAACGAGCGGCGGACTCGCCGCCTCAAGCAGCCAGGACAGCGGCAACCGATGGGACGTCGGGAGTTCCAGGTGCTCGCTCCGCGCTATCGGGGTGCCGGGAGATGCGACTGTCAAAAAGCGGGCGCAAACTTATCCGGGTCCCTCCCGCTAGGCCAGGGGCCCGCCCTATCACCTTGACAGGCGCACGCTTATCATGGGTGCAGCAAGCTGCATCGCGGGTCGTTGCTTCCGCTCCCGGCAAGGGGTCATTTTTCGTTCATGCTCCGTTCACTGCGCTCCCGCCGCGTCGCGAAGCTTCCTGGCGAGGTACGCCTCCCGGGCCGCGTGCTCTTCCTCGCGGAGGATCCGCAGCTGGTGCGCGATCAGTTGGACGGGAAGGACCTCGACTGGCGTCCGGGCATCAAGCTGCGCGACGACATTTCGACCGACGAAATCACGCCCGCCTACATCTGCTACTACTACGACGAAACCCTCGGCGCCTTCCCCTACCTGGGGCTCAAGTGCGGCGAGGAGTTCCCGGTGAGCCGGGGAGCGGTGAAACAGGGCGGCTTCACGGCGTCGGTCAGCGGAAAACGGCGGGGCAAGGGATCGTCGCGCGAGCAATCGCCCTACGCCGAGATGTGCGCCGGCATCAAGCTGGTCGTGGCCGAGAACATCGAGCGGATCTATCGTGAAAACTGCCAGAACCTCGGGCTCCTCACGACGACCGACTTCTCGATCCTCGAGCGGGTGCGGAGTGGCGCCGCGATTCCGCTCAGCGCCTTCACGGCGGGCGAGGGGGAGATCACCCGGGGCATCATCGAGTACGGCGGGCTCTTCAACTTCAACGTCGCCCGGCTTCAGGGCAAGGTCACGCTCTCGCCGCCCGCGACGGCGCCGCGACCGATGACCCTCGGTGAAAAGATCATCGCGCGCCACTGGGTCGTGGACCCGGCCGAGGGCAAGGTCGGCGTCCCCGCGGTGCGCCCCGGCGACGAGGGGTTCGTCGTCACCGACATCCGGTTCAGCCATGAGTACGTGACCCCGATGGCGGCGATCTTCTTCGAGCAGCTCGTGGGGCCGGACGAGAAGGTCAACGATGCGGGCTCGATCCTCATGTTCCGCGATCACCTCACCTTCCTGGGTGAGGCGATGACGCCGGAGCGCGTCAAGGAAGGCCTGCTCGATGTCGCGCTGGAGCTCGAGAAGAAGCAGCGCCACTTCGCCGAGAAGCAAGGCATCCGCTTGTACGGGGAGCTGCGGCTGGGCCATCACGGCTCGGAGGCGATCTGCCACTCGAAGATCCTCGAGGGGCACGCCGAGCCCGGCATGGTCATCATTGGGAGCGATTCGCACACCCCGCACGCCGGCGCCGTGGGGTGTGTGGCATTCGGGGTCGGGACGACGGCGATCTTCAACTCGTGGATCACGCGCGACGTGCGGCTCACGGTGCCGGAGACCGTCCAGATCGTGGTGCGCGGCCGGAAGCCCGACAACGTGACGGCAAAGGACTTCATGCTCGAGATCCTGCGTCACCCCTACGTGAAAAGCGGCCAGGCGATCGGGAAGCTGGTCGAATACTGTGGGGATGCTGTCGAGTCGCTGTCGGTGGACGAGCGCGCCACGATGACGAACATGACCGCCGAAGTAGGCGGGTTCACCGGGTATGTCGCGCCCGATGAGCGGACGGTCGCGTATCTGATGGAGTATCGCGGCATGTCGCGGCGGGACGCCGCGGCGCTGTGCCAGGACATGGCGAGCGATCCGGACGCCGAGTACAGCGAGGTAATCGAGATCGACGCGGCCGCGATTCGGCCGATGATCGCGCTCCCGGGGGATCCGGGGAACGGGCGGTACGTCGACGAGGGGGCCGAGCGGGTGCGCGTGGACATCGCCTATGCGGGCTCGTGCACGGCGGGGAAGAAAGCGGACATGGACATGTACGCGCGCGTGTTGCAAGAGGCGATGGCGCGCGGCGAGCGGGTCGCGCCGTGGGTACGCTTTTTCATCCAGTGCGGCTCGCAGGACGTGAAGCGCTACTGCGAGGAGCAGGGCTATCTGGAGCTGTTCGGGAAGGTGGGCGCGACGTTCCTAGAGCCGTCGTGCGGGGCCTGCATCAACGCGGGGCCGGGGGTGTCGCGGACGCGGGACGAAGTGACGATCAGCGCAATCAACCGGAACTTCCCCGGCCGCTCGGGCCCGGGGCGGCTCTACCTGGCGAACCCCTACACCGTCGCCGCGTCGGCCATCGCCGGCTATATCACCGAATGGCAGCCCGGCATGGCGCTGGCACCCACGGAATGAAAACGGCGGCCCCTAGCGGCCGCCGCTCGCCGTCGAGAGCTCTCGCGCCCCGGGCGGCGTGGCTTGCTTGGGGCGCAAAGCCCCCCGCTGGTACACACTGCGCGGATTCCACAACACCCACGACGTGATGCCGACGTCCTCCGCGGCGCGAATCTGCTCGCGGATTTCGAACGGCGTGTAGCGGGGCAGGCGCCGCCCCAGCGTGAACGCCTGCAAGAACGGCCGGATCTCGGCGGTGCCGGGGAGCGGGCGCGAGCGCTGCAGCGCGTCGTTCAGCGCGCTCCGCACCACGCGGTAGGGTTGGCCGTTCGGCCACGCGAAGCCGAAGGCGCCGCGGTAGTAATGACTGGGATAGACCATCGGGAGCACGACGTCCGCGACGCTCACGAAGTCCTCCCACACCTGGCCGATGCCCAGATCACCGGTGGCGGATGCCGTGAGACCGAAGATGTCGAAGGTGATCGGGACGGCGAGCGGCTTCAGCCGGTCGCGGAGCAGCCCGATGTGGCGCCGCACCGCCTCGCGCTGCGTCTCGCCCCCGCGATGCGCCGGGAAGATCGCGGTGGCCATCCGCTCACGCGGCTCGTCGGGGAAGCGGACGTAGTCGAACTGCACTTCGGCGAAGCCCAGCCGTACCGCTTCTTGCGCGAGCTGCGCCGCGTAGATCCACACCGAATCGTTGTAGGCGTCGACCCACGCGATGTTGATCCGGTCGCGCCATAGCCCGCCCGTGCCGCGATCCTTCACGGACCATTGAGGCTTACGCTCCGCGAGCAGGGGATCCTTCGCCACGACGATGCGCGCAATGGGGTAGATGCGGTGTGCCTGGAGGCTGTCGAGCCGGGCGCGCGCGTCTTTGGCGCGCACGCACTGGTTCGCGCCGATTTGCTGCGCCGTGGGTACGGCCGACGGGTACAGCAGACACCCGGTGTCGTCCTTCACGTCGACGACGAAGGCGTTGATCTCCGTCTCGTCGGCGAGCCGCACCAGCTGCCACAGCCTCGGAGAGCCGAAGGCCCACGCGTTGACGTACAGGCCCTTGATGGACCCGGTGGCGGGGAGCAACACGGCTTCCTGCTGGACGTAGCGGATCTCGATCGGGCGGAGCAGCACCTTCAGCTGGTCGGCGGGCGTGATGGCCGGCGCGCCGCGCAGGTCGACGACCGTGGAATCGGTCGCGGCGCTGTCGGCGGCACCCTGCGCAAAAAGGCCGCGACTCGTGACGAGCGCGGCCAGCAAGAGGGCGCCTGCCTGCCGGACCACATTCATAGGGGGCTACACGATAGGAAGCGACCCGAAATCAGACAAGCCCGCGCGTCACGCTACTTGCGGGTCAACTGCAAGCTGTTGAATAGCAAGGGGTAAGTGGCGATGCTTTGGCCGCGGTACTGGGGCCGGAACCCGAACAGCACCACCCGCCCGGCCCCCAGTTTGACCTGCACCAGCGCCGCCCGCCCGGCCACCCGTTCCGGATGCAACACCCACCCAGAGAGCAGCACGCGATCGGGGTCGGTCGGGTAACGACCGACGACACGCACCGCGTTCGAGTCGAGCACCTCGAAGGCCGGGCCGCCTTCGTACCAGGCCACGCCCTGCGCCGGCAGATCGCGTGCGATCGGATCCGTTGGGTCGAGCTCGAGCCGGAAGATCGAGCCCGGGGCGTAGAACTCGTCGTCCGCCACGCCTTCCAGCACGTTGCGCACGGGAAGGAGCAGCTGCTCGATCGCGAAGCGGCTCGCGTCGTTCAGGGCGACGAGCGTGCCGCCGTCGCTCACGAACTGGCGCAGCGTCTTCACCCCGTCCTGGCCCAGGCCACCGGTGTACGGCGCGGGGTACTGGCGCGGCAGCCCGTCGAGCAGGTCGTGCGGGTCCTGGTCGGGCAGGACGATGACGTCGAACCTGTCCCGGAGCTTGCCGGCGCGCACCGTGGAATCGACGACCGCGGCGTAGGGCACCTTCCAGGTGTCGAACACCCAGCGAGTCCAGCCTTCGTCGATCGCGCCCTTGTCGGTCGAGTTGACGTAGGAGCGGTACAGGGCCACGCGCGGCGCGTCGGGACCAGTGAAGCCGGGATAGGCCGGTGTCGGGGCGGGAGGGTCGACCGGCGGCGACAGCCCGATACGCAGCGAATCGCGCGCGGCCAGGGCGGTCACGCCCATCAGCAGCGGCAGCGTGTTCGCGGTCACGTCGTACGGTGGCAGCGGCGGCCCGCCCGCGTACAGCCGCAGATCGGGATAGTGCTGCGGCTCGAGCAGCGTCTTCGCGAACGCCGCGTACGGCTGGCGCAGCGGGACCACGTAGCTCCCCGCGGGATAGCGCTGGCTGCCGATCGTCACGGGGTGCAGCGCGGTGCGAATCTCCACCTGACCGCGGTGCAGGATTCCGAGCAGCGTCGCGAGGCCGACCGTGTCCTGGTGCTGGCGGGGAATGACGTACGCGTACGGCCAGCCTTTCCAGCCGCGTACGGCCCGCGCCCCGACGGCGAGGAAGTTTGCCAGCCAGCGGTCGCGGTACCGGGCCGCGTGCTGCAGCAGCGCGTAGGCCGCGTCGGTCTGGTAGGTCACGATGTCGCGCAGCGTCCAGCGGCCGCCCGGCCAAGGGTTCGTGAAGTTCCAGGAGCGCTCGCGCGGGTTGAAACCGCGCGCCCGAACGGCGAGGCGGTCGAACGGGACATCGATCGGCGAAGCGAGGTTCGCGTTGGCGGCCTCCGACAAGATGCGCACGCCGCCGTGGTAATGCTGGTACGCGCGCGCCGGTGTCCACGCGTCGTAGATCGCGTTGATCGAGATCCCGGTCTTGCCCTGACCCGCGAGCTCCCAAGCGATCGCGGTGCCGAGCGCGTTGGCACCGTCCACGAGCAGCGGGTCGACGTTGGGCTCGATCGGGTCGAGGTACGGCGGCAGAAACAGCCGCGAGCCGTCGCTGTCCTGCTGGTGGATGTCGTGGGCGATCTGGGGATGCCACACGTTGTAGATCGAGTCCACGACGAGCTGCGTCTCCACCTGGGTGAAGGCGTACCAGTCGCGGTTGTCGTCGTGCCCCGCGTAGTGATGATACAGCTCGGGGGGATCGGTCCCCTCCGCGGCCGTGCCGAGGGTGCGGTTGTACCACCGTGTCACGATGGTCACGCCGTCGGGGTTGAGCGACGGCACGAGCCACAGCACCACGTTGTCGAGGATCTCGCGCGTCGCCGCGCTCGTGTCGCTGGCGAGGCGGTAGGCGAGGACGGCCGGCGTGAGATGACCGCCGACTTCGTTCGAATGGATCCCCGACGTGATGAGGACGACGACCTTGCCGTCGCGCACCGTCTCCTGCGCTTCCGGGCCGGTCTTGAGGGTGCGGGGGTCGGCGAGCCTGGCGTTGAGCTGTCGCAGCTGATCGAGGCGCCGGAGATTCTGGGGGCTCGAGATGGCGAGCGCGACGAACGGGGCACCGAGCGTGGTCTTCCCGAGCTCGCGGTAGCGCATCCGATTGCTCGCCGCGGCGAGTGCCTGGTAGTAACGCAGCAGCGTGGCCCAGTCGGCGAGCTTCCGGTCGTCGCCGGGCTCGAAGCCGAGTACCGTGCGCGGCGCCGGGATGCGCGGCGACCTCGCGGCCGGCGGGGGTGCGGGGGGTGCCCTGCGCCCGGGCGTGTGACGACGAGGGCTCGGCTGTTGCGCTCGCGCCAAGGTGGCGCACGGCAGCGACAGCGCGGCGGCCAGCCCCACGGCGAGCCAGGGCGTGCGCGCGCGCAACCTCACGGTCCTACTTGAGCAGGCCTGCGGCAGGCGGATTGTCGCCGCTGCCGAGCCAGTGGGCGAACCAGGTGCGAATGCGCTCCAGCCGATCGACGAGCAGCCACGGCGGGCCGGTGCGGGACAGGCCGTGATAGGACCGGGGATAGCGGACGAACTCAGCCGGAACGCCGCGCTGGCGCAGCATCACGAACAGCTGCTCCGCGTCCGTGACGGGCGTGCGCCGGTCGTCCTCGCTGTGCACGATCAGGAGAGCGCGCGGTACAACGAGTCCGCGTCCCACGGCGGTCCGAAGAACTCGTAGTCGGTGAGCCCCTGGGCGTCCGATGACCCGTACCACGAGAACCAATCGTAGATCGAGCGATCGGTCTCGGCCGCCGCGAAGCGGCCCGTATGCCCGAGGATCCAGTTGGTCATGAAGCCGCCGTACGAGCCGCCCGCCACACCCAGGCGCGTCGTGTCCACGCCACCCCGCTCCCGCGCGATCGCGACGTCCACCGCCTTCATCAGGTCCTGATAGTCCTCCATCCCCCAGCGCCCGCGCGACGCGAACGTGAACTCGTGCCCGTATCCGGTGGAGCCGCGTGGGTTGACGAGCAACACCCAGTATCCCTGCCCCGCGAGCATCTGCATCTCCGGGAAAAAGACGTTGCCGTAGTTCCAATGCGGTCCGCCGTGAACGTACAGGATCAAGGGGTAGCTCCTGCCGGCGCGGTAGCCGTGCGGACGCATCAGGAACGCCTCGACACGCAGGCCGCCCCCGCTCGAGAACCAGAACGTGTCCGCCGGGATCGTCACGAGCCCGGCGACGAGCGAGTCATTGAACGTGGTGAGCCGGCGATCGGGCCCCTGCACGAGGCCGGACGCGATCGGCGCGATGTAGAGCTCCACCGGATGGGTGACGTCGCTCGCGGTGTAGGCCAGCGAGCGACCGTCGCGGCTCAGGGTGAAGCCGCCGAGTTGCCGCTCCCCGCTCGTCACCTGGCGCACCGGGCCGCCGGTAGCGGCCACGGCGAACAGGTGGATGTTGCCGCGCGTCTCCGCGCCGAAGTAGAGCGTCCGGCCATCCGGCGCCCAAAACGGCTCCTGGGGGTCGAGGTCCCAGGCGGCCGTCAGGTTGCGCGTCGCGCCGCCCGTCGCGGGGACCACGCACACGTCGTTTTCCTCGCCGCGCCCCTTGGAGCAGAGAAAGGCGACGGCCTTGCCGTCGGGTGACCACGCCGGGTCGTGACTCTCGGCGTACGGCGTGACGATCCTGCGGATCGTGCCATCCGCGATCGTGAGCACGTACAGCTGCGGCCGGACCTGGTCCCGCCGCTCCTGCACTTCCGTCGAATCCTGGACGAACGCGACCGCACGACCGTCTGGGGACCAGGCTGGGTCGGTCTGGCTCAACTCACCGGTCGTGAGCTGTTTCGGTTCGCCGCCGGCGAGCGGCACGAGGTAAAGATGGCGCGGGCGTCGTGTCTCGCGGGGCGGCACGAGGCCGCGCTCGTCCTCGACCAGCGGCAGCGAGGTGTACACGCGGCCGTCGAACCGCTTCACGTCAGGCCCGCGGGTGATGGCGAGCGGCGAGACGCGGTTGCGCCAGGTTTGCTGCTTCAGGCTGTCGGGCTCCGCCCCACGCCAGCCGTACAGCAGCGATTTTCCGTCCGGCGAGAAGATTGGCAGCGCGTGCACGCCGCGGACTTGAAACGCTTCACCGCCCGGCGTGCCGGTGCGGAGGAACCAGACGTCGTCGTCGAACCCCTCGCGCTTGCTCGCGAACGCCAGCAGCGTCCCATCGGCCGACCACACTGGGCTCGCCGCCTCGCTGGCGGGGCTGGTATAGCGGAACGGGGGCGCCGAGCCGTCCGTCGCCGCCATCCAGACTTCGGTGTGGCGCCGGTCCTTGTCCTCGACGACCGTGCTGACCGTGAACGCCACGCGCCGCGCGTCCGGCGCGAGACGCGGCTCACTGACGAACGTGAGGCGGTAATAGTCGGTGGCTTGAAAGGGGCGGGGCGAACCCTGGGCGGCCAATAGGCCGATCGCCAGGGCGGGCAGCAGCGAGCGCGCGTTCATGCGATGCTCAAGGGTGTTCCGGGAGGCAGAAAACTATCCGGTGGTGCCGGGCAACGCGACGGGCGGCCGGCGGGCATCGGCCGCCGCACCGCCCGTCCACCTGCCCGCCGTCGTTACGGCAGTTTGTGAAGCTCCACCCGCCGGTTCTGCGCGCGCCCTTCCGCCGTGGCGTTCGGCGCCACGTAACCCGTCGGGCCATAACCCTTCGCCACCATACGCGCGGGCAACACGCCCTTCCGCGCGAGATACGCGCGGACCGCCGCCGCGCGTGCCTGCGACAGCCGGACGTTCCCGAACTTCGTCCCCGTGCTGTCGGTGTATCCCGCGATCTCGATCCGGATGTCCGGGTTCGCAACCAGCGACGCCGCGACGGCGTCCAGCACGGCGTACGAATCCCGGGTCAACGCCGATCTTCCGCTCTGGAAATTGACGCCGCGCAGCACGAGTGTCGGCCGCGGCGGCGCCCCCGGGACTGCCGCCCGCACCGACTCCGGCGCGAACAGGATGAGACACCCATTGGCGTCCACCGGAGCTCCCGGCGGGGCAGGGGGGCACTTGGGCGGCGCCGCCGGCGGTGCGGCCGCGGGCTGCGGCGCCGCTTTGACGGCCTCGGCCGCCACTGGACACCCTACGGCGTCGACCTTTGTACCAGGCGGCGTATTGGGACATTGGTCGATGCCGTCCGGCACGCCGTCGAGATCGGAGTCGAGCGGGCAGCCACTCGCGTCCACGATCGCGCCCTTAGGCGTGTTGGGGCACTTGTCCAGGCCGTCCGGCACGCCGTCGCCGTCCGAGTCGATGGGACAGCCCTTCGCGTCGACGGTGGCGCCGGCCGGGGTGTTGGGGCACTGATCGATCCCGTCGGGCACGCCGTCGCCGTCCGAGTCCATGGGACAACCCTTCGCATCGACCGTGGCGCCGGCTGGGGTGTTGGGGCATTGGTCGATCCCGTCGGGCACGCCGTCGCCGTCCGAGTCCATCGGACAACCCTTCGCATCCACGGTCGCGCCGGCCGGGGTGTTGGGGCACTGGTCGATCCCGTCGGGCACCCCGTCACCATCCGAGTCGATGGGGCAGCCCTTCGCGTCCACGTGGGCGCCGAGCGGGGTGTTCGGACAGGCGTCTTTGTTATCGGGGACGCCGTCGTGATCGGAGTCCTTGGGCGGGCCGCCTCCCCCGAGGTGGAAGACCGAAAGCCCGGCCGTCGCGACGTAGTGTCTCGGGTTTGCGGGGCCGAACGTGGACTGGGTGCTCGGGGTGTAGATGGCGCGGCCCTCGACCCGCACCGCGATGCGGTTTGACAGGAACAGCCTGACGCCGGCCCCGCCGTGGGCCGCGTTGTCCGTGAACTTGTAGGGGGCCCGCGTGCCGAAGTCGAGCAGCGAATAGCCGCCCAGGACGTACACCATCAGCCGGTCCACGTGCAGCACGTTGAGGACGAGGGAGGCGCTGCCGATCAGCGGCTGGAGCGTCGTGGTGGCGCCGCCGCTCACCACGCTGTACTCCGGCTGGAACACGACGTCGCCCTCGACCCCGATCACGTCGCCGATCAGGTAGCCGAGCCGCACGCCGCCGCCTGCCTTATTGCTAAGGCCGAACGCGGGGTCGTAGTGCGTGTAGGCGCCGAACGCGCCGACCTCGAACTGGCCCGCGTGCTGGGCCGCGACACCGCCGGCGCCGCCCCCCAGCGCGAGTGAAGCAACCAGCAACGCCATCCTTCTCATGTCGGCTCCCACGCGTCGGACCTCACGGTAATTGGTGCAGCTCCACGCGGCGGTTCTGGGCGCGGCCCGCCACGGTTGTATTCGGGGCGATCGGTGAGCCCGCCCCGTATCCCTTTGCGACCATGCGGCTGGACGCGACGCCCTGGCTCGCGAGATAGGCCTGCACCGCCGCGGCGCGGGCCTGCGAGAGCCGTAGGTTGGTCGCCGAGGACCCGGTGTTGTCCGTATACCCCGCGATCTCGATCCGGATGTCCGGATTGGCGATCAGCGATTGCGCGACGATGTCGAGCACCGTGGAGGACTCGGGCCTCAGGGCGGACTTTCCGGTCTCGAAGGTGACGCCGCGCAGGATCACCGGTGTGCGCTCCGGCGTGAACAAGATCGGGCAGCCCGACGCGTCCACCTTGGTGCCGGGCGCGGTGCCGGGGCACTTGTCCTTGGTGTCGTCCACGCCGTCACCGTCCGAGTCCTTGAAGCGCTGGCAGCCGACGCTGTCCACCTCTGTCCCCGGTGGCGTGTTGGGGCACTTATCGAGGCCGTCAGGCACCCCGTCGCCGTCCGAGTCGAGGGGGCAGCCCTTCGCATCCACGGTGGCGCCGGGCGGCGTGTTGGGGCACTGATCGATGCCGTCCGCGACGCCGTCGCCGTCCGCGTCCAGTGAACAGCCCTTCGCGTCCACGTGGACGCCGGTCGGCGTGTTGCCGCACTGATCGATCCCGTCGGGCACGCCGTCACCATCCGAGTCGAGCGGGCAGCCCTTGGCATCCACCGTGGCGCCGGCCGGCGTGTTGGGGCACTGGTCGAGCCCGTCGTACACCCCGTCGTGGTCGGCGTCGGACGGACAGCCGCGCTGGTCGACGGTGGCACCGCGCGGTGTATTGGGACAGGCGTCCCGCTTGTCGGGGATGCCGTCGTGATCGAGGTCGGGCGGCGGGCCGCCTCCCATGAAAAACGAAAGGCCGACCGAGCCGACCACGTGGCCCGCCCAGGCGCCGCTCGCAAACCCGGTGCTGGCGGCGTAGATGCCGCGCACTTCCAAGCGCAGCGCGGCGCCGTCGCCGAAGAACACCCGGTCGCCCAGGGCGCCATGGACGGCGTTGTCGGTGAAGCGGTAGGGTGGGTTCTTCTCGAAGTCGAGCCGCGAGTAGCCGCCGAGCAGATAGAAGACGTTGCGGGAGCCGCCGAAGTTCAGGACCAGACTGGCGCTGCCGAGGGCGAGGGTGGGGGATGCGCTGCCGGTCTTCGGGCTGGGACTCTGATAGCCCGCATCGAGCTCCGCCCCGACGACGTCATTGAAGAAGTACCCGAGTCGGGCCCCGCCGCCCATCTGGTTGTCGAGATTGAACGCGCGGTCATAGCGCGTGAACGAGCCGAACGCGCTGAGCTCGAATTGGTGCGCGTGTTGTTGCGCGCCCAGGCGCGCCGCTCCAACCGCGACCGCCAGTCCCGCGACGACGAGTGTCCGCATCGGGCGACTCCTCCCTCGGGGCTCGGTCCTACGGTAATAACTCGGCCCCTGCTTAGAAACCCCAGACGCCCGCTTTCCTCAGCCCCGTGCTCAGGTCGATGCCGCCGAGCACCAGCCCGCGACGCGAGCCATCGGCCTCCCGCCAGGTGATGCCACTCGGCCCGATGAGCGTCCCGCCGTTCTGGAACCAGATGCTCCGCGTCGCGGGCCCCACGGGTCCGGCGAAGGGCCCGAGCGAGTCCCCGACGGCGGTCGCGGCGATGGTCTCCGCGCTGTTGGTCGCCGCCCCTGCGTATCGGCCGCCCACCACGAGCACGACGTCGCGGAGGTCGAGCGTCGCGAATTGCGACCGACCCGTTGGGAGGAGCGTCGCACCCGGCGCCCAGCCTCCGGTGAAGAACCCCGACACCAGGCTCAGGGCGGCGGTGTCGCTCGAGGCGAGACGCACGGTGCCCGAATCGAGCCCGCCGCCCGGCGGCACGCTGTCCGCCACGCCCCCGAACGCCACCGCGCGCTCATCGCGCACCACGACGCCGCCGTAGGCGCGCGGGCTGGGAAGCGGTGGCTGCACGTACCAGCCGTCGATGTGCCCTGCGAGCCCGATCCGTCCCACGAACACATTCTGCCGAGGGCGCCCCGCCGAATCGGTGCCGCCGATCACGTAGATCCGGCCGCGCGTCACCACCGCCAGCGCGCCGGCGACGGGAGCCGGCAGCGGCTCGATGGGCGTGAGCTGCCCGACGACGCTGTCGGGCGTGACGTCGGCGGCGAACACGCTCGCCTGCGCGCGGCCGGAGGCGTCGATGCCGCCGATCACGTAAAGCCCGCTGCCCGGGAAACGAGAGTTGTAGCGCGTGGCGACGGCGGCCGCCGCGAACGCGCGCGGTGCGGGGAGGATGCGCGACGTGAAGTCGGCGGCGTCGTGCTGGCGGATCCAGGGTCCGACCAGGCCGCCCGCCTGGGTGCGCGCCACGTAGACGCCGCTGTCTGGGACGAGACCGCCGCTGATCTGCTCGGCGCCGCCCGCCGCGTACAGCGTCGTGATCAGGCGGGGGCCGGAGGGGATCTCCGCCGCGGCGAGCGCGACGCCTACCGGCGCTTGCGGGAACGTGCCCAGGGAGTCCCAGTGCAGTGTGTCGGGGCTGAACACGACGTGCGGGACGACATGGACGGTTGCCGTGAGCCGCTGGCCGCTCGCCGTCGTCAGGGCGAGCGTTCCCGAGACGGCGCCGTCCGGCACCGTGGTGCGCACGACCTGGTCGCTCCAGTCGGCGGGTGAGGCGACCGGGGCCGTCACCTCCCCACCGCCGACGCCCGCGAACGCGACGCTGCCGCCGCCCTGGGTAGCGCCGAAGCCGAGGCCCTCGATCACCACGCTCCGACCGCGCTCCAGGATCGGCTCGAGGGCGCCGTCCACGTAGTCGATGCCCGGAGCGGCCGGGGGCGGCGGCCCGCTCGACTCACCCGCGCACGCGACCACCGCGGCCGCGAGCACGGGCGCGAGCCTATTGCCGGCCGTTGTCGCCTCGCACGAGGCGGACGGCCTTGGCGAGATGGTCGGCCAGCGCCGCCAGCTCGGCGGCGCCCCGCGCCAGCCCTTCGATCGCCTTGCGCTGCTCCACCGCCGCCGCCGCCACGGCCTCGGCTTCCTGGGTGGAGGTCTGGGCGGCCGCTTTCGCCTGTCCCAGCGCTCCGCTGATCGTCCCCGACTGGTCGTCGATGCCGTGGGCCAGCTCGGCGACGCGCTTGCCGGCCCGAGCGGTGCCCGACGCCGCCTCGGCGATCTGCCGCAGATCCTCGAGCCATCCGGTTGAGCCCTGCGCCACCTCGCCCAGGTCGCTGCGGACGCGCTCCAGCAACGCCGCCGCGCGGTCGAGCGCGCGACGCGTGTCCTGAGCGGACTTGCCGACGTTGCGCGCCTCGCGCCCGCTCTCCTCGGCGAGCTTGTGAACCTCGTCGGCTACGACCGCGAACCCGCGGCCGTGCACGCCCGCGCGCGCCGCCTCGATCGTGGCGTTCAGGGCGAGCAGGTTGGTCTGGTTGGCGATTAGGCCGATGGTCTCCGAGAACTTCTCGACCTGCTCGGCGACATCGCGCAAGCGATGTACTTCTCGAGCGCTCTCCTCGGTCGTGGTGCCGAGGTCGGCGAGGCGCCGCACGGCGGCCTGGGTCGCCTGCCGGACCTTTTCCGTCGTCTTCTCCATCTCGGCCCCGGCGGCGCGTGTCTCATCGCCCGCGGCGACGACTTCACGGGTGTGCTGCCGCAACTGCCCCGACTGCCGCTCCAACGCTCCCACGAGGCTCGCGGCCTGGGCGGCGCCCTGATTGGCGCGCCGCGCCGCGGCGGCGACCTCTTCGCTGGAGGCGCGGATCTGTTCAGTCGTCGCGCTGAGCGTCTCCATGTACGCGGTCGTGCGGTCGGAGGCGCCCACCACCGGCTGGACCGACCCCTCGATGGCCAGCATGAGCGCGAGCTGGGGCGCGAGCAGCGCGAGCATGTCGCCATCCGAGTCGCGGTACAGCCTCGGAGCGGAGTGGCGCACGCTCCAAAGGCCGACGAGCTGGCCCGCGTGGTACAGCGGCACCAGAACCTCGGAGCCGGGCTGCTCCGGGCCGGGGACGACGACCTGCTCGCGTGACAGGCCGCTCGCCACGACGGGACGGCGCAGCCGGACGGCCTCGCCTGTGAGCCCCGTGTTCGCGTCGAACCGGAACGGCGACCGCCCGCTGGCAGCCGTGTCGGCGATCAGCTCCATCTCATTCGTACGCGCGTCGTAGCGCGCGAACCCCATGTGCTCCCACGGCACGAGCCGCCGCGCCAGCTGCTGGATGCGGGGGAAGCTCTTCGCCAGGCTGATGTCCCCGGCGATCGCCTGCGACAGGCCCTGCATCAGCGTCAGCTCGTCCGCCCGTACCGCGCGGCGGATCACCGACGAGCTGACCACCGTCGCGATCGCAAGCACACTTCCCACCGCGAGCGCGTCGCCCGCATCGAGCCCCGCGTGCGCCAGCCAGAGCCACACGAGCGCGAGCCCGGCCGAGCAGCCGTACACGATCGTCTCCCAGCGGGCGGTGAGGCGGGCGTCCACCCAGGCGACCGAGCGGCCCAGCGCCAGCTCGACGTAGAACGTCGCGTTCACGATCGCCGGAAGCACCACCAGGAAGGCCGCGAGGGGAGCGAGATTCCCGGCGGCGAGCGCGCCCGGCCCCACGACGCCGCCCAGCCGCTGGTACGCGAGACCCGCGATCGCGCTGCCGGTCGTGAGGTGCCCCGCATTCCCCAAGGCGACGCCGGGGGGGAGGCGGCGCAGTCCCAGATCGCCGAGCAGCATCATGAGCGGCGCGAGCAGCACGGCG
>Ga0209377_1001473_pt1 | contig 15900 bp, 18 predicted proteins | sample GraSoiAngelo_141_FD_185898 | JGI IMG/M metagenome (GOLD analysis project Ga0209377, IMG submission 185898) | Grasslands soil microbial communities from the Angelo Coastal Reserve, California, USA - 14_0929_12_40cm (SPAdes) (version 2) | ecosystem: Environmental > Terrestrial > Soil > Grasslands ...
CGATCATGCGTCCTCGCCCCGGTACTCGAACCGGTTCTTGGCCGTCTCCACCACCGTGATCCGCGAGAGCCGCCCCGTCGGCAGCCCCGGCGCCAGCGTACGCCAGAACGCACGGGCCAGGCTCTCGCCGGTCGTGATCACCCCCGCGAGCGCCGGCACGTCCTCGAGCTTCGCGTGGTCCACCTGATCGATCACCGTGCGCCGCACGTGGCCGTCGAGCGCCTCGAGGTCCACCGCCATGCCCGTGCGCGGGTCCGGCGCGCCGGCCACCGTGACCTCCAGATAGTAGTTGTGGCCGTGAGCCCGGTGACAGGCGCCGTAGAGCGCGGCGTTCTCGGCGGCCGGCCGCGCGGGGTTCGCCAGCTGGTGCGCGGCGCTGAAATGGTACACGCGGGTCACGTCGACCTCACGATTTTCGATCATTTCACCGCTCGCCTCCCCGGAGGCACCGGCTCAGCTCGCACTGCCGGATGTTCGATCATTTCACCGCTCGCCTCCCCGGAGGCACCGGCTCAGCTCGCACTGCCGGATGTTCGATCATTTCACCGCTCGCCTCCCCGGAGGCACCGGCTCAGCTCGCACTGCCATCGTAGTCCACGAACAGCGTCGCGTCCTCCCAGACGCGCACGCCGGCCAGCCGGTCGGGGCCCAGCTTGGGCGCGAGCAGGTCCCAGATCGCGAGCACGATGTTCTCGGTCGTCGGCACCCGGTCGCGGAACAGCGGGTCGGCGTTGAGGTCGGCGTGATCGAAGCGATCGACCACGGTCTCGGTGACGATCCGCTTGAGCTCGCTCAGATCGATCACCATGCCGGTCCGCTCGTCGATCGGCCCGCGCACGCTGACGTCCAGCACGTAGTTGTGGCCGTGCGGCACCGTGAGCCGGCCGAACTTCTTCTCGTTCTCCGCCGGCGACCAGTCGGCGACCCAGTAGCGGTGGCCGGCCGCGAACGCGAAGCGCCGCGTCGAGCGCGCCTGCGCGGTCATGGACGCCCCCGGGTGGACGGCAGCGTCTCCAGCAGGCGCGCGGCCACGCGGTCGAGGTCGAAGTCCTCGACGCGACGGCGGCCCGCGGCGCCGAGCTCCGCGCGCACCTCAGCGTTCGCCAGCACTCTCTCCATCGCCCTCGCCAGCTCCTCGGGATCGTTGGGGCTCACCAGGAGCCCCGTGCGCCCGTCCTCGACGACCGAGCCCGAAACCTTCCTGGACGGTCGGCAGGCAGAAGCAATCGGCACCCACATATTCTACGGCCAGCGCCGAGCGGCTGATCTCCCCCAGGAACGTCACCGTCTCCTCGAGCCCCAGGCCCGCCGACAGGGCCCGCAGGCGGGCGGACTCCGGCCCGTCCCCTACGATGCGGACGCGCACGCCCGGGATTCGGCCTCGCAGGCGCGCGCCGGCTCGCAGCAGGACGTCCAGGCGCTTGCGCGGGTACATGCGCGCGACGCAGAGAACGGTCGGCGGCCGCGAGCCCCGGCGTGGCGCCTCGGCGAAGCGGCGGCGCCACTCCGCGAGGTCGATCGGCTCGGGCACCACCGCGAGGCGCTCGCGCGGAACGTCGTAGACCTCGTGCGCGACGCCGGCGGAGTAACGGCTGGGCACGATCACCCGCTCGGCCAGGCGGACGTTGACGCGCTCCCAGCGCGCCTGCACCGTGAGTAACGCGCGAACCAGTCCGCCCTCGTTGCGGAGCTCGTCGGCGATGATCCCCTTCAGCATCACGGCGTATCCCACGCCGGGCGGCCGACGCGACGCCCAGCGGTAGCCGTCGAGGTCCACGCCGATCACGACGTCGGCGTCGGGCGGGTCGCTCACGACCGCGCGGTTGTAGCGCCAGCGGTCGAAGGTATGGAAGCCGGTGCGCGTGGTGATGGGGCGGAGACGGGCGGCGTGACCGAGGCGCTGGAGCCCGCGCAGCACGCCGTCGATGGCCACCCAGGTCCCGCTGCCTTCCGTCGGGCTCGGCGGTGTCGAGCTGAGGAACTCGAACCGCACCGGGCTCAGCGGCCCTGGAACTTCGGCGGGCGCTTCTCGAGGAAGGCCCGCGTGCCCTCCTTGTAATCCTCGCTCGCGGCCGCCTCGCGCGACAGCTCGCGCAACCGTGTGCGTCGCGCCTCGGTGTAGCCGGCGAGGTAGAACTGGATCGACTGCTTGCTGCCGCGCACCGAGAGCGGCGCGTTCTCGCTGACCAGCTGCAGATAGTCGTAGGTCGTGCGCTCCAGCTCGGCCTCCGGCACCAGGCGCTGGATGAGGCCGATGGCGAGGGCCTCGCGGTCGCCCACGGTGCGGGCGGAGAACAGGATGTCCTTCGCGTACGCGGGGCCGACGAGATCCACGAGCTGGCCGATCGCCTCGGGCGGATAGACGATGCTCAGCTTGGCGGCGGGGATGCCGTACTTGCTGCCCTCGGCGGCGAAACGCAGGTCGCAGCCCATCGCGATGCCCATCGCCCCGCCCATGCAGAAGCCGTAGATCATCGCGACCGTCGGCTTCGGGCACTCGCGGATCGCCGCGTAGGCGGCCGCGGTGGCCTCGCCGTAGCGCTGCGACGACTCGGCGTCCTTGCGCTGCTCCTGGAACTCGGAGATGTCCGCGCCCGAGGCGAAAGCCACGGTCCCGGCGCCGCGGTAGACGATGCCACGCACCGACTCGTCCTTCACGAGCCCCTCGGTGACGCGCGCGATCTCCACCCACATGGCGTAGCTGATCGCGTTGCGGGTCTTGGGCCGGTTGAAGACGACGGTGGCGATGGGACCGTCGTGCCGGACGAGGATGTCGTCGCCGTTCACGATCGTGGAGTGTAGCAGAGGCGCGGAGGTGGTGGCGGTGGGAGGAATTGAACCTTATCCGATGGCGCTTATGAGACCCCACAGAGACGAGGAGATCCGTCCCGATCAGATCCGACGAATTCTCGCCTCGGTGCCCGTGGATTTGGTGGCGGTGGGAGGAATTGAACCTCCGACACGGGGCTTATGAGACCCCTGCTCTGCCGCTGAGCTACACCGCCGGATGGCCGGGACGACCGCGCAGCGAACGGAGTGTACCGCACGACGCCGACACGCAGCCAGCCCATGTGCGCGCAATTAAATCATGGCGCCGCCGTGCCGAGAACCCTTTGCTATAATCCGCACGGGCAATCCGAGGGCGCGGGTCCGGCTACTCAAGCAGCACGGTTCGGAGGACTCTTCAATGCAGTTCCGGCGACACCTCTGGCACGACGATCCCACGCTCCGCCAAGAAGAAGTCGACGACGATGACGACGACCCCGACGACGATGTCGACGATGAGGACGACGCGGAGGACGATGATCTCGACGACGACCTCGACGACGACGATGACGACGATGACTTCGACGAGGACGATGACGGGTTCGATGCCGACACCACCGAGGGAGAGGAGGACGAGGAGGACGACGAGGACGACGACGACGATCTCGACGACGACGATCTAGACGACGACGATCTCGACGAAGACGACGACGACGACGACGAAGAAGAGGACGACGAGTAGCTCCATCGATCGACAGGAGGCGGGCGGATGCCAAGCATTGGGGATTGGACGATGTTCCTGCTGCGGTGGTTTCACTTCCTCGCCGGCATCACGTGGATCGGGATGCTCTACTACTTCAACTTCGTACAGACGCCGTTCTTCGCGACGGCCGAGGCCCCGGTGCGCTCCGGCATGATCGTGGGGAGCCTGGTCGGGCGTGCGCTGTGGTGGTTCCGCTGGGGCGCGATGCTCACCTTCATCACCGGCTGGCTCTACATCCTGTACATCGCGTTCCACCGCTTCGGCGGCCTCCAGCCATTCTTCTCGGTGCCCTACGGCTGGTCGATCTTCATCGGCGGCATGCTCGGCAGCCTCATGTGGGCCAACGTCTGGTTCGTCATCTGGCCGGCGCAGCAGGTCATCATCGCCTCGGCCACCCAGGTGTCGAAGGGAGGCCAGGCCATTCCCGAAGCGGCGGCCCGGGGCGCGCGCTCAGGCGTGGCCTCTCGCACGAACACGCTGCTCTCGGTCCCGATGCTCTTCTTCATGGGCGCCGCGAGCCACTTCGCCTTCTACACGCCGACCGCGCGCGGCGCGAAGGTGACGATGCTCGTCGTGCTCTTCGCCATCATGGCGATCGTGGAGTGGAACGCGCTCTCGACGAAGCAGTGGGCGGGCAAGAAGATGCTGACGACGGTCAAGGGCACGCTGTGGGGCGGCTTCGTGCTCTCGGCGGTCTTCTTCGTCGCGCTCAAGCTCATCTTCGCCTGATCGGACGGAGCAGCCGGGGCCGGTCCCGCGCCGGCCCCGGCGGCCTTCGCTCGAGCGCCCGCGCGGCTATTTTAGATACGCGGCGAGCGCCGGGATCTCCGGCGCGACCGCCGGCTGCGGCGGCATGACGTTCGTCGGGCGCTTCGGCTTGTAGCCCGGCGGATAGCTCCCCCTCAGAATCCTCGCCTCCAGGAGCTCACGCGACGCGCCCTTCACGGCCGGGCCGACGGCGCCGTCTTGCGCCGGGTCCGCGTTGTGGCACTGCGTGCACTGGGCGAGATAGACCTGACGCCCGCGCTCGGCGAGAGGGTCGCTCGACGGTTGGGAGCAGCCGCCGGCGAGCGCGGCGGCGAGAAGGACCAGCCCGAGGCGAGACCGCATCGGGCCGGACTGTACCAAAAAAGTTCGGGGGGCCCGAATGGCCCCCCGAACGCCATGCGAACGATGAACGGCCCGCTTACTTCGTCGCGACGGCCGGGCGCAGCCGCGCGCGCGCGGCGTCGAAGTCGATCACGGGTGCGGACCGCGCCTGGCCCGGGCGCCGGTCGACGATCTCGGCCCGCCCCTGGAGCATCGCGAGCGTCTCCTCCTCGGCGAACAGCGGCGTGGGCGCGGGGTTCAGCGCGAGCCGGATGCCGGCCATCGCAAAGCGCAGGCGCCACCACCTGCGGCTCAGGTTCGCCCAGCGCGACAGCGCAGGCTTGGCCTCGGCCACCGGCGTGGGCGCCGGCAGGTAGTACACGTTCGAAGACACCGCCAGGGTCGCCGTCGCCACGAAATTCCTCACGCCAGCCCCCGCTCTTCCATGAGCGCCGTGACCTGTCGGTAGGCGCCCGTCAGTGCCTGGTCGAACGACGCTTCCAGTCGATACGCCGCTATCGCGGCCGACACGCGCTCGCGTGCCGAGGCCGCCTCCGTCGCGCGCGCCCGTGCCTCGGCGGCACGGGCCGCCAGCGTGGCGCCGGCGTCGGCCAGCGAGAAGATCGAGCCCACGATGCGCGGCTCGCCGGAGTCGGGATGCGCCGTCGGCGCCGCGAGCGTCACCGGCTTGCGTCGTGCCGGCGCCTCGATCCGGCTCGCCAGGACGATGCTGGGGCGCCAGAGAACGACATCGGACGTCGGGGCCTTCACCCGGGGCTGCTCAGCGGCGCGTCGGGGCTTCTTCATACGCATCCTCATACGCATCCTCGTAGTGGCAACGAGAGTGCCACCCCGGATGCGTTCTAAGTGCTCGCCGGAACGGGCTTAGTAGAACATCCCGAGGAGCCGGGACCCGGGAGGTTCTCCGGGGCGGGCGGAAGAACTCCTAGGACGGCTTCTCGAGGCTGTAGTCGCGTATCTTCTTGTTGAGGGTCTTCACGTCCACGTCCAGGACGCGCGCCGCGCGGGCCTTGTTCCATCCCGTCGCGTTGAGCACGCGCTCGACGTGGCGCCGCTCGACGTCGGCCAACGGCACCAGCACGGGATCGGCCTCGCCCTCGACGGCGGCGGCCGGGCGCGACCGCGAGAGCTCGGGCGGCAGGTCGGCGGCGTGCACGTCGGCGCCCTCGTGCAGGATCTGCAGGCGCTCGACGAGATTACGCAGCTCGCGGATGTTGCCGGGCCAGTCGTACGCCATGAGCCGCTCCAGCGCGTCCGTCGCGAACGACAGCGGCTTGCGCGCGCCGACGTTGGCGCTCAGGAAGTGCTGCACGAGCAGCGGGACGTCCTCGCGCCGCTGGCGCAGCGCCGGCACCTCGACCACCACCGTGCTCACGCGGTAGAAGAGGTCCCAGCGGAAGCGGCCCTCGGTCGCCTCACGCGTGAGGTCCTTGGCCGTGGCGGCCACGATGCGCACGTCGACGTGGAACGCGCGCTCCTCGCCCACCCGCCGCACCTCGCCGGAGTCGAGCGCGCGGAGCAGGCGCACCTGCATGGCCGCCGACATCTCCCCGATCTCGTCCATGAACAGCGTGCCGCCGTTGGCCGCCTCGAAGAGACCGACGCGCGAGGTGACGGCGCCGCTGAAGGCGCCCTTGCGGTGGCCGAACAGCTCGGTCTCGAGCAGGGTGTCGGGCAGCGCGCTGCAGTTGATGGACACGAAGGGGCGCCCCGCGCGCTTGCTGCGGAGATGGATCGTGCGCGCCACCAGCTCCTTGCCGGTGCCGCTCTCGCCGTGGATCAGGACGGGGCTGTCGGTAGCGGCCACGCGACCGATCACGCTCAGCACCTCGGCGACGGCCGGACTATCGCCGATGATGGTCGGGAGGCCGTCGCGCCGGTGGATGACCTCGCGCAGCGCGGAATTCTCGCGGCGCAGCGCCTTCTTCTCGGCCGCCTTGGCGACGACCTCGAGCAGCTCGGGGTTCTTCCAGGGCTTGGTGATGAAGTCGTAGGCGCCGAGACGCATCGCTTCCACCGCCGTCTCGACGTCGGCGTGGCCGGTGAGCACGATCAACTCGGCGTCCACGTCGGCGTCACGCGCCCAGCGCAGGATGTCCAGCCCGGAGTGGTCGGGCAGCTGGACATCGACGAGGGCCACGTCGAACTCTTCGCGCGCCAGGTGCGCCATCGCCTCGCCGCCAGAGCCGGCGTCCACGACGGCGAACGGAGAGCGCGAGAGGACGGCGACCAGCAGACCCCGCACGTTGGTGTCGTCATCGACGACGAGCACGTGGATCGTGTCCGGCATCTGGACGCCATGGTAGCACCTCCAGTACACTACCCACCTCAGGAGGACCGCTCGAATGTCGCAACCCCCGGCTCTCCGCATCGAGGGAGCCCGGCAGAACAACCTCAAGAACATCTCGGTCGAGATCCCCCACGATCGGCTCACCGTCGTCACCGGCGTCTCCGGGTCCGGCAAGTCGTCGCTGGCGTTCGACACCCTGTTCGCCGAGGGGCAGTGGCGGTACATCGAGTCCCTCTCGACCTACGCGCGGATGTTCCTCGAGCGGATCGACCGGCCCGACGTGGACCGCATCGAGCAGATCCGCCCCGCGGTGGCCCTCGAGCAGAAGAACCCCGTGCGCACCGCGCGCTCCACGGTCGGCACCGCGACCGAGATCTACGACTACCTCCGGCTGCTGTACGCGAAGGTCGGCCGCGTGCACTGCGCGTCGTGCGGCGCGCCCGCCGCCAGCCACTCGGCGGCGACCATCGCCGAGACCCTGCTGGCCGAGCACGCGGGCGCGCGGGCCCTCGTCACCTTCCCGCTGCCGGTCCCGGCCGGCGTGCCGCCGACCGAGGTCTGGGCGGCCCTCACGCGCCGCGGCTTCGCGCGCGTCCGCCTCGGCGCCGAGGTCGTGGATCTCGCGGCGCCGCCGCCCCCCACGCTTCCGGGACCCGAGCTCGACGTTGTGCTCGACCGCGTCGTGCTCGCTGCCGACGGCCGCGCGCGCCTCGTGGACTCGCTGGAGACCGCGTTGCGCGAGGGCGGCGGGCGCGTCGCGGTGGAGGTCGTCGGCGGGGCGCGGCGCGCGTTCACCGAGGAGTTCCGCTGCGGGGCGTGCGGCGCCGCGCTGGAGCGGCCCCAGCCGCTGCTCTTCTCGTTCAACCATCCGCTCGGCGCCTGCGCGGAGTGCAAGGGCTTCGGCAACGTCCTCAAGTACGACGAGTCGCTCGTCGTTCCCGACCGCGCCCTCAGCCTCGGCGGGGGCGCGATCGAGCCGTGGACGCACCCGTCCGGCAAGTGGTACCAGCGCGAGCTCGTGAAGGCGGCGCGGCGGGCCGGGGTAGATCTCGAGATTCCGTGGGAGCGGCTGGGCGAGCGCGCGCGCCGCCTCGTCTACGATGGCGACGGCAAGTTCCCCGGCATCAACGGCTTCTTCGAGGAGATCGAGTCCTACCGCTACAAGCTGCACGTGCGCGTGTTCCTCTCGCGCTACCGCACGCAGTCGCCCTGCCCGGTGTGCGCGGGCGCGCGGCTCAAGCCGGCGGCGCTCGCCGTGAAGGTGGCGGGGCTCACCATCGCGGAGTTCACGGGGCTGACCATCGAGCGCGCGGCGGCCACCCTCGACTCCCTCAGCCTGACGGCGTGGGAGGCGGCGGTGGGGCGCGAGATCCTGCGCCAGCTCTCGGCCAAGCTCACGTTCCTGCTGCGCGTCGGCCTCGGCTACCTCACCCTCGGACGCCAGACGCGCACGCTCTCGGGCGGCGAGGCGCAGCGAATCAATCTGGCGAATCAGCTCGGCTCGCAGCTGGTGGGAACGCTGTACGTCCTCGACGAGCCGTCCATCGGCCTGCACGCCCGCGACACCGCGCGCCTGGCCGACCTCTGCCGCGAGCTCGCGACGGCCGGCAACACCGTCGTCGTCGTCGAGCACGACCGCGCCTTCATCGAGGCCGCCGACCACGTGATCGAGCTCGGTCCCGGCTCCGGCGAGCGCGGCGGGGAGGTCGTCTTCAGCGGCTCGCAGGACGAGTTCCGCAAGACGACGCGCTCGCTCACCGCGCGCTACCTCACCGGGCGCGAGTCGATCCCCGCGCCGCTGACGCGTCGGCCGGGCCGCCGCCACCTCGTTCTCACCGGCGCGCGCGAGCACAACCTGAAGGACGTCACGCTACGGCTGCCCCTCGGCACGCTCACCGTCGTCACCGGCGTGTCGGGCTCCGGCAAGTCCACGCTCGTGCACGACACGCTCTATCGCGCCGTCGCGCGCGCCTTCAAGACGGAGTTCCAGACGCCGGGAGCCTACACGGCGGTGACCGGCATCGAGTACCTCAAGGGCGTGCGGCTCATCGACCAGGAGCCGATCGGGCGCACGCCGCGCTCGAATCCCGTCACCTACGTGAAGGCCTTCGACGAGATCCGCAAGCTCTACGCCGCGCTGCCGCGCGCCAAGGCGCTGGGCCTCGGCGCCGGGGCGTTTTCCTTCAACGTGCCGGGCGGCCGCTGCGAGTCGTGCCAGGGCGACGGCTTCCAGAAGCTCGAGATGTACTTCTTCGAGGATGTGTACGTGTCCTGCCAGGAGTGCGAGGGCCGGCGCTACCGCCCGGAGGTGCTCGGGGTCAAGCATCGCGGCAAGTCGATCGCGGACGTGCTCGCGCTCACCGTCGACGAGGCGGTGGACTTCTTCGCCGCGACGCCGGCGCTGTCGCGGCGGCTGCGCACCCTCCAGGAAACGGGCCTCGGCTACCTGCGCCTCGGGCAGCCGGCCACCACGCTCTCCGGGGGGGAGGCGCAGCGGCTGAAGATCGCCGCCGAGCTGGCCGCGCGCGCCACAGGCGAGATGCTCTACCTGCTGGACGAGCCGACGACCGGCCTGCACCTCGACGACGTCAAGAAGCTCCTGCTGGTGCTCAACCGCCTCGTGGACGCCGGCAACACGGTCGTCCTCGTCGAGCACCACCTCGACGTCGTCCGCGCCGCCGACTGGGTGGTGGACCTCGGCCCCGAGGGCGGCGAGGAGGGCGGCGAGATCGTGGTCGAGGGGCCGCCCGAGATCGTCGCGCAGACGCCGGGGTCGTACACCGGCAAGTTCCTCGCGGAGATCCTGCCCAAGAACGGCGGGCCCAAGAACGGCAAGAGGTGATCGTTTTCGCGGCAATAGGTAAATTTTTGACCGGCCCCCCCCGTGAAGTTCCTGACCGCCGGCGCCCACGGGGGTGGTGGGAAAAAGTTTTCATGGATTGTGAGCAGGTTCTGGAACACCCTATACTCACAGCACAAATCAGCGCCGGGGAAGATCGACCTCCCGAATGAGAACAACGGATCTCCAGCTCTCGAACGGCCGCGCCAGTGGACTCGTGGACGTCCTCGACCGGGTTCTCGACAAGGGCCTGGTCGTGGCCGGCGACGTCAAGATTTCCCTCGCCGAAGTCGAGTTACTCACGATCCGGATTCGTCTGATCGTGTGCTCCATCGACAAGGCGCAGCAGATCGGCCTCGACTGGTGGAAACACGACGCCCACCTGTCTCCGAATCGTCTGTCCTCGGAGAACGAAGAGTTGCGCCGCCAGGTGCGGCTGCTCGAGCGCAAAGTCGCTTCGCTCTCGTCGCGCAAGGGCAACAGGCGGCGCGACGGCGGTCACGATGCGAACCGACAAGGAGACTGAGCGATGCCAGTCGAACGGACAAGCGGCGGCACAAGCCTCATCGACGTCCTCGACCGGGTGCTGGACAAAGGCATCGTCATCGACGCGTGGGTCCGCGTCTCGCTCGTCGGCATCGATCTGATCACCGTCGAAGCCCGTGTCGTCGTGGCGTCGATCGAGACCTATCTCAAGTATTCCGAGGCGGTGGGCTCGCTCACGTCCGCGTCGAGGCCCGCGATCGACGGTCACGTGAGCGAGGCGGTGATCGCCGAGAACGCGGCGCTGAGAGTCGAGATCGCGCGCACGCGCCGCGAGGGGACCGTCCCACGGAGACTGCGTAGGCCGTGAGTCGGAGTGCCGCGCTGCGCACCATGGCGCGGCGCCGGGGCAAGGTCGACGCTGCCGAGCGGCTGAAGCTGGCGGAGACGCTGCTCGAGACCGACGATCTCGCGACCTGTGCCCGGTGCGCGCTGGACTGGCTCGGCCGGTCGGCCGGCGTCGCGCGGGGGCTCTGCCTCGTGGGGTCGCAGGAAAGTCCATCCGTGCTCCAACCCGTCGCCACGCTCGCCGTGCGCAGCACACGCGCGCAGTCCTTCACGCTCGATCTGGAGACGCACAACGACCCGCTGGTCGCGGCCACCGTCCGGCTCGAGGCGAGTATCTTCGGCCGCAACGGCCGGCCGGCGCCGCGCACGCCGCTGGAGTCGAGCCGCCTCATCGCCATCCCTCTCCACGCGCGCCAGGCGCTCGAGGAGTACCCGATCGGCCTGCTGATCGTCGCGCCCATCGACCCCGAGATCGAGACCGAGGCGAAGTGGGTCGCGGGCCTGCTCGGCCCGCGCCTGACCGCGCTGCGGGCCGCCCAGCGCCGCCAGGAGGGCGAGCGGCGCAGCCTCCGCGAGCGGACGCTGCTCTACAACATCATCAACGCGGTGTCCGACCCGGTCCTCCTGACCGACACCGAGGGCCGCATCATCGTCGCCAACGCGCGCGCCGAGGTCCTGCTGTCGTCGGGCGAGGACGACAGCGAGGGGCGGCGCCGCGCGGTCGCCCTCAACAACATGCTCTTCTCGTCCGCGCTCACCCGGCGGGCCATCGAGGGCGCGGAACCGTGGCGGCACGAGCTGCTCCTCGTCGACCCCGTGGACGGCTCCGACCTGCTCTTCGAGCTGCTCAGCACGGTCACCGTGGACCCGCGCGAGGGCACGGGCATCGTGTCGATTCTGAGAAACGTCACCGACCTGCGCCGCGCCACCCAGGAGATCGAGGAGAACTACCGCAAGCTGCGGCTGGCGGAGGCCGACGCTCGCGCCGAGCGCGACCGCCTCGACCTCATCATCGACTCGGTGGCCGACCCGATCCTCGTCACCGATCCGAACGCCAACATCGTGATGCTGAACGCGCCGGCCGAGCGCCTGTTCACCGTCGACCCCGCCGCCGGCGCCGAGGCGCGCCGCACGGTGCAGGCGAACGACGCGCACTTCTCGTCGTTCGTCTCGAACCTCTTCTTCGAGCCGGGCGCGCTGCGGCGCAGCGGCTCCATCGGCCTCGTGGACCCGCGCACCGGCGCTCCCCTGCCCGTGGAGGCCATCTCCGGCAAGATCGTGTCGGAGCACGGCGAGGTCACGGCCACCGTGACCATCCTGCACGACCGCACGGAGGAGCTGGAGCGCGCGCGCCTGTACGAGCAGCTCAAGCGCGCCTCGAGCGAGCTGGAGCAGAAGGTGCGCGAGGCCACCGCCGAGCTGACCCGCCAGAACGAGCTGCTGCGCCGCTCGCACTTCGAGATCGAGCGGGCGTCGGCGGCGAAGTCGCAGTTCCTGGCGAACATGTCCCACGAGTTCCGCACGCCGCTCAACGCGATCCTCGGCTACACGAGCATGCTGCTCAAGGGCGTGACGGGCGAGCTCACGGCCCACCAGCGGCGCAACCTCGAGCGCGTGGACAGCAACGCGCACCACCTGCTGGCCATCATCAACGACATCCTCGACATCTCCCGCATCGAGGCGGGCAAGATGCCGCTCACGCTCACGACGTTCGACCTCAAGGACCTCGTGGCCGAGGTGCTGGCCGAGGTGGAGCCGATCATCGCCCGCTCGCAGCTCGCGGTGACGAGCCAGCTGGCGGCGGACGTGCCGCAGCTCAAGACGGACCGGCAGAAGGTCAAGCAGATCGTCATCAACTTCCTGACCAACGCCATCAAGTTCACGCCGCGGGGGTCGGTGGAGGTGCGCGCCGGGTCGATGCCCGACGGCGACCAGATCGCGATCGCCGTCGCCGACACCGGCATCGGCATCTCTGCCGAGGACCGCGAGCGGATCTTCGAAGACTTCCGCCAGGCCGACAACTCGCCGACGCGCGAATACATGGGCGCCGGCCTCGGGCTCGCCATCTGCCGGCGCCTGGCCGGCATGCTCGACGGGGCCATCACGCTCGAGAGCGAGATCGGCCGCGGCTCGACGTTCACGCTCGTCGTGCCGCGCGAGGTCAAGCGCGCATGACCCCGCGCCGGACGCAGGCGGCGAAGGAGGGCAAGGCGGCGGCGGCGAAGTCGCCGCTGATCCTCGTCGTGGACGACTTCGCCGACAACCGGGAGATGTACAGCCAGTTCCTCCAGTTCTCGGGCTTCCGTGTGGTGGAGGCGCAGAACGGCCACGAGGCGCTCGAGAAGGCGTTCGGGCACGCGCCCAATTTGATCGTCATGGACCTCTCGCTGCCCGGCCTCGACGGCTGGGAGGCGACGCGGCGGCTCAAGGCCGACGATCGCACCCGGGCCATCCCGATCATCGCCCTCACGGGCCACGCGCTCGCCGGCCACTCCAAGGGCGCGATGGATGCCGGCTGCGACGCGTTCATCACCAAGCCGTGCCTGCCCGAGCGCCTGCTGGAAGAGATCAAATCGATGCTGAAGGGCTAACCGGACCACCCGAGAGAGAACGTTAGCGATGGCTCCCAAGCGGAGGCCCTCTCGCCGCACCACCGCCCGTCGGTCGCGGACGGTGGACAAGAAGGCTGCGCCGAACAACGGCATGGCCGCATCGCGCGTCATCCGCGAGGTTCCGCCGCGGGCGGCGGCGCCCACCGTGTCGAAGGCCGGCGCGAAGCCGGTGGAGAGCCGCGGCAAGTACGTGTATTGCGTCATCCGGTCCGAGGACGCGCTGCGCTTCGGCGCCGTCGGCCTCGGCACCGTGCCCGCCGAGGTGTCGACGGTGCACTACAAGGACATCGCGGCCGTGGTGTCGGACACGCCGATCGAGGTCTTCGACGCCACGCGCGAGAACGTGCTGGCCCACGAGCGCGTGAACGAGGCCGTCATGCGCGACCACACGGTCATCCCGATGTCCTTCGGTACCGTGTTCAAGACGCGCGACGACATCATCGAGCTGCTGCGCGGGGCCTACAGCGCCTTCATCGACGTGCTCCTCAAGATGGAGGACAAGGTCGAGTTCGGCCTCAAGGTGCTCTGGGAGCGCGACGAGGTCGTCAAGCAGATCGAGCGCGAGGACGACGACGTCCGCCAGCTCAAGAGCGAGATCTCGTCGCAGAGCGGTCCGACGTACTTCGCGCGCGTGCAGTACGGGCGGCTCGTGGAGGGCGCGCTGCAGGCGCGCTCCGAGCGCTACGTGAGCGAGATCTTCGAGTCGCTGCGCGACGTGGCCGTCGCCTCGCGCGCCAACAAGCCCATCGGCGACAAGATGATCATGAACGCGGCCTTCCTGGTCTCCCGCGACCGCGAGCAGGCGTTCGACGCGAAGGTCAAGGCCGTCGGCGCCAAGTACGCGCCCCTGACGTTCCGGTACACCGGCCCGTGGCCGCCCTACAACTTCGTCAACATCCGCCTGAAGCTCGAGCGCGCGACGCCGGGGGGGTGATGCCGTGAGCGTCGGCCTGCGGACCTACGCCGTCGCCGTGGCGGCCGTGGCCGGTGTGACCGTGCTCGCGCTCGCCCTTCGCCCCGCCCTCCAGGGCGCCGTCTCGCCGCTGTTCCTGGCCGCCGTGGCCGTCGCCTGCGCGTACGGCGGCTGGCGCCCCGGCTTCGTGGCGACCGCGCTGTCCCTGATCATCACCGAAGCCGTGTTCCCGCCGTTCTTCTCGCTCGACACCGCCTCGGTCGTGCGCGCGGGCGCCTTCGCTGTCGTCGGGCTCCTCACCGCGTTGCTGTTCGCGCGCGCGCGCGACGCGCGCGCGCGGGCCGAGGCCCTGGCGCGGGCACGCGAGGAGCTCCTGCGCCACGAGCAGGCCGCGCGCGCCGACGCGGAGACGGCCGGGCGCTCCAGGGACGAGTTCCTGGCCACGCTCTCGCACGAGCTGCGCACACCGCTGAACGCGCTCATGGGCTGGATCTGGTGGCTGCGCCGCGGCAGCTTCGACGAGGAGCGCCGCGAGCGGGCGCTGGAGACCATCGAGCGCAACACGACCTCGCTCGCCCGGCTCATCGAGGACCTGCTCGACATCTCGCGCATCATCACCGGCAAGCTGCGGATCTCGGCGAGCGAGGTCGAGCCGGCGGCGGTGGTGGCGGCGGCCGTCGAGGCCGTGCAGCCCGCGGCGGCCGCCAAGTCGATCGCGCTGAGCGTCGACGTCGACGAGACGGTGGGGCCCGTCGTCGCGGATCCCGACCGCCTGCAGCAGATCCTCTCGAACCTCCTGTCGAACGCCGTCAAGTTCACACCCGACAAGGGCCGCGTGGATCTCACGCTGCGCCGCGCGGGAAGCGAGGCCGTCCTCGAGGTGCGGGACTCGGGCCAGGGCATTTCCGCCGCGCGCCTGCCGCACGTCTTCGATCGATTCCGTCAGGCCGACGCGCGCCGGCCGATCACGGGTCTCGGCCTCGGCCTGTCGATCGTCCGTCACCTCGTCGAGGTGCACGGCGGGACGATCCGCGCGGAGAGCCCCGGTGAAGGCCAGGGCGCGACCTTCACGGTGACCCTGCCGCTGCGCGCGGCCGCGGGCGCGGACGCCTCGCCCGCGATGGCGCCGCGCGCGCAGGGACCGCGGCTCGACGACCTGCGCATCCTCGTGGTGGAGGACGACGCGGACGCGCGGCTCTGGCTCAAGGAGAGCCTCGAGAGCCTCGGCGCCGGGGTCCTGATCGCGACCTCCGCGCAGGAAGCGTTCGAGACGTTCGAGCGCGAGACGCCGCACGTGCTCGTGTCCGACATCCGGCTCCCCGACACCGACGGCTACGCGCTGATCCGGCGCGTCCGCGCCGCCGACGCCGCGCGATCGCGCTCACCGCCTATCCGCGCGTGGAGGACCGCGCGCGGGCGCTCGAGGCCGGCTTCCAGATGCACGTCCCCAAACCGGTGGCGCCGGACGAGCTCGCGGCCGTGATCGCCTCGCTCGCCGGCCGAAGCGAGGGCCCGCCGTGATCATCATCGACACCCTGCTGATCGGCGGCATCAAGTTCGTGCTGAACAAGATCGTCGACGCCGTCGACAGCCAGCTCAACGACGACGGCGTCGTGCGCGAGGAGCTGCTGGCCGCGCAGATGCGCCTCGAGCTCGGCGAGATCTCCGAACAGGAGTTCGCGGCCATCGAGGCCGATCTGCTCGCCCGCCTGCGCGAGATCCGCGAGCGCCAGCGCGAGCCGACGCCGGCGCCGGGCGAGATGCGGATCATCGGCA
>Ga0209377_1001478_pt1 | contig 15886 bp, 16 predicted proteins | sample GraSoiAngelo_141_FD_185898 | JGI IMG/M metagenome (GOLD analysis project Ga0209377, IMG submission 185898) | Grasslands soil microbial communities from the Angelo Coastal Reserve, California, USA - 14_0929_12_40cm (SPAdes) (version 2) | ecosystem: Environmental > Terrestrial > Soil > Grasslands ...
CGGTCGCCGGGGCTTGACAGTTCCGGCAGGCATCCCTACCGTGGGGCGGCTTCAGGCGCACCGGAATCTTCTCGCTTGACCCGTGCAGTGGTCGGGAAGAGGCTGGATGCCACACACGCTGGTCCGGGCAGGACGCTGGAACGGCTCTCACGCCACACTCCAGGAGTGGGCGCGGGAGCCGTTTTGGGTTTCGTCCTCACTATAGGGGAGGCGGCAACGTATGAACATGCTGATGGCATTGGCAGTCAGCATCGGGGTGCTCATCGCCCTGTGGGTGAAGTTCGGCGCCATGGTCGCACCCGGTCTGGCAATCGCCGTACCGGCGGGCATCATCGCGTGGGCGTGCTTCTACGCGGCGGGGGGTAAGACGCAAGGACTCCAGAAAGCGATCGCGTCCAACGTATCGGGCGTCGTGTGGGTGCTGCTCGCCAACCTGGTCATTGGCGCGGCCGGCCTGCAGAGCGTGGCATGGATCGTGATCGGCGTAGTCGCGTTCTGCATTGTCATGCAGTCGAAGGTCGCCGCGCTGTCGTTCATCCCTGGGGGGTTCGCCGGGGCGGCCGTGACGGCGGCGAGCGGGGCAGGCGGCGACATCAAGGCCAACGTGATGGTCGCGGTTGCGCTGATCGCGGGCGCCGTGCTGGGCTACATCTCGGAGATGGGCGCCGGAATGATCGCGAAGAAGGCCTAAGGCTCCCAAAGGGAAGCTGCAGGCGTTGTGGCGAGCGCGCCGCACCCGGCGCGCTCGTCTACTTGACAGTTCGTTGAGTCAGCCGGAAACTCAACCCTCCACCCGCCCCTTGAGGGAGTTATGACTGCTCCTCAACTCGCCACGAAGGACCTGCGGCGTGTCGTCATCGCCGCAGCAGTCGGGAACGTGATCGAGTGGTACGACTTCTACATCTTCGGCAGCCTGGCCGCGCTCCTGTCGGTCAAGTTTTTCGCGGCAGGCGCCTCCGGAAGCGCGCTCATCAAGACGGTCGGAACCTTCACCGCCGGGTTCCTGATCCGCCCGTTCGGAGCCTTCGTCTTCGGCCGCATCGGCGACATCGTGGGCCGCAAGTACACGTTCCTCATTACGCTGAGCGGCATGGGTCTGGCGACCGCCCTCATCGGCGTCGTGCCGAGCTATGCCAACATCGGCGCGACGGCGGGGATTATCCTGTTGTTCCTGCGCCTCATCCAGGGCCTGTGCCTCGGCGGCGAGTATGGCGGCGCCATCACGTACGTCGCCGAGCATGCGCCGGACGACAAACGGGGCTACTACACCGGCTGGCTCCAGACGTCGCCTACGCTCGGGATCGTGGTGTCCCTGGTCGTCATCATCGTGACGCGCGAGATGCTGGGGACCGAAGCGTTCACCGCGTGGGGATGGCGCATCCCGTTCCTGCTCTCGCTGCTCATGGTCGCGATCGCCATCTACATCCGACTGCAGCTCCAGGAGACGCCGATCTTCCAGGCCATCAAGGCGAAGGGACAGACGGCGGCCAATCCGTGGCGCGAGGCCTTCTGGAGTCAGAACATCAGATACGTGCTGATCGCGAGCATCGTCGTGATCGGCGAGGGGGTGGTGTGGTACAGCGGCCAGTTCTGGGCGCTCTACTTCATCCAGCAGGTGCAGAAGCCTGACGTCCTGCACCCCGCCATGATCACGGGCGCGGCGCTGCTCCTCGCTACGCCGTCGCTCATCCTGTTCGGGTGGCTCTCGGACAAGATCGGCCGGAAGCCGATCATTCTTGCCGGCTTCGCCCTGGCCGCGCTCACGTACTACCCGCTCTACACGGCGCTCGGCAACGCGGCCAATCCGGCCAACGTCAACTACCCGCTGTCGATCCTGATCGTCGCGATCATGGTCTCCTATGTGGGCATGGTGTACGGCCCGATCGGCGCGTTCCTCGCTGAGTACTTCCCGGCGCGCATCCGGTACTCGTCCGTGTCGGTGCCATATCACATCGGCAACGGCTGGGGCGGGGGACTGGTGCCCGTCATCACGACCGCGGCGTACGTGACCGCCCAGACGGCGGGGCTATCCATGACCCAGAGCCTGGGCCATGCACTGGTCTATCCCATCGCCGTGCCGGCAATAGCGTTCCTGCTCAGCCTGTTCCTGATGCCGGAGACGCGCAAGATCAGCATCTGGCAGCCGGCAGAGGTGCGGGCAGGCGCCAGGGGCTAAGCACCGCTGGGGCGCATCACGCTGCGCCCCTACCCGCGGCTCGAGGCGCCCCGATGCAGTCGGTCGGGGCGCCTCTTGCATCCACCATCACTTCACGATCGTCAGCCCGTGCGTCACCGCGCCCGGGAAGACGTAGGCGTAACTACTCCAGACGCACCGTCCAGAGGACTGCTCGAACAGCCGCGCCGGCGTCGTGGCTGTGTCCGGCGATCCGCAGCACGCCGCCATCCGCTTCGGAGACCGCTGCCGCGGAGCTGTGCTCGCCGCCCAGCGTGCCCAACTCGAGCATGCTGCCATCGGGCATCCGGAGAAACGCACGCGTGACCGGGAGGCCTCGGGCGTCGGTCCCACCCGTCTGGCTCACTCCCACAATGCAGCCGAGATCGTTGACGTCGTTGGCGCAGCTGGTCCGTCCGCCGAGGGTCCCCAAATCGACCATGCCGGCCTGTTCCGTCCACAGAAACGCGTGACCGCTTCCGCCCACGACCTCGACCCGATTGTTAATGCCGAGCGCCATGCTGGGCGCCGCGCCAAGGGCTCCGAGATCCCGCATGCCATCGGCCGCCGTCCACAGAAACGCGTGCGGCTGGCCGGTCCTCGTCTCCGCCAGGCCCACGACCGCGCCTTCGTCGTTCACGTCGTGCGCGATGCTCATCGCCCCGGCCCCCCCGGCACCCCCCAGGCTGCCCAGGTCGACCATCCTGCCGGGGTCGGCGATCAGGAAGGCGTGCTTCACGACTGCCCCGGCGACCCGACTGTGCCCCGTCACATGTCCGCGGCGATTCACGGCGAGCGCCTCGCTCTCGTTCCCACCGAGCGTGCCGAGATCGAAGCTCGTGCCCTCGGACAGCAGGTAGGCATGAAAGTCGCCGAACCCCGTGTCCCCTCCGCCCGCGATCTCGCCGTTCTCGTTGACGTCGTTGGCCGACGCGTTCACGCCCGTGAGGGGCTTCAAGTCGACGATGCCCAGGTCTTCGTGCCAGAGGAACGCCCGGGTCCGGCCCAAGGCGTCGCGGCTCGTGCCCACCACCTGACCCAGCCGGTTCACCGCCTTGGCCTGGCTCACGGCGCCACCCAGCGTGCCAAGCTCGCGAATCGAGACTAGCGGCGCCCGAGCTGCTCGCTGGCCCACAGACCCGCCTGCACGGCAGTCTCCGTGGTCGGTCCCTCGAACCGCTCGACGAGCATCGTCGCGCGACCATTCCGACTGACGGCGACCATGTGGAAGATCGAGACCTGACCGTCGGCCGGGCTGTATCTCAGTCGTAACTGCGCGCCGCCCGCCTCGCCCGCGCTGCCGAGCCGGATCGCCGGCCGCGCGCGAGCGTTGTAATCGTCCACGAAGGCCTGGAGCACGTCCATCGCATTCTTCTGCGGTCCCTGCTCGGTCATGCTTCGCGCCTTTCCTTAGTTGTGCGGAGCTGATCGACGATCACGCCCGCCCGCCCGCTTTCGAGCAGTTGGTAGTGCAGTTGACCTAGTGGGTCGCGCGCCACCGCCTGAGCGCAGTACGCGGGAAGCCAGGCGGGGTAGTGGCCAGGGGCGCCCCAGCCGCTCGTGTCGAAGGCCGTTCGGCCGTCCGTGACGCGGAAGAGGGCGAGGGCATTGTCCTGGGCGGCCTTCAGGGCGTCCGGCTCGAAGGCGGCCGCGCCGAAGAGAAGGCCAGCCTCGACGTCGGCTTCCTTGAGGTGCTCCTTCAGCGACTCCACGTCGGCGGGTCCGATCGGCCGCTCTTGCCGGCGGCAAGCGATGAGGGTGAGCCGTTGCCACCCGGTGCCCCTCACTACGCCTTTGAGCTCAAGGAGATAGCCCCGCTCGGGCTCGGGCAACGGCTCACGCCGATGGATGCGAACCTCGGAGACCAGGAGCCCGACCTTGCGCAGCTCACGCGTCACCAGGATCTCGAAGTGCTCCGGAGTGAGCTCCGGCAACTCAAGCATCAGCAGACTCTAGACCGCCCGCGCGTCCGCCGCCAGACCCGAACACGCGGCGCGGCTAAGGCACTGGGACCGGGGGTTGCGCCCTCAGAAACCGGTCCTTATATCATCCGGCAATCGGATCCGGCCCAACCCCACTCTTCCAGCGGGGAGGATTCCCATGCAGGTCAGTCGGCGTGATTTCTTGCGGCTCACGGCCAGCGCTGGAGCGGGCACCGCGATCGGCGGACTCGTGGGACTGGGGGTGACGCTGGCTCCGGCCACGGCGCGGGCGCAGGAGCTGCGGATCAAGGACGCGAAGACGACGCCGAGCATTTGCCCGTTCTGTTCGGTCGGATGCGCAACCCTGATCCACACCGTCAACGGCAAGATCGTCAACATCGAAGGCGACCCGCGCAGCCCGCACAACGAGGGCACCCTCTGCCCCAAGGGCGCGGCGATCTACCAGCTCCACTTGAATCCGAACCGCGCCACCAAGGTCCTGCACCGCAAGCCGGGCGCCGGCGACTGGGAAGTCGTAGAGCTCGAGTGGGCCATGGACCGCGTGGCCGAGTTGATCAAGAAGACCCGCGACGAGACGTTCATCGAGAAGCTCCCGCTCCCGAACGGCAAGCTCGTCAACATGACGCCTGGTATCTTCGCGCTCGGTGGCGCGACCCTCGACAACGAGTTCAACCACGTCTGCCAGAAGTTCTGGCGCGGACTCGGGGTGGTCGCCATCGAGAATCAGGCCAGGATATGACACAGCTCTAGCGTCCCCGGTCTGGGGACACGGTTCGGTCGCGGCGCGGCGACACTGTATCCGCGCAACCTCGAGCACACCGACTGCTTCGTCGTCATGGGCTCGAACATGGCGGAGTGCCATCCGGTGGCGTTCCGCTGGCCCATGAAGGCCAAGCTCAACGGGGCCAAGCTGGTTCACGTCGATCCTCGTTTCACGCGCACCAGCGCCGTGGCGGACCTCCACGTCCCGATCCGCGCGGGCTCGGACATCGCGTTCCTCGGCGGCCTGATCAACTACGTCATCAACAGCAAGCGGTGGAACTCGGACCCCTTCTTCAAAGAGTTCGTGGTCAACTACACCAACGCCGCGACGATCATCGGCGACGACTTCAAGGACACCGAGGACCTGGACGGCGTCTTCTCCGGCATGGTGAAGTTCACCGAGCCGGCGTTCTGGCCGTACAACGGGCTCGAGGGTCGGTACGACAACGCGAGCTGGGCGTATAAGCGCGGGCCCAAGGCACCGGGTCCGGTCACGAAGGACCTGATCGCGAAGCGCGCCGGCCCGCCGTTCGACGACCTGGTGCGGTCGCTCAAGCCCGGGCCGGCCGAACGGGATCCGACGCTCCAGAACGCGCACTGCGTGTTCCAGATCCTGAAGCGCCACTTCGCCCGCTACACGCCCGAGATGGTGGAGCAGGTGTGCGGCTCGCCCAAGGAGAAGTTCATCAAGGTCGCGGACATGCTGCTCGAGAATTCGGGCCGCGACCGTACCAGCGCGTTCGCCTACGCGGTCGCCTGGACGCAGCATACCTACGGCGTGCAGATGATCAGCTGCTGCGCACTGCTGCAGCTGTTGCTCGGGAACATCGGCCGGCCGGGTGCGGGCGTCATGGCCCTGCGCGGCCACGCGGCGATCCAGGGCTCGACCGACGTGCCGACCCTGTACCACAGCATCCACGGCTACATGAACGCGCCGTCGGCGCTGCGGCCGCACGAGACACTGCGCGATTACATGGCGGCCGAGACCAGCCCCACGAGCTATTACGGCCACCTCCCCAAGTTCCTCGTCTCGTACCTGAAGTCGGTGTACGGCGCCGCTGCGACGGCGGAGAACGACTTCGGCTACGATTGGCACCCGAAGATCCTGGGCGACCACTCGCACATCGCGAGCTTCGCGGCCATGGCGGACGGCAAGGTGAAGGGGATGTGTTGCGTCGGCCAGAACCCCGCCACCTCGCTCAACGGCGGTGCGACGCGGCTGGCGCTGCGGCAGCTCGACTGGCTGGTGGTGAAAGACAACTGGCTCACCGAGACCGCCACGCACTGGTATCTCGGCCCCGAGGTGAAAAACGGCGAGGTGAAGGTCGCGGACATCAAGACCGAGATCTTCTTCTTCCCCTCGACGCAGATCGCCGAGTACGACGGCAGCTTCACGAACACCCAGCGCATGCTCCAGTGGCACCACAAGGCAGCGGACGCGCCAGGCGACTGCCGCACCGATACCTGGTTCTACCACAACCTGGCGAAGCGGATGAAGAAGCTGTACGCCGGCAGCACGCAGTCGCGCGACCAGGGGTGGAACAACGTCAGCTGGGAGTTCGACCCGGATCCGGGCGTCAAGGCGATCTATCCGGGAGAGCCCGACGCGCTCAAGATCCTGCGCGAGATCAACGGCTACCAGACGGCCGATCCCAAGCAGCACCTGAAAGGGTTCGCCGAGCTGAAGGACGACGGCTCGACCACGTGCGCCTCGTGGATCTACTGCGGCTGCTACCCCGCGCCGGACCAGAACATGACGGCGCGGCGCGAACCCGACCCGCCGGGCGTGCCGGGCGCTCACTTGAAGTGGGGCTGGGCGTGGCCCGCCAACCGCCGCGTCATGTACAACCGCGCGTCGGCCGACCTGAAAGGCAACCCCTGGAGCGAGCGCAAGCGGTGGGTGTGGTGGGACCCGAGCTTCGTCAACCCACCCGATCCCAAGACCGGCAAGCCGGTACCCCACGGCAAGTGGGTAGGCTACGACGTGCCGGACTTCGGCGCGACGAAGGCCCCCGACGCGCAGCCGAAGCCGGACGGCATCGCCCTCGATGCCCTGTCGGGTACGCAGCCGTTCATCATGCGAGCCGACGGCCGGGGCTGGCTGTTCGTGCCGGCGGGCCTCGTGGACGGGCCGCTTCCGACCCACTACGAGCCGCACGAGTCGCCGATCCAGAACCCGTTGTACACGCGGCAGACCAGCCCGGTGCACAAGGTCTGGGCGCCGGGCAAGCCCTACAACAAGCTCGCCGCGGTGGGCGACCCGAAGTTCCCGTACGTCATCAGCACGTACCGGCTGACGGAGCACTACCTCGCCGGCGCCATGAGCCGCTGGTTGCCGTGGCTCGCCGAGCTCCAGCCCGAGCTGTTCATCGAGCTCGGGCACGACCTGGCCAAGGAGAAGGGGATCAAGAACCTCGATTGGGTGGTCGTGTCGAGCCCCCGCGGCCACATCCGCGCGAAGGCGCTGGTCACCCATCGCATCGGCGTGATGCACATCGCCGGGAAGCCCATCCACCACGTGGGCATGCCCTGGCACTGGGGCTGGATGGGCTTGAGCACCGGCGACGTGGTCAACGACCTGACGTCCTGGGTCGGGGATCCGAACGTTTCGATCCACGAAGGCAAGGCGTTCGTCTGCAACGTGGAGAAGGCGTGATATGCCGGAGCCCATGGGATTCTTCACCGACACCACCGTTTGCATCGGGTGCAAAGCGTGCGAGGTCGCGTGCAAGGAATGGAACCAGCTCCCGGCCGAGAACGGCGGGATCGGGGAGTTGAGCGGCGACAGCTACGACAACACCCGTAAGCTGGACGGCATCCACTGGCGGCACGTCCGCTTCATCGAACAGTTCAAGGGTCCGTACGACGGCCGCTGGCTGATGATGAGCGACGTGTGCAAGCACTGCGTCCAGGCGGGATGCCTCGAGGTGTGCCCCACCGGTGCGATCATCCGGACCGAGTTCGACACCGTCGTGATCCAATCCGACGTCTGCAACGGCTGTCGGGCGTGCATCGCCGCGTGCCCGTTCGGCGTGATCGACGTGAACCCGGTGTCGGGCACGGCGCAGAAGTGCACGCTCTGCTACGACCGGCTCAAGGTGGGGCTCGAGCCCGCGTGCTCGAAGGCGTGTCCGACCGACTCGATCCAGTTCGGCTCGATCGTCGAGTTGCGCACGCGGGCGCATAAGCGCGTCGACCAGCTCAAGGCGCAGGGCGTCAAGGCCGAGCTCTACGGCGCCGACCCGGAGGGAGCCCTCGGCGGGCTCAACTCGTTCTACCTGCTCGTGGACGAGCCAGAGGTGTACGGGCTCCCGCGGAAGCCGGAGCTCCCGTCGAGCCGCCTCGCGAAGAGCGCCACGTTTTCAGTGGCGAGCGCGGCCGTGTTGGGCGTGCTGGCGCTCGTCGGCCTGCGGAAGCGGCGCATGGACGAGCAGAGCCGCGGAGGGGGAGGGGGGGGCTCCAGTAATGTCTGACACCTTCTTTACCGGCGCGCCCCATTGGACCTGGTTCATCATCCCGTACTTCTTCGTGGGCGGGCTTGCGGGTGGCGCCTACTTCCTCGCTGCCGCGCTGGACTGGTTCGGCCGACCCGAGGACCGCCCCGTGGTTCGCACGGGGTATGATGTGGCCGCCGTGGGCGCGATCCTCTCCGGCCTGTTGCTCACGATCGACCTCGGTCGCCCCTTACGGTTCTGGCATATGCTGTTCCAGTCGGAAAATTTCCCGGCCATCATGTTCAAAGGTTGGTCGCCCATCTCATTCGGGGCGTGGGCAATCCTCTTGTTCGGACTGTTTTCCGTGCTCTCGGCCCTCGGGGCGAGAGCCGAAGAAGGGCGGCTCCAGATGCCGGCCCTGCGCGCCGTGGGCGGCGTAGTGCGCGGTGGGGTCGCCAAGGTCGTCTCGGGCGTCGGCGGCCTGCTCGGGCTCTTCATCGCCGGCTACACGGGGATCCTTTTGTCGGTCACGAACCGCCCCGTTTGGGCGGACAGCCCGTGGCTGGGGGCGTTGTTCGTCGCATCCGGCGCTTCGACCGGGGCGGCCGCGCTCATCCTGCTCGCCCCGGCGCGGGGCGCGTCGGAGCGCACGCTCGCGTGGCTGTCGTCGTTCGACGCCAGGGCGCTGGTGGTCGAGCTCCTCGTGCTCGCCGCCTTCATCGCCTCGCTCGGCTCGCTCAACCGGGTGTGGGTCAGCTTCTGGGGACTGCTGCTGCTCGTAGGTGTGGTCGGGTTCGGGATCCTCGCCCCGCTGCGGATGCACGCGAAGCCCGCGCAGGCGGCCAAGCTCGTGCTGCTGGGCGGCTTCCTGCTGCGGCTCGCGACGATGCTCGCCTCCGAAGGGATCGACCGCTACCGCGTGGCGGCGGGCCTATAGCATGATCACAAGACACCGCTGGTGGCTGACGCTGACGCTGGCCGGCCTAGGCTGTGCGAGCCCGGAGGCCGGGCGCGTGCGGGGGGGCGGGCCCGGTGGCGATCCGGGCAACCACGACCGCGTCGCCGAAGTGCACGCGGGCGCGAAGATGTATTACCGAACGCCCTGCCGCACGGTGAAGGTGAAATGCTCTGGCCCAATGCCCGAATTCGGCACCCGCGGAACGTAGAGATCCAGCAGCGGGTGGCCGGAGCCCGCCGCGACAACCCCGAGTCCGAGCCGTGGCTCGGGCTCCTCGAGGCAGCGCTCGGCGAGACTGAAGACAGCGCGCTCTGGGAGGCGGCCGTGCCCACCCCGGCGGCGGAGCGACCCGTCAAGGCGCCGGTGTTATCCCACGCGCAGATAACGGTCGACGGGCGTGCGGCCCGGGGCTGGGTCCGCCGCCTCGTCAAGCTCGCCCCCGGCCCCCCGGTGAACCTGCGGCGAATCGACGGGCTAGAATTGCTCGAGGCGGGGGTGTGTCACGACGACGCGCGCATCGACGCCCTGGCGGCCGCGGGCGAGGCGGAGCCTCACGCCGTCAGCGTCCTCGGACAGATGGCGGCCCTGCCTTTGCTCCAGGCGTGCGCCCGTGGCCTGGCGAGCGAGCTGTCCGGTACGTGGTGGGAAGGTTACTGCCCGCTCTGCGGGGCCTGGCCGGTGGTGGTCGAGTACATCGGGCTCGAGCGCAAGCGCCAGCTGCGCTGCGGGCGCTGCGGCACGGGATGGGCGATCCCGCACCTGCGCTGTGCGTTCTGTGACGAAACCGGGCACGACAACCTCGGCTACCTCACGCCGGAGGCGGGCGAGCAGACGCGCAAGATCGAGGTGTGCTACACGTGCAAGGGGTACCTGAAGGGGGTCACGACGGTGCGCGCGCTCGCCCCGTGGGCGATCCTGCTCGACGATCTGACGACGGTCCCGTTGGACGTCGCCGCGCTCGAACGCGGATATCGGCGGCCGGAGCGGCCGGGGTATCCGTTGGAGTGCCGGATCACGGAGCGACGTCGCGGAGGATGGTGGAGGTTGTGGAGGATGGTGGAGGCCGTGACGAAGCAACCTCCACCAACCTCCACCAACCTCCCGAACCTCCACCAACCTCCGCCGGTGATCGGCGCGTGAACGCGCGCCCGAGCCAGATCTGCGGTGAGCTCCTCGCCGCCCTCGGTGCATCGGAGGGCAGACGGCGCCGCCGCAAGCGCGACACGACCCCCGACGCGATCGGCCTGACGATCAAGCGGGACCTGCTCGAGCGAGCCGTCGCCGCCGACCCCGAACCCGACGAATTCGAGGCATGGCTGCACGAGCAGTGCCTGGCCGCCGGCGGCAGCGAGGGCGGGGTGCGGGCCATGGCGCTGTCGATCTTCGAGGAGTGGCGCTTAGCCCACGACGCCGACGCGTTCCGGGACTGGCTGGCCCGCGGAGCCCCGTCGGACGACGCACTTTCTGATGAAGGGTCCACCACAGGTCGCTAGCAAGGGGAAACGATGCACGTCGCTCTGCGCATGCGGGTTGCACTTCTCAGCGGCATTTTCCTTACGCCCTTGGCCTGCGGCGGTGGCGCCCGCGGGCGGGCGTGGCCTCCTGCCGGCCCGCCGCCGGAAGTCGTAAAGCCGATGGTGGTGCCGCCGAGCCCGTACTACCTCATCTACTCCCCGCCGGTCAACCTGGCGAAACCGCCGGATACGACTGCCCACGGGCGGAAGCCCGGGAGTTAGCGCCCGACGGTGGCTGGCATCGAAATCCGAAGCCTGAGAAAACACTTCGGGGATCTCCACGCGGTCGACGGGGTGGACCTTTCGATCCGCGACGGCGAGTTCCTCGTCCTGCTCGGCTCGTCCGGCTCCGGAAAGACGACCCTGCTCCGCATGATCGCGGGGCTCGAGCGACCGACGTCGGGTGAGATCCACATCGGGGACCAGCGCGTGGACGGCGACGTGCCGCCCCGGGCCCGCGGGATCGCCATGGTGTTCCAGAGCTACGCCCTCTACCCCCACCGGACGGTGTTCCAGAACATCGCCTTCCCCCTCGAAGCGAGCCGGACGCCGCGCAAGCAGATCGAGGAGAAGGTGCGGTGGGCCGCCGAGCTGTTCAGCATCACCCGCTACCTCGATCGCTACCCGCGCCAGCTGTCCGGTGGGGAGCGCCAGCGCGTCGCCCTGTGCCGTGCGCTCGTGCGCGACCCCAAGGTGTTTCTGCTCGACGAGCCGCTGGCGAATCTCGACGCCAAGCTGCGCAACACGGCCCGGGACGACCTGAAGCGGTTCCAGCGCCGGATCCAGACCACCACGGTGTACGTGACCCACGACCAAGTGGAGGCGATGGGACTCGGCGACCGCATCGTGGTGATGGAGCGCGGGAAGGTGCGACAAATCGGAACGCCCCACGAGGTTTATGAGGATCCGGTCGACACATTCGTGGCGACCTTCGTCGGCCAGCCGCCCATGAACCTGCTCGACGCGGGCGACCCGTCCCTTCCACCCCGTACCCTGACGGGCTTTCGCCCCGAGCATTTTCTCCCGAAGAGCGTCTTCGGCGCAGGTGAAGACCTGCGCACGTTTCGCTTCGCCGTGCGGCGCGTGGAGTACCTGGGCTCCGATCGCTACGTGTACGGCGCGGTCGCCGGCGGCGCGCCCGGAGCCCATGCGACGATCATCGCCAAGCTGCCGGCAACCATCGCGCTGGCGATTCCGGAAGGCGAGACCCACGAGTTCGCCGTGCCCCGGCGCGCGCTGCGCTACTTCGACCCCGAAACGGGATTGAGGCGCAAGGGATGACGGCGCGCCTCCCGCCCCGGCGGACGCTCGCCGACCGTGAGGAGGTCTTGGGCGCCCTGATGCTGGGCCCCGCCCTTGCCTACGTGATCCTCCTGGTCGGGGTCCCGTTCGCGTTCGCGATCGTGCTCGGCTTCAGTAACGCGACCGCCGGGAGCCTCAGCTTCGGGTGGGCCGGTTTGCAGAATTACACCGCGATTCTCGCCGACCCGATCTTCCTGAGGGCGCTGCGCAACAGCGTGGTAGTCACGGTCGGCTCCCAGGTCCTCGTGGTCGTTCTCGCCACCGCCGCTGCTCAGGTGTTCCGCGCCACGTTCCGCGGCAAACGCTTCGCGCGGTTCGTCCTACTCCTGCCGTGGGCCGTGCCGGTGTCGCTCGCGGCGATCGCCTGGACGTGGATCTTCGATTCCACGTTCAGCGTGATCAACTGGACGCTCAAGGCCGCGGGCCTGCTGCACGGCTGGCTGTACTGGCTGGGCGATCCGGCGCTCGCGCTCCTCGCCATCATCATCGTGCAAGCATGGCGCATCTTCCCGTTTGCGACTGTGATCGTGCTCGCCGGGCTGTCTTCGATCCCGCAGGAGATCGTCGAGGCGGCGATCGTGGACGGCGCCGGGTTCTGGCGGCGGTTGTTCCGCGTGGAGCTGCCGCTGCTCCTGCCGGTGGTCGCCGTGGCGGTGCTGTTCGGCGTGGTGTACACCGCGACCGACCTGGGCGTCGTCTACATCCTCACGGGCGGCGGGCCGGCGAACACGACCCACGTGCTCCCCACCCTCGCGTTCCAGCGCGGCATCCTGGGCGCCGACTTGGGGCAGGGTGCGGCGATCGCGGTGTTCCTGCTCCCCTTCCTGATCATCGTCGCCATCGGGATGCTGCGACTGGCCCACCGCACCGAGGTCGGGGGCGCGCGATGAAACGGGTGGCGCTGTACGCCGCCGCGCTCGGCTTCGTGGTGTTCGCCGGCTTCCCGTTCTACTGGATGCTCGTCACGTCGTTCAAGCAGAACCGAGACCTGTACGTGGGCGCGTCGGACACGAGCCACATCCCGTGGATCTTCAACGACCCGCCCACGCTCGAGCACGTGAAGCTGCTGCTCGGACAAACGGACTTCCCACGCTGGGTGCTGAACACGCTCGTGGTCGTGGTCGCGGTCGTCGTGATCACGGTGGCGGTGGCGGTGCCGGCGGGCTACAGCCTGGCCCGGCTGGTAGGCCGCTGGGGCGAGCGGATGGGCATGGGGATCTTTTTCACCTACCTCATCCCCCCGACGCTCTTGTTCGTGCCGTTCTCGCGCCTCATCTCGCTGCTCGGTCTCCAGGATTCGTTGGGGGCGCTGATACTGATCTACCCGACCATGACCATTCCATTCTGCACCTGGCTCGTCATGGGGTTTCTCCGGTCGGTCCCCTGGGAGATCGAGGAGCAGGCGATGATCGACGGGTACAGTCGCCTCGCCGTGATCGTGAAAGTGGCGCCACGCCTGATCGTTCCGGGGATCTTGACGGTCGTCGTGTTCAGCTTCACGCTGGTACTCCAGGAATTCGTGTACGCCCTGACCTTCATCAGCTCGGTGGACAAGATGACGGTGAGCCTGGGAGTTCCGATCGCGCTGGTCCGGGGCGATGTGTATCACTGGGGAGCGCTCATGGCGGCCGCGCTGTTCACGAGCATCCCGCTGGCGATCGTCTATAACGCGTTTATCGACCGCTTCATCCAAGGCTTCACCATGGGAGCGGTGAAGGGATAGTCGACGCGGTACGCACCTTTACGGAGGGGGTGTCATGCGAACGCGATTCCCGTTGTTGTCTGTACTCGCCGTCGCAGCGGTCGTCATGCTGGGAGGTGCGCCGGCCGCCTCAGCTCAGCAGGTGGTCAAGTTCGGCGAGGGGCAAACGCTCACTATCAGCGGCTTCGTCAGCGCGACCCTGTTCACCGACCGTGGCCGGTTCGCCCAACCGCCGTTTGGGCAAGGCCAGAATGCACAGTTCTCCGCTCAAACGCAGCCCGGCACCAATCAGTCCTTCACCGACGGTGACTTCCGGAACACGCGCATGCGGTTCGACTTCGCCGCCCAGCCGGTGCTCGGCAAGTGGGCGCCCAAGGCGACCGTCGAGTTCGACTTTTTCGGGACGTTCACGGGTGTGCCCCCCTTCGGGGATGAACAGCCGCAGATCCGTGGTCGGATCATCTACGCCGATTTGAGCAACGGCCGCACGACACTTCGTATCGGACAGGATTGGTCGCCGCTTTTCGCGGAAACGCCGGTATCCCTGACCCACATCGCCTTCCCGCTCGGGTATGGGGCGTCCGGTAAGATCGGCTGGCGGTTCCCGGGCATTTTTTTCTTTCAGGACCTCAGTGCTGCGGGCGCGCCCCTTACCGCGCAGCTCCAGCTCGCGGCGATGAAGGGCTCGGGACCGATCGCCAACGGCAACGGTCGGGACACTGCTTCGGCGATCGGCACCGGCGAAGCCTCCGGGCTCCCCCAGCTCGAGGGAAAAGTCACGGTGTCGCGCAGGAGCGCGAACCTCGCGTGGAGCGCCTACGTCGTGGGTCACGTCGACTGGAAGGACACGACCGGCACCGGCTTTCCCGGATCCAAAATGACCGGGACCGCCGTGGAACTCGGCGGGAATGTCGCGCCGGGCCATCTCACGATCCACGGGAACTTCTACTACGGCAAGGCGATCGGACAGCAGTTCGGACATATCACCCAGACAGCGCCGGCGCAGGGGGACATCCGCGGGTGGGGTGCATGGGCGCAGGTGGGATACGACTTCACGCCGCACTGGAGCTTCTGGGCGTACTACGGGTTGGACCAGCCGGACCTGCAGCGGTTCACACAGGACCATCCGACCGCCACGCTCGCCCGCCAGCAGAGTCACGTGGGCGACGCGTTACTCCGGTTCCGCGCCGGTCGCTACGCGCTCGGCCTGGAATACTACCGGGCGGTTACCCGATGGAACACCGGTCCGACCAGCGCCGATCAGTATGCCCTCAGCGTGCTCTACACGCTCTGAGAGGTGCCAGGTCTCGGGTGTCAGGTAGATACGGACCTGACACCCGGCACCCGACACCTGACACCGCTCCTTTGAGCCATGGGAGGCCATTTCAATGACCAAGCGTAAGAGCATCGATCGACGCGAGTTCGTGACTACGACGACCGGGGTCGCCCTGGCCGCCGCGCTCGGGGGGGGCCCCACCATCCGGATCAACCGGCCCCAGAAGACCCTGAAAATCCTCCAGTGGAGCCATTTCGTCCCGTCGTACGATGCCTGGTTCGACAAGTACGCCAAGGACTGGGGGACGGCCAAAGGCGTCGACGTGACGGTCGATCACATCGCCCTCGCCGACCTCGGGACGCGGGCCAACGCCGAGGTCGCCGCCCAGCAAGGGCACGATCTGTTTCAGTTCCTGTCGCCGCCGGGCGCGTTCGAGCCGCAGCTGCTCGACATGGGGGACCTCGTCCGGGAAGCCGAGCGCCAGCACGGACCGCTCATCGACCTCTGCAAGCGCAGCACCTATAATCCGGTGACCCGCAAGTGGTTCGGCTTCAGCGACAACTACGTCCCGGACCCCGGCGACTACTTGAAGAGCGTCTGGACCGAAATCGGGATGCCCGACGGCCCCGTCACCTGGGAGGATCTGGTCAAGGCGGGACCGCTCATCAAGGGCAAGCACCCGGAGATCCAGATCCCGATCGGCGTCGGGATGTCGCAGGAGCTGGATACCAACATGGCGACGCGTGCCATGTTGTGGTCGTTCGATGGCTCGATCCAAGACGCCAACGAGAACGTGGTGCTGAAGTCGGACCAGGCGCTCGC
>Ga0209377_1001481_pt1 | contig 15858 bp, 12 predicted proteins | sample GraSoiAngelo_141_FD_185898 | JGI IMG/M metagenome (GOLD analysis project Ga0209377, IMG submission 185898) | Grasslands soil microbial communities from the Angelo Coastal Reserve, California, USA - 14_0929_12_40cm (SPAdes) (version 2) | ecosystem: Environmental > Terrestrial > Soil > Grasslands ...
CCGCGCGCTGGTCGACGCGCTCGCCCAGGAGCTGCTCCGGCGCCGCGAATTGCGGCGTTCCGCTGCGCGAGGTCGCGCCGCCGAAGCGCGCCCCGCCGCGCAGCGCCAGGGCGAGCCCGAAGTCCGTGATCCGCAGTCGGCCGTCGGGCTCGGTCAACATGTTCTCGGGCTTGAGGTCGCGGTGCACGAGACCGCGGCCGTGGGCGTGCTCCAGGGCCGACAGCGCCTCGCCGACCAGGCGGTTCGTCCGGTCCACCGAGAGCGGTCCCCGTTGCTGCACCAGCTGCGCGAGGTTCGGGCCGGGGACGAGCTCCATCGTGTACCACTGCAGACCCGCGCGCCCCATGATGTCGTAGATGCCGACGATGTTGGGATGCCGCAGCCGCGCCGCCAGCTGTGCCTCGCGCCGGAACCGCTCCAGCACTCCCAGGTCCGCCGTGAGCGCGGGGTGCAGCACCTTCATCGCAACGTCCCGCTCCAGTCCCAGGTCGCGCACGCGGTACACGCGGCCGAAGCCACCGGCGCCGATCTCCTCCAGCAGCTCGTAGTCGTCCCCCAGGGCCCGCCGCAGCCGACGCTCGAACCCCGACTCGGCGACCTGCGGCGCCACCGCGGGCTCGTGGAAGGTGCCCGCGTCGCTCACGAAGTCCTCGAACATCTCGGTGGCCGTGTAGTAGCGGTCCTCCGGGCGGCGGGCGAGCGCCCGGAGGATCACGCGCTCGAGCGCCGCCGGCACGGCGGGCCGCGTGCGGCTCGGTGGGAGGATCTTCTCCGGCTCTGGGTCGGGCTCCTGGCCCGTGAGCGCGTGATACACGAGCGCCCCCACCGCGTACACGTCGCTCGCCGGCTCCCCGACCGCCCCGTCCCGAATCTCCGGCGCGACGAACGGCCCGCCGCCCGCGGCGTCGGCGGGCGGCACGTGTGGGAGACACCAGTTCGCATAGCGCAGATCGGTGATCACCGGGCGGCCGGAGACGTCCAGCATGAGCGTCGTCGGGACGATGCGCCGCATGATGACGCCGCGTGCGTGCGCGTGCTCGAGCGCGCCGAGCAGTTCCCGCACGAGCCCGTGCACGGTGGGAATCGGCCGGGGACCGCGTCCCAAGGCCTCGGCCAGACTCTCGCCGTCGATCCAGTTGGCGGTGCGATACGCGAAGCTCCCGACCACCGCGGCCGCGTAGGCGTGCCGGATGGCGGGGTGGTCCAGCGCGGCGAGCGTTTCGGTCTCCCGGACGAACCACGAGCGGCCCGGAGCGTCGGGCGCGAGATGCACGCGCAACGCCACGAACCGTTTGAGCACGCGGTCCCACGCGTGATACAGCGCGCGCTCCGGGGACAGCGCCACGAGGCGGTCGAGACGGAAGGCCGGCTCGAGCGCGCGTGCGACGTCCTCGAGCAGGCCGGCGGGCGGTGTGATCTGCGTCACGCAGCGACCAATCTACTCTCGGGCATCACCGTCGGGCGGCGCGCCCACCGCTGGCACGGCCGCTGCACCGTGCCCAGATTGGGGAATGCCTCCCGAGCAACGTCATCGCATCGAGCGGCGTGTCGTGCCCGATCGCCGCCACGGCTTCGACCGCCGGCTCGCCGAGCGGCGGTTCGATTTCGGTTGGGTGGAGGTCGAGCGGCGGCTCGGCCGGGAACGCCGCGACGGCGAGCGCCGCCGCCGGCTGCCGCGCCGCCGGCTCCGCGACCGCCGCGGCTCGGGGCTGACGTTCACGGAGCGCGATCCATCCTGACGGCGACCACGCCCCAGCCATCCCGCGCCGCTCGCGCGTAGCGCGCATCCCGTAGATAGACGACCACCCCCGGCCCACTCGAATCCACCTCCGCCGTGAGGAAGCGGGCGAACTGCGCCATGGCTCGGCCTTGCGGCGTATCGTGCAGGGCCCGCGCAACGGCCGGATCGTCGAGGTGCCGCGCAACGGCCCAATCGGGCTCGGCCACCGAATCGGCGCTGGCGTACAGGGGCGTCCAGTGGAACGGCTGACCGATCACCGTCAGAGCGGCCCACTCCGCCCCCGGCCCGAAGCGACGCTGCGCGGCCTCGCGCGCGTGCGCCTTCCCCGGCAGGCTGGCGACGGCGTTGGCGGCGACGTAGAGGCCGAGAGTCAGCAGTCCATATCCCGCCGCCCGGCGCCGTCCGGCGACGCCGAACCAGTGGCGCACCCACCCCACCACGGCGAGCCCGCACGCCACGAGGGTCAGAAGCCGCAGCCAGCCGGCTACGGCCTCGCCCCCGCGCGAGAGGACGAGCCAGGCTACACCGCCGAGAGTCAGGAGGCCGACGAGTGCCGGCCGCCAGTGGCGTCGCTCGCCCAACAGCAGTGCCACGAGCGGCGCGAGCCAGAACACGGGATCGACGATCGCCACCCAGTCAGCGTAGTACCAACGCCCGCTCCAGGGGAGGAACGGCCGCAGGCCGTACGACCCCTGCCAGTCGAGATAGAGGTGACTGAGCACGGCCGCCGCCATGCACAGGGCGAGCCATGGCCAGGGCGCCGCGGGCCGGCCCCGGCGGCGCGACCACCACAGCTCGCCGAGCCCCACGAGGAGCGTGAGCGCGGCGATCTCGATCGCGGCCCCGAGCAACGAATGCGTAATCCCGCGGTGCCACTCGAGGTACGTCAGCCCGGAGCGGGGTGGCCCGACTCCCGGGGCGGCGAGCAGCTCGGTCCAGTCGGGGGCGTTGCCCGCGACCGCGCCGACCAGGCCGGCGCCGCGGATGCGGTGGCTGCCGATGGCCCGACCCAAGGCGGCGCCGACGAGCGTGTGCGCGAGGTTGTCCATGAGCGCCCAAACATAGCGCCTCCCGACCGTGTGACGCGCGTCACGTCCCGTATTCCCTGCCGTGGAACGAACCGGCGGTTATCAGAGTCTTATGGAGGCGTCTGATCTGGAGCGACCGATGAAGCGCCTGTTTCCCTTGCTGATGGTGGTCGCCGCCTGCGGCCCGGGTGTGTACACGCGGGCCGAGGTCGTATACGCCGAGCCGGCCGACCACGTGTACGTCGTGCCGACCGACCGCGTGATCGTCGTCACGCGCGAAGTGCTCGTGCAGCGCGGCTATGTCGTGTATCGCGTGGAGAACCGCGGGTCGAACCGCATCGTGTGGGCGCGTCGGGGGGACGACGAGGTCGTGCGCATCTTCGTGACCCCGGAGCGTGAGCGCGTCCTGGTGCGCAGCATCCGCGAAGTGCATGATCGTGGGAAACACAGGGGCTGGGTGCGGCGCGACCGGGCGGAAGACGTCGTGGCCGACATCGATGTGCGCCTGCGCGCGCACTAGCCGGGGCGCTCACGCCGACGTACGTTAGGGCCGACGTCCTCCCTTCGAGGAATCGGCCCATCGTTTACGACCCACTGCCCGACCGGCGCGCGCTTGCGGATCGCCGCGACCTGACGGACCGCCGCTCCGGCGTCGATCGCCGGTCCAGGGCGGACCGCCGCCAGGTGTCGACCGCCGTGGCCGTGGAGCAGCGCCGGGGCGGGGTTCGCCGCGCCGGCGTCGAACGGCGCGTGCGGGTGCGCCGCTCCGGTGCGGTACGACGCCTGCTGCCGGACCGGCGCCGCCGGGGCGGGTCGGCCCTCGCTTAACGGTCGCGCCCGCTGAGCCCTCCGCGTCGAAAACTGAACGCCGCTACCGACACTGTCGTCATAGTGACACTACTCGCAGCCTGCGTGGGCTCAGGGCTTGTGCATTAGTTCACAAAGTCGGCCCGTCGCCGGACGCGGGATGCCTGTAAAGAAACTAGACGTGACGCAATCTATTGTGCTTCGTAACTCATTCTCCTACATTCGCGTGCCGTTCAGCCGGGTACGTAGTCAAATCTTTTGACACCCGATTAAACGGTCGACAGTTCGGGCACGGCGGTTGCTCCTTTGGGGCCTGGCTGGGTGCCGGATGGCATCCGGATAGTCGGCAAGGCAGGCGGGTCACCCGACACGCTGTGCTCGGGACTTCTCAGGAGGCAGTACGCGATGACGTACAAGGGCTTCTCACTGGCCGCGGCCGTGCTCTTCGCCGCGACGATCACAACGCAGGCTGCCGCGCAGTCGTGCACGGGGAACAACTGCTCCGTGAACAACACGGCGTCGGTCAGCGTCCCCAGCGTTATGCGACTGACGCTGAACTCGGCCACAACGACCCTGACGAACCCCGTTGAAGCGGCGTTCGACGCCGGGTTCCAGGACGACGCCGGCCCCACGGCAACCGTTAAGTCCAACCGGCCGTGGAATTTGACGATCGCCTCGCAGGCGGCGACGTGGACCGGGACGAACGGTGGGCGTGCCAACAAAGGCGCGGCGGACTTGCAGTGGAAGGTGGGTGCCGGGTCCCTCGCATCCTTGAACACGGGTGCGACGAACGTCTTCGGCGCCTCACAGAACGCGACCGGCAGCGCGTCGAGCGCGTTCTCGTACCGGACGGTTTGGTCGTACGCAGCGGACGTCCCGGGTGACTACTCCCTGGTCGTGGTGTACACGCTGACGGCTCCGTGAAGTAAGCACAGGAGTTTCCAACATGGTGCACGCTGATGTGGGGCGGCACTGGGCAACGCGGCGAGTGCGGTGGTTCGAGCTCGCCGCGTTTGTGCTTGCGGGCCTGGCCCCGAGGTCCGCGAGTGCTCAGCTGGCCGTCGATCAGGCCGAGATCTTTCTCGAGCCCCGCGCGGTGGGGCGTGGCATCGCGTCGATCAACGTGTCGAACGAAGGCGACAGCGTGGCGGAGGCCAAGGTGTACCTCTCCGATTGGGATCGGCGCGAAGACGGGGAGCATCGCTTCTATCCGAGCGGCACCCTGCCGCAGTCGTGCGCGCGCGTGCTCCGCGTCTTCCCCCTCAGTGTGCGGCTTGCGCCCCACACTTCGCAGGGCGTGCGCGTGGCGCTCGACGGCGCCGACACGCTCAGCGGGGCCTGTTGGAGTATCGTGTTCGTGGAGAGCGGGGCGACGCCCACCGGCGGCGGCCGCCAGTTGGCGTACGTGACCCGTCTTGGCGTGAAGATTTACGGCCTGCCGGCCGGGCTCGCCAAGGATGGGATGATCGACGAGCTCGCCGAGCGCGGGCGCCAGGCCTCCTCCGGCAAGCCTGCGGGGGATGCGGGCGGGAAGCGGCTCGACGTGACGTTCCGCAACAGCGGCGGCCTGCCGTTGTGGGTACGGGGTCGCATCGAGTTCCGGCGCCTGGATAACTCCGTGGCCGCGACGGCCGATGTGCCGGAGTTTCCCGTGCTCCCGGGCGCGCGCCGTACGGTCGCCGTGCCGGCCCCGAAGGTCCGTGCGGGACGCTACGTGGCGCTGGTGCTCCTGGACTACGGCGGGGCCGACATCGCCGGCGCCCAGATTCCGTTCGAGACGCCCTGAGCGTGGTCGCGCGGCGTGGTGGCGGAGCAGTCGCCGCAGTCACGGCGCTCCTCGCGCTCGGGCGCGGGGCGGCGGCGCAGGTCACGATGACGCTCGCCCAGACACCGAACGTCTTTCTTGTATCGCCAACGGTCGCGGACTACAACGTCGGTTTCGTCGTCAATCCGACTGGCATTCTCTTCACGATCACGCTAGCCGGCGCGTCCGCCAACCGGACGACCACGGTGTCGATCCGGTCCAGTTCGGCCACGCTGGGGGGCGGCAAGCCGATCGGCGACCTCGAGTGGCGGCGCGCCGACCTCGTCGCCTGGAACGCCATGACCACCACGGATGCCGCGGTGGAGTCGCGGCCGGTGCGCAAGAACACGCTGAATGACCCGTGGTCGAACCAGGTGTTCCTCCGCGTCCTCTTGAGCTGGGCGAGCGATCCGCCGGCGACCTACACGGCGCCGATCGTATTCACGCTGACCGTGACGACGCCGTGAGACGTTCGGGACTGCTGCTCGCCGCCTTCAGCGCTGGCTGGGCTACCGCCGCACGCGCCCAGACGCCCAGCGTGGCGCTGGGCGTGGACACCCTGCGCCCGGGCTCACCGGGCTCCGTCGAGGCCGCGTCCACCGTGCGCGTGGCGGCGGAGCCCCGGAGCTTCCGGATCGTCACCGTCCCCGTTCCGGCTGCATTGCGCGCGGACCGCGAGGTCCAGTTCGAGATCGTCGCTGCGGGCCCCGTCACCATTCTCGGCGCGCTGAGGGGCGCGCTCCCGGCCGCGCGGGGCGAGGTGCGGGTCGTGGTCTTCACGGCGGGCCTTCCGGCTCGGGCGCGGGCGGGGGTGACGCCCGTCGCGCGCGTGCGGCTATCGGTCGCGGGCGGTGCGGTGGTCGACGTGCCGGTGGAGCTCGACGTGGCACGGATCCCGGGTGCCGGCGTGAGACTGACGCGGGGTCTCATGGCGGTGCACCGCGGGACGCGCTTTGACCTCGGCTACCTGCTGACCAACACGGGCAATGGAACGGACTCCCTGGACGTCGGGCTCACCGTGCCGAGCGGCTGGCAGGTGCAGGGGCCGACGCCGCGTCACGTGCTCGAGCCGGACGGCACTGCGCAAGGGACGATCTCGGTCACGGTCCCCGAAGGGACGGCTACCGGCGCCGCGCGCCTGCGGCTCGTCGTACGCGGCTCGGGCGGCGAGCGCACCCGCGCCGACGCCGTCATCGAGGTCGTCGATCCCGCGGCCTTGGTGGCGGCCTACGCGCCCCGGCTCACGGCGGGCGTCGCCACCGTCGTGGGGGATACGGGGGCGGCGAGCGCCGCCATCGGGCTCTCGCTGGACGGTCAGCTCAGCGATGGGCTGCGGGTGAACGGCCGACTGGTTCAGGAGCTCGACTCGCGCCACGTCGACACGCGCGGCCTCGGTCGCGTGGGCTATTTCCTCGGCTCGCCCTACGTGACGCTCGCCAGCGACCGCTGGCAGGCGACGGGCGGCACGACGGGCGTCGTGTTTTCGGACCTGACCGGCGTCAACCTGTGGGGGAAGGGAGCCTCGTTCGCGGGCGGGTTCGAGCGCTGGCGGGTCGCCGCCCTCGCCGGACGGCCGGTGGTGGGGGGCCCCGGGCAGGGCGGCCGCCTGTTGGGCACGCAGCTGGGCTGGCGGGTGGGCGGGGGCTGGGTCAACGCCGCGGTCACGGATCTCGAGGACGCGCAGGGGGGGACGCGGCGGCTCCAGGCCATCGCCCTCGGGGGCAGCGCGCCCATTGGCGGCGGCACGACCGTGGCGGCCGAGCTGGCGAATCGCCGGTTCGCGGCAGGGGAGGGCTTGGGATGGCTCATGGAAGTGCGCCGCGAGGCGGAGGCCGATCACCTGTTCCTGCGGTACGTGCACGCGCCGGGCGGCAGCGGCGCGTTCGCACGCGTTCGCAACGAGCTGAGCGGCTTCGGCACGCGGGCGCTGGCGGGCGGCGTCCTCCTCTCCGGCGGCTACTGGCGGTCGGATGACGAGAACCCCGCGTTCAGCCGGCTGCATTCGAGCGGCTGGTCGCTCTCTCCTCAGATCGCGGTCGACAGCAACACCACGGCCGGCATTGAAGCCCGCGGCACGTCGTTCGATGCCACCGGCGCGAGCGGCGCCTTCGGCAACGCCGAGCGGATGGTCGGCGTGGTCGTCGACTCGCGGCTCGGCAGCGTTTACCTGTCGGGTGCGACGTCGATCGGGCGGGCGTCGCGCACCGCCGCGACCCCAAGCGGACTCGCCTCGACCGTGGAAGCCGGACGCGCGACCTACCGCGGCCTGGTGGGGTGGGCCAGCGGCCGGGGCAACTTCCAGCTGAGCGGCAGCGTCGAGCAGAACGGCGCTGGCACGGGCCTGCTACCGCGCCAGTACATCGTTGGGCTGCAGGCAGACCGCGTGCCGCTCCGGCCGGGCGGCGCCGTGCTGCTCAACGCCGCGGTCCAGCGGTATGGGTGGTTCGGCGATCGGCCCGCCGCGAGCCTCGTCCGGCTCGGCCTCACCACGCCGCTCGGGCTCGGGCTGTTGCTCACGGCAGACGTGGAGCGCAATCCATTCGCCGTGGACGCCGGGGGCACGTCGCGCTGGATCGCGGCGCTCAAGATCGAGCGCGCCGTGCAGGTGCCGCTCGCAGCCTTGCGTCCGGCCGTGCAGGGCGTCGTCTACGAAGACCGCAACGCCAACGGGCGCCGCGATCCCGACGAGCCGGGGGTGCTGGGCGCGGTCGTGCGCCGCGGCGCCGAGTCGGTCGTCACCGACCGGTCAGGCCGGTTCCGCTTCTACGATCACACCGACGCCCCGGCGCGGCTCGACGAGACCTCGTTGCCGTTCGGCCTCGTGGTCAACGCCGCGGCGCTGCCCCCGCCCGGCGCGAGGCGCGGTGACATCGGTGTGATTCCGACGAGCCCGATGGAGGTGGAGCTCCTCCCGATGCCTGGGGACGACGGGCGCCTGCCCAAGGTCGATTTCCACAGCGCCCTCGTACGCGCCCGTGACGCGCACGGCGATCTCTGGACCGCGCAGGTGGACAGCGCCGGGCTCGCCACGTTTCACGCGCTGCCCCCGGGCCGCTACGAGCTGGAGGTCGATCTCACCGGCCTGTCGGAGCCGCTGCAGCCGCGCGGCCCCATTCCCGCCTTCACGGTCGAGATCGGGGGCACGGCGCCGCGCCTCAAGATCCCGGTCTACCCCCGCCGGATCCGCATGCGGGACGGTAGCCGGCCTGGAAGCCCGGGGAACGGCTCCAGCGGGAGCACCCCGTGACGCGCGGCCGCTGCGCCATGCTCGCCGCGCTCGTGTGGGGCTGCGCGGCCCCGGTGTCGCCCTGCGGCACGGGACTGGCGCCGGTGGACCTGCTCGGGACCTGGACCTATGAAGGTGATCAGTCGGCCCCGCCAGCGACGTTGAGTGGGACGTTGACGATCACCAGTCAGGCGGGCCAGGCCTTCACGGGCACGCTCGACGTCACGCAAATGGACGGCTCAGGCTCGCACCCATTGAGTGGGCCCGTGACCGGCTGCGCGCTGGACGCCGCTTCCGTCGACTTCAGTGCCTTGTTCACCGTGGAGGCTGCTGCACGGCGTCACCTGGGCACAGTGAAGATGGGGGTGACGATGGACTCGATCACCAACGGCACCTGGGTCGAGTCCGGGTCCAGCGGCCCGATCGCGTCCGGGACGTTCAAGAGCGCGCGGCAGAGCGGACCGTGAACGGCTACCTGCGGGGAATGGCGCTCGCGCTGGGTGCGGCGCTCACACTGCCGGTTGCCGCTCGTGGGCAGGCGTGCACGGCTCCCATCCCGGTCGGGACCTGCACGGCTACCACCAGCACCACGCTGACGGTCGGCCTCGTCCTACAGCTCACGCTCAGCTCCACCACGACGACGCTTGCCGGGCCGGCCCTCAGCGACTACGACGCCGGGTTCGTGGCGAACCAGGGCCCGACGGCGATCGTGAGTTCGAATCGCCCCTGGCGGCTCCAGCTCAGCGCGGCGGCGCCTACGTGGACGGCCACGAGCACCCAGCCCGGTGTTGCCGCGCGGCCCAACAAGCCTGCGGCGGATCTCGAGTGGAGCACGGCGGCCGGCGGTCCGTTCACGGCACTCACGACCGTCCCGGTGACCGCCGTGAGCGGCGCAGCCGCGGCGGTCGCCACCACGGACTTCCATTACCACACACTCTACAACTGGACAGTGGACACTCCCGGCTCCTACTCGCTGATCGTGGTGTTCACCATCGTCTCGCCGTAAACACCCCGGGAGAAAAAACGGCGCGCCCGGGTGACCGGGCGCGCCTGTCACTTCCGGAACCCGCGACTAGATCAGGCGCCCAGGAGGGTGAGCTTCACGACCAGCGTATAGGTCCCGGGGGCGTCCGAGGCGTGGTCGAACTGGGCGCGGTAGTGGAGCGGGAGCGGGGTCCCGGCCGTGGCACCGCCTTCGGCTACGTCGGAAGGCGTCGTGGCGACGCTCGTGTACTGGCCGCTCGGCAGGGTGCTCCACTGCAGGTCCGAGGCCGGCTTGTCCGCGCGTGCCGCGGCGTCGGCCGCATCCCACGTCGGCTCGGCGGCGCTGATCTGGAGCTTCCAGCGGCCGTTCGACTTCACGACGGCCGTCGGACCGGCGACTGCGTCCTGGCCCGCTGCGTACGCTGCCGGGCTCGGCGAGGCGACGATGGTGGTGGCGCCGTTCACCGTGAGCCGCATGATTGTGCCGACCGTCGCGCGCACCACGTTGATCGCGCGGCAGGCCGTGGCGGCGCAGCCCTGCGCACTGGCCGCTGCGGGCCAAACGACGGCGCCGAGGAGGCTCAGTACCGCGAGGCGACGGACGCGAAGAGCGGACACGGTGTTACTCCTGGATGCGGGTTCGGTGCTGCGTTCCGCGCGCTGGTAAAGCAGGGACCGTGCCTGGTTAGAGTATTACATAAACCATTACTTCATAATGTCTTACAGTCTGATGGTTGGGCAGCCGCGGCGGGGGCTCAACGTCAAAGAATCTGACAGTCACCGTACGGGGATCGGTTAGCCTCGATGCAGTGCGGCGTTCCGGGCGAGGTTCGGAGCGTCAAAAAAGCTGACGGTGTCAGCGGGCTGTGGATAGGAGGCTAGGCCGAAGCCTGCGGGCGGGCGCCTTGGGCGGCGACCTCCCGGACCACCCGTTCCAGCGCGGCGAAGTCGAACGGCTTCGTGACGGTCGGCACGCCGACCTCCTGGAGCAGGGCAGCCGTGTCCGGGGCGAAGGTGTCACCAGTGCTGAAGATGAGGCGCGCCACGAGCTCCGGGCGGTCGCGGCGCAGGCGCTGGATGAACTCACGGCCGGCCATCCCCGGCATGCGGACGTCGGAGATGATCACGTGGAAGTCGCGCTCCTTGAGCACGCGGAGCGCCTCGGCTCCGTCGCTCACACCCTCGCCCTGGATGCCTCGCCGCTGCAGGAACCGGAGCAGGGCGTTCCGCAGCGCCGTCTCGTCGTCGATGACGAGCACGGCGAGCGGGGCGGTCGCGGGCTTGGGGGGCAGGGGCGGCTCGGTCACCTGCCGACCCTCTTGCCGCGGGTCGCGCGGGATGGTCAGGATGAATGTCGCCCCCTTGCCTGGCTCCGACTCGACCCAGATGCGTCCGCCGTGCTCCCGCGCGATGCCGTAGCAGATCGAGAGGCCGAGGCCGGTCCCGAGCCCCTCCGGCTTGGTGGTGAAGAACGGGTCGAAGATCCTGCCGTGGATGTCGGCACCGATGCCGGGTCCCGAATCTGCCACTTCCAGACGCACCTCCGTCTCGTTGGCGCCGCTTCGGACGGTGATGGTGCGGGTTCCCTCGATCGTCATCAGCGCCTGCTCGGCGTTGATGAGGAGGTTGAGGAGCAGTTGCTGCAGCTCCGAGGCGTCGGCCCAGATCTTCGGATCCTGCGGGTCGGGCTCGAGCAGGACCGTGATGTTGAGTGTCGACAGGTGGTAGGACCGCAAGGCGAAGGTGCGTCGCACCAGGTCGTTCACGTCCACCAGGGAGCGCTGCCTGCTCCCGGCGCGGGCGAAGGCGAGCAGGTTGGACGTGATCCGCCCGATGCGGGTGGCCTCGTCGTAGACCATTTGCACCATCTCGCGGTGCTCGGGCTTCAGCTCGTCGAGCAGCAGCGTTTGGGCGAAGCCGGAAATGATGGCCGCGGGGTTGTTGATCTCGTGCGCGACGCCGCTGACGAGCTGCCCCATGGCTGCGAGCTTCTCCGCCTGCTGGAGCTGCGACTCGGTGCGTTTCTGGTCGGTCACGTCCCGCGCCAGGGCGAGCACGCGCGTTACCCGGCCGCTTTCACGGACGGGGGCGTACACCACGGTGCTGTAGCCCTTCGTGCCGTCGCCGCGGAGGAAGGGGAGGTCGAAACGTTGCACCTCTCCCTGGAACGCGGCGGCGAGCTTGGCACGCACGATCTTGGCAGCGTCGACGTCCAAGGAGTCGAACGCGCTCCCCGGCTGGAGCTCGTCCTGCCGCGCCATCATCGCGCGCGCGGGGGGGTTGAGCTCGGTCACCCGGCCCTCGCGATCCAGCACCGTGATGGCGTCCGGAACGGACTCCATCACGAGGCGCAGGTTGCGCTCCGCGGTCGCGGCGGCGGCGAGCGAGTCCATCAGGGAGCGTGTCTGGTTGGCCACCTCTTGCTCCAGTAGCTCGGCGTAACGGCGATCGACGCGCAGCAGGTACGCGAAGCGCACGGCGAGGAGGGCGATGCCGGCGCCGACCAGCACAGCGGTGACCGCGGACGGCTCAGGTCGGACGGCGGCGGCCACGGCGACGGCCAAGATCCCGACCAGGCCGATCGCCACCGCAATGATGCGAGCGAGGTAGTAAGAGGTCGTCGAGACGGCGTGGTCTCCCGGGTCCGTGCGCTCCGGCGTCACGGCCGCCGCCGTGCCGAGGAGCAGGAGACCGGCGTCCCAGCCGAGGTGCAATGCTCCTCCGCCCCGGATCGTCCCACCAAGGGCGCCCGCGGCGTACAGAACGTTCGCGACGCAACTGAGGGCCAATCCCGCCATGATCGGACCGGCCGTCGCGAGCGGGAAACGCGCACGCCGGAGCATCTGCACGAGGATCAGCCAGAGGACCGCAACGCCCCCGCTGGCCCACGCGATGCTGGTGAGAATCGCCGACACCGTGCCCCCGGCCGCCAGCAGCGGGGCGAGGAGGAACTCGTAAGTCACGGTGCCGGCCGTAAACGTGACGAGCGCCGTGTCGAGGATCATCTCAGCGTCGGGACGGCGCCGCGGCTCGGCGCGTAGGAGCCTCACGACCGCCAGGCCGAAACACACGTAGCCGCCGAGGTAGGCGACGTCTCCCAGCGATGGGTATGGCAGCCGGGCGTGCAGCACGAAGCGGTAGTAACTCCACACCGCCTGGCCCAACAGGATCGCGACGCAGCCAGCCCCCACCCAAAGCCACGTCCCCTGCGCCGGGCGCCCCCGCAGGCGTCGCCAGGCGATGCCGCAGCAGACGGCGGCGTAGAGCGCGCTCCAAGTGATGGAATGACCGGCGACCAGCCCGCGCGTCTGCGGGTCGGCCCGCACCACGAGCGACACCACAACGATCGCCGCGAAGGAGACGGCCGCGATCGCGACGAGGAGGCGGGCCTGCCGGCTGAGTGGGATCACTGCGACCTCCGAGCCTAAGCTAATCCGCACCCCCGGTGCTGGCGAGGGCGGTTATGTTTCGCCGCCTGATGGAGCGGCTCGGCTGGATCCAGGCACCCCGCGCGTCGCTCGCGCAGTGGAGGGCGCTCGTTGCCTTCGCGGACGCGGCGCGGCGCGACGGGCTCACGCACGTCCTCGTCTGCGGCATGGGCGGCTCGAGCCTGACGGCCGAGGTGGTGGCACGGGCGTACGGAGCGACGTCGCTCCACGTGCTCGACAGCACCGATCCGGCCGCGGTGCTCGACGCCGAAGGCACGGCACCGCGCGACCGCACGCTGTTTCTCGTCGTCAGCAAGTCGGGGACGACGGTCGAGACGCTGGCATTGTACCGGTATTTCGCCGCCCGGGCCCGGCCCGAGCAGGTCGTCGTTGTCACGGATCCCGGAACGCCGCTCGAGGCGCTCGCGCGGGAGCGCGGCCTCCGCGCCGTCTTTCCCCACCCGCCGGACGTGGGCGGACGCTATGCCGCGCTCACGGTGGTCGGCATGCTGCCGGCCGCGCTGATCGGCGCGGACGGCCGCGTGCTGCTGGAGCGGGCCCTCGCGGTGGACGTCGCGCGCGCCAAGGCCTGGGGCGTGGCGCTGGCCCGCGCCGCCCTCGCCGGGCGCGACAAGCTCGTGCTCCGCCCGCCGGCGCGCGTGGCGGCGATCGCCGCGTGGGTGGAGCAGCTCGTGGCGGAGAGCTCGGGGAAGGCGGGACGGGGCGTGGTCCCGCTCGTCGACGACCCGGCCGCGGAGCGGCGCCCGGACACCCAGATCGTGTCGGAATTCTCCGAAGACCCGCTCGATCTCGGCGCGGAGTTCCTGAAATGGGAGCTCGCCACCTGGGAGCTGTGCAACGAGCTGGACGTGAACGCCTTTGATCAGCCCGACGTGGAGGCGGCGAAGGCGTTCGCCCGCGAGGAGCTCGCCCGGCGCCGGCCCGGCGCCGGGGACATGGGCGCGGTGCTCACGGCGGCGGAGCTGGCGCGCGCCGCTCGCCCGGGCGACTACCTCGCGATCCTCGCCTACCTACCGCCGCGCCCGCAGGTCGCGGCCGCGCTCGGGGCGCTGCGCGCCGCATGGGCGGCCCGGCTCGGCATCGCGACGACGCTCGGCTTCGGTCCGCGCTACCTGCACTCCACGGGCCAACTCCACAAGGGCGGTCCGAACACCGGCCTGTTTCTCGTGCTTACCGCCGACGACGCCGTCGACCTGGAGATCCCCGAGATGGGCGTAACCTTCGGCCAGCTGAAGCGCGCCCAGGCGGCTGGGGACGTCCGCGCGCTGCTCGCGAAGGAACGAAGGGTGGCGCACGTGCACCTGCGGCGCCCGGAAGACGTGACCGGGCTAACGGCGTCGTGAGTGGGCGCAGCGCTAGTCGCTCGCTCCCCGCGCGGGGGACTTGAGGGCGTCGGGGAGCTTGCTCCACTGCTCGGCGGTGAGTATGGCCCGCGCGCGCTCGAGTGCCCGCCGAATATTCTCCTGTCCCTCGGTCAACTTGGGTCCGAATCGTCGCAACAGGGCGGTCGGATCGACCCCGTCACCCGCCCGCTGCGCCTCGACCTGCAGCGAATCCGCAATGGGGCGGTTGCCCGCATCGAGCGAGTCGGAGACTACTTGCAGCCGGGCGACCTGCTCGGAGGAGAAACCCAGCGAATCGCGCAAGCCCAGGATGACCACGACCGGATTGGCGAGGAGCTCCGCGAACCGGGCCCCGACATCCTGCGGCACCGGGCCGTCCGCGCCCAGACCAGGGCGCGCGCCGGGGTTGGGGCGCGCGCGGAGCCGGAGGGGGCCGATCGCGAGGTGCCCCTGGACTGCGATCTGGAAGGGCACGGTGACGCCGCTGCTGGCGCTGGCGGTGGTCCCGAACCGGCCGTTCACCTCGTAGCGGAATCGGTTGGTGGCGGGGTCGAAGCCGCGCGCGTACAGAAGCACGGGGTCGGGCGCGGTGGCGTAGCCCCAGCCGTGCAGGTGCGCTCCGCCATGGAGCCATTCGTCGAGCCCGCCGAGCAGATTCACCGTCAGCAGCGACATCGTGAGCCGCCGGTCGAGCCCGAACCACGCCGGCCGCCAGTTGAGCTGCAAGTCGAGCGAGGGCTGCCATGGGCCGCTGCACGAATTGCGCGCGGCGATGCGGCCCAACTGGCTTCGCAGACAGCCGCGCACCGCGGACGTGGCCGCGGCGAGGAGCGTACGCATTCCGTTCGCGACGGCGGCGTCCGTCGACGTGGCGGGATCGAAGACGAAAGCACGGTCGTTGCGCGCGCCGTCCCCGTTGATGTCCGACCCGACGACGGGCGTGAAGGGGACCCCCGAGGTGACGCTGCCGATCGCGCTGACGTCGAGCGCCCGCGTGATGGGGAGCGTCACAGTGCCCACAAGTGCGTGACGTCGGTCGAGACTGCTGCGGCTCCACTCGCGCGCGTCTGGGTCACCACCTGTGGTCGGCGAGGCGAAGCCAGCGGAGGCCGAACAGCACGAGAATGACGACTGGTCACGGGCGCGCGTGAGCGTATACGCGACGCGGAACGCCGCGCCCCATGCCGTCGCTCCGGTCAGCGACAGCGTGAGCTGCTTGGTGTCGGACTGGAGATCGGAGTCGACCAGCAGGACCCGCCCGAACTCCGGATGGGCACGCGAGGCGGCGGAGCTGACCGCGCCCGTGGCCGGGACGATGGAGTCGGCCGGCACATACACGGGACGGCCGGCTTCGTCGCCGAGCGCGAACCGTGGGGTCGCGACCAGGTTCAGGTCGCGGAAGCCGTACTGGCTCACGCCGCGGGCGTAGCTTCCCTCCAGCGTCACCCAGTAGTAACTGCTGCCGAAGCGATGCAG
>Ga0209377_1001482_pt1 | contig 15857 bp, 17 predicted proteins | sample GraSoiAngelo_141_FD_185898 | JGI IMG/M metagenome (GOLD analysis project Ga0209377, IMG submission 185898) | Grasslands soil microbial communities from the Angelo Coastal Reserve, California, USA - 14_0929_12_40cm (SPAdes) (version 2) | ecosystem: Environmental > Terrestrial > Soil > Grasslands ...
CAGGCTGAAGTGTTTGTAGGCATTGACGTGGCCAAATCGCGCCTCGATGTGGCCCTCCATCCGTCCGGAGCCACATGGACGGTGCCCAATAGTGAGGCGGGCATTGCGGGCCTGGTCGCGCAACTCCAACAGCCGCCGGTCACCCACATTGTGCTCGAGGCGACCGGAGGCCTTGAAAACCTCTGAGGTAGTTTTTGAGGGGTGACAGGTAGACCCGCGCAGACACAGGATGGACAAGCCCAGGGCGGCTGATCGTAGGATTGGCCGCCCTTTCTATTTGGGGCCGTGAGTATGGGAGAGTTTGTGGGGGTTGGTTCAGTGTGGGCACGGCCACGGGCACCCTGGGGCACTGGCGGGGGTCGCCTGTTCCTTGTTCCGCTGCCCTGCATCGCCCATTCCTGTCTACGGCGTGATGCGGTCGGCTTCCTAGATGACGGGGGGGTATTTGTTCGATGGCCGGATACCGGAAAGAGTACCCGTGATTTTTGGCAGAAACTTTAAAAAGCGGTGTAGTTTGACTCCGCAAGCCCCTAGGTCTAGGTTTGTCGTCAGCGTGGGCTGGTCGTTGACGATGATTGCGAAGAGTGTCGGCGTGTCGCCGATGAGTGTGGCGCGGGCGTTGCGGTAGAGTTGGTTTATTTTACTTTAATTCTTTAATTTTGGTTGATACTGGGTCTGACTCATGTATGGCAAGTAAGTTGATGCCTAAAGGGGCAATCTTATAACCCATTTTTTTACAAATTTTTTGAATGTCATTCTTCTTAGCTTTAAGCTTTTCAATTAAAAGTTGAGGCTTCATATGCCTTAAAGAACTTTCTGCTCCCTTTAAGGCGTCCATTTCCATTCCCTCAATATCTATTTTTATAAAGTCAAGTCGGTTTAGCTTAAGTCCATCAATTGACATCATTTGCGTTGTGATTGTTTTGTCCTCTGAATAATCAATCTCTTGACCAATAAATTCAGTGCGGTCAGTCTTTTTGATTTCAAGACTTCCGAAACTTGATGGTACAAAATAATCTGGCACAGGCACTTTGATGTGTCCATTTTCGGCGCCAACTGCTGCCCATATTGCTCTTGCGTTAAAGCAATTATTCAATGTGATGTTGCCAGCCAAAGCATAAAAGATTCTTTCTTGTGCTTCAAAAGATATTACTTCACCCCAGCCATACATAAACTGTGCCCATTCTATTGTGTGTACGCCTATATTTGCGCCACAATCTATTGCGACAACACCATCGCCAAAGTTTTGTTTTCTTGTTTGTAGAAGTCGAAGGACAGTATCAACTTCCTCTTGCTCATATGAAGAGGTTTTTAATAATTCATAACCAACACCATAGCCACTTCCTCGAACTAATCTGTAGTCATGTCGATTAACTAACATGGTTCCGTGATTTGTTGAGATAATCACAAATGCGGTTGGGCGTCGGTTTGATTTTTTCATATTAAAAAGATTTTGTCTTTGATTTGTAATAGATAGACTGTTTTCTGTTTAGCAACTCTCTTGCAGAGTTTATAAGGAGTAACAATATAGAGCAATGGGCAAAGCGGGTACGCATCAGTGCGTAGTATCTGGCAGGTGTCTGTTGCGGTCAAGGAAACGGTGCCAAACTCGGGCGAAAGAGCAAACTGGCAGGAATCGCCGAGGTGGTGCGGGAGCTCCGAGGCAAAGGCTGGTCGGCGAGTGCTCTAAAAGGCCAGGGGCCATGCGGGACAATACCCCCAGCCTCGTCACTCTGCGCGGCGGTGCGTCCACTCCGACCTGCAGGCAGGGCTTCCCTGCATGATCCGCCACGACTTTCGGCGGTCGGCTGTCCGAAACCTCTCCAATGCCCAGGTTCCCCAAACAATCGCCATGCGGATCACCGGGCACAAGACCGATGCCGTCTTTCGGCGGTATTGCATCGTCAGTCCTGGCGACCTTCAGGAAGCCACCCGGAAGCTCTCAGTGCCCGTTCTGGGCACGATTTCAGGCACTCCCCAGCCATCACGCCTTGCGGCAAGATAGCTAAGTGTGGGATAAATCACGGCGCGGAGGGGTGGCTGAGTGGACGAAAGCGGCGGCCTTGAAAGCCGTTGAAGGCCTCGTGCCTTCCGTGGGTTCGAATCCTACCCCCTCCGCCACACCTGGCGTTCCGGCTTTTCGAGATTTCCCTTGACTCCCATGCGCCAGGCAACTTAATGCGGTGAAGCAGGTCCGCTGCCTGGGTGGCCCTTCTGCGTCGCCAGCGCCATCGTGGGAAGTCATTGTTGGCCTTTCTAAGCGCTGCGCCTTGGTGGTACGAGCCAGCTTTTTCGCCTCCGGTCCACCCACCACGCAAAGAGAGGGGGCCAGAAAGGGAGGCCAGGAAGGGGTGAGATGAGGACGTACGGGCTCACGGTAGAGAGACGACGGAGTTGGGAGAAGATTTGTTTTCGGTCCTCGTAGCGAGTGCGTGCCACTCAGGGCCTCTTGCATCCTTCACAATTATCCCACGTGTCGCCGCGTTCAATTAGGCAGCCGCCACGCCCCACGGCAGCCTGGGCTAAGACCCGCAGCCACGCATCCTCATTTTTTACAGGAATCGGTGTCATAGCAATGCCCCTCCACCGGACATCTCCCGTTTCTAAACTGATAGCCCGGACTGTGACGGTAAGGCGAATGCCGCTTACATAGTTCAACGAATTATCGTAATAGCCCTCGAAGGTGCCCCGCTCCGTCACTACAAACAAGATGCTGTCAGCCCCAACTAGTTTGCCGACCCGGACCACTGTCGCGTCGTCAAAACCATACGTGTGTTGCCGCACGTGCTCGTTGTAGACTTCCTCGAATCTGGCGTCTTCAATAACGGTGTGTCCAATACGTTGTAGAGTCTCCATCACGGCGGACATGACCGCTGGGCTAACAGGGCCCACAAAACGGTCAATGCCCCACACGACAAATCGGTGATGTAGGCCAAACGACTTATTCAGAGGCCCATGAGAACCGTAGGCGACAGGGCAAAGTCGGGCGGGCGGAGTCGTCGCACAGCCCGTCAGCAAGATCAGGCCAACCAGCAGGAGCATCCGCACGGCATCCCTCTTCATCAAAGCTCTTTCCCTGCCCTCGGATCCTATAGACCCGAACCCTTCTATCCTCTTTCACAGCTCAATCAGAGGAGCAGTGCAGCCAGGGACTCAGGCGACTTAGTAGAGGCCAAAAATGGTAAGCTACGAACAAGAAAATTGCTACAGGTTTTGCCACGCTGAATGACATGCTGCGGGTAATCGGGCAGACAGTAGCGAGGCAGCCTGGCCATGATGAATCATTAGACAACAGGAATGGGCCAAACGAATAAGTGGACTCTGACCCCACTTATTCCTTAAGCTATAGGTAATCGCTTTGAGATTCACGGAGAGGTGGCCGAGTGGCCGAAGGCAACGGTTTGCTAAACCGTCACAGGGCCAAAAGCTCTGTCGCGGGTTCAAATCCCGCCCTCTCCGCCATACCTCGCAAACAAGATAGCCTGACAGTCATGCAAGGCTCAGTTAAATGGAAACCGAAGGCGGGATTTGAACGGGGATTCTGAAAGGGGTGTGCCATTCATCTCGTCCGTCTCGCTTCCCTAAAGGCATCAACGCCAGCCCACACGGCCACGAGCACCCAGGGGAAAGTCAGCCAAGAGAAAATCCCGACAAAGACGACGAACGCAAAGACGAACATGGTCGCCTTGTCTCTACGCCCACAGTAATACTGGCCCAAGCCGGGACAGACAACGCTCAAGATGGTGGCCAGCAGCGGGTTCTTCGTCGGCCCCGTATCCGTGCCTTCTTTGGGCCACAACCCCGCCAAGTCGACTAGACAGTATTTACAACGCTTGGCGCCGACCAAGATGATGCCCCGGCAATAGGGGCACGGAACGGTCTCAAGCCTTTCTTCGCTCACGGGAGAGGTCCTCGCACCCTTGCCACGGATCGACCTGCATGCTCACACCACCGCCTCTGACGGCAGCCTCACGCCGGAAGAACTGGTGCGGCTGGCCAAGAGTCAGGGGGTTTCGACCTTGGCCGTCACCGACCATGATACCATCGCTGGCTTGTCCCGAGCGATCGCCGAAGGTGAACGCGTCGGAGTGGAAATCATCCCGGGAATCGAGATCAGCTGTCTCTATGGGCAGACCGAGTTGCACATCCTGGGCTACTTCATCAACCCCGGGGACCCTCGCCTGAAGCCCGCGTTGGCCAACTACTCGGCGAGCCGTGAGGATCGCAACCCTCTCATCGTGCGGCGGCTCCAAGAGCTTGGCTGCGACATCACCTACGAGGAGGTGAAGACCCTTGCGGGATCCGCGACGGTCGGTCGCCCGCACATCGCCCAGGTGCTCCTGCGCAAAGGCTACGTCCGGAGCGTCTCCGAGGCCTTTGACCGTTACCTGGCCGACGACGGTCCGGCCTATGTTTCGCGTCTGCTCCCTCCGCCGGAGGAGGCGATCGGGCTGATCAGGCAAGTCGGGGGGATCCCCGTCCTGGCCCATCCCGTCTATACCGCACGTATCCAGGAGCCCTTCGAGCGGCTCTGCGAGACGCTCAAGGGCCTCGGCCTGATGGGCCTCGAAACGTTCTACAGCAGTCACAACCGGCAGCAGACCGACCGTTACCGCAGCATCGCCGGAGAGCAGGGCCTCCTAGTCACCGGAGGCAGCGACTTTCACGGTGACGCCAAGCCGCAGCTCCTGGTGGGCACAGGTTACGGCAACCTGGACATCCCGGCTGATCTGCTCGATCCGATGCGGGCCCTGATCAAGGAAAGAAGATAAGAGGGTTAGTTGTCAGCGGCCTCGACGATATGGTTCTCGAAGCGCGTGCACCCTTCGGCGAGCAACCGGTTCGTCAGAACCTCGCCGGGCCACTCGATCGGCAGATCAGCGGTGAACACCCACACGTCCGGAGACGTCCACAGCGGCCCGCCTTCGTCCCCTACCGCCGGATCGAGCAGATCCGTCCAGACCGGCATGTAGACGCCGTTGCCGCACTGGGTGTGCAAGTGGACCATCACCCGCCCGCGCACGGCGGGAGTCAGTTCACGCCACACCGCGATCGTCTCGTCCGCCAGCCGCTGCAGGCCAACGGAATTCTTCGCGTCGAACAGCGCGTACGCCGCATAGACCGGCGCTTCGAGCAGATGCGGCGCCGGCGCCAAATCACCACACTGGGCCCGCAAGCCTTGCAGCAGCCCTTCCTGCTCCTCTGGCCCTAGCTCCTGCGGCACCGTCGGCTCCCCTTCCTCCCGGACGCCGAACAATAGATATACCGTGTGCTCCATGGGCGTATGCAGGCGCGCCGCGAACGGCCGGCTCCGCGGTCCGCTGAACACCGTCTCGACATGCGTGTGCAGACCCTGCAGGGACAAGCGCTCGAGCGTCGTGTCCGTCAGGAGTTTGGGCTCGACCACGACTTGGCTCTCGTGCGATAGATGCAGATAGCGCCGCAGCAACGCCGCCGTCTCTTCCGGGTCCGCAGTCAGCCGCAGAGGCTGCTCAAAGTTCGCCTGCAGCGGCAGGGCGATCGTCAGCAGCGAGCCCCCCTGCGCTTCTTCCTCTCCGTCCCCTCCCACTATGGTCGACGCGGCCTCGGCGAGCAGGTCGAAGAGCCACTCGGCCATGTCTTCGTCGAGCGCCGCCAGCACTGTCAGGATCTCTTCCTCGCGTCCCTGCTCGATCAGTTCGGTGAGGGTGTCGAGCGCGACGTCCACATCCCAATGATCGTGCCGCCGCGCGTTGATGAGGTGGATCAGATCGCGCGTCAGTGGGTCTGGCCGACTCCAGTCCTGCATGCCGTTCTCCTGACAGTCATTATGCTAAAAGCTTCTCACCGTGAATGCAATCCTTTATGATAAAGAGTACGCTCACGATACGAGGCGAATGCTGCGGAGAGGAAACGGTGATGGAAAAGGGTTGTCCGCCGCTGCAAGGATTACGACATCTGGCGCTCCGGGTACGGGACATCCGGAAGGCCAAGGACTTCTACCAACGCGTCTTCGGCATGAAGGTCGTCTGGGAGCCTGATCCGCAGAACTGCTACCTGAGTTCAGGGACCGACAATCTCGCGCTGCACGAGGCGTCCTCTCCAGACGGTCCCGAACCGGCGCAACCTCTCGCTTCTCCGCTGGATCACTTCGGTTTCCTCGCGGACAGTCCACAAGTGGTGGACGCTTGGGCCGAGTGGGCGAAACAGCGCGGCGCGAGGATGCTCGCCGCTCCGAAACGACATCGCGACGGCAGCTATTCGTGCTACCTCGCCGACCCGGACGGCAACACCATCCAGATCCTCTACGAACCGACGATCGGCCGGGCCCCATAAAGCCGGACCGGCTTTCTGAGGCCTCATGCCTGGTTGTGCGTGGATATTAGTCGATAGGACGGAAGAACGAGTCGTACACGCCCCAAGCCAAGATGATCGCGATCAGCGTGTACCAGATGTAATAAATCGGCGCATACGGATCTTCTTTGACTTCCGCCTTCGCGGCTTCCTCGGCCAACACGACGGCCACGGTGCACAGAAACACCAAGCACGTTTGTAAAAAGGTCCACATCCCTTTCACGGTCACTCCCTCCTTCAAAAGCGATCCCTCGCTGCGTGGGCGAGATGTGAGTATACAAAAACCCGCCCGGATTAGACAAGCGGAAATCGCTAGCCGGTGCCGACAGAGGAGCGCATGAGCGCGTTGGCCTGGGGCGGTGAGAAGCCCAGGAAGCCGTGATGCCGCTCGGTCAGCTCGAGCACCGAGAAGGCCTCTCCGTCCACCCGCTCGGGAGCTGTGAAGATCTGGCGCAGGGGCCCGCCGCGCACGCCCACGATGGCCCCTGTGAAGACCACCCCCTGGGCCTTGAGCCGGTGGATGGCCCATTCGATATCCCCCACTAGCACAGCGACGTGGTGCAGGGTCCGGTCGCCGAACTTGGCCACCCAGCCGGGAATGATGCTGGCGGCCCCCCGAGCGTCAGGATAGGCTTGATCGATGAACAAGGGCGGGAACCCCGGAGCCCGGTACACCTTGGCGAACCAGTCGTCATAGTTCAAGGTCTCCGCATAGCCGTATCCCAGCCTGAGAAACTCCTCCGCGCGACGATCAATGTCCAGCGTCCGGATCGTGAGATGGTCCACCACCGGCCGAAAGCCGACACCCACGTCGTCCAGCGCCGCTTGCAGGACTCGGGCCGCCAAGTTGCGCGAAAGGTAGTTCTTGAGAAGTCCGTCAATGACCGCTTCCAGTTCCACACCCCGTTCCATGGTGCCTTCCACTCCGCGTTTCAGTCCTTGTCAATCTGCGCTCGCTGAAGACGTCCGCTGTAATCCACGTAGATCGCTTTCCATTCGCTGAACGTGTCCAGCGCCGCCTGCCCCGCTTCGCGATGGCCATTGCCGGTGCGTCGCATCCCGCCGAAGGGCAGATGAACTTCGCTGCCGATCGTGCCGGCGTTGATGTACACGATCGCCGTCCGGAGATCCCGCATGGCGCGCTGCGCCCGGTTGAGATCCCGCGTGTAGAGCGCCGTGGACAACCCGTACTGGACGCTGTTGTTGACCGCAATGGCTTCCTCGAGGTCTTTGACTTCGATCACCCCCAGCACCGGCCCGAATATCTCCTCCTGAGCGATCCGCATCGTGGGCTTCACCTGATCGAAGAGCGTCGGGGCGAAGAAATGCCCCCGCCCGTACTCGCCGTCGGTGAGCGCCTTGCCTCCCGTCAAGAGCCGCGCTCCTTCCTGCATGCCCGCTTGTATGTACCGCTGCACCCGCTCCAGTTGCGCGTGATTGACGAGCGGGCCGATCTCGACGCCGGGCTTCAACCCGTTCCCCACGGTGAGCTTCGCCATCCGGTTGAGTAGCATCCGCGTCAGCCGTTCCTTCACCTCGCGGTGGACGAGGAGCCGGCTGCAGGCCGTACAGCGCTGGCCCGTCGTCCCGAAGGCGCTCCAGGTGATCCCGTCCACGGCCAGGTCCAGGTCGGCATCGTCCATGACCAGAATAGCGTTCTTGCCGCCCATCTCCAGCGCCACCCGCTTGTGGCCCGCGGCGGCATCCATGGCCACCTGGTCGCCGGTCGCCGTCGAGCCCGTGAATGAGATGAGCGCCACGTTCGAATGGCGCACGAGCGCCGCACCCAGCTCGGGGCTGCTTCCCAGGACCAAGTTCACTACGCCAGGAGGCACCCCGCACTCTTCTAGGACTTGGACGAAGAGCGAGGCTGTGACCGGCGTCTCTGGGGACGGCTTCAGCACCACCGTATTACCCAGGATCAGCGCCGGGAAGGTCTTCCAGGAGGGGATGGCGATGGGGAAATTCCACGGCGTGATCAAGCCAACGACTCCCACCGGTTCCCGCACGCAGAGGGCCGACTTGTCCGGCAGCTCGGACGGCACGACTAGGCCGAACTGGCGCCGCCCTTCAGCCGCCATGTAGTAGGCCATGTCGATCGCTTCCTGCACGTCCCCCTTCGCCTCGCTCAGCACCTTTCCCATCTCGCGGGTCACGGTGCGCGCCAGAGTCTCCTTGTCCCGCATCAGCCGCTCGGCGACGCGGAAGAGGATCTCCCCGCGCCGAGGGGCGGGCATGCGGCGCCATCCCTCGAAGGCCTCGGTCGCGGCCTTCATCGCCTCGTCGATGTCCTCCGGTCCCGAATCCACGCACCGCCCGACCACCTCGCCGGTGGCCGGATCCCGGCTATCAAAGGTCCGCCCCGAATGGGCCCCGACCCACTTGCCTCCGATAAAGTTTTTCACCAGTGTCTTCATGACAGCACCTCTTCCAGGACCGCCAGCCCCTGGTCCACTTCATCGCGAGTGATGGACAGCGGGGGGCTGATCCGGATCACGTTCCTGCCGCACGGGAGCAGGAGGAGCCCTCGCCGGAAGGCCTGCTGAACGACATGGTCGCGTTCGCGTTCCGCCGGCTCCTTGGTCCGCCGGTTGCGGACCAGCTCAACGCCGATCATCAGGCCACGGCCGCGCACGTCCCCCAGCGACCGGCACCGCTGCTGTAGCTGGCGCAAACGCTTTTGGATGTGCGCGCCCTGCTCGGCGGCGTTCCGCATGAGCCCTTCCTTTTCGATAACCTCGATGGTGGCCAGCCCCGCTTCGCAGGCCACCGGGTTGCCACCGAAGGTGGAAGTGTGCGAGCCCCTCTCCCACGACATGACCCGCTTCCGAGCGATCACGGCACCCAACGGCAAACCCCCTCCGACGGCCTTGGCCATACAGATGACGTCCGGCGCCACGCCCGCATGCTCGATCGCGAAGAACTTGCCGGTGCGTCCCATGCCGGCCTGTACCTCGTCGTCCACCAGCAAAATCCCATGGCGATCGCACAGCCGGCGGAGCCCGGTCAGGAAATGGTCCGGCGGCACGACCAGCCCGCCTTCGCCCTGAATCGGCTCGACGAAGATGGCGGCCGTCTCCTCCGGTGGCAGCACGGTGTGGAATAAAACGTTCTCGATATGGTCCAGACACTCCTCGGCTGGATCGTCGCCGCGGCTTCGGTGCGGGTCGGGGTACGGCGCATGAAAGACGCCAGGCAGCAACGGCGCAAACCCCCGGCGCTGGACCGGCTTGCTGGCGGTCAGGGAGAGGGCCCCGAGCGTGCGCCCGTGAAAGGCGTTGTAGAAGGCGAGGATGTACGGGCGCCGTGTCGAGTGGCGCACCAGCTTGATCGCGCCCTCGATGGCCTCCGCGCCCGAATTGCAGAGATACACTTGCTTGGGCTCACGACCGGGAGCCAGCTCGGCCAGCCGCTCGGCCAGCCGGATATAGGACGGGTAAAAGAAGTCCGCAAAGGAAAAATGGATGAGCCGATCGACCTGGGCCGTAATCGCGCCGACCACCTGCTTGTGACCGTGTCCGACGGCGCTGACCGCGATGCCCGCCGTGAAGTCCAGGTAGCAGTTCCCGTCCACATCCCAGACGTGGCATCCGGCGGCGTGGTCCACGACAAGCGGATAGGACTGCGTGGCCGAAGGAGCGACATACCGTTCATACCGCCTCAGTAACATCCGGGCGCGGGGTCCCGGGGGAGTCGTGCGAATATGCAGGGTCGGCATGGGGCGCCTCACGAAGGCACAACCTTTGCTTTCCCTATTATAGCGTAAAAGCGTGCCGCCCGATGGCTCAGCGTTGCATCGACACCTTGGTATAGCCGGCCGGGACCTCAAAGAGCTGGGCGGGCTGCCGGCCTAATTTGACATACGAATAGGTACTCTCAAAGCTTCCATCAGCGCTGGCCGTCTTCATGGAAAATTTAATGTCGGGAGCGACCCATTGGTACAGGACCATCTTCTGGCCCTGGACATCCACGGTGACTTCATATTTCTCGGTCTTGCGCCCGCCCACCTTGTCGGTCCCCACCAGCCTTCGTCCCACCTCGCCTTGGATTTTCGGGGCCCACTGAGGGATCTGATCGAAACGCAAAGGAATCTCGACATACGTGCGGTTGGGCAACAACAGCCACGTGACGGCTTTATCCAGGCGATGGATGGCAACCTTCGGGCCGTCCGGGCTTGCCATCTCCACCCGCCACCGATCGGCCTGAAAATAAATCTTCCCTGACATCGACTGCGCGCCTTTCCGGGTCGTCTGCTCCGCCGAGAACTCCAGCGCAAAGGCCGCAGCGGCGGAGAGCCACAGCGTAGCGCCAACAACGAGGACCGACCAGAGTCGTTGCATCGCACCCTCCTCAGGTGAGCCGGCCGCCGACGATCCAGTGGCGATCGTCCGGAACGTCGATGAGGAGCCGGGTCAGGTTCATCTCGGCCAGTTGGGCCGCCACGTCGTCCTCCGTGAAGGAAGCGAGCAGGGAGTTGAAGAAATCGCGCCGGAGGATCGCCGGCTCATCCGCGGCGTATGTGTCCACGATGGACTGCGCCGCCTCAGACGACTCGGGACGAAGCAGGTCCATCACCAGCACCACGGCGCCGGGTGAGGCCAGTTTCTTGACCGCATACCAGAACTGCAACGGGTTAGGGACATGGTGCAAGAGGCTGTTGGAGATCACCGCTGCGGCCCGTTCAGTAAGAAGCGTGTCCTGGAACCGCTCGCACCGCAGCGTGATGCGATCCGCGAGGCCCGCCACGCGGATCGCCTCCAAGCCGAGGGCGATCATGGGTGGTGAGCCGTCCACGCCGGTGATCCGACACTCAGGGAGCGTTCGCGCAAGCCGGATCGGGATGTCGGCTGGCCCGCAGCCCAGATCCAGCACATGCCCTGCCTTGAATTCCGGGTAGAACTCCGCGAACCGATCGACGAACCCCTGGTTCTCTTCTTCAAAGTCGGCGCGGGAGTAGGCCAGAGCCTGCGCGGGATCGTCCATCAATTCCGGTTCAAGGACCCGCTCCATCGCCCTCCTCCACCGTCACCTCGTCTCCCGGCCGTACCACGCCCTCAGCCAGCACCCGCGCATAAAGCCGGCTCCAGCCCGGATGCTTCTTCTGGGAGATCCGCATGAAATCTCCGCCCACAAACCATCGCGCGTTGTGTTTGCAGGGAGCGGTGTAGCTCATCAACGCCAGCCGCACGTCGGTGCCGATGCGCAAGCGGTCCCCAGGTTTGAGCCGGGCCCAGTCCAGTCCCGCAACCGTGAGGTTCTCCCCGCAGGACCCTGGCGCGACCGCATGGCCTTCGGCTTGCAGGGTCCCGATGACTTCCAGCGAATACAGGCAGACCGCCCGATCCACCCCGCCGTGGTACTGGACGCTCCGCTGACGGTCGCCTGCTACCCCCTGGACGGTGATGCGGGCTTCCGGAACCGGCAGCTTCGGCACGCCCCCGTCGGAGACATTGATCTGGTGCACGTGCGGGTGTGTGATCCCCATGCTGGGAGCGCATTGTACCAAAATCCGATCGCCAGTCCGATTCTCATCGGCATTTCCTTTGCTTAACTTTTTCGTGTACCATCCCGAGAGCCGGCACGACACTGTGGGGCTCAATGAGGCAGTTCAGGAGGGGACTCTATGAGGATCAGAACGGTTGCGAGAGTCGTCATGTGTGCCGCGCTGGTGACCGGATGTGTCAGCACAGAAACTCACAAGAAGTCACTGACAGAGCTTGAAGAGACGCGCAGGGGCGCAGCTCAGACCGCTGCGGCGTTCGAAAGTTTTAAGAAGCAGGCGGCGGCCGAGGCAGACAGTGTTCAAAAACAATTCGCTGATGCAAACACCCAAATCGCGGTACTCATGAGGCGCGCTGGCGAACTCGAAGCCGAGACGGCGCGCGCCAACGATCTCGCCAAGCGCCTCGACGAACGGCTCAAGGCCGAGGCGGCGGAAAAGGCTCGCCTGGAGCAGGAGCGCGCTGCCAAGGAGGCCGAGATCCAGCGCCTGACCCGGACTCATGAGGAACTGACCAAGTCGCTGCAGGCCGAAATCGCCAAGGGCAACATTAAGATCAAGCAGGTCAGAGACCGGTTGACCATCAACATGGTGGACCGCGTCCTCTTTGACTCAGGTCAGAGCCAGGTGAAGCCGGCGGGCCTCCAGGTTCTCAAGCAGGTGAGCGACATTCTCAAGAACGTGGCCGACAAGCAGATCCGGATCGAGGGGCACACCGACAACGTGCCGATCGGAACAAAGCTCAAAGGGCGATTCCCGACCAACTGGGAGCTGTCCACGGCTCGCGCCACGAGCGTCGTGCGTTATCTGATAGAAGAAGGCGGAGTGGACCGCGCCACCCTGTTGGCTGTCGGGTATGCCGACACGAGACCACTAGCCGGCAACGACACGGAGGAAGGACGCACGGCAAATCGCCGCATTGAGATCGCGCTGTATCCGAAGGATCTGTCCGAAATCGCGAGCCAGCTTAAGCCATGAGCTGGGTCTAGGGTCCCCTTTCCCCGACATTCGTTCGTGGCACAATCCTCCCGAAGGTCATAGAGATGTAGGCTTTTGGCACCGGCAGCTACGCCACGCTCCCCTCGGAGACATTGATCTGGTGCACATGTGGTTGTGTGATCCCCATGCTGGGGGCGCATTGTACCAAAATCCGATCGACGGTCCGATTTCCGCAAGATCAAAATGGCTTATGTTAGGCGGGCACAGCGCAGTCTCGTCACCTATGGAACGCTTATTCAGCACAAACCAAAAAAAGCAGCCGCCTCGTCTTGAATCGGCATTGCTTTTGCATAAATCCGGCGCACTATCACAGGATACCCAGCTTGACATCTGCCATGATCAGATCATATCCAAGGAGGGGAACCCATGAAAATCTGCACAATTACGAGAGTAGTCATATGTGCTGCGCTGCTGACCGGATGTGTCAGCACAGGAACTCACAAGCAGACATTGGCAGAACTTGAGCAGGCGCGCAAGGCGCTCGAAAGTTCTAAGATGCAGGCGGCCGCCGAGGCAGACCGCCTTCAGAAACAACTGGTTGATGTAAACACCCGCGTCGCGGGGCTCATGAGCGGGACGACGACGGCCCAAGAAGAGATTGCGAGGCTTCAGAAGCGCGCCAGCGAACTCGAAGCCGAGACGGCACGAGCCAACGAGCTGGTCAAGCAGCTCTCGGAGCGAGATCAGGATCTGAAAGAACAGCTCAAGGCCGAAGCGGCGGCAAAGGCCCGCCTGGAACAGGAGCGCGCTGCCAAGGAGGCCGAGATCCAGCAGCAACACGAACAGCTCAAGACCGGCGAGACGGAAAAGGCTCGCCTGGAGCAGGAGCGCGCTGCCAAGGAGGCCGAGATCCAGCGCCTGACCCGGACTCACGAGGAACTGACCAAGTCGCTGCAGGCTGAAATCGCCAAGGGCGACATTAAGATCAAGCAGGTCAGGGATCGGTTGACGATCAACATGGTGGACCGCGTCCTCTTTGACTCAGGGCAGAGCAAGGTAAAACCGTCCGGCCTCAAGGTGCTCAAGCAGGTCAGTGATATTCTGAAGAATGTGACCGACAAGCAAATCAGGATCGAAGGGCACACCGATAATGTGCCGATCGGAGCAAAGCTCAAAGAGCGGTTCCAGACCAACTGGGAACTGTCCACGGCCCGCGCCACGAGCGTCGTTCGTTATCTGATAGAGGACGGCGGGGTGGACCGAGCCAACCTGTTGGCAGTCGGGTATGCCGACACCAAACCCCTAGCCAGCAACGACACGGAGGAAGGACGCACGGCAAATCGCCGCATTGAGATCGCGCTGTATCCGAAGGATCTGTCCGAAATCGTTAACCAGCTTAAGCCGTAAGCTGGCTACGTGGGTCGGAAACGCTGATCTGGTGCAGGAGCGGATAAGATTCAGTACACGATGATGCGGTCCGCCGAATCAAAAAGCTGCACCATCCGATCCAAGGGAATCGGCATCACAGAGGAAGCCACTCGGGCAGGATCGATCTGGTAGAGCAACATCATCGTGCGATTGCCGTAAATCTCTACCCCCATTTTTTTGAGGAAGTCGAAGTATTCGCCGTAATCGTGGGGGACCTGCTCCAGCGGCACGCCCATCTGCTGCGAGAGGCTCTGGCGCTCGCGTTCGGGCAGAGCCGCCCGATCCAGCGCGGTACTGTCCGGCCGGAAAAGTCCGTTGAACCAGCCGAAACCTTTCGTGACGGAAGTCACGGCGCTCGCGTCCACCAGGATCGTGATCTTGTGCCCGGCCTTGATCGCCGCCCACGCGACATTGGGCACCGCACAGATCTGGGCATCATCTTCGGCGAGCGCGGTCTTCATATGAATCAGGATGCGCGAGGTGGAGGCTTGTTGAGCCGCCGCCGACTGGGCCCACAGAACCACGACGGCGATGACGAGCAGCACACCGGTGACCTTCGGGCTCAGACGGCGCAATTCGCCAAAGAGCCGTTCCGCCTCCATCTTCATCAGCCCCTCCTCCCTCCAGACTGCCCCATTCAAGCCTGGCCGATGCCCGCAGCCCGCAGCGCGGCAGCATCGATCGGCCCTCGCCGGCAGCAGTCCAACAGAACACCGTCAACCGCCACGGCTGGCACGGCGGTGACGCCGTAGCGGGTCGCCTTCTCCCGACATTCGTTCGTGGCGCAGCCCTCCCGAAGGTCATAGACCCGCACCTCACAGCTCGGGCACGCGATGGCACGGACAAGACCCACAACCTCCGTGCACACCGGACAGCCGGCCGTGAAGACTTCAACGCTTCGCTTTGCTGTTTCCATTGTCCACCTCCTTTTTTTTCTCCAGGCCTTTGAGGATCGGGCAGCGCTTGGTCGGCTGTCCGGCTTGGCAGGCGCGTATCAGGTCCTTCAGCACCCGGGCGAGCGCTTTCAAGTCGCGCGCTTTAGCTTCCGCCTGAGCCAATTTGGCCTCCGCTCTTCGTTGCACATCACCACAGCGTGTATTGGAACTGACCCGCAAATTCAGCAATTCGAGGATTTCCCGCAATGTGAATCCCAATGCTTGGGCATTCTTGATAAAACTCAGCCGCCGAACAGCTTCCTCTCCATACACCCGATATCCGGACGGCTTCCGGGCTGTCGGCGCCAGCAGATGCAGCCGTTCGTAGAACCTGACCGTTTGAACGTTGACGCCGCCCGCCTTGGCCAACTGACCGATGGTGAGTCCTGAGGCCATTGCACCCTCTTTCTCAGGGAGCCTACACCCTGTACTAGGGTACCGAGTCAAGAGATATTTTGAGGTGAGAAAAGGGTGAGAGGAGCGTGGTGCTCAGGGTGAGAGGGAGTTGGTGCTTTCCTCAGGTAACTTCTTAACGCTCGGTACGCGGCAAGCATCTGCTGGTAGGAGTAATTCGCGTTGCGGCCGCTGGGGTTCTGGAGCACGAAGACCCGTACCCCGGCCAGCCTTTCTCGTTGCAGGCCAAGCCGGACCTTCCCTCTAGACGAAAACAGCGATCGATAGACCGTCACGCCGACGAGCGCCACAACTTTCGGTCGAACCCG
>Ga0209377_1001486_pt1 | contig 15849 bp, 15 predicted proteins | sample GraSoiAngelo_141_FD_185898 | JGI IMG/M metagenome (GOLD analysis project Ga0209377, IMG submission 185898) | Grasslands soil microbial communities from the Angelo Coastal Reserve, California, USA - 14_0929_12_40cm (SPAdes) (version 2) | ecosystem: Environmental > Terrestrial > Soil > Grasslands ...
AATTACGCAGCCATCACGCCGCCGTCCACCGGCAGGATGCTGCCGGTCGTCCAGCGGGACTCATCAGACGCGAAATAGACCGCGGCCTCGGCAATTTCTTCCGGCTGCCCCATCCGACCCAGCGGATGCATCCCTTCGATCGAGGCCTTGATCTTTGGATCATCCAGTACGCCTGCGACGCCCGGGGTGACGACCCCGGCCGGGCAGATGCAGTTGCACCGAATGTTCTGTTTCGCATAGTGCACCGCCACCGTCTTGGTGAGCATGATGACACCCGCCTTGGCCGCTTGGTAGGCATGGGCCTCAAAGCCGAGGATGGCCTTGAGCGCGGCGGTCGTGGAGATATTCAGGATCGAGCCGCCGCCCTGCTTCAGCATCTGGGGAATGGCCGCGCGAATGAAGCGGAACGTGCCCTTCATGAACACGTCGAACGTCTCATCCCAAATTTGATCGGTGGTCTCGTGGAGCCGCGCCGCGTGGAACAAGTTGCCCGCGTTGTTGACCAGGATGTCGAGGCGGCCGAACGTCCGGACGGTGGCCGCCACCGCTTCCTGCACGTCTGGTTCATTGGTCACGCTGCCCTGGAGCGCCAAGGCCTGTCCGCCCTTCCGCTCAATGTCTCTGACGACGCGCTCCAACTCGTCCTTCCGCCGGCCGGTGATCGCGACCTTCGCGCCTTCTCTCGCAAAAACCTTCGCAATCGCTTCGCCGATGCCGGTCCCGCCACCGGTCACAATCGCTATTTTGTGTTCGAGTCTCATGGATGTGTCCTCCTATGTTGTCGTGTTCTTCTTTCAGTCACGCGTCGCGCAGTGAAGCGCGAACGGCGCAAGTCGTCTGGTTCGGCGTTGTTGTGACACTGCATACCGAATGCGACGTGGCCGCGCCTTTCCATATCGTGACAGGATTTGGATCTCCTCAATCACTCCACCGCAGCTTTCGCACCTCCAGGCCGTGATCGCTAGAGAACCGTCGTCGTCCAGAACCGTCCGAACGGTTCCGCCCATCAAGATTCTGTGACAATGCACGCATCGCATGGCAGCCTCGTTCACATCACCACGCCGCCGCCGGCATGGATGTTTTGGCCCGTCAGCCAACGCGCCTCTCCGCTCACTACAAAGGCTACGACGTCGGCGATATCCTTCGGCATGCCGAGCCGCTTGAGCGGCGAGGCCTGCTCGCCGGTCTGGCGGAAGGCGGGATCGGCGGGCATCATGGCAGTGTCTGTGAACCCGGGGGACACCGTGTTCACGGTGACACCCTTGGACGCAAGTTCGTGTGCCAGACCTTTCGTGAACTGTTCGAGAGCCCCCTTGCTGCCGAGGTAAACAGTGGCACCGGCAAAGCCGATATGGGTGCCGTCCGTGGAAATGTTCACGATGCGTCCCCCTTCCTCGATGACCTTCGCCGCTTCCTGCAGCGCAAAATAGGGGCCCTTGGCATTGAGGGCAAACATGCGGTCGAACTCTTCCTCGGTCGTCTCGACCAGGGGTTTGTACATGAACATGCCTGCATTGTTGACCAGGATGTCCAGTCGGCCAAAGCGCTGCACCGTTTCCCGAACCAGGCGACGGGCGTCCGACACCTTGCTCATGTCGGCCTGGATTGCGACGGCGTTCCCGCCTCTTGAAACGATTCCCGCCACCACCGTCTTGGCTTTGTCCGCGCTCTTGCCGTAGTTCACGACTACCGTGGCGCCGTCATGGGCGAGCCGTTCCGCTATGGCGCGGCCGATCCCATTGGATGCGCCTGTCACAATTGCGACTTTTCCCGCGAGTGGTGCCATCTCTTGCCTCCTCTTCTCACCGTCATCTTGCATTGTCACACCTTCTTTTCCGTTGTGCGTGTAGTAAAAGTGGACAGGCTACTTTGTGGCCTGTCCCCGTTTCCGTTCTCCACCGCCCTCGGGACGGCGCCGAGCTCTTTGACGATGCTGGTGAGGACCGCCTTGGCGTCGCCGAACAGCATCAGGGTCTTTTCCATGTAGTAGAGGTCGTTATCGATGCCGGCAAAACCGGGGCTCATGCTACGCTTAATCACCATCACGGTGCGGGCTTTATAGGCTTCAAGGATGGGCATGCCGGCGATCGGGCTGGTCTTGTCTGTCTGGGCGGCCGGGTTCACGACATCGTTGGCGCCGATGATCAGCGCCACGTCGGCCATGGGGAATTCCGAGTTGATCTCATCCATTGCGAAGAGCTTGTCATAGGGGACATCCGCCTCGGCCAGCAGAACGTTCATGTGGCCCGGCATGCGGCCGGCCACCGGATGAATCGCGAACTTGACGTCCACGCCGCGCCGGGTGAGGGCGTCAAACAGCTCCCGCAGTTTGTGCTGCGCCTGGGCCACCGCCATGCCATAGCCGGGGACCACGATCACGGTTCGGGCGGAATCCAGAATCTCCGCGGCCTCCTCCGGAGTGGCTGAGTGGACTGGACGGGCAGTCGCCTGCGCAGCGCTCGTGTGCAGTTGTCCGAACGCGCCGAACAGAATGTTGCTGAACGACCGGTTCATGGCACGTGACATGATGATCGAGAGGATCAATCCAGAGGAGCCATCCAGCGCGCCGGCGATAATGAGGAGATTGTTGTCGAGCACGAATCCCATGGCGCTGGCCGACAGTCCGGCATACGAGTTGAGGAGCGCGATGACGGTAGGCATATCTGCGCCGCCGATCGGGATAATGAGCAGGAACCCAAACAACAGCGCGAGCGACATGAAGATCGGAAACATCCAGGTCTGCTCGGGCGAGATGACCAGCGCCACACCAACCACAACGGCAAGTCCGAACAGGCTCAAGTTGACGATGTTCTGACCCCTGTACGTCATCGGCCGTGTGGGTAGCAGCTCTTGAAGTTTTCCGAAGGCCATGAGGCTGGCGGAGAACGTCAGGAAACCAAGGAGCGTCTCGAGCACCAGCGCTCCCATCGTGAAGCCGTGCGGCGTGTGCCGATAGTATTCCGCGGTCCCGATCAGGGCCGCCGCGAGAGCGCCGAATGCGTGCGAAATCGCCGTCCGCTGCGGAACCGCAGTCATGGGCGTGAGGTAGGCGATCGGAACTCCGACGGCCGAGCCAAGGAAGAACGCGATGAAAATCCACTGATAGTTGACCACCTCGTACCGGAGCAGCGTGCCGATCACAGCCAGCAGCATCCCCGCTTCGCCGGCAATGACGCCGCGGCGCGCTGTCGCTGGCGAGCTCATCCACTTGAGCGCAAAAATAAAGCCGGCCGCCGCAAGGATATAGAGCGCGGGAAGAACGCTATCCATCACTTTTTCTCCGGCTCCCGTTTTTTGAACATCTTGATGATGCGGTCCGTGATCAGATACCCGCTCACCAGATTGGTGGTGGACGCAAAGATCGCGATGAATCCGAGCACGAGGCTCAGCGAGGGGGCATCCTTTTCGCCCGTAATCAGAATGGCGCCGACTACTGAGATTGCCGAGATCGCGTTCGTCAGGGACATCAGCGGCGTGTGCAGAAGAGGCGAGACACGCCGGATCAGCTCAAAGCCCAGAAAGGCCGCGAGCATGAATACCCACAGTCCGAATTCGTAGGATTTCATGAGTTGACTCCGAGCGACTCGCGCACCCGCGGATGAACGATTTGGTTCCCGTGGGTGACGAGAGTTTCATGGATGATTTCGTCATCTAGATTCAGGTTCAGGGCGCCGTCGCGGACCATGAGCTTGAGAAAAGCCGTGACATTGGAAGCAAACATCTGGCTGGCGTGGTACGGCACCATCGAAGGAAGATTGAGCGGTCCGAGAATCGTGACTCCCTGGTGAACGATGGTTTCCCCGGCGCGAGTAAGCTCGCAGTTGCCGCCACGCTCCGCTACGATATCGACGATGACCGAGCCGGGCGCCATGGCGCCGGTCATCTCCGCCGTGATGAGGACCGGTGCCTTCTTGCCGGGCACGGCCGCGGTCGTAATGACCACGTCCTGTTCGCGGAGAACCTCGGTGAGCAATTCCCGCTGCCGGCGATAGAACTGCTCATCCATCGCCTTGGCATAACCGCCGTTATCCTCGGAGGCACCGGCCTCCAGGCTCAGCCCCACAAACTTTGCGCCGAGGCTCTCCACTTGTTCCTTCACGGCCTGGCGCACGTCGTAGGCGCGGACGACCGCGCCCAGGCGCCGCGCGGTGGCGATGGCTTGAAGGCCGGCCACGCCCGCGCCGAGAACGAAGGCTTTGGCGGCGGTAATGGTGCCCGCGGCAGTCATCAACATCGGGAACATTTTCGGCAGCGAGGTGGCGGCCAGCAGCACGGCCGCGTATCCGGAAATCGTCGCCATGGAGGAGAGCGCATCCAAGCTCTGGGCGCGCGTGATCCGGGGCATCAGCTCCATCGCAAGGAAGGACACGCCGGCGGCAGCCAAGTCGGAACATTCTCTCGCAGCGGTCAGCGGCTCGCCGAACCCGATGACGGTCTGTCCGTGCCGGAGTAGCGAAAGATCAGCGCGGCCCGCTTCTGGATTGGCGCCGAGCGTTCGCACCTGGACGATCACGTCTGCGGCCTGAAACACTTCGGCCCGGCTAGCCAGGCGGGCGCCGCGAGCCTCGTACTGGTCATCGGGGAATCCGGCCTGTACACCGGCCGACCGCTCGACGATGACGCTGGCGCCCAATTTCGCCAATGCATCACAGTGGCGAGGCGTGATGGCCACGCGCCGCTCGCCAGGGAAGGTTTCGCGCGGTACTCCAACCGTCACAGCCATGAGGTTTCTCCAACCATCATCTCAACTCAACGGTTCACCAAGCCCATCATTGCTTCTGAAAAACGCGCACCAGCGGCGACTCCGTGCGGCGCGACTTCGCTAATACGCTTCAGGTCGCGTGCCGTGAGTTCCACATTGAGTGCCGCCAAATTTTCTTCGAGATAGGCTCGCCGCTTAGTCCCGAAAATAGGGACGATGTCTTCACCTTGGGCAAGCACCCACGCCAGCGCGAGCTGCGACGGTCGGCACCGTTTCTTGGCCGCGATCGCTTCAATCCGCCGCACCAGTTCAATGTTCCGTTGGAAATTGTCGCCCTGAAAGCGCGGCGAACGGCGTCGGTAATCATCCGCTGCCAGATCCTCGAAGCGCTTGATCTGGCCCGTGAGAAAGCCCCGCCCCAAGGGGCTGTACGCCACGAAACCGATGCCGAGCTCTCGGCAGGTTGGAAGCACCTCGTCTTCAGGATCACGCGACCACAGGGAATATTCAGTCTGAAGCGCCGTGATGGGATGGGCGGCATGGGCCCGGCGAATGGTCTTTGGCCCTGCCTCCGAAAGCCCGAGAAAACGCACCTTCCCCTCGCGCACAAGATCCGCCATGGCTCCCACGGTGTCTTCAATGGGCGTATCCAGATCGACCCGATGCTGGTAGTAGAGGTCGATCACGTCCACGCCGAGACGGCGAAGGCTGGCCTCACAAGCGGCGCGAACGTATTCCGGTCTGCCATTGACCCCACGTACATTGGGATCGGCACCTCGGACAATGCCGAACTTGGTGGCCAGAAACACTTGGTCACGGCGCCCCCGAATCGCTCGCCCGACCAACTCTTCATTCGTGAACGGGCCGTAGACGTCGGCAGTGTCCAGAAGGTTGACCCCCAGGTCGAGTGCACGATGAATCGTCGCAATTGATTCCTGGTCATCGCGATGGCCGTAAAAATCTGACATGCCCATGCACCCCAGGCCCATTACTGACACCATGGGGCCGTTCCTCCCGAGCTTTCGTTGTTTCATGGGTATTCTCCTTGCTGATCAAATGATCGAACGAACCACTCCGCCATCCACGCGCAGCGCCGTCCCGTTTGTCGCAGAGGAAAGCGGGCTGGCGACGAACGCCACCAACGCGGCGACTTCCTCTGCCGTGGCGAACCGCTTGAGGAGCGAACTGGGGCGGACGGTCTCGAAGAACTCCTTCTCCACCACAAACGGCTCAACTCCCCGAGACTTCGCCATTTGACTGACGAATCCCTCCACTCCCTCGGACCAAGTCGGTCCCGCCAAGATGGAGTTGACCGTCACACCAGTGCCTGCCGTGGTTTCAGCCAGTCCGCGCGCCAGCGCAAGTTGCATGGTCTTCGTCACACCATAGTGAATCATCTCGACAGGGATATTGATGGCTGATTCGCTCGAGATGAAAACGATCCGTCCCCAGTTCTTCGCTCTCATCTTCGGCAGATATTGACGGCTCAACCGCACGCCGCTCATGAAGTTCGTTTCGATCATCGCCATCCAGTCCTCATCCGAGATGTCCTCGAAAGTTTTTATTTCGTAGATGCCGAGGTTATTGATCAAGATGTCCACGTGAGGGAATCGACTGGTGGCTTGCTTGACCACTTCCGCTTTGCTCAGGTCGCCGGCGAGCGTCTCCAGCTTTGCCTGAGGATACCTCTGTCGGATCTTCGCGACGGCTCCGGTCACGCGGCTCTCTGAGCGTCCGTTGATGATCACCGTCGCGCCTTCACCGGCCAGGGTTGTGCCAATGGCCAGACCGATGCCTGCGGTCGAGCCAGTTACCAGCGCGCGCTTGCCTGTGAGTTGCAGGTCCATGGAATCTTCCTCTTCCTCATCACAGAATGTGGCCGAATGATGGACGGTCTACTGCACCCCGGGATTCGACAGCCGGGGGTCCTTGGCGCTGTTCGGCGCGCTGGGCGGCCCGCCGCTCCATCTCCAGACTGGCAATCCCGTAGAACTTCTCCGCGTCATCATTCGTCAGTACGCCGGTCTCCACAAGTCTCGCGAGCTCCAGGCGATAGGCCGCCAGCGTGTCATCCTCCCGCACGGGGAGGCTCGCGCACCCAACAAATGTGGAAGCGAGAAGTCCCAGGGTCAGCAGCAAAGTCCGCGTCATGTCTCAGGTAATGGCAATTCATATTCCAGACGCGCTGCAATCTGGCAGAAGTCGGCTAACTTATTGAAACGACTGCTGGTTAGAGCTTGTTAGAGGACTGACTTTTATCTGGAGAAGGATGCGGTGCCGAAGAAGTCGCGCCGACATATCGGCAGATGCCGAGATATCGGCATCAAGATTGGCGGGAGATGCCGAGCTTCTGCATCTTCGATTGCAGCGTCGTGCGTTTCATGCCCAGGCGGGCGGCCGCACCGGAGAGTCCTCCGATCACCCAATTGGTTTCGCGGAGGACGCGCAGGATGTGCTCGCGCTCGGCCGTTTCCAAGGTCGCGACTTCGTTGGGAACCGTCACGGTTGGCGCTTCCAATTCCCCAAGCGGAACACGCAGGTCAGGCCCTTGGGACAGGATCACGGACCGCTCGATCAGATTTTCGAGCTCGCGGATGTTACCGGGCCAGTAATACTTCGAGAGGGTGGTCATGGTCTCCGTTGGGATTGTCACGATCGGCTTGTTCATGCGACGCGCGTATTGTTGTGCGAAATAGCGAACGAGCAAGGGAATGTCTTCAGGTCGCTCCCGCAAGGGAGGAGCCGTGATGGGAAACACATTGAGGCGGTAATAAAGATCGCTGCGGAACTGCTTGTCGGTGACCATCAGGGCGAGATCCCGGTTGGTGGCCGCCACCAGGCGGACATCCACACGAATCGTGCGGTTGCTCCCCAACCGCTCGAATTCCTGTTCCTGCAGAACGCGCAGCAGCTTGGACTGCAGCTCGAGAGGGACATCACCGACTTCGTCGAGGAACAGCGTCCCGCCGTGGGCGAGTTCAAACCGGCCGACCTTCTGAGCAATAGCGCCGGTGAAAGCGCCCCGTTCATGGCCGAACAGCTCGCTTTCGAGCAGCCCTGTCGGGATCGCCGCACAGTTCATTTTGACGAAGGTCCGCTCGCGACGCTTACTCAGGCTGTGGATCGCGCGAGCGATGAGCTCCTTGCCGGTCCCCGTCTCGCCCTGAATCAACACGGCGGAGTCGGTCGGCGCGACCGTTTCCACCTGCTTCAGAATACGCTTTAACGCTACGCTCTCCCCGATGATCTCTTCGAAGTTGGATTCGGTGCGGATCTCGTCCTCCAGGTATAACTTCTCTTTGGCCAGCTTGTCTTTCAGCTCTGTGATCTCCTCCAATGAAAGGCGTAGACGGTCGTGCTTGCGGGCAAGCTCCTGGGTCATGTGCTCTTGCTCCGTCACATCCAGGCAAGCGCCGATATAGCCTGTGACAACTTCCTTTTCGTATACAGGAGAGCCAACCTCACGTATCCATCGAAGCTCACCGTCAGGTCGGACGATGCGATATTTGACGTCATAGCCGCGACCTTCCACCACCAATTGTTTTTCAGCCTCCTCGACGAAGTTGCGGTCTTCGGGATGATAGATACGCACAAAGTCCGCGAGAGTCGGATTGCCTTTTGTCGGGTCCAACCCAAAAATGTTGAAGACCTCCCGTGAATAGTAATTGTGGCTTTCAGAGGGATCCCATGCCCAGCTCCCAGCGCGGGTAAGTCGCTGCGCTTGGGTGAGGTACGCCTCGTTTCGCCGCAGCGCCTCTTCCGCCCGCTTGCGGTCGGTGATCTCTTTTTTTAGCTCTTCGTTAGCCGCGACAAGTTCTCTGGTTCGATGTGCGACTTGTTGATCAAGTTCATGTGCAACCCGCCTCTGTTCGCCAAAGCGTCGGGCCTCTTGCAACCCGACCGCCGCCTGGTTCGCCGTCACTCGCAACAGGAGCCTTTCGACCTCCGTCGGGAAATCACCTCGCCGAGAGCCAGCCACTATTACCCCGAGTTCATCCTGAAGCCCCAACTGGAAAGGCGCGATCGAGACCTCACCTTCTCCCACCGGATTCGGCACGACGATAGGCGATGGGCGTGGATCGCCTGTCAACCACGGGTGGAGTAGCTGGCCAATCTCCTGCGGCTGAGCAGTCAGATTTCGGTGATGAGCCAACCGGACCATCTCGATTGGCGCGCCGCTGCCAAATGAATCGCTCAACCGAACATAGGCGAAGTCAAGGCGCAGCATGCCTACCAGCGCTTCGAGCAGAGTACTCACAATCTGGGATGGCTCGAGGTTACTCCAGATGGCGGGAAGGGCGAGAACCGTGATCAGGTCATTGATGCAGGCCTTAAGGTCCTTGATCCCATCGGCTGTATGTTCCGTCTCCATTCCATCCTCAGATAGTTGAGAGGCCTCATCTCATCTGCGCGGCGCCGCGTTCCCGCAGCTGGCGCAAGTACTCATCCGGGGGAACGAAGAATGGGTTCTCCTGGAGGAGGCCGCCAATGATGATCATTGGATGGGTCCGCATGATGTCCACGACGATATTCCCGCCAAACTTGGCGAGATCATACACGCAGATAACGGGGTCTGGATATCTCGGTAAAAGATAGTTCAGCCTCGTCTCATACTCCACCAGGTCATCAACGCCCGGCCGGTCTTCCAGGGCCCATTCCATATGGGCGACCAGCCGAGTCAGCGGGAAGCCCTGCTGTCTGCCGCCCTCCAGCACCTCTTGGATCAAGGCAAGCATCCTATTTTGATCGAAGTGGCCATCCCGCAAATACGCATCAGCCCAGTTGCGCAGCTCGAACTGCCCATTTTTTTCTGCCGCGGCCACATCGATGTCGGCGGACTCCAACCGCCGGCGGTGTGCCTCGCGCAACTTGGGATCGACGATATGGAAGGCCTTCTCACCGCGCGCGAATCCATCCTTGATGAAGGGAAGCAGCACCCGATACTCCTCGTCAGGACTGTGAAAGAACGCGCAGATGTGACGTTTCGCGCCCAGCACCGAGCCGGCGAACCGAATCGGTCGGCTGCTCTCAGTCGAGACTCCGCCGCGAAACTTGGCCTGATCATTGATGGTATTCACAGGGTCCTCCTTGAATGACCTGCAAAGAAGGTGGTGAGAGATCCGAAAAGGACATTGTTTTGGCAAGTCGCCTGTCCAGATGGCAGGGCGGGAAACACGAACGGAGGAGAGTGCCTAAAGTAGCTACCCCATGCCTTCCTCCCGGCTTTGCGGGAGCGCAAGGATCACACCTGCAATCGACTGAAACAGGGGGATGATGGCTCAACCAGCTTCATGTGTCAATAGAGTTTCCGAGGCGCGTTCCGGGAGTGGACCCAGGTTCAAAAACCCTGCTCTCGTATCGAGTAGTGAGGCTTTTGAGCTACTGAGAATCGCAGTTTACGACCTGGACAGGTTTCAGCGGGGCAGGTCGCTCAGATCGTTCGAGTCCTGCTCGACTCCCCAAAGCTGACAAATCTGGGCACTGGACACAGGTACTGCTTCTAACCGTAAAAAGTGGCCTGTCCAATTCTCGCGTGGGGCACAACAATGCCGTTCAGAAAGTATACCGCACGCCGATGGAGAACAAGTCGGCATGGAATGCTCGGATCTCGCTGGTCGAATCGCGCTGGGTGCGCTGGTAGCCCAGCGTGACGGCAGCCACGCGGCTCAGCACATAGCTCAGTTCGGCCACCCCTTGATGGGTATTGTCGAAGCGGTTGAAATGCGTGTCGCCGACGAGGTCGCTCGTGAAGAGCTTACGCCGGTAGGCATAGCTCAACGACAGCGTGGCCGCGTCGATCAGCCGGATCTCCGGGCCGGTCGAGAGGAAATGCTGTCGGTACGAAACATCGTCATTGAACCGCGTATCGCCCCGCCCCTCCGCCAGGCCGCGCTCGTAAAGATAGCTCAGGTTCCACGTGAAGCGGTCGGATATCGCATAGGCCGTCCTCGGACCAATCGTCATGAAATGGGTGTCGCGTTCGGCAAACGCTTCGTCATAGAACCGTAGTCCGAACCGTCCGATGAGCGCCGCAGTCCAAGTCCGGCTGAGCGCGCGTTCCAACTCAAGGCGCCAGATATGGGACGTGACCCTTTCATCCACAACGGCATTCGCGCCGCTTCGCCGTTCGGTGTCCGTGCCCAGAAGAAGATTGGGCGTGTACCGATAACGAACGAGAAAGGACGTCAGAGAATCCACCCATTGCTTGATCTGCACACGGTAGGTGGCATGATTCAAATCGGGAGTTTCGGTGTACAAGAACCCATGGGCCTTGACCGACAGTTCGGTAGGAAGACCTTGAGCCCAGGTACGCGTGACCTCAGAAGCAGGCTCCCAGACCGTATCCTTCACGTTTCGGGTCACGCGGCCAGCCGGCTGGCTGGGATCCTCGGACGCCGCGTTCATCCGCGCCCCCGAGAACTCAAAGGCATTATCGGTGTAACTCAGCTTGGCGCCCGTCTCCAACGACCACTCGGCCCACGCACACGGCGGAGAGAACAGGAGGACGAGCGCAGCGCCGAGCCGCGGGCCGTAGCAACGTCCGTGGCTCAGCACACTGCGTGACATCGGATTGTTACTTCGAATTGCCGAAGCTGCGCACGGAGAGGATCAGTTGCCAGGCTTCCTCTTCGGTGACTGTACTGCCTCACTTAATTTCTGGACAGTTTGTTGCACATTGGTCACCATCCATTCTGCAGAGAATTCAGCCCTTTTCGAGTCTCCACTTCTCAAGGGACATCCGGGTGTACTCGCTCGTTACTCTATTGAGAGGGCCTCGGCTGTCTTCCGCTACGATGGGGTATAAATAATTTCAGTGGTTTCCTGCATCCGCCTGACTTAGCTACCTGTCCAAATCTCAAGTGGGGCACAACAATAATTTGATGATTCCCCGAGCCGTACGCTTTGCGAACCCTCCGGTTTGAGCTACCCAGGACCGCAGTTTAGGCCCTGGACCGGTGTTAATGGGCGGGTCACTTATATGGCGCCAGTTGCCGTTCAGTCTCTGCCGAGGATAAACCCATCGACCTTTGCGGGCCATAGTAAGCAGACAGATAGTCGAGGAGAAATTTCCTCTCCTCGGCTCTCACCGGCGCGCCCTTATCCGTATCCCAGTTGTAGTCCACGAAGTGATGAAAGCTTGCCTCGGCTATCCCTCGACCGAGCGTGTTGCCCGTGCGCGAACACGTCTCCAAAAGGAGCGAGCATGGCGACCACCAGCGCGAGCAACCAGACTTCAGCCGAAGATGGAACCCCCAGCAAGTCCTGCTCGGTCTCGGTCGAATTCAACAGGCCGGAAGTATGAGGAACATCGCTCTGCAACATTGGGCGACCTCGTCATTCTCTTACTCGAGCGTCTTGAGCCACGCGAGGACGTCGGCGATCTCCTGCGGACTGAGTGCCTCCCGCCAGGGAGGCATGGCGCCGCGGCCGTCGAGTACCGTCTCCCAAAACCGTTCATTCTCGAGCAGAATCGGATTGGCGGCCAGTTTCGGCCCCATCATCCCGACTGCGTCCACCCCGTGGCAGGCGACACAATGCGCGGCAAAGAGTGCTTTGCCCCGGCGCGATTCCCCCGTCGGATAACTTGCTGTCCCTCGCAGAGCCGAACCCGGACTGGTCCCTTTGGCGCTGCGTTGCTCTGGTGGGGCATCCAGATGATAGTGGGTGGTCAAATAGTTCAGCAGCACCTCTTGCTCCGAAGGCGACACCTGCGCCCCCCAATGGACCATCTTGTTCACGATGGCGATCCACTTCTCCCTGTCCAGCCGTTGCTGGATGATCAGGTCGGCACTGTGACAGACCTCGCATCGCGCATGCAGCAGCCCGAGCGCCTGACGTTCCGTCGTCGGTATTTCCCCAACTCCTCCAGCGACAACAACGGACTCACCAAGAGCCGACGTCAGGCGGATGCCGATCCCGATCAGGCACACGATGGTCAATAGGCTTCGTACCATTGGCTGACTCGGTCGGAACATGGCTCTCCTTCTCTACCCCGTGACGTTGATGCGGATCCGATCGACGGCGTTCCACAGAAACCCTCCCGGATTCCACGGAGTGACCATCGGCTGGGTATGCCCCCGACTGTCTGTCGCACGGGACAGTATCGTGTAAATGCCCGGCTTCGTGCCCTTCCACACATACCGCCAGAGCCGCCAAGCATACGGCGCCCGTTCCTCGCCCAGGTCGGCGTCATGCCATTGCTTGCCCTCGTCCATAGAAATCTGCACGCGCACAATCTCACCTTCGCCGGTGAACGCGACACCCTCCACCTGTACTGTCCCGCCGAGGACCTTCGCCCCTTCCAGAGGCCGTGCGATAATCGACTTCACGGGCATCTCAGTCACGGGGATCATCTGGGAAGAATGAATTGTCGCACCAGGTTGGACTGGGATCATAGGAATTCGATACGCGGTTTGCATGTAAAAGCCATCGGCCTCCTCTTCCTGCACCGTGAGATGGGTCAACCATTTCACGCACGAGTCTCCCGCCCAACCCGGCACGATCAGGCGCAGGGGTGCTCCATGCAACATCGGAAGTGGCTCTCCATTCATCTCGTGCGCCAGCAGCGTGGTCGGATGCATGGCTTTCTCAATCGGGATGCTCCGGATAAACAAGGGCACGGTGGGAAGGACGGGCCGGTCGGCCCCCAGCAATTGAACATGCTTGGCCTTCGATCCAAGGCCAGCCCGTTTCAATACATCGCCCAACCGAACTCCTGTCCATTTCGCATTTCCGACCGCCCCCTTCTCCCACTGCGCTCCCGGAACTTTCGGGCGGAAGAAGGCTCGACCGTTACCCGAACACTGTACGACTGCATGAAGCGTCACCGCTTCAAACGTCTTCAGGTCAGAAAACGAGAGCGTGAGGCGTTGCTTGACATCCCCTTCCACATGCAACTGCCAGTCCTTCAGGCTCGAGGGACTCGGGGGACCAAAGTGACTCCGCACGAAAAAGCGGTTGTTCGGCGTGAGCCAGGATGTCAACCACTGTGGAGGGGACTCCAAATCCTGAGGACGGCTGACGCGAGTGATAAACTCAGGGTCGCTGGTTCGTTCACCTGTCTGGGCCCATGATGCCAGCGACCATATTTCTTCAGCAGTCAGGCAAACGACCGTTCCTCCCGCCAGGCGAAGTAGAAACTCCCTCCGTGACAAGCGATTTGAGTGCTCGTAAGGCATACCCTCACCCTTCACTACACCCCGGCCATCTGTTCCATCGTGCGGACAACCGAGGAGAAGTCCTCGTCGCGCCCAGCGGCGGACTGCCGGGCGAACTCGACCGCGCATACTTGCTGGGCCGCCGCCGTGATGGGCATAGCGGCCGCCAAGTGCATGGCCGTGTCCAGGATCAGCCCGAAATCCTTGAACATCAGCCTGAGCGGGAACGTGGGTGGATATGCGCCCTTGAGTACGTTCTCCAGCTTGGATTTCTGGCTCGGCGAGAGCACAACGGTGCCGCCAAGCACCTCAAGAAGACGCTCTCGTTGCAAACCCGCCTTCAGGCCGAGCGTGATGGCTTCCGCCAGCGCCTGCATGCCCAGTCCCAGCAAGGTGTTGACGCAGAGTTTCATCGTCAACCCGGAACCGGAGGGCCCCATGTAGAACGATTCTCTCGCGAGCACGCCCAGGATCGGCTGGCATCGGTCATACACGGTCTTCTCACCACCGACGAAAATGACGAGTTGTCCTTGCTCAGCCTGGGGCGTGCTGCCGGACACGGGGGAATCGAGGACAGAAACGCCCTTCCCAAGGGCCACTTCGTACAGCCGGCGAGACATTGCGGGCGAGATGGTGCTCATCTCGATGAAGGTGGCGCCGGGTCGGGCCGCGGCCAATGCCCCGTCAGACCCGGTCATCACGTTCTCAACCGCCGCGTCATCTGCGACAGAGGAAAGGATGATGTCGGCGCGGGATGCGAGCTCCCGGGGCGTGGCAGCAACCTTGGCGCCGCGCTGCTCAAGCATGCGAGTGCGTTCCCGTTCACGGTTGTAAACCGTCAAGTCGTAACCGGCGGCAAGTAGCCGGTCGGCCATGCGGCTGCCCATGGCGCCCATCCCAATGAATCCCAGACGCGCGCTAGATTGTTGTTTGTCCGTAGTCATGGTTTCTCCCCTTAGGTGTCACCCGGTTGGCCGGCCTCCGCGTGATCCTTTGTCACGTTCTGCCCGATCATGCCTAAGGACACCGCAAGAACTGTTCCACGGTAGGGTCAGCCCAGCCATTGCGGGTTGCGGGCGGTACTGTCGAATTTTTCGGTTGTCTTGAACGGCTCGTACCGCCCATCGGACGCTGCTATGGCTGTGCGCTTGAGAAGGGCCGCCATTTGTGAGGCCGTCATCGGCTCGAATGTCCGCACGGCGTCAAGCGCCTGATTCAGGATCTTCATGCTCTCGATGCCGGTGATCACGACCGACGTTGGCAATGTCATGGCATAGTGGAGGCACTCCACGGGCGTCACCACGCCGCTATCAAGAATGTTTTTGTCCGCCATCGATTTCATGCCGAGCACGCCGGTGTGATCCTTGAGCAGGACAGGTAGCACCTGGTGCTGAAAACTGCGGAAATGCGCATCCATCACATTCAGCGGCAGCTGCACGCTGTCGAATCGAAAGTGATGTTTGGCGGCGACCTCCAACATTCGAAGATGAACGACTGGGTCCTTGTGCCCGGTGAATCCGATGTAGCGGATCTTGCCCGCCTTTTTTGCCTGGAGCACGGCTTCCTGCGCGCCACCCTCGGCAAAGATCCGATCAGGGTCCTCCATCCTGAGCACCTCGTGATGTTGCAGCAGATCGATATGGTCGGTCTGCAAGCGCTTGAGGGAGTCTTCGATCTGCTTGGCTGCCTCCTGCCTCGTGCGGCCGTCGATCTTGGTCATCAGAAAAACTTTTTCCCTGTAGCCGTCGCGTAACGCCTTGCCCATACGCATTTCGCTGCCGCCGTCATGGTAGTCCCAGGAGTTGTCCATGAACGTGATGCCACGATCAATCGCGGCGCGGATGAGCCGAATGGCTTCCTGTTCGTCACTCGGGTGTCCAATATGATAACCACCGAGACCGATCACCGACACCTGCTCACCAGTGCTCCCAAGCGTTCGGTACAGCATGTCACCCTTACGGGTTGAAGTCGGAGTTGGCGGTACCGTAA
>Ga0209377_1001517_pt1 | contig 15693 bp, 16 predicted proteins | sample GraSoiAngelo_141_FD_185898 | JGI IMG/M metagenome (GOLD analysis project Ga0209377, IMG submission 185898) | Grasslands soil microbial communities from the Angelo Coastal Reserve, California, USA - 14_0929_12_40cm (SPAdes) (version 2) | ecosystem: Environmental > Terrestrial > Soil > Grasslands ...
AGTCGGCGAGATACGCATCCGCCGCCCCCCGAACATTGCCCTGGTCCCACGCTTTTTCCGCGGCGGACCGACGTTGCGCTGAGAGGGGAGGCGCGCAGCACAATGCGAGCGCGATGAGCGCGGCCGTACGACGCGTTAGTGTCTGGGTGGACAGCACGAGCGCCGCCAGGAGCAACGGAATCCAGGCGCGCGGCCGGCCGTGTTGCGTGCGACTCTCGGTGGCGGTGGCACGCTTGTACGAGGCCACGAGGTCACGCACAGCCCCTGCCTGATCGGGCAGCTCGGCCGCGACGATCGTTCCCTGGGCCGCGTCGGCGACGACGCCGAGCACATCGTCGCGGCGAGTCGTCTCGATGGGCGCGCCGGTTTCATCCTGCTGCCAGCTCACAAACCCGCCGCGATCATCGCGCACGGGAATCTTGACCGGCTGCCGGCTGCCTTCCGCCACCAGAATCAGGTGGATGCCGAGGCCGTTCAGGCGCCGCGCTTCCTGTAACGACTTCTCCAGCGAGTCGTGTGCTTCACCGTCGGTGAACAGCACCAGCACGCGGTCAGCGATTTCGGGGCTCGCGTGCAGCAGATCGATGCCCTGCGCGAGTCCCGGGGCGAGCGACGTGCCACCTTCCGAGGCGACGTCGGGATCGAGCGCGTCGAGGTAGAGGGTGAGCGCCGAGCCATCCACCGACAGGGGCGACAGGATGTAGCTCGTCCCCGCGAAGACCGAGAGGCCGAGCCGGTCGCCGTCCAGATCCTGCACCAGACGGCGCGCCTCCCGCAGAGCGCGTCCCAGGCGGCTCGGCTTCGCGTCCTCCGCCAGCATAGACCGCGAGATGTCGATCGCCAGCACGAGATTGAGACCGCGGGTTTCGGTGACGATGCGCTCTTCGCCCCAGCGCGGTCCCGACAGCGCCACGGCCGCCAGGGCCGCGGCAAGCCCCACGGCAACCGAGGCGAAGCGTCCCGACGTGCGCGCGACGCGCGCCGTAGCCTCGGACCAGGCAGCCGCCCGGCGCACGCGCGCGCGTCGCGCCCAGGCAGCAGCGGCCCAGACCGCGCCGCCCACCAGGGGCGCGAGGGCGACGACGATCGGAGCGTCGAACGTGATCATGGAACGCGCACCGCGAACGTACCGGCGACCACCACCTCGAGCGCCAGCGCGAGCAGTCCCAGACTCAGCGGCCAGCGATACGCCTCTTCGTAGCGGCGATACACGAGATGCTGCACGGGCGTCTTCTCGAGCCGGTTGATCTCGCCAAAAATATTCGAGAGCGAGGCGGCGTCGGTAGCGCGGAAGTAGCGGCCGCCGGTGGTGTGCGCAACGTCGCCGAGCAGCTGCTCGTCGATCCTCACGGGCATCGTTTCGTAACGCAGTCCCAGGGGTCCCTGCCCCGTCGGAACCGGCGCCTCCCCCACGGTGCCAACGCCAATCGTGTAGATCTTGATCCCGAACGTCGCCGCGGCTTGCGCGGCCGTGCGCGGATCGACCGTGCCTTTGTTGTTTTCACCATCGGTCAGCAGCACGACGACCTTGCTCTTGCCGGGCGCGCGCCGCAGCCGATTCGCGCTCGTCGCGATCGCGGTCCCGATCGCGGTGCCGTCCTCCAGGATGCCGACGCGCAGCTGCCGAATGGCTTCCTCGAGCACCTGGTAGTCCGTCGTGATCGGTACCTGGGTGAGCGCCTCTCCAGAGAACGCGACGAGTCCGATGCGGTCCGACGTACGCGCGCGCACGAACTCCGTCGCGGTACGGCGCGCGACATCGAGCCGATTCGACGGTGAAAAATCTTCCGCCAGCATGCTGCTCGAGATGTCCACCGCCAGCACGATCGAGATCCCTTCGCTGCGCAACTCGGCGCGCGCCGAGCCAAGCCGCGGCCCGGCGGCGGCGATGATCCAGGCGGCCAAACAGAGCGAGCGCAGGGATACGGGCAGTCGCGCGATCCACAGGCGCTCCGTCGGTCCCAGGGCCGGCCGCACATCGCTCATCGGCGCACCGGCCATGCGCGTGAGTCGCCGCGCCCGCCACCACCACCAGAGCGGTAGCGCCGCGAGCAGCAGCAGGAGCCAGGGGCGGGCGAACGTCACCGGGCACCGCCGTTCGAACCGCGGCTCGCGCCCAGCTCTCGCGCCAGGGCGCGAGCTCGCGCCGCGAGCGGCGCGACTTCGACACCGTGCGCCGTCGCGAACGCCACCTGATCCAGCGCGAGCAGCAGCTCACGCAGATCGCGCAGTGGCGCGTCAGGACGCACGCGCTCCACCGCCTGGAGGCATTCCGTCGTGCTCAAGGCCTCGTGGGCTTCCGGAATGGCGCGCGCCAGCGCGCGACGCAGCCCATGCGCCGCTCGCGCGGCAACCGCCTTCGGCTCGCCCGCCGACAGCCAGCGCGCGTCGGACACCTCTCCGTCACCGGCCAGGGCAGGTCCTTGGGCCAATGCTCGTGGTGCCCTGCGCCGCCATGCGACGAGAACCAGCAGCACGCCCACAGCAAGGACCACCGCCGCGCTGACCGGAATCGGGGTCAGTCGCTCGGGCCGCAGGAGACCGAGCGATGGCTGTGGCGCCGGCGATCTCACACTGTCGGGAATCACGCTGGAGACGCGGAACGTGGCATTGCCTCCCGCGAGAGAATCCGAGCCGCCGTCCGGTCCGAGCCGCCAGATAGGCGGCATTTCGAGCGTTATCGAGCCGGGAGTCCACGCCACGACAGCATAGCGCAGGAGCCAGTTGCCGGGCGTCGCGGTCGGGACGACCGCCGGATCGCCGAGCGGCTCCGCATCGGAAGTCGACGCCAGCTTGCCGGCGCGGACACGCCAACCTGGGGGTGCGAAGACTGCGCGCTCCAGATTGATCGTGTCCCCCACGGTGGGCTGGTGCGGCGCCGCGACCCACCCCTGAGTTTGCGCCAGGAGCAGCAGCAACGTGATCATCGGCTGAGGCGCCGGGCCCGCTCTGCGAAGGCGCGACGCAGCGGGGTCCCATAGGGTACGGTCGTTAGCAATGCCACGCGATCGACGCCCGCTTGTACCAGCTTACGACTGCGCTCCTGCTGCATGCGCTCGGCAGCAACGCGGATGCGCGTGCGGGTGGGGGTGTGACTCGTGTCCACCAGGATCCGCTGTCCCGTTTCTGCGTCCTCGAGCTCGACCCATCCCGCATCGGGCAGATCGTACTCTCGCGGATCGTCGATGGTGATCGCGACGACTTCATGCCGCGCCGCGAGCTGTCCCAGCGGCTCCTCCCATGCCTCGGCACGAAAGTCCGAGAGCACCACGACGATGGCGCGATGGCGCAGCAGCTTGGTGGCGTAGCGCAGCGCGCCGGCGAGGTTGGTGCCGCGTCCCCGCGGGGCGAACGCCACCAGGTCGCGGATGACGCGTAACGCGTGGGCGCGGCCTTTGGCCGGCGGCACCACGTATTCGGGCGTATCGGCGAACAGCAGCGCTCCCACCCGGTCGTTGTGCCGCGCAGCGGCCAAGGCCAGCACGGCCGCGACCTCGACCGCGAGTCCCGCCTTGCTGTACGGCCGGCCGAAATGGAGCGATCCCGACTGATCCACGATGAGGAGCAGCGTCAGCTCGCGCTCCTCCATGAAGGTTTTGACGAACGGATGGCCCATCCGCGCGGACACGTTCCAGTCGATGGCGCGGAAGTCGTCGCCCTGCTGGTACGCGCGGACCTCGGCGAACTCGATTCCCTGGCCGCGGAAGACCGACCGGTACTCGCCCGTGAACAGCGTGTTCACCAGGTTGCGCGCGCGCAGCTCGATCCCTTTGACCTGCTTGAGGACCTCGCGAGTGACGGTGCGACGGCGCACGTGCACTGGCGACCTTGGGGTGCTCCGGCGCTCTGGTCCCTCGTACTTCACGGCACTCGCACGGCCTCCAGGATGCGTCCGATCACCTGATCGGCATCGACATCCTCCGCCTCCGCCTCGAAAGTCAGGAGCACGCGATGGCGCAGCACGTCGTAGGCCATCGCCTTGACGTCTTCCGGTACCACGAAGGCACGACCGCGCAGATACGCATGGGCGCGCGCGGCCTGCGCCAGATAGATCGACGCGCGCGGCGAAGCACCGAACGCGATCAGTGGCTTGAGCTCGGGGAGACCGACAGACTGTGGCTCGCGCGTCGCGCGCACGGCATCGACGATGTAATCCACGACCTTCTGGTCCATGAACAGCTCGGCGATCGCGCTGCGCGCCGCGAGAATATCGTCCGCCTCCGCGACGCGCGTCACCTCGATGGGACGCCCGCCGGCCATGCGACCCACGATCTCTTTCTCGGCATCGCGTGACGGATACCCGACGCGCACCTTGAGCATGAACCGGTCGAGCTGGGCCTCCGGCAGCGGATACGTACCCTCGTGTTCGATGGGATTCTGCGTCGCGAGAACCAGGAACGGCTCGCCCAGAAAGAACGTCTCGCCGCCGATCGTCACCTGCTTTTCCTGCATCGCCTCGAGCAGGGCGGACTGGACTTTGGCCGGGGCGCGGTTGATTTCGTCCGCGAGGACGAGGTTCGCGAACAGCGGCCCCTTCTTGGGATAGAACTCCTGCGAGCGCTGATCGAACACCATCGTGCCGATCACGTCGGCGGGCAGCAAGTCGGGTGTAAACTGAATCCGCGAGAAGCTGATCCGCAGGCACTCGCCGACCGTGCGCACGGCGAGCGTCTTCGCGAGCCCCGGGACGCCCTCGAGCAGGATGTGGCCGCCGGTGAGCAGGCCAATCAGCAGCCGCTCGACCATGACCTCCTGGCCCACGACGCGCTTCGCCACTTCGCGCGTGATGCTCTGCGCCAGCACCGCGTCGCTGGTCTTCGCCGCGCGTGTCGTCATTGCAGCGAAGCCTCAGCTGCCCGCTTCACCGTCGGCTCCTTGTCCCGCGCATAGAGTTCGAGCAAAGCCTTAGCCTCCATTCTGTCCAGTCGCGCCAGGCCTTCGATGGCCGCGGCGCGCACGAACGGCGTACGACGCGGCTTACCACCCGGCTCCGCGAAGCGCGCGAGCACCTCGAGCGCTTCCTTCGCACCAAGCTGTCCAATGGCTTTCAACAACGCAGCCAATACCCCTTCGTCTTTCTCCTGCTCCAGCCGCCGCACCAATACGGTCGTGGCACCCTCGTCCCCCGCAGCCGCGATGGCGCGCGCCGCCGCCGTCCGCACGAGCACCGATTCGTCCTTGAGCGCCGGCATTGCCGGGCGCGCGATGTCGCGCCCGCCGAGCTCCGCCAGACCGAGCAGCGCCGCCTCGCGGACGCGTTCGTCCTTGTGATGCGTGAGCTCGATCAGCTGCGGCGCCACGTCAGGGCTCCCGCTCAGCCCGAGAAACTCCGCTGCCGCCGCAACCACCTCGGGAACCTTACTCTGCGCCTGGGTCTGCAAGGCTTCTGTGGTGCGCTCGCCTGCTTCGCGCATCGCGGCGCGATAGGCCTCGCGCAGCTCCGGGGCCGCCTGCAGGTACGCATCCACTACCAGGCCGGCCGCCACCGCACCCAGGGCACCCACCGCATGCACCAGATGCGCGCGCTCAGCCGGTGGCACACGGGGCTCACCGAGCCGGACAACCATACGCTGCACGATAGTCTCGTCTGCAAGCGCCCCCGCCACTTCACCGATCTCTTCCTGAGTGGCGGGATCCTGAATCTTCCCCAGCGACCGATCCAGGCCGGCGACCACCTCTGCTACGGCGGCGATGTCACGCAAGCCCAATAGGTCGCGGGTCAGCCGTCGTAGCTGGTCGATGATAGCATGTTGTTCCTCCGGCGTCTGTGCTGCCTGCAACGCGACCACGGCTCGACGCGCTTCGACGTCCGGCGGTAACACGTTGGGACGGAAGACGCTGCTGGGGCGCGCGGGCGTCACGGTCTCGGACGGCAGGTGTACGGGCGCGGGCCGAAATACCGGCTCTGCGGGAGCCGGGGTCGGTGCCGGTGCCTCCGGCTGCGGCGTCGGAGTCGCTACCTCTCCAAGCACCCGCGACGCCGACAGTCGCTGGCTGGCGCGGCGGCCGAGCATCAGGCTGATCCGCCCGAGTATGGCATCGTCCGGCTGCACGTTGCCGACCGCGACCCCGAACAACGCGAGCCAATGCTCCGGCGTGGCGCCCGGATTGACGTGGATCGCGCGAATCCCGCGCGCAAACAGCAAGCCCGCGAGCTCGGCGACCTGCGTGTTGCGCGGCAGGAGATGCTGCCCGTGCCAGAGCAGGCCCGTGGCCCCGACCTTCCATTCCACCGTGCCGAGCGCGGCGAGAGCCGGAAGCGCGCTGGTGATCTGACGCATCGCTTCGACGACGGCTGGATGCGACGGCGGATACAAGCGGGTCAGCCGGAACGTCGTTCCGAGCGCCCCGAGCGCGCGATCCACTGCTCCTGTATCGATTGCCATGCTCAACGCTTGATGCGTGCTCCCTTCACCGAGCTCCATGGAGTCGCTCGATTGCTTGGATCTCCTGGCGCGTAAGGTCCCGCCACTGGCCCTCCGGCAGCTTGCCCAGCCGCACGGGGCCGTATGCAACGCGATGCAGCCACTCCACCTTGAGCCCGAGCGCCTCGGCGATGCGGCGCACGATGCGCTGCCGCCCTTCGGCGACCGTCAGTTCGATTTCGACCGACCTGCCGACGGGGCGTACGCGCGACTCCACGACCCGGACGGGGCGACCCTCGATCACGATCCGCCGCGCCAGAGCGGCCCGGATCGCCGCGACTTCGGCGCCGTGTACGCCGAGCCAATAGGTCCGCGGTACCTCGTACCGCGGGTGCGTGAGCCGGTGAGCCGCTGCGCCATCCGTCGTCAGGAGCAGCAGGCCCGAAGTCATGACATCCAGCCGTCCAACGTACGTGAGACCGGGGACCTTGGGGAGAAGGCCGAATACGGTGCGCCGCCCCTCAGGATCGGAGCGGCTGACGACGTAGCCGATGGGCTTATTGAGCGCGATCCAGGTGGTGCGGGTGGCGCCGCGGACGGCACGGCCGTCCACCGTGATGCGCTGCGCGTCGGGATCGACGCTCATGCCGATCGTCGCCTGCTCGCCATCGACACGCACGCGGCCCGCGCGGATCAAATCCTCCGCTTTACGGCGCGACGCGACGCCCGCGCGCGCCATGGCGCGCTGCAGGCGCATCAGGGTCATTCGGGTTCGTCGACGGGGGTTGGGCGCCGGAGGGCCACCGACAACTCCTCGAGCCGCGGCAGGTCCTCCAGATCCTTCAGTCCGAGAATCTCCAGGAACGAGGGCGTGGTGCCGTAGAGCAGCGGCCGGCCGAGACCCTCGCCCCGCGTCACCACCTCGATCAGGCCGCGCTCCACGAGCTTATCCATGACGGCGCCCGAATCGACGCCGCGAATCTCATCCACCTCGAGCCGGCCCACCGGCTGGCGATACGCGATGATGGCGAGTGTTTCGAGCGCCGCAGGCGACAGGCGCCGGGGCCGCAGCGCGAACTGCGCGCGGTCGATCGTTTCCGCGTACTCGCGCCGCGTCAGGAACTGCCACCCCTCCGCGATCTCGACCAGCTCGACGCCATGCTCGTCGCCGTAGGAGCTCCTGACCTCATCGAGTGCACCGCGGATGGCACTCTCCCCCGCCTCGGGCTCGAGCGAAATGAGCTCCTCGAGCGTCAGCGGGCGCGACGCCGCAAACAGCGCGGCTTCAAGCAGCTTCGCGAGGGGTTGCACGCTTGATCACCATGGGACCGAAGGGCTCGGACTGGGAGAGCGTGAGCGCGCTGCGCTTGGCCAGCTCGAGCAGCGCGATGAACGTCGAGAGCACATCGACAAGCGTCGCGTGAGGGCCCCCCCCGACGGCGTCGGACCATCCGAAGGTATCGTGCTTTTCGAGCAGCGCCTGGATGCGGGCGGTTGCGCCTTCGACATCCAGCGGTCGCGGGACCACGCGGTGCAGCATCGGCTCGGGGATCAGCGAGATCACCCGCTCCGCGGCGCTCAGCAGATCGTTCAGATCGATCTGCAGCGGCGCGGGAGGAGCATCGGCGGGAGGGGCTTCGTAGCCGCGACCAAAGCGCTCCGCTTTGCGCTCGGCCGCCCGCCCGAACCAGTCGACCAGCTCACGGATCTGCTGGTATTCGAGCAGGCGGCGCACCAGCTCCGCACGCGGATCTTCCCACTCGTCGTCCCCCAGGCGCCGCGGCAGCAGCATCTGCGCCTTGATGCGGAGCAGCCGGGCCGCCATTTCGAGGTAGTCCGCCGCCTGATTGAGCCCCAAGTCCTGGATGACCGAGAGGAACTGATCGGCGATTTTTGCGATCGGGAGGTCGGTAATGTCGACCTCGTCCTCGCGAATCAGATGCAGCAGCAAGTCGAGCGGGCCGGAGAACTTCTCCAGCTCTACGACGAAGCCGCTACCGCCCGAGTCTCGAGTGATGGGAGTCGTCACGAGCCCAAGCGGAACGGGAAGACGAGTCTGAGTGCGATGTCCAGGAGCTGCATCCCCGGCCACATGAAGACGTTGATGACCCCGGGAAGCAGCCACACGACGAGGAGAATGGGGACAATCCCGAACGAGTAGAGCTGGCGATAACGCATGCCCGCGGCCGGCGGCAGGATCTGTTTGAGCACATGACTGCCGTCGAGCGGCGGAATGGGAATCAGATTGAAGCACGCCAGCACCACATTGAGGTACATCCCCCAAAACATCATATGCTGCAGCAGCGCCAACGTCGGGACGGCTGACGCGAAAGCCTCGCCGAGCAGTCCCACAAGCACGTACACGATGGCGCTCAGAATGAACAGCGCGAGGTTCGTCGCGATTCCCGCGAGCGATACGATGATGTCCCCCCGGACATAACGCCGATAGTTGCGCGGATTGACGGGCACGGGTTTCGCCGCGCCGAAGACAAACGGTGCATGGCTGAGAATCAGCACTGTCGGCAGGATGATCGTCATGAACGGATCGATGTGCTTCAGCGGATTGAGTGTCAGCCGCCCGAGCATGTAGGCGGTGGTGTCACCCTGCCGGTAGGCAGCCTCGGCGTGGGCGTATTCGTGCGCCACGACCGAAAACAAGAGTACGGGGATCTGTAGGAGGACATCCTCGAGCCGCACGGCCTAAGATAACGTAGAGCCTTGACCCGACGCAACTTACCGCCTACTTTCCGCGCGATGCCGAAAATCAAATCCGCCAAGAAAGCGATGCGCCAGGCACGCTCGCGCACCATTCGCAATCGAGCGCAACGCTCGTCACTCCGCACCGCGCTGAAGCACGTGCGCGCCGCCGCTACTGCCGATGCCGCCGCCGCCGCGTATGCGCTTGCCGCCCGCGTGCTCGATCGCGCCGCGCGCAAAGGCCTGATCCACAAAAACAATGCCGCCCGGCAGAAATCCCGCCTGGCGGCTCTGGTGAAGCGGCTCAAAGCAAAAGCGTCGTAATCACATCGCGGCCAATTCCCCGCCGCAGTTCTCGCAGTACCACTCCGTCGCCAGATTCATCGTACCGCAATCGCGGCACTTGAGGGTCTTTTCGACCTCGGCGTCCGCATCGAGTGGAGCGTCCGGTGTCACTTCCCGATCGACCTGATACCGCTCGCCGCTGGCGCGCCGCGGTGAGGGCGCGTTCTTCTCGTCCTCGGTCACCGACTTCAGAAATGCCAGCTCGTCGATCGGCGTCTTGCGCTTCGGCGGCGCGGGCGGCGGGGTGCCCGGCGGTATTTTCGGTGGCGGCCCGGGCTTGGCCTTCACGAGCGAATCGAGCTCTTCGAGTCTGGTAATGTCACGCTCCACGTCGAGCAGCTCGTCGCGCACCGCGCCGAGGTCGGCCAACGCATCTTTGTGCACCTGGGACCATTGCGCTTCGTCGTACTCGCCGACTTCATGGCGCAACTCGGTTTCGGCCAAGCGCTCCGCGGCGGCCTTTTCCTTCCTTTGCAGCTCGAGCAGTTGGTCCTTGTGCTGCGCGATGAGCTGGCGCGCAGCTTCGGCGTGCGACCGCAACTCTTCAGTGACCGCCTTGAGTCGTGCTTCGTAGTCGGCCTTCACCCGCGTCCGCACGTGCTCGGGCGCCGAGTCGGGGGTCGCGGTGATGCGCGCGAGCCACGCCTCGTATTGGCGACGCTCCTCCAGCAGACGCTGGATGGTCGCTGCGCTCTTCGAGGGCCCCCCCCCGCTTCGACTAGCCATCGAAGCTCAGCGGTTTCGGCTGTCCGATTCGTCGAGCGGCGACAATGATCCGCGCCGAGTGCTCCAGTGACTCCATCCGGATCCAGGCCTCATCGAGAGTTTGTCCCATCGTCACGGCGCCGTGGTGGGCGAGCAGCAGCGCGTGACACTGCGTGTCTTCGAGGAACGGCACGACCCGGTCTCCCAGCTCCGGCGTGCCTGACTTCCCGTAGGGCACCAGCGGGACCGGTCCAACCACGAAGATAAGCTCCGGCAACAAATTGGACGGAATCTCTTGTCCCGCAACCGCAAAGCCGGTGGCGGTGGGGGGATGCGCGTGCACCACGGCCTGGATGTCGGGCCGGTGCCGCAAAATGCGCAGGTGTAAGTCCAACTCGCTGGTAGGCTTGCGGCGACCGCGGGACCGGGGCTTCCCCGCCAGGTCGACCTCCACCATGTCGCCCGCGGTCAGCAGCGACTTGATCTGGCCGCTCGGCGTGACGAGGACGCGTTGCGGCCCTAAACGAACCGAGAGATTGCCGTCCCGCCCCGCAATCAGACCGTGTGCCGCAAGCTGACGGCAGCACAGCGCCATGCGCCGGGCTACCGCGCTCGCGTTCATAGCTCGTGGACGATCGTGCCCGCGACGATGGTCAGGATCGCGCGGCCGGTCAGCGCGCGGCCGGTGAACGGCGTGTTACGGCTCTTCGAGTGGAACGCATTGGGATCGACGGTCCACTTGGCGGCCGGATCCAGAACGACCACGTCGGCGACCGCTCCCGCCGCGAGGGTACCGCCCGGTAGGTGGAAGACCCGGGCCGGCTCGGTGCTCATGCGCCGGATCAGGTCCGGTAGCATGAACACGCCGCCGCCCACGAGGTCCGTGTGCGCGACGGCGAACGCAGTCTCGAGCCCGACGATGCCGAACGGCGCGTCGTCAAAGGCGGCTTCCTTTTCATCGTAGGCGTGCGGCGCATGATCGGAGGCGATGCAATCGATCACGCCGTCCTTCAGCGCGCCGCGCAACGCCGCGACGTCGGCAGCCTCACGCAGCGGCGGATTCATCTTGGCGTGCGTGTCATACTCTTCGCAGGCGTAGTCGGTCAGCGTCAGATGATGCGGCGTCACTTCGGCGGTGACTCGGATGCCCCGGTCCTTCGCGTCACGGATGATCGCGACCGAGCCGCGCGTCGACATGTGGCAGAGGTGGACATGCCCGCCGGTCAATTCGGCGAGCAACACATCGCGCGCAACCATGATCGCTTCGGCCGCGGACGGGATGCCCTTGAGGCCGAGTCGCGTCGACACGAGACCCTCATGCATCACGCCACCCGACGCGAGCGTCGGGTCCTCGCAATGATCGGCGACCGGAATGCCGAAGGTGCGCGCGTATTCGAGCGCGGTGCGCATCAGGTGACTCGGGACCACGGGCTTCCCGTCGTCCGAGACCGCGACCGCGCCGGCGCTCACCATCTCACCGAATTCGGCAAGCCGCTCGCCTTTCTGACCGATCGAGACCGCGCCGATGGGATGTACGCGCGCGAGGCCCGCGCGCCCTGATTGCCGGACGATAAAGCCCACCGCCGCCTGGTTGTCCGTGACCGGGTCGGTGTTCGGCATGGCGCAGATGGCCGTAAAGCCACCGGCCGCCGCCGCCCGCGCGCCGCTGGCGACGGTCTCTTCGTCTTCGTTGCCCGGTTCGCGCAGATGCACGTGCAGATCCACCAATCCAGGGGCGACGACCTTGCCTGTGACGTTGCGCACCGTGGCACCGTCAGGCGTTCCCAGACCACGGCCGACCGCCGTGATCTTGCCGTCCTGAATGAGCACGTCGACCGCGTCATCCAGGTCGCGGCTCGGGTCGATCACGCGACCCCCTTGCAGTACCAGTGGCGCCGACACGCTCACTCGCCGCCCTTCGCTGCATCGGCGAGCTCCGCACGACCGCCCGCCAGCAAATACAGCACGGCCATGCGCACGGCGACGCCGTTCGTCACCTGGTCCAGGATGACGCTGTGTGGCCCATCGGCCACGCGCGAGTCGATCTCGACGCCGCGGTTCATCGGCCCCGGATGCATGATCGTGATGGCGCGAGGCGAGCGCTCCAGCCGCTCCGGCGTCACGCCGAAGACGCGGTAGTACTCGCGCAGGCTGGGAATGAAGCCCTTCTCCATGCGCTCGAGCTGCAGCCGCAGCACGTTGAGGACGTCGGCCCATTCGATCGCCTCTTCGATCCGGCCGAATACCGTGACGCCGAGCTCCTCGATCCCGCGGGGCATGAGCGTCCAGGGACCGCACACGGCAACCTCCGCGCCGAGCTTGGTGAGTCCCCACAGATTCGACCGGGCCACGCGCGAATGCAGCACGTCGCCCACGAGACAGACCTTGAGACCTTCGATCTTGCCATGCTTGTCACGAATCGTGAGGAGATCGAGCAGCGCCTGGGTGGGATGCTCGTGCTTGCCGTCTCCGGCGTTGATGACGTTCGACGCGATCCGATCCCCGAGGAACTCGGCGGCCCCGGACGAGGGATGGCGGATCACCACCATGTCGATCCGCATCGCCTCGAGGTTGCGCGCCGTGTCCACCAGCGTCTCTCCCTTCGAGACCGATGACCCGCTGGCGGTGACGTTCACCGTATCGGCGGACAGCCGTTTCTCCGCGAACTCGAACGAGATGCGTGTCCGGGTCGAGGCCTCGAAGAAGAGGTTCACGATCGTCTTGCCGCGCAGCGCCGGCACTTTTTTTATCGGCCGCTCCGAGACTTCCTTGAACGGCTCGGCGGTGTCGAGAATGAGCCGGATCTGCTCCGGCGTCATGTGCTCGAGACCGGTCAGGTCTTTGCCGAGGATCGAGGTCATCGGACGACGTCCACCTGATCGCGGCCATCCAGCTCCGTGACCTGAACCTCCACACGATCACCTGCTCCGGTCTTGATCGCCTTCCCCACGATGTCCGCCTGAATCGGCAGCTCACGGCCGCCGCGGTCCACCAACACGCAGAGCGAGATGCGCTTGGGACGGCCGAAATCGGCCAGCTCGTCGAGGGCGGCGCGCACGGTGCGGCCGGTATAGAGCACGTCGTCCACGATGACGGCGTGTTTGTCCGTGAGATCGCCCGGCAGATGCGTTTCGCCGATGACCGGCTTCGGGCCGACGGTGCCGAGATCGTCGCGGTAGAGCGTGATGTCGAGCGCGCCGCGCGGGACGTTTGTGCCTTCCTGTTCGTTGATGAGTTTGGCGATGCGATCGGCCAGCTCGACACCGCGGCGCTGAATGCCGATGAGCACGAGGTCGTCAGTGCCGTGCGCCAGCTCGAGGACTTCCACTGCCATACGCTGCAACGCCCGCGACATCGCGCGGGCGTCGAGGAGAATCGTGCGGTCTTCCGCTTTTGGCCGAGGCATCTCGGGGCTGAAACTTATCCGCTTCGCCGTGTTACATTCAAGTGAGCGCCGCCAGGGCGGCCCACGGTCCGCGTAAAGGGTTTCTAGCCCACCCGTCGAGGTATGCCGACATAACCTGACTTCCTCGCCCTCCACCGCGGACGACGGGCGGTCCAAGGAAGGAAGGGTTGTGTCATGAAGCCTGATCTGGCGTGGCTTCGCAAGCAAGCCAAGCGTCACCTCGCCGAGCTCCGCGTTGCCAACCCGCAGGCCAAACTCGCCGACGCGCAGCGCGACATCGCGCGGCAGAACGGGTTTCCGAGCTGGCGAGCCCTCAAGGCCCACGTCGATGCGCTCGGCGTCGAGAGCCAATTATTCGACGCCGCGCGTCGCGGCGACATGGCGGCGTTGAACGCACTGCTCGATCGCTCCCCCGACAAGCTGCAGGCCCGCGAGGAACCATATGGATGGACCCTGCTGCATGCCGCGGCGGGTGAAGGCCAGCTCGCCGCTGTGAACCTGCTGTTACAGCGCGGGCTGGATCCGAACGTGCGCGAGAAGGGCGACAATACCTACCCGATGCACTGGGCGGCGGCGGCCGGCAAGCTGGACGTGGTGCGCCGCCTGGCCGACGCAGGTGGCGACGTCGTGGGCCACGGCGATGATCATGAAATCGAGGTGATCGGCTGGGCCAGCTGTTGGGAGGGGGCCGAGGATGCCGGGCACCGCGCGGTTGTCGATTTTCTCCTGAGCCGCGGGGCCCGCCATCACATCTTCTCCGCCATCGCCTGCAATGCGGGTGACGAGGTGCGCCGCATCGTCGCGACAAATCCCGCGGCACTGATGAGCCGGCTGAGTCGCAACGAGAATCACCAAACTCCGCTGCATTTCGCGGTCGGTCACCATCGCCCGCAGATGGTCGCGCTGCTTGTCGAGCTTGGCGCCGATCCCCTGGTCGCCGACGGCTTCGGCTTCCCGCCGGCGATGTATGCCACGTCTCCCGACATCGATGGCCCGGTGATGCAAGCGATCCGCGCGTTGACTGCCGCCGAGCTGCGCAGCGCCGACCGCGGCAAGCGCGCGACACGTGCGGGCACGATGGATCTGCTCGCCAGCCTGGCGCTCGGCGATTGGGAAGCGGCGACGCGATTGACAGGCGACAACCCCGAGCTGCTGCGGAGCGGTGGAGTCTTGCATCTGGCGACCAAGCGGGGCGACGTGGCCGGTGTCCAATGGCTGCTGGATCACGGTGCGGATCCGAATGCGCGCTGGGCACACTGGGATTCAGAACTGACGCCGCTGCATCTTGCCGCCCTCGCTGATCACGCGGAGATCATGCGGATCTTGCTCACTCGTGGCGCCGATTCCACCATCCGCGACACCAAACACGACAGCGACGCACTCGGCTGGGCCGAGTTCTTCCACCGGCACGACATGGTGGAGCTCTTGAAGGCGCGCAGCGCCAGCTAGTACACGGGCGTGAGCGGCGGTTTGCCTTGTAATACCGCCTGCACATTGGCGACCGCGATGCCGGCCATGTTGCGGCGGGTTTCCTCCGTGGCGCTGCCGATGTGCGGGAGCAAAACCGTCCTCGGCGCCGCGCGCAGGCGCGGGTGGATTGCCGGCTCGTCGGTATAGACATCCAGACCGGCGGCGCCCAGGTGGCCCCGTTCGAGTGCGGCGGCGAGCGCTTCCTCCCGGACCAGGTCGCCGCGCGACGTATTGATCAGAATGGCTCCCGCCTTCATGAGGGCTAGGGACTCCGCGTTGATGATCCCTTTCGTCTCCGGAGTAGCCGGGACGTGCAGGCTGACGATGTCGCAGGCGGCGAGCAACCGCTGGATATCGACGCGTGTGGCACCGCTGTCACGCTCGAACTCGGGCTTTGCGTTGCGAGCGGAATAGAGCAGCCGAAGGCCAAACGGTACCGCGCGACGCCCCACCGCTTGCCCAATACGACCCGCGCCGAGCAAGCCGAGGGTGCGTCCGTTCAACTCCAGACCCAGCAGCTGCTCCGGATGCCAACCGGTCCACTGCCCGTTGCGGATGAGATCGACGCCTTCGACCAGTCGCCGGGCGGTCGCCAGGATCAGGGCCCAGGTGAGATCAGCGGTCGCTTCGGTGAGCACGCCCGGAGTGTTGGTCACCAGCACACGGCGCATCTCGGCGGCCACCAGGTCGATGTTGTTGTACCCG
>Ga0209377_1001522_pt1 | contig 15670 bp, 11 predicted proteins | sample GraSoiAngelo_141_FD_185898 | JGI IMG/M metagenome (GOLD analysis project Ga0209377, IMG submission 185898) | Grasslands soil microbial communities from the Angelo Coastal Reserve, California, USA - 14_0929_12_40cm (SPAdes) (version 2) | ecosystem: Environmental > Terrestrial > Soil > Grasslands ...
GTCTCTGCTGAAATCGGCTTCTCCAGTTCTCGATCAAAAACGACGTCGATCGCGCGCGCGTCTGGCCGAAAGACTCGAATCTCCAAATCGTCGCCAGCCCGATGGGGTCCCAACACGCGGAATGGATCCGAGTGAGTCCCGGCGACGAACCTGCTCATCTCGTCACGCGGCACACCGGCTATGTCGAAAGTTTTCATGCCCTATTTAAATCTGTAGGCCGTCTGTGTCAGTCCCGAAAGCATTCGGGATTTGCAGAAACGCCCTACAGTTCCCTCGCCCCAACCATGAATCGTTTCAATGAATCATTTCGCTTGCGTTGCTCAAACCGCGGCGTTTCACAGAAACGACCCACAAACCTCCGCAGGTCCCTACTTCTTCGGCTTTAGCAGAGGGAACAGAATAACGTCGCGGATGGATTCCGCACCGGTAAGCAGCATGGTAAGTCGATCCATGCCGATTCCAACGCCGCCGGCGGGCGGCATCCCATACTCTAAAGCGAGCAAAAAATCCTCATCAATGGATTGCTTCTCTTCGCCCGCCTGCTCAACCAGACGCTGACGTTGCACAACTGGATCGTTCAACTCGCTGTAGCCGGGAGCGATTTCCGCGCCGTTAATGATGAGTTCAAACACGTCGACGAGTGAGTTATCACCTGCATTTTGTTTTGCGAGCGGCACCAGTTCTTTCGGACAGTGCGTCACAAACAGAGGATCGATCGTCTTCTCCTCAATGAGTTTTTCGAACACGTGATGCGTCACCTCGAAGTCGGCCAGTTGCGGCAAGATTTCCAATTTGAATTCGTTCGTGCCGCGTTCGCGGCGCTGCTCACTGGAGACCTCAAACCAGTCCTTTCCGGCAACTTCGCGGACGACATCATGGTACCGCGCCCGGCGCCAGGGCCGTTTCAAATTGATGGTGCGAACAATCTTCTCTTCAGCGCCTCGATGTTCAATTGTGAGTGAGCCGCAGATTTTCTCCGATAGATAGCAAATCAATTCTTCGGTGAGATCCGCCATTTTCTCGAAATCCGCATAGGCCCAATAAGCTTCGAGCATGGTGAATTCGGGATTGTGTTTTCGGGAAATCCCTTCGTTCCGAAAGTTACGGTTGATTTCGAACACCTTGTTGAACCCGCCTACGAGCAAACGCTTGAGATAGAGCTCCAACGCGATGCGGAGGTAAAGATCGAGACTGAGCGCCTTGTGATGCGTGCGGAACGGTTCGGCCGCGGCCCCGCCAGCGATCGTTTGCAAAATTGGCGTCTCGACTTCGACAAAGCCGCGCTCCTCCAGGAAGCGCCTTGTTTCGCGAACAATGGCGATGCGTTTTTCAAAGACCGCGCGGGAATGCTCGTTGGTTAAAAGATCGAGGTAACGCTGCCTGTAGCGCGCTTCAATGTCTTGTAACCCATGCCATTTCTCCGGCATCGGCCGCAAGGCCTTGGCAAGGAGCTGGAACGTGCGCACTTTTAATGTCGGTTCGCCGCTTTTTGTAACAAAACATGTTCCTTCCACGCCGATGAAATCACCGATATCCAGCAGGCGAAAAAGATCCATCAGCTCCAACCCAACTTCTTTTGCGTGTATGTAGATCTGAATGCGGCCGGTGGCATCGCGCACGTCGAGGAAATGGCTTTTCCCCATGTCACGATGCGCGGTAATACGGCCCGCCACACGAAGCGTCTGGCCTTCTTTAAATTGCTCGCGCACCTCCGCGATCGACCCGCTTACCTCAAAGGCAGAACCGAAAGGCTCGATTCCCTTAGCACGCAGCATGTCGAGTTTTTTGCGGCGCAGCGCGATTAATTCATTTTCTTCTTCCATGATCGGAGAGCGAGTGTAAGTCGGCGCCGAAAAATGAACAGCCTGAACAACACGTTTAAAGGTTAAAAAGTTAACAAGGTTAAAAGGAAGAAGAAAACATGCTCGCCGTTGTAACTTTGTAACTTTTAACGAATTACCTCACATTGGGTTTGCCAACAAATCGGTGAGGATGAGATAGTTGGTCTGGCGCGCTAAGCGAAAGTCGTCCCGGCGCTGCTTTTAAATGACCGTCGATTTGCCAGAAACAACTTCAAAGATGGAAGGACCGCTGGTGAAGCAGTTCTCCGTGTTTCTGCCGAACAAAGTTGGAGCGATGTTGGAAGTTGTGAAGCTGCTGAACACGGAAAATACGCATGTCGTAGCCCTCAGTGTGTCGGAATCCACCGACTCGGCCATTGCGCGGCTAATCGCCAGCGATCCGGCGCGCGTGGAGAAATTGTTTCGGGAAAAGAATGTCCCTTTCGGCGTTAGCCAAGTGGTGGTGATCGAGATGCGAGAAGTCGCAACCCAACTGGTGAAACTGCTCGCAGCATTGGTGATGGCGGAGGTGAATGTTCACTTCGCTTATCCGTTGCTGATCCGGCCGCGCGGCTTTGCTGCGATCGCGTTGCACGTAGACGATACCGAATGCGCGTCCTCAGTCCTGAGAGGCGAAGGATTCAAAATGCTCAGCCAAGACGATATTTCGCGATAGGGCGCTGTGATTGGTTGAAGCGCTGAAGCGTTAAACCGTTGAAGCGGGTCGTTATGAACTGTGTTGGACCCTTTGAACGTTTTAACGACTAAACGTGGCGCGGCCTGTTGACAGGCTGGTGAGAGCGCGCTTACAGAAAGTGGGTTTATTGCGGTATGCGGACTCTTCTCTCACGCCCGATCCAAGTTGATCCAAGCTTTCACATCGGGCTTAGCCTGGTTGTGATTCTGGCTGTGGCAGAGATCTTCGCCGCAGCGTCGTATTATGTCGTTCGAGCGCGCGCTGCACGAGTTTCGGCACAAGCAGTCGTACCAAGCGTCGCGCGTCCTGTAGCCTCTCCTGTGTCTGCGACAACACCCGCACCGGTAACGGCACAGCCGGCGGTTTCGTCAGCAGCGGTGATTCCCAGCCCTGCTCCGTCGCTTGTTGATCAGTTGCTGCGACAAGGCATCGAACTGCGCGACCGCGGAGACATGACAAACGCGCTGGGCCGTTTCCAAGAAGCGCTGGACAGCGAGCCGAACAACACGGCGGTACTTGAGGAGATCGCCAAAACTTACGAATCCATGCAGCTCCTCGATCGTGCGAATGAAACCTGGCGCAGAATTAAGGAAATGGGACCCTCCGCTGGCGCAGCATACGAGCTAGCCGATCAACGGCTGAAGCTCGGGGTGTCGCCCCTCGCCGCGACTTCGGATGTGGCGAGTCCGTCAGCCGACGTCGCGGCACGCCGGGATATTGGCGGCAACACGGAAGGTTCGGTCATGGGTATCACTGAGGTCAAAACCACGGAGACGCCCGATCCCGACGCCGAAAAGAATCTGACACTACAGATCGGCATAAAAAAGCAGCCCGCCGCGACTGTTGATCACACGAAAGTGAAAATCTTGGTAGAGTTTTACGACACAGTGGGTGACAAAGATATCAAGCTGACCAACGCGGACGTGAATTACGAATGGCTGACGTCAAAGCATGACTGGACGGAGACGAATCCAGAGGTGCTCTCAGTGAGGTACCTGCGCGCAAAAACAGCCGGAGCTTCGTCTGAGTCAGCGCTCTCGGAGGCGGCAGCAACGGTTCGGCCGGGTCAAAAAGGCCGAGCCAAAGGTTCTGCCGCAGATAGCGGAAAGCGAAAATACCTGGGATACATTATTCGGGTTTATTACGATGATGAGTTACAAGCCGTCCAAGCGGAACCGTCGCGGCTTTTGCAACATTTTCCTCCCTCGAAAAGCAGCTCGTCACAATGACCCCATCGCCCTCATCCCGGTAAATGCCGAATGCCGAACCAATGACGAAGCACGAATGACGACGAGCTGGTCCAGCATTGACATGCGAATTCGGAATTCGTCATTCGGACTTCCTTCATCATTCGTCATTCGGGTTTCGTCATTGCTTGCCACATGTGTTTTCTTTTTCGCCGCCGCAGCAGAGGGTCAAATTCAAGTGGACCTAAAATTCAAACGTTTGCAGTACATTGCTTATGAACCCGTGGTAGCAACAGTGGCAATCACAAATCTCGCAGGACGCGATATCGACCTTCATGACGCCCACGGCCAATCATGGCTTGGATTCGAGGTGACCGGAAATGAAGATCAGCCAATCACGCTGCTCGCCACCGAAAATCCCGCGGCTGCGGAACCCTTGAAAATCGAAGCCGGCCAGAGAGTCACCCGACAATTCGATCTTGGTTCGCTTTATCCCGTGCACGATTTCGGCGCTTATCATGTGCGGACGCATGTCTATTTCGCCGATCTCGCAAAATTCTTTTACTCTGGAACGCGAGTTTTTGAAGTAACCGACGCGCACCCCATCTGGCAACAAACAGTAGGAATTCCAGACGGCGTCGCCGCGGCTGGAGAGGTGCGGACCTATTCGCTGCTCACCAACCGTTTTCCGGACCATACCTCTTTGTACGTGCGTGTGCAGGACAAAGACACTGGAACTGTATATGCAACTTATTCGTTAGGCCGAACCATCGGGGCCGAGCAACCCCAGGCAGAAATCGATCGTGCGAATCAATTGCATGTCTTGCATTGTGCAGCACCGCGTGCCTGGTCTTATTCCCGGATCGGCTTGAACGGCGAGCTGCTGGCGCATTCTTCGTTGATGGAAACTAACCGCCGGCCTCGTCTCGTGCATTCGACAAATGGCGACGTAAACGTTCACGGGGGCGCGATCGATACAGCCGCACAAAGCTCACGCAGCACAGTACCAAAACTTTCCGCTCGGCCACCCGGCTTACCCAAGGATCAATAATGCCAACAACTTGTTGTTGTCGACCCCGTTTCTTTGTCGCCAGTGCACTGGTCACGCTCCTAGCATGCGCTAATTCACCTGCAGCACAGAAAAGCCGTGTGTCCTCCGACAATCTGACCGTAGTCATTGACGCGGGACACGGCGGTCATGATCGCGGTGGTATTCCCGGACAGAGGGTTGCAGAAAAAGACATGACACTGGACGTGGCACAGCGTCTTAGAAACCTTCTGGCGGCGAGTGGCTACCGCGTAGTCATGACACGGGACAGCGACGTTTTTGTTCCGCTGCCGACGCGAGTTGCAATCGCCAACTCGTACCGCAACGCCATTTTCGTCTGTATTCATTTCAATGCGACACAACGGAGGGGCGCCAGTGGAATAGAAACCTACTTTTACACCCGCGACAGCTTGCCATTGGCTTCAGCCGTTCATTACTACGTCACTGGCGGTGCGCCCTCTGCCAACCGCGGTGTGCGCCGCCGCGGTTATTACGTGTTGCGAAAGACGGGCATTCCGGCAGTGCTCGTGGAATGCGGGTTCCTCACCAATCCAACTGAAGCCGCGTACGCGCAGAGCGCCTCTTACCGTCAGAAACTCGCTGAAGAAATTGCAGCCGGAGTTCGGGGGCGGAACTCCGTCGGTAGCCCTCTGTCCAGCACTCGAGTGGCGACGAGTGAAACGATCCCCCTGCAACCGTACATGGATCAAACCAAAGTGAGCAGTTCTGAGCGTCGCAAGTCCAAGCGTTCGCACAAGAAAAGCGCGCGAAAAAAGAAAAGCTCATCGAAATCATCCAATTCAGAAGCACGCGCGAGCTCAATACATCCGGAGGGCTGATTTGGACCTTCCGATTCTGACTTCGGCGCAGATGCGAGCCGCAGAAGAAACTGCTTTTGCGCAGGGAGTGCAAGTCGAAGCGCTGATGAACCAGGCAGGGGCTGGTGTCGCTCAGGCAGTCGCAAAGTTTTTTCCGAAACCGGGGAAATGCATTGTCTTAGCCGGAAAGGGCCACAACGCCGGAGATGCCTTGGTTGCAGCGGAACGTTTAGGACGCCTGGGGTGGAAAATTGAAGTACGGCTTGCTTTCAAATTGGAAGATTGCAGCGAACTCATGCGGAAGAAGCTAGAAGAGCTGCGGCGCAGACCCCCTCAGGTTTTGGGCGCGACACCATCGCGTGCCGGCAGCACCGATCTTGGCGTTACTCTTCTGGAACTTCATGCAGAGGTCGCTGGGGAATTGGCAGCTGCGGAAGAAAGAATTGGCGTGGAAGCATACGTGGGCACGGCTGCTCCGTTGATTATTCTTGACGGCCTGCTTGGGGTCGGCGCGAGGCCGCCGCTCCGCGAACCGGTACGCGCAGCGTGCCGTTCCATCAATCGACTACGGGCGACAAATGACGCCCACGTGTTTGCCGTAGATATTCCAACTGGTCTCGATGGCGACTCCGGCAAAGTGGATCGCGACTGTGTAGTTGCGGATTTTACGATTACGATCGGATTTGCAAAAGCGGGTCTGATCGCAGATGGCGCCCTGAATTACGTGGGCAGACTGGAAGTTGTGCCGCTGGCTGACCTGCATCCGCCTGACAAAAAACCAAAGGAAATCATTGCCAGCCCGCAGGCCTTTCAAGGTTTGCTCCCGAGACGGCAATACGGCGCATACAAAAATCAATTCGGTCGCATTGGCGTCGTAGCCGGCTCCAAGGGATTTATCGGCGCCGCTCTGATGACCTCGCAGGGTGCGTTGCGGGCAGGCGCAGGTCTTGTCGAAGTTTTTGTTCCTGAAGAAATTTACGAGATCGTCGCCGCGGCTGCGCCAATGGAAGTGATGGTGAAGCCGGTCCAGTCTTATCGCGACTTGCTCAAGGAAAAAGCTGATGTTTGGGCAGTGGGGCCCGGGTTGGGGCAATCACGCGCAGCCCAGATTCTCGAGCTAATTGAAAAACTTAAGCAGCCGATGGTGCTTGATGCCGACGGGCTCAACATTGTGTCGGAAAAGACTTCAATTCTCAAACGATGCAAAGGCCAGCGGTTGCTCACGCCGCATCCCGGCGAGATGAAACGCATTTACCCTGGCGAAAAACAATCACGCGCCCAAACGGCAACGACATTCTGCAACCGCTTTCCGGTAACACTTTTGTTGAAAGGCAGTCGCACCATCGTGGCTGAACGTAATCGTCCATTGAGTTACAACACGACGGGAAATCCAGGAATGGCGACCGGCGGCATGGGCGACGTGCTCACCGGTGTCTGCGCTGGTTTGGTGGGACAAGGTTTGTCTCTCTACAACGCGGCGCGAGTTGGGGCGTGGTTATGTGGGCGCGCCGCAGAAATCGCGATTTTCAATAACGGCCAAAGCGAGCAATCGCTCCTGGCTCGCGACATTCTCGATCATCTCGGCGACGCGCTTGATGAAGTGTAGGAGGTCTCTGCGAGGCGGCGATATTTGGCGTTTGACACAAACGCCCTACAATTTGTCCAACTCTACACAGTGAATCTGCAAACCGAAAGAACCGAGGAGTACAAAGCGCCTTCCGAAGAGACTGCATGGAGCCGGATAAAAAAAGCGCTTGGGCCGCTCGCGGTGGTCGGCGTCGTGATCGCAAAGTTCTTCGCAAAGCTCAAATTCGTACTTCTGCCGCTACTGAAATTTCTGCCCCTCCTACTGAAGTCCGGCGGCACGATGCTGCTGATGATCTGGGTGTACACGCAGTTGTGGGGTTGGCAGTTCGCGCTGGGTTTCGTCCTGCTGTTGTTCGTGCATGAATCCGGCCATTTGCTTGTCGCGCGAAAGTTTGGTCTAAAAGTCGGCGCGCCCGTTTTTATTCCATTCATGGGTGCGTTCATTGCGCTGAAGGAAGCGCCGCGCAATGCCTGGATGGAAGCCTGCGTCGGCATTGGCGGCCCGATGCTTGGCAGTTTTGGTGCATTGATCTGCAATGTCTTGGGCGAAATGTTTGAGCAACCCCTGTTCATCGCATTGGCGTGGTTCGGGTATTTTCTGAACCTATTCAACCTGACGCCGGTAGGAATGCTCGACGGCGGACGCATTGTAACAGCATTGTCGCGCTGGCTTTGGCTCCCCGGGTTCGCGCTGCTTCTTTGGTTCGGATGGAAGTATCCGAATTTTGTTATCTGGTTGATTGTTCTCTTGTCGCTGCCGCGGATTTATTCGCTATTCCGTAAACGAACCGAGGAGGAACAGCGCTACTTCGAGGTTACGCCGTCCCAGCGCTGGATAATGTCGTTCTTATACTTTGGCCTGATTGCGATCCTGCTTTTCGGAATGCACGTGGCGCAGCAGGATCTAAACAAATACGGCGTACGCTCGCATGGCCACGGGCGAGATATCATCGTGCAATAATCAAGATGCCGTCACCGAGAAAACTTTCTCCGGTTCGAGTCCGATTTTCTGGAGAATCGACCTGAAACGCTTGTCCGAACGAAGCTGCACAAATTCGGGAGCGATGCCAACGCTGTGTAAAGATGAGGAGCGCTGCTCGCAGGCGAGTTCAAGGTCCCGAATCGCGTCGTCATGCGCGCCAAGCAATACATGCACATGCGCAGCCCCATCGCCCGGTCGATAGCCCCAGCCTTCGACAGCTGCGTTGAGCGTTTCCAGCGCCTCCTTGCTGCGGTTCATGCGAGCGTAAGTGATCGCGAGACCGAACCCTGGCCTCTCAGTAAAATCTTGTGCCTTTTTGTACAGCGCTATTGCATCATCAAAGCGTCCCATCTCGCGATATAGCGCTGCCAGCGCCGGTTCACCCCAATGAGCAAATGTCGGATCAAGTTGCAGTGCGCGTTCGCCAGCAGCGATCGCTTCATCGTAAAGACCGAAATAACGATAAAGCTCGCATGCAAAGTTACTCACCCAAAGTGAAGCAGGATCGATTCTATCAGCTCGACGCAAATGAGTCAGCGCTTTGTCGCGTTCACCGCGTGCGGCATGGAGCGCAGCGATGAAATAATTAGATGGCGTCGAGTTCGGCTCGATTTCTACCGCACGATTGAATTCCACTTCGGCACCGTCAAGGTCCCAGTCCAGGATGCGTTTAGTCTCAGCCAAATAGACGTGCGCTTCTGCCTCCCCATCGTTGAGCTGCAAAGCACGAATGGCAGCATCGCGGACCTTCGGATACGCTTCAAGCGGCGGCACATAGGCGTCCGCTAGCCACAGCCACACCTTCGCAATCCCAGTCCATGCCCGGCTGAACTGCGGATCCTTGTCCAACGCGCGCTCAAAAAATTCGAGGCTTTTGCGTAGTTCGGCCTCGGTGCTCTTGTCAGAATGAAAGAGGCCCTCCAAATACGCATCGTAGGCATCGGTACTCCGTGGTGCAGGCAACGGCGATATCGCCAGCTTAAGTTTGAGCGTATCAACGATAGCGCGCGTGATCTCATCCTGTAGCGCAAAAATTCCATGCATTTCGCGCTCATACGTCTCCGACCAGATTGCAAAGCCATTACCTGCGTCGATCAGTTCCGCCGTGATGCGGACTCGATTGCCATCCCGCCGAACACTACCCTCAAGCACATGTCCGACGTTTAGCTTTCCCGCGATTTCGGCCAGTTCGGCCTGCTTGTCCTTGAACCAAAACGACGAGCGCCGTGCTGCCACTCGCAAGCCATCCACTTTGGCCAGCGCTCCAAGAAGCTCTTCCGCGATGCCTTCGCCGAAATACGCGTGGTCTTTTGCCGGACTCAAATCGTTGAAAGGCAAAACGGCGATCGATTTGTCCGAGGAAGCAGACGGCTCGGCATTCTGGATCTTTACTTCAGGTGCTCGATCCGGAGTGCGCACGATTCCGTAACGAGTAAGATCGAAAAACCACGAAAGCGTAAGCGCCACCGGGAACCCGAGCACAATCAGCACGACGATGAGACGCACCACCCAATTCGGAATATCGAACACGGGAAGAACCTGGGCGATGCCTTGAGCCAGCGCCCAGCCACCCACAACATAGGCGATTGCAACGCTGTAAACTTTTCTCCGCTTTAGCTCGCTAAAAAAATTTTCCAGATTCACCGCTTCATCAGCCGCAGCAAGCGTCGCATTTCATCCATGATTGGCAATCGACTGGTTTGCAGTTTGACCAAAATATCCGGTCCAATAGCATGCTCACGTATGAGAATGCACATGTCCGAAACGCTTGGTGGCTTTGACGCCCCAAAAAAATCATTCTGCTTTAGTAGGTCCCTTTTGAGTGTTGCTGCGGTTTTGGTTCTATCCGGAGTCTGTGCCCATGCCGAGCCAGCGAGTACCGGACAATCGGATGGCGAAAAGCTGGAGCGACAGATGGCGGCTGATATTAAGGCAAAGAACTGGACCGCCGTTGAGAGCAGAATCGCCGAGGGCTTTCAATCCGTTCATCCAGATGGAATTCGAGATCGCGCGGCTGAAATCGCGCTCCTGAAAAACATGAACCTGGGCGATTTTACATTAAGCGATTTCAAATCGACCACCATTGATGACAACATCGTCGTCACGTTCACGATGACAGTTGCGGAAACTGTCGACGGCAAACGGTTGCCTGCCAAACCGGCTTGTCGTTTAAGCGTGTGGAAAAAAGGAGTGAACGGCTGGGAATGGATTTGCCATGCCAATCTTACCCCGATTCACTAGAAGCCATTGCGGTTTTCCAGTTTGACCTGCAGAGAGCCCCCCGATAGCATCGCCTGCCAATGAAACCAACCAATCATCAACTCATTGGCCGTTCGGCTTTAGCCTTCGCTCTTTGGTTGACCTTGTCAGCCGTTTGTCTCAACGCTCAAGACACTCCCGGGCCGGCAGGAGCATCGGAGGGCGAAAAAATGGAAAGACAAATGTGGGCAGATTTTAAGGCCAAGGATTGGAAAGCAGTGGAACGAAGAATCGCCGAAGGCTTTCAGTCGATTCATCCGGATGGAGCGCGTGACCGAGCCGGCGAGATTTCGCTGATTGAGAATCTCAAACTCGGTGAGTTCACGTTGAGCAACTTCAAAACAACCATCAACGGCGACAATATCGTAGTGACCTACAAGATTGCGGTGCACGAAACCATCGATCAGATACATTTGCCGACCGGGCCTGCGCCCCGGCTGAGCGTGTGGAAAAAAGGAACGCACGCCTGGCAGTGGATCTGTCACGCAAACCTGAATCCAATTCCCTAGCCGGAGGAACACGCGCGATTTTTCAGGTCAGGGCTTCTTTTCTGTAATTATCGCCTGAAAACGCGGATCGCTGCGAATCGGGTCCCATTCCCAGCGATACTTCAAATCATTGATCGTAATGCTGTAATCGGCGCTATCCACCGCGCCAGGGATTTTTAACAGCCGGTCGATCAAAGAAATGGCAAGATCGTTTTCCCCTACGCGAGCGTAGATCAAAGCGAGATAAGCACTCATCAGTGTTCCGTCGACCGCATCTGTAGATTCCGGTTTGAGCTCGACTGCCAGACGTCCTTCACGAATTGCATCGTCTTTGCGCCCCATGAACGCATAAAGCCAACCGAGAATCGCGTGTCGCTCGGCGCTCGCCGGCGCTTCCTGGACGGCTGCTTCAAGGGCGGGTCTTGCCAACTCCAATGCTTGCTGGGCTTTCACATTAACGCCTTGAGCCAGATAAATGCAGCCTTCGAAGAAGACTTTCGGGGTCGTTCCCGCATTCGTATAAGAGAGTTCATTCGCTGAGGAAGTCTCAACAACCTTTTTGGCTGCGGAATAGTCGCGCCGTAGCATGGCGACCTCCCATCGAGTCGCGGTCACGGCGCCATCGGGATCGACACCCGTTGGAACTTGATCGACGAGCGACTTCAGCCGTTGCGTATCACCCTTCCACCAGAAATCGACGAACCCGCTTTGGATCTTCGCCACCAGCGACGCCGGGGCCATCGCGCGCATCTTTTCCGCCCAACGCGCCGCTTCCGGCCAACGCCGCATCGCCGTGTTGGTAAAGAGAACTTCACGGACAGTGTTCGGGTTTTGTGGGTCGATCTTCGCGACCTTTTCGTAGGCTTGAAGCGATTCTTCCCATTTACCCTGTCGACGTTTAATGGCCGCGATCAATCGACCGACATCTCCATTGCTCGGCGACAAACGAGACGCGATCTCGAACTGTTCGAGAGCGCGGTCGTAATCGTGGTCCATCCAATAAATGCACTGGCCGAGCGCCAAATGTGCTTCTGCAAGATTTGGCTGCAGTCGCAAAGCTGTTTCGGCCTCTGTACGGGCCTTTGTTTTCCAGGCATCAGTGGGTTCGTAATAATGGAAAACCTCCGCGCGAACCGACGCCAGTCGCGCGTGAGCAAGCGCGAAATCCGGGTCGAGTGCAATCGCCTGCATGAAGAGTTGCTCGGCAGTTTTGTAATCCTGCAGGAGCGTGTCGGGATTTCGCGAGATTTGGTTCGCCCGCAAATAAAACACGTACGCATCGGGGTTTTGTGTCGGCTTTGTTGCAACTCGCGCTTTTTCATCCGCGCTCAAGTTTGCGCGGAGAGCGTCTGCGATTTCGCTCGCCAACTCTCCCTGCAATCCAAGCGAGTCAACGAGCGTTCTGTCGTACCGATTTGCCCAGATGTGGCGGTCGTTGCGCGCGTCGATCAGTTGGACGTTCACCACGACCCGATCTCCTTCCCGCCGGACGCTGCCTTCAAGTATATTTGCGGCTCCAAGTGTCTTTGCGATCTCGCGCAAGTTTCGCGCGCTGCCGTCGCGGAATTGTATGACCGAAGAACGGCTGATGACCCGAAGCTCTTTGATCTCGGCCAGACTGGTAAGGATGTCATCCTGAATGCCGTCCGCGAAAAACGCGTTTGCCTTCTCCTCGCTAAAATTTGCAAATGGCAAAACCGCTATGCTTTTTTCAGGAATTGCTTCCCCGCTTTCGGTGCGAAACGGCACACGTTGGTAAACCAGCATTGCGATCACTAACAGGAGCACGCCGATGATGACAAAATCGACCTTGCGGCCCCATTGACGCTGCGTGGCAGGATCGACGTCTTCAGTTCGAACGAATCCGCCCGGCGTCAGCTCGTAAACCCAAGCGAGAACCATCGCGATAGGGAAGCCGAGCGCGAGCGCGATGATAACAACCCGCACCGCGGAATTTGGGACGTTGAAGAACGGAAAAATTTGCGTCGTTATCTGGGCAAGCAACCACGCGCTCATCCCATATAGCACGGCCGCGCGATAAACGTTACGCCGCTTTAGCTCGACGAAGAATCGCCTTGGATTCATTACTCCCGCTTATTGTCGATGTTGTGTCGCAGTGCAAGAACGACCGACGCTGTGCTCTCCTGTCCCGACATTAAACTGCCGATCTTGTGCTACATTACTAAATGCCATTCCGGCTCGAATCGAACTACAAACCGCGAGGTGACCAGGGACAGGCAATTGGCAAGCTCTTGAAGTCTGTTGAGGCCGGTAATCGGCATCAGACGCTGCTCGGTGTCACGGGCTCTGGTAAAACTTTCACCATCGCGAACGTGATCCAGGAGCTGGACCGGCCAACGCTCGTCATTTCGCATAACAAGACGCTCGCCGCTCAGCTTTACTCGGAATTCAAGCAATTCTTTCCGCGCAACGCAGTAGAATATTTCGTCAGCTACTTCGATTACTATCAGCCGGAAGCTTACATCCCTCGGTCGGACACTTACATCGAAAAGGATTCCTCCATTAACGAGGAAATCGAGCGGTTGCGGCTGGCGGCGACGAGCGCGCTGCTTTCGCGCCGCGACACGATCGTGGTCGCGAGCGTCTCTTGCATCTACGGGATCACTTCGCCGGAAGATTATTTGCAGATGCTACTCACCGTAAAACGCGGACAGCAAATCTCTCGCGAGGCCGTGCTTGGTCGTTTAATCGACATGCTGTATGAACGCAACGACGTCAATTTCGCGCGCGGACGGTTTCGCGTGCGCGGCGACGTGGTCGAAGTTTATCCAGGGAGTGCCGATGAAGAAGGCATTCGACTTGAGTTCTTCGGCGACGAAATCGATGCAATCAGGCGGTTCGATCCATTAACTGGTCACGCGCACGAATCACTCAGCGTGATCACTTTTTTTCCAGCTAAACAATTCGTGACCCCGGCGGATAAACTGAATCGAGCCTTGCGCACGATTCGCGAAGAACTCGAGCAACGCATCGTTGAACTTGAATCACAAAACAAACTTCTGGAGGCGCAGCGGCTGCGAATGCGCACCGAATATGACCTGGAAATGTTGCAGGAAATGGGTTTCTGCAATGGGATTGAGAACTATTCGCGGCATTTGTCCGGTCGCCCTCCGGGGTCAAAACCTTACACGATCATGGATTTTTTTCCGAAGGACCGCCTGGTAGTGATTGATGAATCGCATGCCACGATCCCGCAAATCGGCGGGATGTACGAAGGCGACCGTTCGCGCAAGACCGTGCTCGTGAATTATGGATTTCGCCTCCCGAGCGCGCTCGATAATCGTCCGTTCAACTTCGACGAGTTCATGAAAATGACGAACCAGATCATTTATGTGAGCGCGACGCCGGCAGAATTCGAAATTCAAAACAGCGTTGTTGGAAACAACGGATACATCCCGCATCGGCGACAGCGGATTGGCGAAGAGGAACCGGTTCCGTTCGCTGTAGCTGGGGGAAAACGCCCAACTCCGAAAGGTTTCGCAAGCAGGCCGCCCAACGCCCAACGTCCAACGTCCAATTCAGAAACTCAGATTTCGAGAACCGACGAGCCGCCGGAGAAATTCGACGTCCACACGCCGGGTGCGCCGCTCGTTGTCGAGCAGATCATTCGCCCGACTGGACTTCTCGATCCAAAAATCACTCTAAAGCCGCTGAAGAGTCAGATCGATGAGACGATTGAGCTTTGCCGCCAACGGGTGGAAAAAGGTGAGCGCGTTTTGGTCACTACGCTGACGAAGAGAACAGCGGAAGATCTTGCCGATTACCTGCGCGATGTCGGCTTGAAAGTGCGTTACCTGCACAGCGACATCGACGCAATCGAGCGCGTGGAGATCTTGCGCGGATTGCGCGCCGCGGATTTCGACATTCTTGTCGGGATTAATCTGCTCCGTGAAGGCCTCGATCTTCCCGAGGTTTCGCTCGTCTGCATTCTGGACGCAGACAAGGAGGGATTTTTGCGCAGCCAGACTTCCCTTATTCAAACCGCGGGGCGCGCGGCGCGTCATGTGAACGGAGAAGTAGTGCTCTTCGCCGACATCGTGACGCAAAGCATGCAGGCGTTGATGTCGATTTCGGAATATCGGCGCGCCAAGCAGATGGATTACAACGAAAAACACCGTATCACGCCGCAAACGGTCCGACGGGCCGTGCAGGAAAGTCTGCATACAATTTTGCGTGGACGCGAAATCGAATCATCCGTCATCCGCGAAGCTGGCGGCGATTTCAATCTAACCGAATTGCTGCGTGAGCTTGAGGAGGAAATGCAACAGGCGTCTGCCAATCTCGAGTTCGAGCGCGCGGCGCTTTTGCGAGATCAGATCATGGAAGTAAAAAGCGGCGCTGGCATCGACAAAATCGAACCGAAACGAAGACCGGTGAGATACACACGCAATGCCGGACGCCGCCGCTCGCGGGTGTAACCATCTCTGGGTAGCGCACGCGTCTAGAGTGCTGGTTTCGGCGTCGCGCCGAAACAGTCTTCGCCTTTGGTTCTTCCATCGCCACACTCGGACCAAACTGAGGAAAAGTCCGCGATCGCGGGGACGCGCTCGCCAGCACGCCAGACGCGCGCGCTCCCCGGAACACGCGCTCACACCTTGTCGATGGTCGCAGCGCGTGCGATGAAACCAGCGATGCCGAAAACAAAGGCAAAAACGCCAAGCGCAAACATTCATGCCGTAGTTGGCTCGGACGAAGCTGAAGTAAAACGCGTGGCCGCTGAACTGGCTGGCAACCTCACGCCG
>Ga0209377_1001533_pt1 | contig 15613 bp, 15 predicted proteins | sample GraSoiAngelo_141_FD_185898 | JGI IMG/M metagenome (GOLD analysis project Ga0209377, IMG submission 185898) | Grasslands soil microbial communities from the Angelo Coastal Reserve, California, USA - 14_0929_12_40cm (SPAdes) (version 2) | ecosystem: Environmental > Terrestrial > Soil > Grasslands ...
GTGTAGAGCTCGGTGCGGTCGATGCTGCGCTCGACGACCGGCTTGCCAAGCTCTTCCTTGATCACCGTCATCAACAGGGTGCGAGTGACGCCTTCGAGGATGTCGTCGGTGACGGGTGGCGTGACGAAGACGCCGTCCTTGAGCATGAACAGGTTCTCGGCCGAACCCTCTGACACATGCCCATCGACCGTGAGGACGATCGCCTCATCGAAACCCGACTCGACAGCCTCCGATTTCGCCAGAGCCGATTGGGCGTATGAACCCGTGATCTTTGCCCGCGCCGGCAGAGATTGGTCGGGAGTGCGCCGCCACGAGCTGACCATGCAGCGAATGCCCGACTCGACCTCGACGTAGTTGCCAAACGGGATCGCGTAGATGAAGAAGCTGTGCTGGAGGTTGTGGAGGCGGACGCCGATCTCCTCGCTGGACGCATATAGAAGTGGGCGTACGTAGACGTCGGATTTGAACTGGTTGCGGCGCAGGAGCTCGACCGTGAGGTTGACCAGCTCCTCGGTCGAGTAGGGCACGGTCATTCGCATGACGTTCGCCGAGCGCCGCAGCCGCTCGTAGTGCGCAGGAGCCTGCAGCAGATGCAGCTGCTCCTGCTGCTGGTTCCAGTAGGCGCGAATGCCTTCGAAACACCCGGTCCCGTAGTGGAGCGCATGCGTCATGAGGCCGAGCTTGATGTCGTGGTACCGGCCGAACTCACCGTCAAAGAACACCCACGTGTTCGGATGGGTCGCTGGTTTCTTCATCGCGGCTTTAGATTTCGTTTCCACACTCATCTCGGGCTAAGTGTAAGGCGACCTGCACGAGTGGCCTGGCTTCTGAAAGAATCGCCGATGTGAGCCTCTATGGGATTGTCGCGGACCTTCGCCGGAAGTACCCCACAACGGCCGGCACCGAGACCCTTGACATGGTCGTCGCCGAGCTCGGAAGAACGCGCGACAACCTGAGGGAGGCCGCCACCAACCTCTCGACCAAACAACTGCCGCCGGGCGGCAAGCCGGTGCTGGATGAGCTGGTGGGGCGCGCCCGGGCCGACGGCGTCTACGACCTCGACTATGGGCCCGACCCGTACGACAAGCCGCCGCTCGAGCCGCTGGATGAAGGCACGGCCGGGATTGGCGCCATCCTGGTCGGGACCTCTCTCATCGGCATCCTGCTCGCCGCCGCCGCGGTGTACCTGGGCATCAACGCGATCGTGCATTCGAGTGGCTGAGTTCTCGTTCGACGTCGTCTCGGAGTTCGATCCGGCGGAGCTGACGAATGCGCTGGACCAAGCTCGGCGCGAGGTGAGCACGCGGTACGACTTCAAGGACACGCAGACGACGTTCGACCGCCAGGACCAGGTGGTCCTGATCGACTCCGCGAGCGAAGAGCGCGCCAAGGCGGCCCTGCAGGTTTTGCGTGAGAAGGCGGCCCGGCGCCAGCTGTCGCCCAAGCTGTTCAAGGCGGACGACCCCAAGACCGTCGGCAAGGGCCGCGGCCAGATCGAGGTGCACCTCAACGCCGGCATCACCGACGAGATCGCTCGCGACCTCCGGAAGCGCATCCAGAACGTGACTCAGAAGGTCCAGGTGAGAATCCAGGGCGACCAGCTGCGCGTGGTCGGCAAGGACAAGGACACCCTTCAGCTGGTGATGAAGAACCTTCGCGAGGCCGAGGACATCCCGGTTCCGCTTCGGTTCACGAACTACAGGTAGCCCCAGATCTCGTCTCGGGCGCCAGGATAGAGGCGTGCTGGTCATCCCCGCGATCGACATCATCAACGGCCAATGCGTCCGCCTGGTCCGTGGTGACTTCGACCAGCGAATGGTCTATTCGGACGACCCAGCCGTCATCGCGGTCGACTTTGCCCGCGCGGGCGCTGAGCGCCTTCACGTCGTCGACCTCGACGCGGCTCGTGGCGAGAAGGACAACCGGAGCGTCATCGAAGCGGTGATCGAAGCCGGTCTCGCTGTGCAGGTCGCCGGCGGAGTTCGCTCGATCGAGCAGGTCGAGACGTGGATCGGTGCGGGTGCCGGGTCGGTTGTGATGGGGACGGCTGCGGTCCGTGAGCCGGAGCTGCTGTCCGAGTGCGCGCGCCGCTATCCAGGCCATGTCATGGCCGCGCTCGACGTGCGCGACGGCATGCCGGCGGTGAGCGGATGGACCGAGACAGAACCACTCGACATCGCCCAGCTCATCCCGCGTTGGAACGTCCTCCCGCTGGCCGGGATGATCCTCACATGTACGGAGCGCGACGGCACGCTCGCCGGTCCGGACCTGTTGACGCTTTCGCGTGTGCTGGCAATGACGCACCTGCCCGTTCAGTACGGCGGCGGTATCTCGTCGCTCAACGACATCCGCAACGTTCGCGAAACCGGCGCGGCAGGTGTGATCCTCGGACGATCTCTTTATGAGGGCAAGCTCTCCCTGGAGCAAGCCCTGGCGCTGTGACCGCCATTCGGCGGACCTGCGCCCTCGCCGCGCTCGCAGCCCTTGTCGTGTGCGCCTGTGGTGGCCGCGAGAGCCCGGACGACAACGGCTTTCACCAGGACGTCGTCAACGCCACCAACGGTGCTGAGGTCACGTTTGACGCGACCGTGCTGACGGACCCGATGGAGTCGGGAGGACACGAGCGCTTCGAAGTGAAGGCCGCTACCGGCGAGTCGCTCGAGATCGACCACAACACGACCCTCGCCCCGTCGGTTCCCATCCATGCGGGCGATGCGATCATCGTTCACGGGGAGCTGTACATCGATCCAGGCCCGCGCATCGGAGTTCACTGCACGCACGCGCACACGTCCAGCGGCTGCCCGAACCCAGGCTGGATCGAGTTCGCCAATAATTACTACGAATGACGACGAGTAAAGAGCCGGCCCGATCCAGCTTTCTAGTGAACCTCCGAGCGGGCAACTATGGCTTCTTCGAAAGGACCGGAAAGTTGTTCAGCAACGTCGGGCGAAAAGTCGCGCGACGGTCAGCTTGCTGCGGGAACTACGGCGATCCCGGTTGTTGAATGACCGTCGCCGAGGCCCGTGCGGCCGGCCTGATCAAGCAATAAATAGCTACGTCTTGCGCGCGACCTTCCAGGCCGTCGCCTGCGCGATGGGCCGGACCACGATCTCGTCGATGTCGACGTGCGCCGGGCGCGTGACCGCGTAGACGATGCAGTCCGCGATATCGGCGGCGACGAGTGGCTTCACGCCCTGATAGACCTTCTTCGCCGCCTGACGATCGCCGTGGAACCTCACGATGCTGAACTCGGTTTCGACCATTCCGGGCATGACCTCAGTGACCCTGATGGGCTCGCCATTCAGCTCCAGCCGCAACGTCCGCGAGATTGCATGCACCGCGTGCTTGCTCGCGGTGTAGCCCGCACCGCCCACATACGTCTCGAAACCGGCGATCGATCCCAGGTTGACGATGTGTCCGTGCCTGGCCTTGCGCAGCAGCGGTAGGCAGGCGCGGGTCACCCGCATGAGGCCGAGCACGTTGGTCTCCCACATCTCGATCCAGTCCTGATCGCTGGCTTCGGCGATTGGCGTGAGGCCCCTGGCGAGGCCCGCGTTATTCACAAGCACATCGATGCGGCCGAATTTTTTCTGTACCTCCCCGACGAACGCATTGATGCTGTCGAGGTTCGTCACATCCAGGGGGAGGGCCAGGCCGCGCTCCCCCACCACCCTCTGGACCCGCTCCACGCGGCGCGCGCCAGCCACGATCCGATAACCGAGGCGGCCCAGGGCCACGACGGTCGCGGCGCCGATCCCGGACGAAGCACCCGTGACCACCGCAACCGGCCTGTAATTGCTCGCCATCATTTCTCTCCGCTTGAACCGCTGTCGCGACGCCGCCAAGAATGTACGCTAGGAACAATGCTCGAGGTGCTGGTGGGGCTCGTCGCCGGTCTGCTCGTGCTGGCGGGAGTCGTCGTCATGCTCGGGCCGAACGCGAAAAGGCTTGTCCGGCGCGTGAGCGGTCTGCGGCGGCGCCATCCATCGCTTTCCGTGTTCCAGCCGACGCGGACGCGCGAGATAACGGCTTCCGGCCTCAATCCCAAAACCCAGCGCGTGCTGGAAGCGGCCTCACGTCTTGGTAGCTGGCTGCGCGCGCACAACCACGAAGAGTTCTCGCGCGAACTTCGCAACGCAGCCGGGCGGCTGACAACCGATGAGCCCGCGGGCCTCTATGCGATGCAGACCGTGCTGCGCCGCCTGCGCTCGCTGAGCTTCGACGATCACGCCGCGCAGGAGCGCTTGAAGGGCCTTTCGAACGAGCTTCGCAAGGCGGTGCAAGATCGTTTCGAGCAGCTGGAGCTGCTGCCCTTCCGCCGACCGTAGCCTTACCGGGCCGTGCGGCGTTACATCTGTGTGCGAGCGGTCACAGCACTCCTCATCTGAACGTTTTCCCGGGTCTCCCCCAGCGCTCGCACGCCAGCTTCGCTCCGTCAGATCGGGTCGCGGTTTAGGACCTCAGGCCGGAACTCGCGCCCCAGCTCCAGCTCTGACGGTGCGATAAGGCAGAACTCGGGCGGCGGCCCAAGCACCATCATCCGCCTCCAAAGGCTGGTCTTCGGCCCGCTCGTGTACTGCTTCATCTGCTCGTAAAGATCCGCGTAGCCCATGCCGTGGGGTTTCGAGAAATCGATCTCGAAGCCGGACCCGGGCAGGGGCTCCCCGCCCGAGAGGCTGTACAGCTTGCCGGCGAAGTCGACTGCCATCTGGGCGGCGGCGGCGTGGGACGGCGTCCGAGCGCCGGTGACGGCCGCCTCGTTGAGCATATCCAGGGCGGCCGAGCTGTCGACGAGGTACCAGTCGCTGTAGCGGTCGCCGACTCTGAACGTCGATGAGCTGATGAATCCCTTAGGCGGCGAGCTCGCGAGCGCGACGTGGAAGCGCTTCAGCACGGCCTCGTACTCAGCGACGTCGACGCCGTCCGCTGGTCGATGGCTGAAGACGTAGGCAAGCATCAGCGTTTGACCGGCTTGGTGGCTCGCGAAGCTTTCGGTCCCTTGCCCGACTCGATGTACTTCTTCAGCGCCGCCATGTTCTGACGAATGCCCTCCGCGTACTGGCCCGAGAGCAAGCCGCCCGTGAAGCGCAGCAACCCGGTCAGCTCGTAATCCATCTCGTACACGACGTGGGTCCAACCATCCTTCTCCGTGTACGTGTAGGACCACTTGCCCTTCAACGGCCCGCGAACGAACGTGCCCGCGCACTTCTTCGGCTTGGTGTAGACGCTTTGCTCAACCTCGAGCGTCTCTTTGAACCCGCCGGGGAGCGCGAGGTGATAGCGGTAGCGCGTGCCCTTTCCCGGCGGATCGTTGTCGAGCTTGTCGATCTTCGCTACGTAGCTCGACCACTTCGGCGCGTTGGTCGCATCCTCCTGCACCACCGCCCAGACACGTTCCGCCGGCGCATCGATGTCGACTTCCTCTCGCAGCCTCGTCACCCTGCGATTATCAACCGGGTGAGCATCCCTCCCCGACCCGCAAGGGCACGAGGACTGGGAGCGCTCCGGCACCGAAACTACCGGCTGTTTCTGACCGGACAGATCATCTCGACGGTCGGGACCTGGATGCAGAGCGTCGCCATGCCGTGGCTCGCGCTCGAGCTCACGCACAGCGGCCTCCTGGTCGGGCTCGTCCTCGCCACCCAGTTCACGCCCGTGCTCCTGGGCAGCCAGCTCGGAGGAATCGTGGCGGACCGGTACCACAAGCGCAATGTGCTCCTGGCCACCCAGTCGCTGTTCACACTCCCGTCGTTCGCTCTATTTGCACTTTCCGCCACCGGCCACGCGCAGTACTGGATGGTTTTGGTGGCAGCGGCGGCGACGGGCACGATCAACCTCTTTGACGTCCCGGCGCGCCAGTCCTTCGTGATCGAGATGGTCGGCCGCCAGGACCTCATGAATGCCATCGCGCTCAACTCGTCGGTCTTCAACGCAGCAGCCGTGATCGGTCCATCGATCGCGGGGCTGATAATCGGCGCGGTCGGCGTTCCGCTCTGCTTCCTGGCCAACTCGGTCAGCTATCTGGCGGCGGTGGGCGCGCTCCTGATGATGAAGGACCTGCCGGCGGTCGTCCCCGAGCGGCCGGCCCAACCCTGGCTCGAACGAATCGCGCAAGGCGCGTCGTATGCGCGAAAGGAACCTGTGGTCGGAATGCTGCTCGTCGCGGTCGCCGTTTTCTCGCTCTTTGCGATGAATCGCTTGACGCTGATCCCGCTCTTCGCCGACCAGGTGCTCCACGTCGGCGCTCGGGGCTTCGGTTTCCTCTTGGGCTCGATGGGCCTGGGCGCACTCGCTGGTGCGCTGACCCTGGCGTATTCATCGTCGCTCGGCGCAAATCCGCGGCGGCAGTTCTGGATGGCCATGATCTGGGTGGGGGCGCTGCTCGTCTTTTCGGTGTCGAGGGTTTATGGGCTCTCGCTGATCGCCCTGTTCGTCGCGGGCTACTGCCAGATCTCGTTCGTAGCCACCGCCAACAACCGCATCCAGACCATCGCACCGGACAACCTTCGCGGCCGCGTCATGGCCCTGTACGCGCAAGCACTGATCGGGGTCGGGCCGATCGGCAGCCTGCAGGCCGGCGCGGTCGCAACGCTTCTAGGGGCCCGGGGCGCGATGGCGATCGGTGCTGTTGTCGCCGGGGCGGTGATCGTCTGGATCCGGCTCTACCGCCCGGAGGTCTTCGCTCCTACCTAGCCAAAGCGCACCTCGACGATCGCTGCGAGCGCGAGGGCCGGGACGATCCATCGAAGCGAGCGCATGTAATCGGCGACCGCGGCCAGGATGCGGGCGGTCCATCCTCCCTCGGGCTCCATATGAATGGCCGAGGCCCCGATCTGGATCACCAGCCCGCCGGCCACGATCGCGGCCGGGATCTCGAGCAGGCCGTTCGGAACGACGCCGCCGAGCGCCACGCTCCACGACGTAAGCGCAGCCGCGTAGCCGAGCAGGAAGCCGGGCAGGAATGTGAGTGCGAAGCCGCTCAGACCGGCGGTGAATACGGCCAACACCGCCGCGAGCAGGAAGGCGAGCAGGTTGTGGCCGAAGATGCCGATGATCTCTTGGCCCTGGGTCGCGCCGCCGGATGCATTTATAAGGCTCGAAAGCACGGGCTTGACCACCGCGCCGGGTACGGCTGCGGTCTTGCCGGCAAGAAAACCGACTGCCGCACCGCCGGCGAAGCCGACCGCCGCAAGCCCGACCGGCCAGCGTCTCAGCCACACCAGGCGGACGATTCCCGGCCGGCCACCAAAGCTCCATTTCACCGCCGCCATCGCACGCCGGAGCGGTTTACGCAACCCGACCTCACGCGCCAGCAACGCCTCGCGCGAGAATCCGGCGAGTCCCATCCGCAAGAGGACCACGGCGAGGACGATCATCAGAGCCGCGAATCCCCACAGGAACTCGGGCCGGCCGATGAGGATGAGCGCCGCCTCGACCTGAAGGACGACGGACATCGGCAGGATGATGAAGGAGGCCATCACGTTGGCCGCCCGCATCGTTCGCGCGTTGAGGCTGATGATCACCGCGCCCGCGACCATCGCCGCCACCTGACAGATCGTCGACACCGCCAGCGCCACCAGCACACCGAGCGGGAAGTAACCAAGGCCCGGAAAGACCGCCAAGCAGTAGACGATCAAGCCGCCGTAGCACAGGCCGAGCGAGACCACGAGCACGGCCGCGACCTTGCCTGCGTAGACCTCCGCCTCTCTCAGCGGCGTCGACAGGAGCACCTCCAGCGTCGTGCGCTCGCGTTCTCCCACGAAGGCCTCCAGCGCGAGCACCAACGAGAAGCTCGCCGGAATGAAGACGACGAAGAACGCGCCCACGACAGCCAGCCGGTTGACGACCGCCGTACCGCCACCGAAATACGCAAGGGCGCGGATGCCGATCGCGCTGGCGATCGGTATCGCCACGGTGAGCGCGACCATGGCCAGGATGAGGCGCAGCTCGCTGGTCGCGTCGCGCAAGTCGCGCCGCGCCACGAGCGCAGCCTTATGCCGATCGAGGTTCAGCAAGCTCATGGTGGTTGCCCACTATCGCGAGGTAGATGTCTTGCAGCGTCGGCAGCTCGCGAAGCTCTCGGCGCGTCTTGAGACCGGAGCGGCGGCGGAGCTCGGCCATGTCGCCGACCGCCAGCGCGCGACCCGACGACATGATTCCAATCTGCTCCCCCAGGACCTCGGCCTCCTCCATGCTGTGCGTGCATATGACGAGCGCGCACCCGTCCTTCTGCAGGCCCTTCAAGTAATCCCACGCGCGACGGGCGCTGTCGGGATCGAGCGCGGACGTCGGCTCGTCGGCCAGGACGAGTCGTGGTCGATGCAGAGTGGCGCGGATCAGAGCGACTTTCTGACGCATGCCTTTCGAGTACGTGCCCAGCCAGCGATCGGCGGCGTCGAGCAGGTCGAACTTTCCGAGCAGGTCTTCGATTCGGCTGCGCCGCAGGGCAGGCTCGAGGTCGTAGATCGCGCCGAAGTAATCGAGGTAGGTTCGAGCCGACATGCGCTCGTACAGACCCGGGACCTCGGGCATCATCCCCACCTTGGCGCGCACCGCGGCGGGGTCGGTTGCGGCGTCGGTGCCGTCGACCTTCACCGAGCCCGACGTCGGCACCAGCACGCCGGCCATGCAGCGCAGGGCGGTCGTCTTGCCGGCGCCGTTGCGACCGAGAAGGACCAGGCAGCTGCCTTCGCCCACCCGCACCGTCAGGTCGCGGAGAGCCAGCACCTCGCCGTACCGCTTGGCGAGCCGATCAACCTCGAGCACGCTATGGATTCTGAACGGCGGATCGTTCAGTTATTTGTGTGCGTTTGGCGCCAAACGCGCGTTTCAGGTCAAGGAATTTCGCGCTTTTTGACCAAGGCGTGCGAAATGTGGACGTCTCTCCTTTCAATCGCGCGGTAAGTAGCGCGGTAAGTCCGCCAGCGATGCGAAGCCGTTCTCGGCGAGGTAGGCGGCGATGCCGTCGTGGACCTCGGCGATGGCGCCCGGATTGACGAACGTCGCCGTCCCCACCTGCACCGCGGCGCAGCCCGCGACCAGGAACTCGAGCGCGTCTTCGGCGCCCATGATCCCGCCGATCCCGATCACAGGGATGATCACCGCGCGGGCCGCCTGGTGCGCGAGGTGCACCGCCAAAGGGCGGATCGCAGGGCCTGATAGGCCGCCGGTGCCAAAGCTCAACCTCGGCTGCCGCGCGTTGAGGTCGATCGACATGCCCACGAACGTGTTGACGGCGCACAGCGCGTCGGCGCCGGCAGCTTCACACGCGCGCGCGATCACGGCGATGTCGGTCACCATCGGCGTGAGCTTCACCCACACCGGGAGGTCGGTACGTTTTCGAACCGCCTCGGTCACCGCGGCCGCGGCTCGGGGGTCGTTTCCGAAGTACAGGCCGCCCTGCTCGACGTTTGGGCACGAGATGTTGATCTCGAATCCCGCGACACCAGGCACGCCGTCCAGCCGCGCCGCCAACTCGCCGTACTCGGCAGCGCTCTCGCCGTTGACGTTCACGAAGACCGGGAAATCCCACTCCGCCCACTGCGGGGCGTAGTCACGGATCAACCCTTCGACGCCGGGGCCCTGTAGACCGATCGCATTTAGCATCCCGGAAGGCGTCTCCGCGATTCGCGGGGGTGGCGTGCCGGCTCGAGGGCGCAGGAAGATGCCTTTGGAGACCATCGCGCCGAGAGCACGCCGCTCGAGCAGAGGCACCTCGGTGCCATAGCCGAACGTCCCCGAGGCGGCCAGCACCGGTCCACGCAGCCTGAGTCCGCCGACCTCGACTGACATGTCGAGAGTCATGCTGTCAGGGCGTACGGGAGGTGCGACGGCAGCATCGCCCACTCGATGTCCGCCGCGCGGTAGACAGGTCCGTCCTTGCAGGCCCGGTCGTACCCGCCGCGCACGAGGGGCACCGCGCAGCCAAGGCAGACGCCCGTGCCGCAGCCCATGTATGTCTCGACCGCGACCTGGGCGTCGGGCCACCGCGATGCGGCGACAGCGAGCATCCGGTTGGGGCCGCACGCCAGGACCAGGTCCACGTCGGGCACGGCCGCGACCGCGGTGCCCGCAAAGCCACGCGAGCCATCGTCCGTGGCCCAGATGACCTCGTCGCCGTCAGCTTCCGAGCAAAGCTCGTCGGCGGTGCGTGCACCATGCACCCACGTGACCTGCATCCCCGCCGCCCGCGCGTCGCGAGCCGCCAGCGCCATCGGAGCGACGCCCAGACCCCCGCTCACCAACGCCACCGAACGCGGGCCCGGCGCCAGGTCGAAGCCGTGCCCGAGAGGGCCAAGGCAGCTGATCGTTTCACCCGCCTTCATCTGCAGAAGCTGCGCGGTGCCAGTGCCGACTGCTTTGAGGATCACCTCGATTCGGTCGCCATCGATCTTGTAGACCGAGAACGGGCGCCGCAGCAGGGGCCCACCCGCCCAGCCGAGGTTGACGAACTGGCCGGCGCGAACCAGGTGGGCGATCTGCGGCGCGTCCATGGTGATCACGAACATCCCGCGCGCGACCTCGCGGCGCGCGACGAGCCGCGAATCAAGCAGGAACACCGGCCCTCCACTCCTCGATCGTGCGCACTTCCATCTCGTCTGGTGCTGTCGCGGCCGATTCGACCAGCGCGGCGGCGGTGTCCAGCGAAGTCAGGCACGGGATGCGCCGCTCGACGGCGGCGCGCCGGATCTCGAAACCATCTTTGAAGACCGGCCCGCCTGCGTCACCGCCGTCGGTGTAGATGTTCGACATGGTGTTGATGACGAGGTCGACCTGGCCACTCGTGATCGCGTCGAGCACGGTCGGACCCTCTTCGCCGATCTTGGCCACGACCCGCGGCGAAAAGCCGGCCGCCTGCAGCGCCCGCGCGGTCCCCTCTGTGGCCACCAACGTGCATCCCATCTGCACGAGGCGCGAAACGATCGGAAAGATCTCGGGCTTGTCCGCGTCCGCGATCGTGAGCAGCGCGGCTCCGCCTGGGCGGATGTGAACCCCGGAGGCGGCAAAGGCTTTGCGCATCGCGGCCGCGAGCGTGCGATCGATCCCGATCGCCTCGCCAGTCGATTTCATCTCCGGCCCGAGGTACGAATCGACCGCCGGCAGCTTGTTCATGGAAAAGACCGGGGCTTTGACGGCAACGAGAGCGCGCGCCGGCACCAGCCCTGTGCTCCAGCCAATGGCCGACAGCTTCTCACCGAGCATTACCCTTGTCGCCATCTGGACCATCGGCACGCCGGTGACCTTCGATAGGAATGGCACGGTTCTCGACGCGCGCGGGTTCACCTCGAGCACGTGCACCTTGCCTCGATGGACGACGTACTGCACGTTGACCAGGCCGCGCAGTCGCAGGTGGCGGGCGATGCGGACCGTGTAATCGACGATGTCGTCGAGCTCGGACTCTTCGAGGCCGGGTGCTGGATACACCGCATACGAGTCACCCGAGTGCACGCCCGCCCGCTCGACGTGCTTCATGACACCCGGGATCACCACCGTGTCGCCGTCGGTGACCGCGTCGACCTCGACCTCGTCCCCCTGGAGGTATTTGTCGACAAGAACCGTACCGCGAGGCATCGCGTTGATCGCCCACACCATGTAGCGCTGCAGCTCGCGGCGGTCGTGAACTATCTCCATCGCGCGGCCGCCGAGGACGTACGAGGGGCGCACCAGGACCGGGTAGCCCGCGCGCTCGGCGATGAGGACCGCCTCCTCGACCGTCGTGGTCGTCCCGCCCACCGGCTGCGGGATCCCGATCGCATCGAGTGCAGCCGCAAAGGCGCGGCGGTCCTCGGCGAGATCGATGGCCTCGACCGCGGAGCCCATCACCGGAACGCCACGCTGCGCGAGCGGCTCGGCCAGGTTGATTGCGGTCTGGCCTCCGAACTGGACCAATGCACCGGCGACGTGCTCGGCTTCGGCAACGTGCGCCGCGCCATCGATGTCCAGCGGGTCGAAGTACAGTCGATCCGAGGTGTCGAAGTCGGTGGACACCGTCTCGGGGTTCGAGTTGACGAGCACGGCGCGCACTCCGGCTTCGCGCAGCGACCACGCAGCGTGGACCGAGCAGTAGTCGAACTCGATGCCTTGACCGATGCGGATCGGACCCGAGCCGACGACGAGCGCGGAGCGGGCGTCGACCGGTTCGCTCTCCGTCTCCTCTTCCCAGCAGGAGTAGTAGTAAGGAGTCGCGGCCTCGAACTCCGCCGCGCAGGTATCGACCAGCTTGTAGGTGGGCGCCGCTTTCTCCACGGTGTCGCCTCTCAGGCCAGCGATCATCGCGTCGGAGAAGCCGGCTCGGCGAAGCTCGCGCACGTCGCCCTCTTTCTCAAGCCGCGCGATCGTAGCGAGCCGGTCGATGAACCAGCGATCGATTCCGCTGCGCCTGGCGAGCTCAGTGGGTTCGGCTCCGTTCCGAAGCGCGTGGAGCAGAGCGAAGAGACGCCGGTCGTTTGGCTCGTCGATGAGCTGGGGGCGCTCCAGGTCCGCGGCTGCCGGTGGCTGCTGCTCGAGCGAGCGCATTGCCTTGACCAGCGCGGCTTCGAAGGTCCGCTCGATCGCCATGACCTCGCCGGTCGAAGCCATCTGGGTGCCCAGGCGCCGGTCGCCGGCCGGGAACTTGTCGTACGGCCATCGCGGGATCTTCACTACGCAGTAGTCGAGCGCCGGCTCGAACGCGGCGAACGTGCGCCCGGTGATCTCGTTCCGGATCTCCTCGAGCCGCCTTCCGACCGCCACCTTCGCCGCGACCCGCGCGATCGGATAGCCGGTCGCCTTCGATGCAAGCGCCGACGACCGGCTCACACGCGGATTGACCTCGATCACGTAGTAGGTCGAGCTGGTCGGATCCAGCGCGAACTGCACGTTGCATCCGCCCTCGATCCCGAGCGCCCGGATGATGCGGATCGCAGATGAGCGGAGCATCTGGTGGTCTCGATCGGTGAGGGTCTGCGCCGGCGCGACCACGATCGAGTCACCCGTGTGGACGCCCATCGGATCCAGGTTCTCCATGTTGCAGACCGTGATGCACGTGTCGGCTGCGTCGCGCATGACCTCGTACTCGATCTCTTTCCAGCCCCACAGGGAGCGCTCGATGAGCACCTGGTGAATTGGGGACGCCGCAAGTCCGCGCTGCGCGATGGTTTTCAAATCCGCATCGTTGGTCACGAAGCCGCCTCCGGTCCCGCCCAGCGTGTACGCAGGCCGGATTACGACCGGCAGGCCGTTCTCGGCCACGAACCCGATCACCTCATCGATCGAACCGCAAACGCGCGATAGCGGAACCGGTTCTCCGATCTTCTCGAGCATCTCTTTGAATGCCTGGCGGTCCTCGGCCTTGCGGATGGTTTCGATGCCGGCGCCTAGGAGGCGAACGTGGTGCCGCTCGAGCACGCCGGCGTTGGCGAGCTCGGTCGCGAGGTTGAGGCCTGTCTGGCCTCCGAGCGTGGGCAGCAGTGCGTCCGGCTTTTCGCGCGCGATCACCCGCTCGACCGCCTCGACGGTAAGCGGCTCGAGGTAGACGCGGTCGGCCACCTCCTCGTCGGTCATGATCGTGGCCGGGTTGGAGTTGACGAGCACGGTCGTGATGCCTTCCTCACGCAGCGCCTTGCACGCCTGCGTGCCGGCGTAGTCGAACTCCGCGGCCTGGCCGATGACGATTGGTCCCGAGCCGAGGATGAGAACTTTCTTCGGCCGTTCCGGTTGCGATGCCCCGCCGACCGCTTTCATCACTGGCCGTCGCTCGCGGGTCATCTCGACAAACCGGTCGTAGAGGTGCTGGTTGTCCTGCGGCCCGGGGCAGCCCTCCGGGTGGTACTGGACGCTGAAGGCCGGCAGCGCGCGGTGGCCGAGGCCTTCGACCGACCCGTCGTTCAGGTTCCGCTGTGAGACGAAGAAGTCACCGGGAGGCAGCGAGGACGCGTCGACCTGGAACTCGTGGTTCTGGCTGGTGATGTGCACCCGACCGGTTTCCACGTCTTTGACCGGGTGGTTGGCGCCGTGATGGCCGTAAGGCAGGCGCGACGTGCTGGCCCCGGCGGCGCGGCCCATGACCTGGTGGCCCAGACAGATTCCGAACATCGGGATGCGCCCGAGCGCCTGGCGCGCCAGCTCGACCGGCCCCTCGAGAACCGCCGGGTCACCGGGCCCGTTCGAGAGCACCAGGCCGTCGACACCGGCAGAGGCAACGTCCGACCAGGTCGCGGTGTGTGGAAGCACGATCACGCGGCATCCGCGCTCCCGCAGCGAGCGGAGGATGTTCAGCTTGACGCCGTAGTCGACGACCGCGATCGTCAGGCCTGTTCCGTCCGCCGTGTGCGACGGGCGAAGCTCGGGCGGGAGGGGATCGAGCCACTCTTCGGTCGTCGTGCGCGACGTCTCCGCGACCAGGTCCTGCTCGGAAAGCGGGGTCACTCGACGCGCTGCCGCGGCCAGGCCGTCCAGGCGCTGTGCATCCGGACGCGACTCCTCATGCGTGAGGACGGCGCGGAGCGCTCCGTGCTTGCGTATGTGCCGGGTCAGGGCGCGCGTGTCGATGTCGGTGATCGCGGGTACGCGCCATCGCCGTAGGTATTCATCCAGCGACGCCTCGCTGGAGTGGTGGCTTGGCGTCGGGCACGCCCAGCGCACGATGAGCGCACGCGCCCACGGGCGCGCCGATTCCGCATCGGCGTCGCGGACTCCGTAATTGCCTTGCAGCGGGTATGTCATGCACACCATCTGCCCGGCGTAAGAAGGATCGGTCAGGACCTCCTGGTAGCCGGTCATGGCCGTGTTGAAGACGACCTCACCCTCGCCGAGACCGTCGAAGCCCAGCGCCTCGCCCACGAAGGCTCGACCGTCTTCGAGGACCAGCGCGGCGTGGCGATTCTTAGATGGCAACGATCACCGCCTGGTCGATGCCGTCCTCCTCGGCGACGAGCACCTCGATCCGTTCCGTGTCCGACGTGGGGACGTTCTTGCCGACGTAGTCGGGCCGTATCGGAAGCTCGCGATGGCCCCGGTCCACAAGAACCGCCAGCTGGATCGCCCTCGGTCGTCCGAAGTCCATCAGCGCATCCATCGCCGCGCGCGCGGTCCGTCCGTGGTGGATGACGTCATCCACCAGGATGACCACCTTGCCGTCGATGTCGGGCACGTCGGACGGGCCGCTGTGCGCGGGCACGCGCAGATGGCGGTCGTCGCGGTGCTTGCTGATGTCGAGCGCGCCTACCGCCACCGGCGCCCGCTCGAGCTCCATCAGGCTGTCCGCAAGCCGGCGGGCGAGATGATCTCCCTTGGCCATGACGCCGACCAGCACCAGGTCGCCGGCGCCACGGTTCCGCTCGAGGATCTCGTGCGCGATGCGCGAAAGCGAACGCCGGATCTGCTCGGCGTCCATCACCGTGGCCTTGAGCCGTCCCTGCTGTATTGCGCTCATGCCAGCAACTTGTCGAGGAGTGCCATGCGGATGTACAAACCGTTGCGGGCCTGGCGGAAGTAGGCCGCACGCGGGTCGGCGTCGACCTCGGGTGCGATCTCGTCGACCCTGGGCAGCGGGTGCATCACGATCGCCTCCTTCTTCATCTGGGCAAGCGTCGACGCGTCGATGCGATAGACGCCCTTGAGCGCGAGGTAGGAG
>Ga0209377_1001536_pt1 | contig 15597 bp, 10 predicted proteins | sample GraSoiAngelo_141_FD_185898 | JGI IMG/M metagenome (GOLD analysis project Ga0209377, IMG submission 185898) | Grasslands soil microbial communities from the Angelo Coastal Reserve, California, USA - 14_0929_12_40cm (SPAdes) (version 2) | ecosystem: Environmental > Terrestrial > Soil > Grasslands ...
AGCTCATCGACCGACAACCCCGTGCGAATGCGTGTCAGCTCCTTCATGAACTCGGTCAGGGCCTTGTCCGTGACGGCGGTCTGGACCGACGCGGAGGCCAGGAAGGGCCCCGGCAGCTTGTCGTACTGGAAGCTCGAAAACGCACCGTACGTGTTCTGTTTTTCTTCACGAAGATTCTGGTTCAAGCGCGACGTGAACGAGCCGCCCAGCGCTGTATTCATAACGGTCAGCGCGTAGTAGTCCGCCGTCGTGCGCGGGACACCGACGCGACCGATCATCACTTCGGTCTGCGCCGCACCAGGTTTGTCGGCCAGGAATACCTGGCGCGCTCCAACCTGGGTTGCATCAGGCCACCGCGGCGCGGCTGCAACGCTGCCACTGGCCGTCCACTTCCCAAAGGTTGCCTCCAGCTTGGGAAGAATCTGTTCGGCGGTGATGTCGCCGACGACGACGAGTGCCGCATTGTCGGGACGGAAGTACGTCTGCTGAAAGCGACGCAGGTGGTCGGGCGTGAACGCCCGCAATGAGGCCTCCGTGCCGGACGTCCTGCGCCCGTAGGGATGCGCATCACCGAACACCGAGTGCATGAACAACACCTGGGCGACGGTCCTCGGCTCGTCATGCGCCTCGACGAGCTCCGTGAGACGCGCTCTCCGCAGCCGCTCGAGCTCCTCCGCCGGGAACGTGGGCCGCAGCGCGACGTCCGCCAGCAGCGCGAGCGCCGAGTCGATTCGCGCGACCGGGGCGTGCAGCGCGACACCGATACGATGTTGCTCCGCCGAGGTCGTGATGTCGGCGCCGAGGAAATCAATGGCGTCGGCCAATGCCAGCGCCCCGCGCGTCCCGGCTCCCTCGTCCAACATGGCCGCCGTCATGCTCGCGAGACCGGGCTGGTCGGCAGGGTCCATCGCGCTCCCGGCCTTGACCACGAGATTCACCTGCACGAGCGGCACTTGATGCTTCTCGAGCAACAGTACGGGCAAGCCGTTCGACAGGGTGTGTCGCGTAACCGCCGGCAAGGCGAGGGGCTGGACCGGTCCGAGCGCCGGCGGCTTGGAACGGTCGACCTGCTGGGCAAGCGCGGCCATGGTGAGACACAGGGTAAACCCTGTTCCCAATGCTGCGCTGCGCTTCAGCGCAGTGGCCCACCGGGCAGAGGCCTTGGCGTGCGTTTTCATGTGGCTCTCCTTTTGGCCGGCACCGCAAGGTCTGTCTTCCCCTGCGGTACGACGCTCAATACCACCCGCGCAGCGGGCTTCAGAGAGGTGATGACGGCCGCCTGGACATCCGATGAATCGATCGCGCGATAGCGTGCCAGATCTTCGGCGAAATAATCGGGATCGCCCGTCCGCAGCGAGTACTGATTGAGCTGATCGGCCTTGCCCCCGAAGCCGCCGATGCGCTCGAGCCGGTCCAGAAAACCCGCTTCGTATTGATTCACCGCGCGCTGCACCTCCCGCGCCGTCGGCGGCTGATCTGCCAGCTTCTTGATTTCCTCGTCGATCACGCCGGCCAGCTCGTCCAGTGTGTGGCCGCTGCGTGCGGTCGCGATGATGATGAACTGCGAGCCCAGCCAGTTGGAGCTCTCGAACGCCGAGACGTCCTGGGCGATCTGAAGATCGTAGACCATGCGCTTGTAGAGCCGCGAGTTCTTCCCACCCGCGAGGACGTTTGCCGTGATGTCGAGCGCGGCATCGCCGGGCGCCAGCCATGCGGGTGATTGATACGCGATATAGACCCGAGGCAGCTGCACACGATCTTCGAGCACGACGTGCTTCTCTTCGGTGAGCAGCGCGGCCGGGGGGGCGATCGGGGCGACGCTTGTCGAAGCGGGCACGTCGCCGAACCATTTCTCCACTTCACGGCGCGCCTGGGCCGCGGTGACGTCGCCCGCGATGGTGAGCGACGCGTTCGCCGGCCCGTAGTACTTCTTGAAGAAATCGACGACGTCCTGATAGCTCGCCGCCGTCAGATCCTCCATCGAGCCGATCACCGGCCAGTGATAGGGATGATCCGCCGGATACAGGTTCTCACCGAGCGCGATCCACGCCATGCCGTAGGGGCGGTTCTCATACGACTGGCGGCGCTCATTTTTCACGACGTCGCGCTGGCCGTCCACTTTGGCGGGCGACATGGCGTCGAGCAGATAGCCCATCCGATCGGACTCGAGGAACAGCGCCAGGTCGAGCGCGTTGGACGGCACGTTTTCCCAGTACTGCGTTCCGTCTTCGCTGGTCGAGCCGTTGTTGTCGCCGCCCGCCGCCTCGAGCCACTCATCGAACTTGCCCTCGGCGACGTGCCCCGAGCCCTCGAACATGATGTGCTCGAACAGGTGGGCGAATCCCGTGCGCCCCGGCTTCTCGCGCGCCGAGCCGACGTTGTAGCGCATGTTGACGGCCACCATCGGCGTCGAGTGGTCTTCGTGGATAATCACATTGAGGCCGTTGGGGAGCACGAAGCGAGTATAGGGGACCGCGAGCTTGGTCTCCTGCGCGCTGAGTGGGCCAACGACCCCCAAGGCGAGTAGGGGGAAGAGCCACGTGAGTTGTCTCATCTAGCCTCCAGCTGGGGAAATCGGGATTGGATTCCTTCATTAGATAGACGTCTGGTGCAAAGGGTTTCAAGGCCGGTCCGGCAAGGCGCACCCGCTTCCTGACTCAACAGTCGGCCCCTAGCGAACGTATTCCATTCGTCGCACCGTTCCAAGACCACATACTTCATCCTGAGGCCGTCATGTTCCAGCGCCTGTGGGCGGCTGTCGCCGTCCTCACCGTAGCAGCAGCACCACTGTTGTCTCAAAACCCACCTGCACCACCGCCGCAATCGACACCAACATCCACCGACACCGCTAAAGCGCGTCCGCTCCCTCCTCCCCAGAAGCCGCCACCGAGCAATGTCGCGGTGACGACGGGCGTCGCCGCCGCCGGTGCGAGTGGGATCACACTCGATTCTACACTCCTCGCCGGGTTCCGCTGGCGCAACATCGGTCCGGCGAACATGGGCGGGCGCGTGTCGAGCGTGACCGGCATTGCGAGTCCGTCGCGCACATTCTTCGTCGCGGCGGCGGCCGGCGGAATCTGGAAGACGACGAACGCCGGCACCACGTTCCGGCCGGTGTTCGAGAACTATCCGTGCGTCTCGATGGGCGAGTTGGCCATCGCACCGTCCGACACGATGCAGGTGTGGGCAGGCACCGGTGAAGAGGACTCGCGCAACACAATCTCGCCGGGTTGCGGCATTTTCAAATCGACCGACGGCGGGCTCACCTGGAAACGCATGGGGCTCGAAAAGACCGGCGCCATCGGCCGCATCGTCGTGAATCCGAAGGATCCCAACATCGTGTACGTCGCGGCGCTCGGACAAGCCTGGAGCCAGAATCCCGAGCGCGGGCTCTACAAGACGACCGACGGCGGGCAGACCTGGCAGCTCGTGAAGTCTATCTCGCCCCAGGCCGGCTTCGTCGACGTCGCGCTGGACCCGTCAAACCCCGACGTGCTGTTTGCGGCGAGCTGGCAGCGTGTTCGTGGTCCGTACTTCCTTAATAGTGGCGGCCCCGGCAGCGCGCTCTGGAAGACGACCGATGCCGGAAAGACATGGACTGAAGTGAAAGGCGGCGGTCTCCCCGAAACAACGAAGGGGCGCATCGGGATCTCGATCGCCGCATCGAATCCGAAAGTCATTTACCTGATGGTCGAGGCAGACACCACGGCGAATGCAAAACCGACCGCAGGAAAGGCGCCGCAAACGCGGCCGTCGGGCCTGTATCGCTCACAGGATGGCGGTGCGACGTGGGAAAAGATGAACGGCACCGACGTGCGCCCCTTCTATTACTCGCAGGTGCGCGCCGACCCGAAGGATCCGAATCGCGTCTACTTCTCCTCGACGCCGCTGAACTATTCGAATGACGGCGGCAAGACGATCGGCAATGCGACCGTGGGCATTCACGTCGATCATCACGCGATGTGGATCGATCCCAACGACCCCAACCACATCATCGTCGGCAACGACGGCGGGGTGGCGCAGACGTGGGACAAGGGCGGCAACTGGGACTTCCTGAATACGTTCCCTATCGGGCAGCCCTACATCGTCAGCTACGACATGAACTACCCCTACAGCGTCTGCGCCGGCTATCAGGACAACGGCTCCTGGTGCGGGCCGTCGCGGCGGCGCCAGGGTGAGCTGACCAACGCCGACTGGACCACGGTCGGCGGCGGCGACGGCTTCTACACGGCGCAGGACCCGACCGATCCGAACACGATTTACGTCGAGTCTCAGGGCGGCAACATGTCGCGCCTCAACTTCGAGACGGGCGATCGCGTCGCCCTGCAAAAGCCGAACTGGCGGCCGCGCTACACGCAGTTCGAGGACTCGATCGTGATCGAGCGCCCCGATACGACCAAGCCCGAGACCGCGGCGCAGAAGAAACGCATTGCGGATCTGCGCGTGCGCCAGAAGTCCGACTCCAACGAGACCGACCTGCGCTGGAACTGGAACACGCCCTTCCTCATCTCGGCGCACAATCCGGAGACGTTCTACGCCGGCGCCAACAAGGTGATGAAGTCGACGCGCCGCGGTGAGGATTTGTATCCGATCTCGCCCGATCTCACCACGAAGGATTCCATGAAAATTCGGGTGAGCACCCGGACCACGGGCGGCATCACCCCCGACGTCACGGGAGCCGAGACGTACTGCACGATCGTGTCGCTGGCGGAGTCGCCGCTCCGGCCGGGCCTGCTGTTCGCCGGGACCGACGACGGCAACGTGTGGCTCACGAAGAACGACGGCGGCAATTGGGAGAATCTCACCGGCCGCTTCCCCGGCGTGCCGGCCGGGACGTACGTCAGCCGCATCGAGCCTTCGCATTTCGACAGTGCAACGTTCTACATCACGTTCGACAATCACCGGAGCGGCGACTACAAACCGTACGTGTACGTCACGACCGACTTCGGCAAGTCGTTCAAGTCGATCGTAAGCAATCTGCCGGCGAACGCCGCCGAGCCGAATTACACGCACGTGATTCGTGAAGATGTCGCGAACCGGGATCTGCTGTTCGTAGGCACGGATGTGGGCCTGTACGTGTCGCTCAACCGCGCTGGCTCCTGGCAGCGGTTCATGACCGGCTTCCCGACGGTCCCGGTGCACGATCTCAGGATCCATCCGCGCGAGCGCGACCTCATCGCCGCCACGCACGGCCGCGCGCTGTGGATCGTCAACATCGCGCCGCTCGAGCAGCTCACTGACAGCGCGATTACCGCCGACGCGTACCTGTTCCAGCCGACCACGGCGTATCAGTACGGGCAGTCGCCGCTCGGTGGCGGCAGCTCCGGCCAAAAGGCGTTCCGCGCCTCCAGCCCGCAGTACGGCGCCGAAATCGTCTACCGCCTCGCCAAGGGCAACAGCGACCGGCGTGCGCGCACGCAGATTGTGATTCGCGATGTCCGCGGGGACACGGTGCGCACACTGCAGGGTCCGGCTTCTGCCGGCGTCAACCGTGTCACTTGGAACTTCCAGGGCCGCACTCCGCCGCCCGTCGCGCTTTCGCCATCGCAGAGGCGAGACAGCACGTGGCTCGTGCAGCGCATCACCGTCGTGTTCGATTCGCTCACGAAAGCCGGCGGCAACGCCGAGCAGCTCGATCCGATCAGGAAGTTGTTGCTGGCGGGTGATGTTCAGGGGATCGCCCAGCGGTTCGGGGTCGGAGGAGGCGGTGGTGGTGGCGGAGGTGGCGGAGGCTCGCCCTTTACGGTGGCGGGACGCTTCAACGAGCGTCCCGGCGAGACGACCCCTCGCGCTGCAACGCCCGGCGGTGGATCATTACCCACGGCGGGAAGTGAGAGTGGCGGCGAAGGCGATGCGCCACCCGACGCGAGCTTCCTCCAGACGCTCGGTAACCTGCTGCGCAGACCGGGTCAAACAGGAGGAGGCGGCGGTGGGGGGGGGGGTGGCTTTGGCGCGCTGGGATTCGTCGCCCAGGCCTTCGGACGGCCTACGGGCGGCGGAGGGTTTGGCGGATTCGGTGGTGGCGTGCCACCCGTCGCGACCGGAGACTACCTCGTGACCATCACGGTGGATGGCAAGACGCTGAGTCGAGTATTGCGAGTCGAGCGAGGCCGCTAGGCTTGGCGTTCTTAGATACCAAGCATCAGCGCGCCGCGCTCGTCATTATCGCGCTGGGCGCGGTGGTCCTGTGGTCCCTGGCGCCGTATGCCACAGGGATCGTAGGGATTCCGGTGCTCGCCGTGTTGTTCGCACCGCTGCAGGACTGGCTCGTGAAGCGCGGCGCGCATGCCGGCCTCGCGTCGCTTACGGTGACCCTGCTCGGTGCGGTACTGCTCATCGTCCCTGGCCTGGTGCTCGCTGGCCTGCTCATCAATGAAGCGCAGCAAGTCGCGGCGAGCGTACTGCGCAGTCCGATTCTGGAACAGTTCTCCAGCCTGCAGATTCGTGGTATCCCGGTGGGCCCCCGCCTCGCCGAGGCGGGCGGCCGCATCGTGGCCGCCATCGGCAGCAGCGCGTTTGGATTGGTCGGAACAGCGACTCGGCTGTCCCTCAATCTCACGATTTCATTCTTTGGTCTTTACTACGTCATGAAGCATCCGGGCGATGTCTGGCTCGACGCTCGACCATACATCCCGTTCTCCAACCCAAACACGGAGAAACTCGGGAGACGGTTCCGTGATGTGACGGTATCCACGGTGATCGGCACTGGGGCAGTCGCGGCGATCCAAGGTGCGTTGCTGGGAATCGCCTTTGTGTTTGCCAGCATCCCGAATGCCCTCTTCTGGAGCGTTGTCACGATGGCGCTGGCCATCCTGCCGGTCGTGGGCAGCGGTATGGTCTGGGGACCTGCGGCCGTGGTGCTCATCATGCAGAACCGCGTCGGCGCGGGGGTCGCGCTTATCGTCTGGGGCATCGTGGTGGTCGGGAGCGTGGACAATTTCATCCGGCCGCTGATCTATCGCCGCTTCTCCGAGATTCATCCGCTCATCACGCTAATCGGCGCGATCTGTGGGGTGAGCCAGTTCGGCCTGCTGGGGCTGCTGATCGGGCCGCTCGCGCTCAGCTACTTCTTCGAGCTGATCCGCATGTATCGCGAGGAGTATCTCGAGCCCGAGCGGGCCTAACTCACTTGGTCCGCCAGTACAGGTAGGCGGGTACGCCGAGTGCGATGAGCAGCGCTCCTCGCGCGGCGTATCCCGGGTTCGAGATGATGACGCTGATCACGACATACGCCGCCGCCACAACAAACACGGCCGGGCCGAAACGAAACCTGCCCAGCAAGAGTCCCGCGACCGTCAGTCCGAAGAAAATCCAATCACCAAACGTCACGTAGTCCACCAGCTGGCCGAATGTACCCGTCACCGTCAGGATCACCGCGAATGTTGCAAGGGCGACGGTCGCCGCAGCCGGCGTCTGGTACGTCGGGTGTAGAACCGCGAAGCGGCGGAAAAAGACACCGTCGGCTGCCATTGTTTGCAGAACGCGCGGTGTCACCAGGATCACGAGATTCAGAAAGCCAAACGTCGAGAGCGCGATCCCGGCCGCGATGACCTTTTCACCGGCGGGGCCCAACAGCGCTCGCATCGTAACGGCTGCCGGCGCGGTACTGCTCCCCAGCTGCGCCACACCTAGTACGTGTATGTACACGTAGTTGGCCAGGAGGTAGACGGTGACCACGATCGCGACCCCGAGCACCAGCGCGCGCGGCAGATTCCGCTCCGGTTCGATGATTTCCTCGGCGATGAAGTTGGTCTGTTGCCAGCCGCCGTAGGTGAAGAGAATTGGAACGAGGGCCGAGCCGAAGGCGCCGAAGTGAGGCGGCGGCGCATGAGCCGACGGCGTAGGGGCGGCCAAGAGCAACCCGGCACCAATGAGCGCTGCGAGTGCGGCGAGCTTCAGGACTGTGAAGATATTTGTTGTGATCGCGGCGGGTCGCACGCCGATGTAGTTGATTCCCGACAGCAAGACGATCGCGGCCACCCCCAGCGGGATCGAAAGCCGATGCGGCAATCCGAACAGGGCGAGGGTGTAATCGGCGAAGGTCACGGCAACCGCGGCAATCGCGCCGGTCGCAATGACCAAGACCAGCGTCCAACCATAGAGAAAGGCCGGCAGCCGCCCCCACGACTCGCGCAGATACACGTAGCCGCCCCCCGCCCGAGGATAGCGCCGTCCTAACTCGCCGAAACAGAACGCGCCGATCAGGGCGACCACCCCGCCGACCACCCACGCGAGCAACACCAGCCCCGGTGATCGCAACCGTTCGGCCACCGTCGCCGGCGTGCGGAAAATCCCGCCACCGATGATGCCTCCAACAACGGCCATCGTTCCCGAGAAGAGGCCCAGCCGGCGGGCGTAGGTGGTCATGGGGGATCCTAACTAGCGCGTTCCGGGTTTCCCCGCCACGTTTGAGCCATGCCAACCTACACCCTCTTGGTGAATGGGCGGCGCCGTAGCGTCGAAGCCGCCGCCAACACCCCCCTCCTTTGGGTTCTCCGCGATAGCCTCGGCTTGACCGGCACGAAGTTTGGATGCGGTATCGCACAGTGCGGTGCCTGCACCGTGCATCTCGGTGGCGAGGCGGTCCGCTCGTGCGTGCTGCCGGTCACCGCAGTGGGGACCAAACCCATCACGACCATCGAAGGGCTCAGTCCAACCTCGACGCACCGCGCGCAGAAGGCGTGGATCGCGGAGGACGTCCCGCAGTGTGGGTACTGCCAGTCAGGGCAGATCATGGCAGCCGCTGCCCTGCTGAGCCGCACACCCCAGCCGAGCGACGCCGATATCGACGCGGCGATGACGAACATCTGCCGCTGCGGAACCTATCAGCGTATCCGGGCCGCGATTCATCGCGCGGCGAAGGATGGGGGGGCCTGATGGAACGCCGCGCGTTTTTGCAGATCGCCGGCACCGCCGGTGCCGGTTTGGTGATCGGATTCAGAATTCCCGACCGCCGCGGGGTCACGCCGTTCGCCCCGAATGCCTGGCTGCAGATCGAGCCCACGGGTGCCATCACCGTCACGATCGACAAATCGGAAATGGGCGAGGGCAATCATACCGCCCTCGCGATGCTCGTTGCCGAGGAGCTGGACGCCGATTGGACGAAGGTGAAGGTCGGCCCGCTTCCGGAGAACCCCAAGGGGTGGTCGCGCCGGATGTCCACCGGGGGAAGCACGAGCGTGCGCACGTCGTGGGACATTCTGCGCAAAGCCGGCGCCAGCGCGCGCGCGATGCTCGTCGGAGCCGCGGCGCAAACCTGGGGCGTCGATCCCGGCGCGTGCCGTACGGAGAGCGGCGTCGTGACTCACGCAACCCATCGAGCCACGTACGGCGAGCTGGCCACCAAGGCCGCGACGATCGCCGTCCCGGAAAACCCGCCTCTCAAGGACCCCAAAGACTTCCGGCTGCTGGGCAAGCGCACGCATCGCCTGGACACGCCGTCGAAGGTGAACGGCACCGCGCAGTTTGGGATCGACGTGCGGCTGCCGGGGATGCTCACCGCCAGCGTCGAGCGTTCCCCGGTGTTCGGCGGCAAGGTCAAAAGCTTCGACGCGACGCGAGCGAAGACGCTGCCCGGCGTACGACACGTCGTACAGCTCGAGAGCACGCCCTGGACAGGTGTCGCCGGAGCGTGGGGCGTCGGGACCGAAAGCGGCGTCGCGGTCGTGGCCGATACGTATTGGCAGGCGGTGCAAGGGCGTCAGGCGCTGCAAATCACGTGGGACGAGGGCGCCAATGCGACGCTCGGCGACATTCCGGCAAGACTCGCGGTGCTCGCGGGCCAGAGCGGCGTGCAGGCGCGGAAGGACGGCGACGCGACCGCAGCGCTCGCCGGAGCCGCGAAAAAGATCGAAGCATTCTACGAGGTGCCCTTTCTCCATCACGCCACGATGGAACCCATGAACTGCACGGCGTTCGCGCATGCCGACAGCTGTGAAGTTTGGGCGCCGACACAGAACCAGACGCGCGCCCAGGAGGTCGCCGCCGAGGCCGCGGGCGTGCCGGTCGACAAAGTCCGCATTCATACGACCCTCCTCGGCGGGGGCTTTGGGCGGCGGCTCGAGTCGGATTTTGTGGCCGAGGCGGTGAGTATCTCGAAAGCCGTGAATGCGCCGGTGAAAGTGATTTGGTCGCGCGAGGACGACATGAAGCACGGCTTCTATCGCCCGGCGACCTACAATGCCCTTATCGCGGGACTCGATGCGCAGAGCAAGCCCGTCGCGTGGACGCACCACATCGTCGCACCACCGATTCTCCTCAAGTTCGGGCCGCTACAAAACGGCATCGATAGGACCCTGATTGATGGGGCCGCGAACATGCCGTACGCCGTCCCGAACGTGTTCGTCGACCAGGTTGCCGCGGATCTGTCCGTGCCACTTGGCTTCTGGCGCTCCGTAGGCGCGTCGCAGAACGCGTTTGTGGTCGAGTCGTTCATGGACGAGTTGGCGATTGCGGCGGGCCGCGATCCCTACGAGTTCCGCCGCGAGCTCTTACAGGCGAAGCCGCGTCATCTCCGCACGCTGGAGCTTGCGGCGACGAAGGCCGGTTGGGGCACGCCGTTGCCGCCTGGGCGCGGTCGCGGCATCGCCATTGCCGAGTGGGAGCCGACGACGTGCGCCGCCGTGGCCGAGGTTTCGGTGGCGCCGGACGGGACCGTGCGGGTGCACCGTGTCGTATGCGCGGTCGACTGCGGCCCGGTGGTGAACCCCGACACGATCGAAGCACAGATGCAGGGCGGCGTCGTGTTCGGATTGTCGGCGGCGTTGTACGGCGAGATCACGATCGAGAATGGCCGGGTGAAGCAAAGCAACTTCACCGATTATCCGGTGCTCCGGATTCCCGAAATGCCCGTGGTGGAGGTGAATATCGTGCCGAGCACCGACGCCCTGGGAGGCATCGGGGAGCCGTCAGTCCCGCCGACGGCTCCCGCGGTGTGCAACGCGATCTACGCCGCGACGGGGAAACGGGTGCGGCGGTTACCGATTGGGAAGGTGACGTAATGGGTTAACGAATTGCTGCAACCAGCCCCGCATGATCCGACGGCCAGATCGGATATTCCGGCCCCGCCACCCGATCCGCCGGGACGTTGCCGAACCGATCGATGCTGCCTTTGACCTTGCCGTCGTCTCGCCCGAACCCGCGCGTCCAGATGTAGTCGATCCGCTGATCGAAGGTGGCGACCTGGTCCGACAGATCCGCCGGGTGGCAACAGGTGAGCCCCACAACAGCCGGCCGCATTGCTGGCCACGTGTCGGTGTAGCCCGAGTTCGCCAGCACGCCGTACATCGGCGAACCGGGCGTGTCGTTGAGGTCGCCCATCAGGACCACGCGCGCGTCGGCGCCGAGCGTCGCGACCATCTCCCCCACCTGCGCGGCGCGAATCTGCGCCACCAATCCCACGGGCGCCCCGGCGAGATCCGACTCGGCATGCGCGCTCGCGAACGTGTACGCCTGGCCGTCGATCGTGGTGCGCGCGTAGACCCAGCCGCGAATCAACGTAACGCCGTCAGCCACCTGCCCGAGATTCACGGCGAAATTCTGGCCGCCTGCGGCATCGACGCTCACGCGGTCGGCATCGACGAGCAGCGCGTCATGGTCCCGCAGGCGGACGAGCCCTGAGACGAGGCTGACGTTGATGTTGTCGGACGTCGCGGCAACCTCGTAATCCAGCCCGCGCTCCGCGAGCGCGGCCTGGAGCAGCGCGAGAAAGTCTTGATTGACGACGGCGTCCACGCCCAACGGCCGCAGGTCGATGTTGATCTCCGAGACCTCCTGCAGTCCTACGGCGTGCGGTCGCCGGCTCTGGATCTGGTCGGCGATTGCCTGGGCGCGCGCCGGGAAGTCGGTTTTAGCGACTGTCTGAATCGCCAACATGAGTGCGGCGAAGTCATCGTTGGGATCGGGCGTGGCGAGCGCGCGAATCACGAGATCGACGTCCGCGCCGACGTAGAGGTTTTGCGTCATGACGATGACATCAGTGGAAGAGCCGCTGACTCGCTGCTCGCTCAGCCGGTTCAACGAACCTGGGCGAGCCGAGTACGGCTCTTTGCACGCGGCGCTGAGCACGATCATCGACAACAGGGTGCGGTACAGAGGCTGGTACATGACAGGCTCCCGGTTGAAATGCGGTACGGTCACTCGGACGTACGAGCATTCCCGGAGGCCGTCAAGCGGCCGTCAAGGCACTATTCGTGGCGCCGCGTTGTGCCTGTCCGAGGATCGATCTCCCGCACGCCGCGCAGGACTATGCGTCGGAACTGGATGTTATGAATCTTCGTCCAGTAGCCCTCGAGCGCACGTGAATCGAGGGCAATGGCGCGCGAGCGTGTCACACCAGCGGGCGGCGGCACGAGCGCGGCCAGTCGATCGTAGACCATGGCGCGCAGCGTCGGATCGACGCGCTGCAGCAGGTGCCACAACGACATCGCGTCCTGCGCCCGGGCGAGGGCGAGGATGGTGCGTGCGGCGCGGGCCCCGCCGTTCTCGAAGTCGAATGCCACGAGCGCACGCGCCAACGGCGCTGGCGCATCCTCGACGTACGGAATACCGGGACCGATGGCGGGCCTCGTCTGGATGATCGCGCCCAGCAGCACGCGCGACGATCGTGGACCGGTCTCGAACTCCACCTCGCCGCGCGTCACGTGCAGCCGCCCGTTGCCGAGCGAATCAGTCTCGAGCGTGTAGGCGCAGCCGAGGTCGATCGCCGTTCCGGCCGGCGTGTCGACGAAGAACAGTCGGGGCATCGCGTCGACGGTCGCGTCGATGCCGCCTCGTGCCAGCGCCAGGCGGTGATCGTCGCGGCGCGCGGCCACGAGCTGCAGCCGCGTTCCCGGCTTCACCTCGACCTGACCGATATGGCCGATCGCGATCAGCGCGCGCGACGAGTCGTCGGTTTGCAGCCAGTCGCCGACGCGCAGGCGGCCCGACGCCGCCAGCCGCGTGTTGCCGAGCAACGGGCGTCCCGCGAGCATGGTCACATCCCATGCCGGCTGCGTTTGGATCGAGCGGGCGATCACCACAAGCGCGAGCACCGCGGCCACGGCGAGCGGAATCCAGTACCAGTGCCGGCGCCGCTGGAGCCGGGGTTCGATTCCCGGCCACAGGTCGCGCGGTGGCTCGATACTTCTGGGCAGGCGGCCGACCGCCCGCAGCAGCTCGTCCTCGTTCATCCTGCCAGCTTCTCCCGTAACAACTGTCGTGCCCGGAACAATTGAGCCTTGGACGTTCCCTCGGCAATTCCAACCAGCTCCGCGATCTCCGCGTGCGCGTAGCCTTCGATGTCGAACAGCACGAACACTTCGCGCGCGCCCTCCGGCAGCTCGGCAATCGCCCGCTCGAGATCGATGCTCAACCCCGCCGACTGATGGAGGGGCGCAGCATGCTGCGCCCCTACGATGCTATCCGGATCCTCCGCCAGTGCGACGCGACGCTCCCGCCGCCCCGTCGTGCGACGCTCGTTCAGCACCACATTGACGACGAGGCGATGCAGCCAGGAAGAGAAAGCACTCTCACCCCGGAAGGTGCGGAGCTTGTCCCACAACCGCACGAACACGTCCTGCGTCCGTTCCTCCGCATCACCGGAATTCCCGGTCAGGCGCAGGCAGAGCGCGTAGACACGCCCGACGTGCTGCCGGTACAGGTCCCGGAAGGCCGTCTGGTCGCCCGCCTGGGCTCGGGCGACGAGATCGTCCGGGGGAGCCACGGATCTAAGATGCCGTCGGGTGATGCAGCGTTTGAAGAGCCAGGCTTCGGCTCACGGCAGGCGAATGCCGCGCGTGAGATTGTGGAGCTGCTGCTCGAGCTGCTTCTGGAGCTCGTCGATGCGCGCGTGCTGCTGCGCGATCTGCGCCTGCGCCTGAGTCTGGAGCTCGTTCACCCGCGCGCGCACCGGCGTCACCTTGTCGTTCACCAGCGAGTCCACACGGGCCCGGACCTGCTTTTCGCCCGCCGCGACCTGCTCGCCCAAAACCGCTTGGAGGCGCTGCGCGATCGCCTGATCCAGATTCGAGCGCACGGCGAAATCGGGGCTGTGCAGCGCGCCCGAGATCCGCGCGTCGACGTCGAGATTCGAGATCCCCGACACGGCGCGCCAGATCAAGTCGCCGATGGCGCTGCTCGCAAATCCGGAATCACGGACCCAGCGCACGTTGCTCGAGCGGAGGCCGAACCGCGCGTGAATCGTGTCGCCCTTGAGATTGAAGCCGAGCTGCGTCGTGGCGGCGCCGGGATCGAGCCGCAGGGGCACGCCGGGAACCTGGAAAGCCGCGAACGTGATGCCGCCCAATGTGGCCCCCGCGGTATCGACCGGGATGTCGTGCACGTGATTCACCATGGCGCCCGCGGCGAGCTGGGGACCGGTCGCGCCCGCAAGCATGGGCCTGCCATACAACGCTGGATCGCTCGAGAGACCGGTGAGGTGGCCGGCGTACCGTTGCGGCTGGTCGGCAGTCGGACGCAGCAAGAAGGAAAGCTCGGCGCTCCGGAGGAGAAAGCCCGGCAACGCGTGCTCTTTGGGAAAGCGCACATCTTCGCCGGCGCGGCGCACTCGTGCGGGACCCGTGCTCGCGCGCGGCAAGAGCCCCGGCGGCATGTAGCGGCGCGCCAGCTGCGTGTAGTACAGCACGCGCTCGAACGGTCTGATCGCGCCCGGCCCGAACAGCGCCGCGCCGACGTGCGGCGCATCGAGCGTCGGCAGCTTCACCAGGCTGCGCGCGAACGCGTAGTCCCGGCGCTTGGCGCTGTCCAGTCCCGCCAAACCCGACTGGAGGCTGGCGACCCCCGTTTTCACACCGCGCTCGAACGACGTGACGCGGTTCTGCGCGCGTTTGAGACGCTCGATGGCCTGCCGCGCTTCGTTGAGCGTCGCGAGATCGGTCGCCCGCGCGTGCTTGAGCTTCTCGAGCGTGGCGTTCGCGGAATCGAGCGTCGGGCCGACTCGCAGCGTGTCGAACGCAGCCTTCCAGGCGCGCTGGCTCGAGTCGGCGCGCGCGCCGAGCGCCTCAGCGGCGGGAATGGTCGAGAGCTTGCGCGGATCGAGCGAATCGATGCTGATCTTGCCGGTGGCGAGCTGCAATACGGGAACCTGGAACTGGCTGGCCCACTCGCGCGTCTCGGCCATCACTCGGCTGGGAACGCCGTCACCGCCCTCCGATTTTGCCGCGACGCGCCCGTCGGTCTCGCGCGGCGTGCCGAAGCGCAGGCCGTTCGCGGCAAGGCGGTTGATGATGAGCTTTTTTTCGGTGAGCGGCACGACGTCGAGATCCGCGACCAGCTCGTCGGCCTGCATGAGGTTGCGGAAGGCCTCATGCGGGCTGGCGACGGTCAGGCCCCGGATCATGACTTTGCCGTGCGGCAGATCGAGATGGAGGGCAGCGATCTCGACCTTCGCACCGATCACCTGCGTGCCGACCTCCTGCGTTGCGTGCCGGGCGATCGTATCGGCAAAGAGGATCCACAGCACCCCGACGATACCGATGAACACGAGCAGCGGTCCGACCGCTTTCCAGCGGAAGATCTTGACCCGGGCCGTGGCCGGAGCGGTCATGGCCGGAACATCCGGTAGACGTTGTACAGCTTGGACGCCGTGAGGGCTTGATA
>Ga0209377_1001539_pt1 | contig 15566 bp, 10 predicted proteins | sample GraSoiAngelo_141_FD_185898 | JGI IMG/M metagenome (GOLD analysis project Ga0209377, IMG submission 185898) | Grasslands soil microbial communities from the Angelo Coastal Reserve, California, USA - 14_0929_12_40cm (SPAdes) (version 2) | ecosystem: Environmental > Terrestrial > Soil > Grasslands ...
AGGAACACCCAGCCGTCCGAACCGAACATGAGCGCGCCACTGTTGTGCACATCGCGCAGCGCTTGATCGTCGAACGAGCGCCCGGCGATGGTCGTCATGAACCCGAGCCCTTCCCGGCCCTTGTCGAATTCCTTCTGAGCCCGGTATACCCCGTAGCCTGCGAGCGGCTCGATCTCCTGACTCCAACGCCGGCCCGTGCTGTCCACCACAGTGGCTTGCTCACGCGCGGTCAGGGCCGTCACCCCGCCGACGTTCCAGCTGCCGGCGACCTTGCCGGTGAGTTTCACCGCGCCGAGGATGTGCGCCCCGCTGGGCGCGTCCACGTACCCGTTGGGCGGCGCGGAGGCGCCCAGGGAGCGCCCGATCCGCCGGCTATAGAAGAAGTTCGGGCCCGACCAGTTGAAGCCCCAGAAATTGCGCTGGCCGCCAAACCCGAAATTGAAGATCGACGAGCCCTCGACAAAGAACGGCCGCTTTTCGCTGAACTGTGTCTCGACATCGCTGAGATTGACCACCGCGGGGTCGACCTCGACTTGGCCGAAGTCCGGATTCGCCGTCACCGTGAGCGTCAGGTTCGACCCGAGGCCCAACCGGGCGTCCGCTCCGAAGCCCGGATCGACCTGCGAGCCGTCGTTGAACGGGTCAAGCTTCGCATGCGGGGTGAATGCCGCCCGGGTCGTTGCGTAGGGCATCAGCTCGATGCGACGCGGCGGCGCGATGCGCTCGATGCCCACCAGGTCCGGGAAGCGAGAAACGAATCCGGTGCCGTTCTTCGGCGTGTAGACGAGGTAGTCGAACTCGTTCTTCCGCGCGACGTCACGCCGAAAGTTGATGCCCCAGACATACTGGCTTTGTCGGACGAACCGCAGCTGGGAGTAGGGGATCCGCATCTCCGCCGTCCAGCCGGTGGCGTCACGGGTGACTTTGGCCTCCCATACACCGTCCCAGCTGTCGTCGTCCCACTCGTCGTTGAACAGCGTACCATCGTGCAGCGTGCCGGCGGCCGTTACGCCGAAGTAGAACCCGCTCCGCTTGTCGTGATACGGATCGATGAACACCTGGAACCGATCCGAATTCGTGCCCTGATCGCGGCGGGCGAGCCGGGCGACGATTGAATCAGGATGCGCGTCGTACAGCCGCGCGCCGATGTACAGCGCCGCGTCATCGTACGCGATGTAGACGACGGTGCTCTCGCTGGCCGCGGCACCCTCGGTGGGGTCGCGCTGCGTGAATCCCGTTATGCGATCGGCAGTCTGCCACAGGGACTCGCGGAGGACGCCGTCGACGGTGACGGCCTGGCCGCTGGTCAGGCGAATCGCGCGCACCAGTTGCGGCGCGGGCAGCGGAGGAGGCGGAGAATCGATGGCAACAGCAGGCGGCGGAGCGCCCGCCAAAGCGAGAAGCATTGCAAGCATCGTCGGCATATGCGTCCGGAGCTGAGGTTGAACGGTGACCCCGGTCGCGAACGCTGACGGCGAGCGCGCGGCGGTGAACGCTCCATATGACAGAGGGAGTTGAAAAAAGGTTGCAAACGACCGTCAGGATCAACCCAGAATCAGCCGGGCGAGTATTCCTTTCAATAAGACAGACAGCCGGCGGGCCACCTGCTCGCTGACCGCTAGAACCTCCTCGTGTGACAGGGCCTCGCCTGTGATACCGGCACCCGGGTTGGTAATGATGGAAAACCCCAGGCACCGTATCCCGCGCGACCGGGCTACCAACACCTCGGGCACGGTGGACATCCCGACGGCGTCTGCCCCCAGGCGCTCGAGCATCCGCACTTCGGTAGGCGTCTCGTAGGACGGACCAAGCAGCGCAACGTACACGCCCTCTTCCAGGGCGATGCCCAGGTCTCGCGCGACGGTGCGAGCGAGAAGTCTCAAGGCGCTGTCGTAGCAATGGTGCATGATGGGAAACCGCTGTTCGCCGGGCTGCGATGGTCCAGCCAGCGGGTTGCGCCACATGAGATTGATGTGGTCCGCGATCAGCATGAGGGTGCCACCCGGGAAGGTGCGGCGCACCCCTCCCGCGGCGTTCGTGACAATGAGGATCTCGATGCCGAGCTCGCCGAACACGCGTGCTGGGAGCCCGGCGGTCGCGGCGGAGTGCCCCTCATAAAGATGAAAGCGTCCGGCCTGCACGATGACCGGGACGCCTTCGAGCTTTCCGGCAACCAGCTCGCCTTTATGTCCTGCCACACCCGGCTCGGGAAAACCGGGGATCGCGCTATACGCGATCCGGATCGGATCGACTACCTCATCGGCGAGAAACCCCAATCCGGAACCCAGGACGATTGCGACGCGCGGCTTCAGGGTGCCGAGCCGCTTCCTGACGACTTCCGTTGCTTCACCAACACCGCCCGTCTTGCCAGTCCAGCCCGTCCCGCCGGTCTCCTTTCCCTTCACCATCACAGCAGGATTCCAGCCAGTGTGGCCGACAGGAAGTTGGCCAGCGTGCCCGCGATCATCGCGCGGAAGCCGAGGCGCGCGAGATCGTGCTTGCGGTCCGGCGCGAGCGCGCCGATGCCGCCGATCTGAATTCCGATGGAGCTCAGATTCGCGAAGCCGCACAAGGCGAACGTGGCGATCGTGAACGACACCGGGTCCAGAGTCCCTTTCAGCGGGCCGAGGTGGGCGTACGCAATGAATTCGTTGATCACCATGCGTTCGCCGAGCAGCGAGCCGACGACCCCACTGTCATGCCATGGGACACCCATGACCCACGCGATGGGGCGGAAGATCCAGCCCAACACCGTTTGCAGCGTTTCCGGAAACCAGGGCGCGAACCCGTGGATCCAGCCGAACGCGCCGTTGACGAGCGCGATGAGCGCGATGAACGAAATCAGCATCGCGATCACGTTGAGCATCAGGTACAGGCCCTCGCTCGTCCCGCGCGCCGCGGCGTCGAGCACATTCACATCGGTCCGAGGAATATCGACTTTGACGCCGCCCAGTGTTTCGGGCACCTCGGTCTCGGGCTCGAGGATCTTGGCCATCATGATCGTGCCCGGTGCAGTCATGATCACCGCCGTGAGCAGGTGCCGCGCCTCGATTCCGAACGCGATGTACGCGGCCATGATCGAGCCGGACACATGCGCCATCCCGGCCGTCATCACGGTCATGAGCTCGGAGCGCGTCATGCGCGGCAGGAAGGGGCGAATCGTCAGCGGGGCTTCGGTCTGTCCCATGAAGATCGAGGCTGCGACGTTGAGGCTCTCCGCACCGCTCGCGCCCAAGATCTTGTTCATCACCACGGCAAATGCCTTCACGACGATCTGCATGATGCCGAGGTAGTACATGATGGCGAACAGCGCGGAAACAAAGATGATCGCCGGCATGATCTGAAACGCGAACACGACGCCGAGACTCGAATGCTGCTTGCCGATCTCCCCGAACACGAATTCAGAGCCGGCATAGGAGAAGCCGAGAATCTTTGTCACCGTGGCACCAAGCCAGCGGAAGATCGTCTGCCCGATGGGCACGCGGAGCACAAAGATCGCGAAGAGGAGCTGCAGGCCGACACCCCACGCGACGACCCGCCGGCTGATCGCGCGCCGGTTACGCGAGAACGCGACACCGATGCCCAGGATCAGAATGAGACCGAAGACTCCTGTGAGTCGGGCGCCGAGTGAACGGGGTGTCGCGACCACCGGCGCTGCCGGCTCCGCCACCTGAGCCTTGGTGGTGTCGTGTGTAGTGTCCTGGGTGAACGCGTGGATTGTCGCACCGATCGCCCGGTTCATGTAGCGCGGCAGGGTAAACACGATCCCTACGCAGATGAAGGTTGCCGCGAACGCCCAGATGAACCGGCGCCATGAGGTCACGGAGTTCCCCTCCCCCCTAGTTCGTCGAGCTCGCTCTGCACGCGGGACACCAGTGCGACTTTCTCGTACTCCGGCAGAAACGCACTCTCGCAGGCGTTCAACACCACGCGCTGCAGCTCGTCGGGCGAGAGGCCCAATACGGCATGCGCCAGGAAATACTCATCGGTCAGGCTGATCCCGTCGGTCAGCGGTCCGTCGGTGTTCAGCGTGACCACGACGCCCTGCTGGAAATAGCGCTTAAAGGGATGCTCCGCCACCGATGGGACCACGTGCGTGTGCACGTTGCTCGTGAGACACATCTCGAGCGGAATTTTGCGCGCCACGACTTCCTCGAGCAGCGCCGGGTCCTCGGCGAGGCGCGTGCCGTGGCCGATGCGCTGCGCCCCCACGTCGTGCAGGGCCTGATCAATGGAATGAGGCCCGTCGCCCTCCCCGGCGTGACACGTACAGGCCATGCCGTGCGCGGCCGCATACTCGAATGCCGTGCGGTGCGCGCTGGCCGGATGCCCCCGCTCCGCGCCGGCAAGGTCGAATGCCGTGACGCCGGCCGCTCGATACTCCGCAGCCACCCGCGCGAGCTCCAGCGATTCGGCGGGCGGCCTGGTGCGCATGGCGCAGACAATCAGCCCGACCTTGGTCCCCGTCTCCGTCATCGCTCTCCGTACTCCGGCGAGCGGCGCCTCGATAGCCTCGGCGAGCGTGAGCGCGGGACGATGCAGCAGCGGCGAGTACCGCACCTCGACGTAGCGGACGTTCTCGGCGGCCTTGTCGATCACGAATTCGTAGGCGACGCGCTCGAGTGCGGCGGCCGTCTGGAGAACCGACAATGTGATCTGATACTTCTCGAGGTACTCCTCGAGGTTCTTGGCGTCGCGCACCAGCATCGCCTTGGCCAGCGCCTCCGGTGTATCAGCCGGGAGGCGGATTCCCTGCTGGCGCGCCAGCTCGAGCATCGTGGCGGGCCGCAGCGCGCCATCGAGGTGGACATGCAGCTCGGCCTTGGGCCAGCGGCGCAGCGTGTCCTTGGTGAGCCGCGGCTTCCCTTCCCGCTTCGCGGATACGACGACGCGGAAGACCGCGCCCGCTTCGCCGATCGCGTCGCCCGCGTCGACCGGCCGGCCGGCGGCATCGGTGACGTACGCGGCATTGTCGAGCAGGCGCGCGAGCCCGTCGTCCGCCTGTGCGACCGCGTCGCGCACACGGGCGCCGCGGGGGACATCGACCGCCTTGTCGTTGATGAACACCCGCATCAGCGGGCGGGTCCGGGCTTGTCCGTACGATGGAACCGCTCTTCGACCGGCGCCTCCGCCGGAGCAGGCAGCACGCCCAAATAGCGGATCAGGGCATCGAGATCGACGACATCGATGTCCTCTCTGGGGGATGAGCTCAGCATTCCGAATCCTGAGCCGCCGGTCGCCATGAAGTCGCTGACGACAAGCGTATACGTCGCATCCTTCTCGACGCTCTTGCCGTTGGGGAACCGCGTGCGCGTGATGCGCTTCCCCGGCTCCTTCCGGCCCTCGTACCAGACCTCCACGCCCGCGATGTGGCAATCGGGCAGGTGATCGCGTCCCGCGACGCAGTGCTCCAGCGCGTCCATCAGGACGGCGCCCTTTACCGTCAGACGCTGCAACCGGTTTTGAAATGGCTGCACCTGATACGCGTTCCCCCAGGTCACCGTGCCGGCCGGCAGGTCGGATCGAATGCCGCCGTTGTTCATGATCGCCACGTCGCCGCGGCCCGCACTGCGTTGTGCGTCGGCGATGAGCCGCCCCAGTCCGTACTCGTCCCCTTCGCGCTTCAGCGGGAACTTGAGACGCCCCACGGGACGCTCGGTGATCGCGCGAACGGCCTGCTGTTGGCGATCGAGCGTCTCCGTCATCGCCCCGTCGGGACGTACCTGATCGGCGTAAGGTGTGACCAGCTGCACCCGCACGTTCCGGCGTGTGCCGCCGACCCCCCTGGTACGCACGAAGTCCACCACCCCGATCGAGCGGCCGCTCGACTGCGCCTCGACGATGGGAATCCCATTCACGACCGTGTTGATGCGCTGGTGTGTGTGGCCGGCGACGATGAGATCCACCGAACCCGAGTCGAGCTGTCGCGCGACATCGAAGATTTCGCCATGGCAGCTCGCTCCCGTCTCCGCCATTGCGCCCGAATCGCACACCGCGCCGGCATGCGCCACCAGGATGACGAAGTCGGATGCCGCGCGCGCCGCGGGCAGGTACCGCTTGATCGCCTGCGCGCCGTTGCCGAACGCCAGGCCGCGGATGTTGCGCGCCGCGGTGCTCGTCGGCGTTTCGGAGGTCGTCAACCCGATGACCGCGATCCGCAGACCGTATTTCGTGATCAGCGTCCACGGCGTCGCCCACTCGGGCCGCGCGTCGCCCGCGGTATTGGTGATGTTGGCGGAGACGAACGGGTACTTGGCTTCACGGAATCGCGCCCGCATCGTATCCACCGACCAATCGAACTCATGATTGCCGATGGCGGCGGCGTCGATACCCAGCGTGTTCAGCGCGTCGATCGTGGTGCGCCCGAAAGTCGCATTGGAAAGTGCGGTTCCCTGCATCTCATCGCCGGCATCGAGACGCACGCTGGTGCAGCCGCAGGCCCGTGACAGACTGTCGAGCCACGGCTTGAGTGCCGCGACGCCGCCCACGGTTCGGTCGCCCGACCAATCCCACGTGCGCGGCTCGAGTTGGCCGTGCAGGTCACTCAGCGCGAGCACCCGGAGCACCGTGCTGTCCGGCACGCTCACTGCCACGACTGCCGGCGCAACCGTGGCTCGCGCCGCCGCGCGCGCCTGGTCCGGGATGATCGCCCAGCTGGGATGGAAGTAGCTCGCCGCCTGCAGCGTGCGGACGCGGCGCACCTCGTCGACCAGCAGCTCACGAATGTCCTCGCCGTGGTCGTACACGACGCGCGCGCTCGACACCATGGTGTAGCCGCCGCCGCCCGACTGGCGGTAGCTGTTCAGCGCCAGCGTGAAGCTGTCGGACGGCTGCACGATTTTGCCTTCATAGGCGAGGCCGCGGATGCGCTGCCCCACCGGCCGCGAGAGGTCGATGTTGTAGACGACGCCGCTCACGACGTCGTAGTTGTACGGTGGGAAGCTGTCGTTGATGATCGGTCCGCCCGGCCCGCCCGGCCCGCCCGGCTCGTAGGTCCGGAAATAGCGCGCCGACTGCTCGAGGTAGTCGCGCAGCTGCTGGCCCGAAATCTTCACGGCGCGCAGCGTGTTCTCGTACGGGTAAATCCCCGAGAGCTCGCGCTGATGAATTTCGCCTTCCGGCAGACCGGGTTGCACGTCGAAGACCGCGGCGGCCGACAGCTGCGCACCGGCTTTGCGCCGCTGCACGTCATTGATGAAGTCGAGCAGCGGTGTGTCCTGCACGCGCGCGTAGTGCGCGTCGAAGCCCGGGCCCGCGGTGCCCAGCGGCGTTCCGGCCCACAGGCGCGCCGCCTGGTGCGCCGCATCGATCCGCCGCGTAAAGCGCGTCAGCTCGGCCATCGCCGCGAGCGGAATCAGATCGGCATGGACATTGGTCACACGCCACCTGCCTCCTCCCCCCGCTGCCGGATCCTTGCTCAGCGAGACGTGCACGACCGCCAGGCTCTGCACCCAATTCTTCGGCTGGACGAAGTGAACACCGTTGATCACCGTGTCGCGAATTTCGCGGTGCGTGTGGCCGACGATCACGACGTCCGGTTTGGGGTTTACCGTGGCAAGCACCGCTGCGTCGTTTTCCGGTCCGACGCCCGTGGTATCGTAGGTCGATTCGCCAAAGCCGCTGTGGATCAACACGATCTTGAGATCGGCGCCCTCCCCATCGAGCCGGGCGAGGGCCATCGGGGCGGCTCCCGCGATGCGGCGCACCCGCGCGCGTCCGGCCAGCTGGGCCTTGTCCCATAACATCACGCCGGGCGTCGTGAACCCGGTGATGCCGACCTTCACCGGCCCGCGCGCGACGACCACCGTCTGCGGAAAGAACGGCGCACCTGTCGAGTCTTCGACATTCGCCGAGACATAGCGATACGTGGCCTGTTTGGCCGCGCCGCGCAGGAAATCCACCCCGAAGTCGAAATCGTGGTTCCCGGGCGTCACGACATCGTATTGCAGCGCGTTCAGGGCATCGACGATCGGCTGCGGCTGGCGCTTGTCGTACCGGCCGAAGTACGCGGCGAACGGATTGCCTTGAAGGAGATCGCCCGCATCCACCAGCACCAGGTTGGTCGGATAGCGGGCGCGCAGCGTTTCGAGCGCGGTGGCGGCGCGCGACAGCCCGCCCGGCGCGGCCGCGTCTTTGACGTAGTCCCAACCAAGCACCCGGCCGTGAACATCGGTCGTGGCGACGATGACGATGTGCGCCGTGTCTGGCTGAGGGGCGTTGGTTGGATTTTGGAACGCGAGCAAGATCGCTGAGAGCAGAATCATAGTGGGCACAAAGTTGCCAAACCGCCGCATCCCGCGCCACTTTCCGCCCCATGGAACTGCTCATCGTGCGGCACGCCATCGCAGAAGAGCCCGAGACGTGGGTGCCACGCGACGATGACCTGCGCCCGCTCACCGACGATGGTAAGAAGAAGATGAAAGAGGCGGCCAAGGGACTGCAGTCGCTCGTCCCAAAGCTCGACGTCCTGGCCAGCAGCCCCCTGACCCGCGCGATGCAGACCGCGGCAATCCTCGCGAAGGTGTACGAGAAACCCGAGCCCCTATCCGTCGACTCGCTGGCACCCGGCCAGCATCCGCCGGCGTTCGCTGAGTGGCTGCGTACCCAGGCGGCGCGGAAGGTGGTCGCGGTCGTCGGGCACGAGCCGTCGCTCGGCACCATCATCAGCTGGCTCACGGCAGGCATCGAGCAGTCGTTTTTCGAGCTCGGAAAAGGCGGCGCGTGCCTACTGACCCTCGGCGAGCGGATTGATGCGGGTGAAGCCATGATGGAGTGGGCGTTGCGACCCAGTCAGCTGCGAGCCCTGGGATAATGACCGACTTCCCTGCTGATCTCCTCAATCGTCCCGCGGCCGAAGCCACGGGTTTGCTGGCGCGGCACCAACTCGATGCCGCGGCAGCGGCGGGGTCCCGGCTCACCGATCGCAGCGACGCCGAGGCCCTGCACGACTTTCGCGTCGCGGTACGGCGCCTCCGTGTGACGCTGCGCGCGTATCCCACCCTGCGGGCGGGCGTTTCGAAAAAGTACCGGCGCCGGCTGCGCAAACTGGTACGCGACACGAATGCCGTGCGCGACGCCGAGGCACAGATCGCGTGGTTCCTGGACCACTCGGCGCAGTTCACTCCGTCGCAGCGCGCCGCGCTTGGCCCACTGCGTTCACGCCTGCGTGCGCGTCGCCGGCGGGCGCGCATCCACACGCATCTGAAACTGCAGCGGCGCTTTGCCAAGCTCGAGCGCAAAGTCAGACACGCCCTCACCGATCTGCCGGCCGATTCCGGGGCGCCGTTCCCCCGGTTTCGAACGATCGCGGCGGCGACGCTGGTCAGGTACGCGATGGATCTGCGCAAACGACTCGAGAGTGCGACCGTAACCAGCGCGACGGATCTGCACGCGACGCGGATCGCGGCTAAGCGGCTGCGCTACCTGCTCGAGCCGGTAGAAAAGGATCTCGCGCAGGGCATGCGGCTGCTTGACCGGTTGAAGCAGCTCCAGAACCTGTTTGGAGCGTTGACCGACGCGCACGAGCTGCAAGCCGAGCTGCAGCGAGCGTCTCAGACCGATCACGAGACGGGCGTGACGGCGGCCATGAGTCTGCTGGAAGCCGAGGTAGCCGGCTTATTGACGTCCGTGCAGGAGGATTGGTCGAGGGCTGGAATGGAGATCGAGAAGGAGGTGGCCGCAGCGGCCCGACAGATCAGCCCCACGGCGCGGCAACCGAAACCGCATCGGCTCCCCGCCAGGCGCGAGTCGCGCGGCGCCGCTAACTGGAACCCTCGTCAGGCACCTTCCGCCCCGCCGCGCCCTTAGCGCCGCGCCGCACGCGCGGCGCCGCGCCCCGGCGTGCTTCCCCTTTTCCTTTCTTCCCGTTGCGACGCAACACCGGTACGAACAAGCGATGACCGGCATGATCCACCACGTGGGCGGACCCACGCGCCAGGCTGTGGAGCACGGTCTGTGATCGGATCGTCGCCTGTCCTTCCGCCGGCCTGGCCCGGCGATAGGTCCCATCGGGGTTCTGGAGCCGCGCCTTGACATTGTCGCCGAGAATCGTCGGCAGGATGCGGTCGACGATCCGCGCCTTGGGCTGCGCCTGCTCGACGGGAAACATGACCTCGATACGCCGCACGAAGTTGCGCGGCATCCAGTCGGCGCTCGCCAGGAAGACCTCGGGACTGCCGCCATTGCTGAAGTAGAACACGCGGCTGTGCTCCAAAAACCGGTCGACGATGCTGATCACGCGGATGCGCTCGGAGACGCCGGGGAGTCCCGCGCGCAGGCAGCAGATGCCCCGAATGATGAGGTCGATTTCCACGCCGGCCTGCGAGGCGCGATACAGCGCATCGATGACCGACACTTCGACCAGCGCGTTCATCTTCACGATGATGCGCGCCGGGCGTCCCGCCTCGGCGTGGCGGCGTTCCCGGTCGATGAGCGCGATGACGCGCTCGCGCAGCTCGACCGGCGCAACCAGGAGCTTGCGCCAGCGCCGCGACTGGGAGTAGCCGGTCAGCAGGTTGAACATTTCGCTGACGTCCTCACCGAACGCGGGGTCGGCGGTGAACAGCCCCACATCGGTATAGACGCGCGCCGTCGTCGGGTTGTAGTTGCCGGTCGAGAGATGCACGTAGCGTTGCAGACCGCCGCGCTCCCGCCGTACCACGAGCGCCGCCTTACAGTGTGTTTTCAAGCCGACGATCCCGTACACGACGTGGACGCCGGCCTGCTCGAGCTCGCGCGCCCAGACGATGTTGTTTTCCTCGTCGTAGCGAGCCTTCAGCTCCACCAGGGCGGTCACCTGCTTGCCGTTTTGCGCGGCGCGGGCCAGCGCGGAGACGATGGGACTCGCGCCGCTGGTCCGATACAACGTCTGCTTGATGGCCAGCACCTGCGGATCATCCGCGGCGCGATCGATGAAGTCGACCACGGCGCCGAACGATTCGTACGGGTGATGGACCAGCACATCCTGCGCGCGGATGATGTCGAACGGATTGTCGCCGCTCGCAAACGCCGGCGAGGGGCGCGGAACCAGCGCTTCGTCGCGCAGCGCCTTGAACCCCTCGCCTCGATGCAGCGCCATGAGCGCCGTCAGATCCACCGGTCCGTTCACGCGATACACGTCGTTTTCGCGCAGATCGAGCGCGCCCATCAGCATCTGCGCGAAGCGCTCATCTCCCGACGCGAGAATCTCGAGGCGCACCGCCTCGCCCAGAATCCGCTGGCGCAGCGTCTCTTCGATCGTTTGCAGGAGATCCTCGGCCTCGTCCTCATTGATCACGAGGTCGGTGTTGCGCGTGACGCGAAAGACGGTGTGCGCCAGCACGCGGAAGCCGCCGAACAGATCGCCGAGGTGCGCGGCGATGATCTCTTCGAGCAGCACGAACCGCAGCCGCTCGGTGGTGTCGTCGCCCGGGAGCGCCACGACCCGATCCAGCAGCGCCGGCACCTGCACGACGGCGAACAGTTGCTGGCCCGACTCCGCGTTTTCCACCAGCAGGACGATGTTGAGGCTCTTGTTGTGCACGTGCGGGAATGGATGGCCGGGATCGATCGCGAGCGGCGTAAGCACCGGATAGATCTCGCGCGCGAACAGCTTGTCGAGGTACTCGCGCTCCGCGGGATTCAGCTGATCGAACCCCACGCGCTCGATCCCCGCTGCCGCGAGGCCCGGCACGATCTCGGTGTCCAGCAGCCGATGCTGCTCGGCGACCAGCGCGTGCACGCGGGTCGCGATCTGCGCCAGCTGCTGCGCCGGATCGAGGCCGTCGGCGCCGTAGTCCTGCGGCTCGATGCCCGCGTACAGCTGCTGCTGCAGACCGGCGACCCGGACCTCGAAGAACTCGTCGAGATTCGCACTGAAGATCGCGGCGAACTTGAGACGCTCGAGCTGCGGATTCGTGCTGTCCGCCGCCTCCTCGAGCACGCGCGCGTTGAACTCGAGCCAGCTCAGCTCGCGGTTGAGATAATGATCGGGCGGAAACGCCGGCTGGTAATGGGACGGCATGATCAGCTCGCGGCGGCGAGGCGGAGACGCGGCTGCCGCCGCTCGGCGCCCCGCACCCACGCGAAGCGCGGCTCCAGGCCGAACGCGCGCACGAAGAGACCCGCTTTCCGCTCCGCCTCCCAAATCTCCACGCGCGGATCGGTCTTTGCCTGCAATGTCAATTCCACAAACCCGCGATGCGTCGCGCATGTCACGGCGGTGATGCGCTGCGTATGGGTCCGATCGAGCCCATCGGCGACCCGCAGGATTCCCGCGAGCTCGCGCACCAGTCGCCGGTCCGTGCTCTCCAGGCGCGCGTAGGCCGAGTGGCGCTTGGAGGGGAACGCTTTACGATGATACCGCGCGACGCACGCGACGATCTCGAGCTCGCGCGGCGTGTAGCCCTGCAGGTCGCCGTTGAGAATGAGATGATATGCGTGCTTGTGGTGCTTGGCGTGATTGATCACGTACCCGATGTCGTGCAGCAGCGCCGCGGCCTCCAGCAGCTCCCGCGCAGCGGCGGGAAGATTGAAGCGCTGCGCCAGGCCGTCGAACAGCTGTATCGCCAGACGGGCGACCTGCTCGCAATGCCGCTCGTTCGAGCGGCACTGCCGGGCGAACGCACGGGCCGAATCGAGCCGCTTGAGCGGGCGCGCGGACTCGCCCGCGTCCTTGGGGAAGCGGTCCGCGATCATCGCCAGCAGCAGGCCATCGCGCAGCCCGCCGTTGTTCACGACGATCTGCTGCGTGTCCAGGCGCTTCGCGAGGCGCGCGACCGCGGCAGTGCCGGCGACGATGATGTCCGCGCGGCGGGGGTTGAGTCCCGGAATCTCGCGGCGCTCCGCGAGCGGCGTGGCGCGCAGCCGGTGTAACAGGTGAACGACTTCGGCCCGCGTCAGCGCGTATCCCTGAACGGGACGCGCCGCCGGTTCCCGCTCCAGCTGCGCCATCTCCGCCAGATTGGTGAACGTGCCCCCGCTCCCGATCATGATCTCGGGATGGAAGGGCGGCTTGCGCAGCTTGTCGTCGAGCACGCGGTCGATGCCGCGACGCAGCTTGCGCCAGTGACTGGGTGACAGCGTGTCTGCCGTGTCGAAGCGCTCGGTCAGCCGCACGGCGCCGAGCGGCAGGGTGAGGACTTCATCGACAACGGCGCCCGCGGTGAGCGTGACTTCCATGCTGCCGCCGCCGATATCGACGATCGCCGCCGACCGTCCGGCGAGATCGAAATGACGCAATGCACTGCGCAGCACGAACTGCGCTTCTTCCTCGCCCGAGATGATCTCCACGCGCAGCCCGCAGCGCCGCCGCACTTCCTGGCAGAACGCGCGGCCGTTGGAGGCTTCTCGCACCGCGCTGGTCGCGACCGCGCGCAGCTCGGCGACCAGAAACCCGTCGGCGATGACTTTCATCTTGATGAGCGCCGCGAGGGAGCGCTCCATCGGCTCGCTGGCCAGCCGGCCGCGGGCAAACAGGCCGTGGCCCAATCGCGTCATCTCGCGCTCTTCATCGAGCACGCGATAGCGGCCATCGGCCTCGGCCTCGGCGACGATCAGGCGGAGCGAGTTCGTCCCGATGTCGATCGCGGCGAGACGAACTGGGGAAGCAGGCATTGGGACCATAAATTTACCTCTGCCCGCCCGCGCTCGTGAGCACGATTCTTTGTCACAAACCCGTTACATTCCCGTAACCGAGAAGAATCCCGATGCCTCGCCAGAAAGGATACTTTCACCGCCACCACGCGCGTTCCTTGGCGCGACGTGGCGACGCTGCAGCCAAAGGAGACCGTGTGAGGCCGCGCCTAGTCGGGGACTTGCTGGCGACGTTGAACGAACCGACACACCTGCGGATTTTGAACAGCGTTTCGCGGGTTCCACTCTCCGTTCCGGACCTCGCGGCGATTCTCGAGTTACCCGAGCCGATCGTGAGCGCCGCCATCGAGACGCTGCAGAACCTGCGGATCGTGCGCGCGTTCACGGTGGTGCCGCACGTGCTGTACACGCTCGCGCCGCTGGCGGCGCACCATGAACGGCTGGCGTGCGCGGCGCTCGACGCGGTCCGCGGCGATCCGGCGGCGCAGCGCGACCGCGCCGCGGCCCGGGCGCGTTCGCGCGCACGCCTCGACACCCGCGCGCGTCCAGCGCTCATGGATGCGACCTGACGGCGGAGGCGCGGCGGGAGAAGCGCCCCGCATTCTGGTTGTGGATGACGAGGCCGACATCACCGCGCTCGTCGCCTACCATCTCGCAAAAGAGGGTTATCGCGTAACCACCGCGGGCACCGGCGCCGACGCCCTGCGCGCCGCGCGCGAGGAGCGTCCCGATCTCGTCGTCCTCGATCTGATGCTCCCGGGCCACTCCGGATACGAAGTCCTCACCGAGCTGCGCCGGCGCGAGGAGACGCGCGACATCGGTGTGCTGCTGCTCACCGCCCGCAAGGAAGAACCCGACCGCATCAAGGGACTCACACTCGGCGCCGACGATTATCTCGCCAAGCCGTTCTCCCCGAAGGAGCTCGTGCTGCGTGTCGGCGCGATCCTCCGGAGGCTCGCGGCCCCCGCGGTCGCCGGCGGCAATCGGCTGACGGCGGGCCCGATCGCGCTCGACCGGGCCGCGCATCGGGTCAAAGTGCTGGACCAGGAAGTCGAGCTCACCGCGACCGAGTTCAAGCTGCTGGAGCGTCTCATCGAGCGGCGCGACCGGGTGCAGAGCCGGACGCAGCTGCTCGAATCGGTGTGGCAGGCGCAGCCCGACATCCAGACGCGGACCGTCGACATGCACGTGCAGCGGCTGCGCGCCAAGCTCGGCGCCGCCGGCGACTGGATCGAGACCGTGCGCGCCGTCGGCTACCGCTTCCGCGAACCGGCCGCTCTTCGATCCGCGCCAAGCGCAGTGCGCCAGCCCAACTCCCGCCGCCGCCGAACGTGAAGCTCTCCACGCGGTTGTTCGCGAGCATTGCCCTGCTCGTTGCTGCCGCGGTTGTCGCCTCGATCGTTGCCGCCGATGCGCTGTTGCGTCGCCACCTCGAGGCCGAAGTCGCCCGGGAGCTCGAGCGAGAGGCGCGGCTGGTGGCGGCGCTGGCGCCCCGCGACTCCGCGCAATGGCCCGAGTTCGCCGCCCTGGCCGGCACGCGGCTGGGACGCCGCGTCACCTTGATCGATGCCGAAGGGCATGTACGCGGCGACACCGAGTTCGATCGCGCGTCGCTGGCGCACCTCGAGAACCACCGCGGCCGGCCTGAGGTCCGCCAGGTGCTCGATTCAGGCGCGAGCGTCGGCGTCAATCAGCGGCTGAGCGCATCGACGAACGAGCCGCAGCTGTACGTGGCGGTGCGCGACGGTCCTCCCGGACTCGCGGTGGTGCGCGTCTCCACCACGCTCGTGACCGTGGACGTGCTGGTCCACTCGGTTCAGCGGGCGATCGCGCTGGCCGGACTCCTGCTCCTCTTCGCCGCCGCGCTGGTGGCCTGGTTGCTCGCCCGCGTCCTGGCCCGGCCGCTGCTGCGGATTGCGTCGGCCGCTCGCGACATCGCCGCCGGCCGCGCCACGGAATTTCCCGACGTCCATGTCCCGGAGCTGGCGTATCAG